>Ga0306926_10008298_pt1 | contig 11350 bp, 12 predicted proteins | sample flu12Cox44000178_FD_203759 | JGI IMG/M metagenome (GOLD analysis project Ga0306926, IMG submission 203759) | Lab enrichment of tropical soil microbial communities from Luquillo Experimental Forest, Puerto Rico - flux8day.12C.oxic.44.000.178 (v2)... | ecosystem: Environmental > Terrestrial >...
GAAGCGATGTCGCAGGTAGAAAAGGTCGTGCGAATCACAGCGCCGTACAAGTTTGTGAGCAAGGAATTTCGGAAAGGGAAGACCAGGATCAAGGTAGACGGCATGGAAATTGGCGGCGACGAGTTTGTGGTGATTGCAGGCCCCTGCTCGGTGGAAAGCGAAGAGCAGATCATGCGGTCAGCGGAGGCGGTCGCGAAAGCAGGAGCGAGACTGCTGCGGGGAGGCGCGTTCAAGCCGCGTACGTCGCCTTATGATTTCCAAGGCATGGAAGAAGAAGGGCTGAAACTGCTGCGGAAGGCGAAAAAGGCGACCGGGCTGGCGATTGTGACCGAGGTGATGGGCGACCGCGACGTGGATTTGGTGGCGGAGTACGCGGACGTGATGCAGGTGGGCGCGCGCAACATGCAGAACTTCATGCTGCTGAAGGCCCTAGGAAAATGCCGCCGTCCGGTGTTGTTGAAGCGGGGACTGAGCAGCAGCATCAAGGAACTGCTGATGAGCGCGGAATATATTACGGCGCATGGAAACCCGGAGGTGATTTTGTGTGAGCGGGGAATCCGAACGTTTGAAACCGCTACGCGCAACACGTGCGACATCTCGGCGATTCCGGTGCTGAACGAGTTGACGCACCTGCCGGTGATTCTGGACCCGAGCCACGCCACCGGGAAGCGCAGTCTGGTGCCCGCAGTGGCCCGTGCCGGTGTAGCAATTGGGGCCGATGGATTGATTGTCGAGGCGCATCCGGCGCCGGAAAAAGCGATTAGTGACGGAGCACAGTCGCTGGAGTTGGGGCAATTCGCGAAGATGATGGAGGAGTTGCGGCCGTATATCGAGTTGTGGAAGGCTTCGCGCCGCAGGGAGCTTGCGGCTGCCGCACATTGACGAGCAGGAGCGACCGGCTCAAAAAGAGCTTTAGGAAAGCGCGGAGGGTTCCCTCGCCCCGGCTGCTCGTAGCAGATAGGCTCGGGATGAAGGGACGTCAGTGCTTTAGGATGCACAGCGGCAAGTTCAGCTAAGGTTGATGCTGGTAGATCATTTTGCCGGCGCGGAGGGTGTAAGCGACCTTAGCGAAGTTGCGCACATCGGAGGCAGGGTCGCCGTCGAGGACGACGAGATCGGCGTCGAAGCCTTTTTCCACCCGGCCCTTGCTCAAAGCCTTAAAGTACGCAGCAGGATTTGTCGTGAGGGAAGCCAGGATTTCATTGACGGAAAGAGCGCGGCGCATCAACTCAAATTCAAGTGCGGTGTCGTAGTTCGGTGTAAAGCCAACGTCGGTCCCGAAGAGGATGGCGCCGCCATTCGCAAAAAAAGTCTTGAGTTGCTGAACGCCGGAAGCAACCAGGCCGCTCGCGACGGCCGGGTCTTGCACGACGGTGGTCCAGAGAGTGAGGGTAGGAATCAGCGCGGTGTGCTGGGTCTTGAAGCGAGCGAGTTCATCTGCGGTGAAGTCTGGTTCAGTTGGAACCGTGTGGGCGAGGATGTCGACACCACCCGCCAGAGCGTTGTCGACGCCGGTGCGGTTTTGGGGATGAGTGAAGACCGGCTTGTTCACGCCATGAGCCACGTTGACGGCACTTTTACGATCGAAGTATCCATATTGATGACCGGCTTGTTGCCCATGTACGACCCAGTGAATAACTTGATGCCGTCCAGTCCCATGCGCAGGTAGTTCTGAGTGAGCTGCGCGGCTTCGTCTGGCGACGCGACCTCGGGCAGCTGCATTTCCGGGGGCAAGTAGACGGGGTGCCCGCCCTTTGGAAACTCATTTCCTGCGAGAAAAATTCTTGGGCCGGGGATTTCGCCAGATTCCACGCGGCGGCGAAGCGCGAGCGAGTTGTCTGGGTCGGAACCCAGGTCCCAGACAGTCGTGAAGCCCCATCGGGTGAGCATTTCCTGCATGTGTTTCGCAAGCCTGGTGGCTGGAGCGTTTGCGGCATCGGGCCAGGTATTGTCCGCGAAATGGACGTGGCTATTCCAGAACCCGGCGACGATGACCTTTCCCGTGCAGTCGATGACGCGGACCGAGGCAGGGGTACTTCACGGCAGCGCGTGAGCCGACGGCCGTAATCTTGCCGCCAGAGGTGAGCACGACCGCGTCTGGAATAGAGGGCCCCGTCGGCGAAGGGTATACGGTGGCACCAACAAGGGCGCAATCATCACCGATGGCAGCGGAGTGGAGGGCAAGCAGAAGAATGAGGAGCAAGGAGGAGAAAGCAATGAGGGTTCTTGGGTTCATGCGGGCAACTCCTCCCTGGTATACGCAAAAACGAGGCAAACGATAGCAGGTCGCCTTTCCTTGAACGCATCAGGGGGGTGGTCGCGGGAGCGTTAGCAATCGCAGCCGACAGATTGCGCTATTGACAATTGGCGGGCGGCACGATCTGGAAGCTTGTAAGCGGGTGCAGTTCCCAAAGACTTTTGGAGGACATACCGCGTTTGCCGCGCAACTCAGGCGCGTTTTTGCCGACGTGCGCGTCGTCATAGAAAAGCGCGCCGGTGACTTGCACGCAGACGGCGTGAATCATTACGGAACCGGCATGAGCCGGCTCTTTGGTTCCGTGCATGATCTTGGCCTGAATGTAGCTGCGGATGGTCGAGACTCGCTGTTTGAGGTCAGGGTCGTTCACAAAGTCCTGCCTCGGGGCTTCGACAATGATGCAATTGTCCGCAGGGGTTGGTTTGTTCGTGGTGGTTCGAGACTCGGGACTGATCTGGATGTGATAGTCGCAATCGTCACTTTCAAGCGCCACGAGGTAGAGCCAGCCGGTCGTGGTTATAAGGTCTCCTTCCTTCTCGCCAAGGGAATTCGAGAACGAGGGGATGCGGGCGTCTGCGTAGCGGGCGTCATTGTGCTTTATGCGGGGTGGCAGCTCGAGAGCAAGCAGGTCGCTAAGCTTTATGGCCTTCGCCTGGTTCGCTGTCACGGGCGCGGCGAGGCTGGTTTTGACGGGCCACCGTTCCTTCCCCGGACCACTACAGGTCTGGGCGGTTGTCTGAGGAGCGAGGGAAAACAAGGTGATCAGAGCAAACAGAAAGCCTGCGCAAGTCGAACGTTTGGGCGGGGTAACAGCACAGTTAGGCTCCTTCAGGTTCACCAGCGCGATCGCGCGGGCCGATCTTGTTTTTTGACTTACGACCCGGAGGCAGAGGGCTGGGAACATACCATTGTCAGCCGTCCATCAAAAGCCCACTCTGTCAGCCGCAGGACGGGAAGTTAGCATGCCAATTCGGCCAGGGACCACGCGGGGGAACGAGCCTGCACATCGGACCAGTAGGCCTGCGTCCCGCGATGGAATAGCCTATTCGAGTCGGGAACGTGTCTCTATAGAGGAAAAAAGGAGAGAGCCGGGTGTACTGCGAGAATTGCGGATTGCAGATATTTCCCGAGAAGCAGTGTTGCACACGGTGCGGCAAAGCGCCGACGCAGCTATTCGTGCAGTTATTTGCGCTTGCCCTGCTGCTGGTGACGATCGTCGGAAACTCGGTGGCTGGCTGGTACCTCCTGCCCAGACTAGCGGCAACGCATCCGTCGCATTTCCTGTTCCGGGCATGGCTGTGGCTGGACCTGGAGAGCGCGCAGTATGGGTGGATGCCGTTAGCCGCAGCTTTACTCGCCTGGGAGTATCTCGTCTGGCGGAAGATCCGCAAAAAGAAGCAGACCCTTCCGAAGATCAAAAGCTGGCTCAGTCGTAAGGTCCTGACCTTCGTGCTGGCGGCTGGGTTTGCGCCAATCCTTCCCTGGTGGATACCGGTGGGGAAGCCGTCAGATAAGACGCTGGCGGCCCTGGCACGCTATCCGGGCCTGCCGTGCGTGGTATCGTGGAGCGCGATCCTGTTCGTTGCCATCGTGCTGTGTCTGAGGCCAGAGACGCGAGATCTGTTGCTCGGCCGTGGGAAAGCGCTATCGGCGCTAAGCCTTTGTGCGTTGGCGATCTTTCTTACATTGACACTGTGGAGCTGGTCGCTGACGTAAGGGCAGAAGCCGGTAAGAGAAATCGGACCTAAGAAGGGGGGCGTACCCGCGAGCCAGTGGCTTCAGAATGGATTCGTCCCCACCGACTATTATCTATCTTATAATTACTTGATTAATAAACTAAAGAAGCAGAGCGACCACTTGATTGTTGTTCTTTTGTGGCGGAGTTCGCTGCTCAACGGGAACGCAAGAAGCGAGTGTGACGCCTGGTGTTGGCGCAAAGCGGGGGGAGCCGGTGGAAGGCGGCGGGTCGTCGCGAGAGAGTGGTGTAGTGGCTTGACCAGCAGATTTAACAGAAAAGTCCCACGAAATTCATGTTTCCGCAGAGATGGAAACGATAGCCTGCGTTTTCCTGGAGAGGATGACCCCCATGATGAATCCAACAGAAATTGCTGAGATCCCAACGAGCGCAGTCGGCGTACCGAGTGAGCACCAAATCGCGATTCGCGCGCATGAGCTGTACCTCGAACGCGGCGCCGAACAGGGCCATGATCTGGATGATTGGCTGCGCGCTGAACAAGAGCTAAAAGCGCGGCAAAACGCGAATTCTTAAGCTCTTACCTGTAGCGCACGCAGTGCCGGCGACCCCTGCGGCTCGATTCCGCGCCCGTTGAGCAATTCGAAGGGAAGATTGGAGGGGGCTAATTTGCCAGCGGCTGCAATTTTGCAAACTCTGCTTTTGCTTGGTGGAGGATCGGGATGTCAGGGTCGGCGTCTTTCCACAACGTGAGGAATTCTTGATACGCAGTCCTAGCCTTGTCGACCTCGGAGGTGAGCAAATACGAACGACCTAGCTGAAGTTGCGCCAGCGCTCCCAGCGGGCAATTCACGGCGGCGGTACGGTATGTAGCGTACTTTTGAAACTCAGCCGCGGCTTCTCCGCCTTTACCTTCGCGAAGGTATGCCTCTCCACGAACAAAAGCTGGATAAAGGAAAATTCCAGTTTGCAGTGTGGGATCCGGATAAGCGAGCTCATAGGGAGCAGTAATTCGCAGGACCTCAATGGCCTGAGCTTCATCGCGTTGAAGGGCCAGAGAAGCCCGAGCCGTAGGCACCCAATACCTATTAATTGCCGTGTTCAGCGGAAAGCGTGCCGCCAGATCGTCAAGTAAACTTTGAGAGCGAGCCATCTCCCCGCTGCGCGCCAATATCAGCGCCTGGAGCAGATGCACATCCCGACTTTGACTCATGCCGAGCGCGGCCGCCACCTGCTTCCGTGCTTCCTCCACATTTCCAAACTCTGCTTCCCGAAGTGCGGAATTAAGCTGCCATAGGGCCGCCGCCTCTCTCCGGTTATCCCGCAGCGCCGATTCTACCGCGCGCCGGGATATTTCCCGAGCCTTGGTGCTCCGGCCATAGAACGCTTCCGTGTCCGACGCGTTCGATAGAAGAACATCTTCAGCGCCCACTTTACCTCTGGCGGAATTGACCAATTCCTGCAAGGCACTCGCTTCTCGAGCGACGAAGGCCAGACCATAGCAATCGGAGATCAGCCAGGCGTTTTCGAGATTGTGAGTTTGTGCCTGCTGACAGGTGGTCTTGGCTTCATCGAGGCGATTGAGTCCCCGGAACGCGAAGACCAGGTTGCCGTAATATATAGCAACAGTCGGGTCCAGCCGGAGCGCCTCTTTCGACTCCTGCGCAGATCGCTCCCACTGGCCCAGGATCGCTAGCAGATAGCCTAAGTCTCCGTGAGCAGACACCTCCCGGGGATATTCCTTCGAGTAGACCTCGTAGGTCTGGATGGCCTTGTCGATGTCGCCGGTTACCAGCTGATCGTGCTGCGCGGAAATAACATATCTCTCTCTCGCTTACTGAGTCGCGAAGCTCGTACGCTTTTTGACTATACTGACGGGCTACCTCCAGTTCTCCAATATCGTAATGGGTGAGGGCAAGCTTCCAATAAGCCGAGGCAAACTTCGGGTCCAGTTCGACGGCGCGCTGAAGGAAGGGAACGGCGGCCGCGTCACCTTCCAGGTCATACTTTTTATCGGCCAAGGAATAGGCTCTCAACGCATCGAGCGACGAGGTCGTCACCCGGTCCATCGGAACATCGTATTTCTGTACAGAGGCAAGGGATTCCCCGAGCTTCTTGCGGAGTTTCGTGCCTGCCGCGCCTAACGCGGCAAGCACCTGCTCCTTGCCACTGGCTGTTTCTTGTTCCTGGGCCAACGGGTCGCCGGTGCGGCAATTCACGGCCTTAAGGCCCAACACGTACTGTGCGCCCAGACTTGAAATGGAGCCTTCAATCGTCGCGGTGCTACCGGTGCGTTGGCATACTTCCCGAGCCAAATCCTGCACCAGTGGAGCATCCTTGGGCCGGGCCATCAGCACCAGCGTTTGCGCGATGCGTTGATCGGAAAGCAAACTGAGAAATGGCGACTGTTGAAGCTGAGCTGCAAGTCCTTGCCGCAGGGTTCCATCAAAGACAGCATCGCCAGTGCTGTTCCCAAAATCAGCGACGACAACTGTATCCTTGTCGGTCAGTTTCGCGGCGTGATCAGTGCGGTAACGCAGAACGCCGACGATCGCAGCCGCGAGAATTAGAAAAGCGACGGGAATTCCCAACTTCCAGGCGTACTTTTTCGCTCCGCGAGAAGCCTTTCGCACCGCCGGTATACCCTGCAAACCCTCGGAGCTGACCGCTGCTCTCTGGCGACTTTTCGCGGCGGGATCAAGTGATTCGGCGCCCACGTTATTCCTGTGAACCAGCAAATCCGCGCGCAGATCTGCAACGGTCTGGTAACGCAGATGGCGATTTTTCTGCAAGGCCTTGCTGACGACACGTTCGAGTTCCCGCCCGCCGTAAGCGACAAGCTGATGCAAAGGCTCAGGGTCCCGGTTCAGGATTTGCTCCTTGACTACACCTGTCGTAGTTCCGTGGAAGGCCGGCTGGCCAGTCGCTGTCTCGTACAAAACAATGCCAAAAGAGAAGATGTCGGTACGAGCATCGAGAGGTTCGCCGCGCACTTGCTCCGGCGACATGTAAGCGGCTGTCCCGATCACGATCCCGGTACGGGTCAGCTGGATTTCGGCTGGGCCCGCGGTTGCATCCTCTCCCGTTCGCGTGACTTCGCTGGCAGACTTGGTGCTCAATTTGGCCAGGCCAAAATCGAGGATTTTCACGTGTCCGTGTTTGGTAACGAAAATGTTCGCAGGCTTGATGTCGCGGTGGACAATGCCGAGCTGGTGCGCTGCATCGAGGCCGTCGGCAATTTGGATGCCTAGTTCGAGAACCCGGCCCAGTGGGAGCGGTGTGCCGGCAATGAGATCCTTAAGCATCTTTCCGTCGAGAAACTCCATGGCGATGAAGGCGTGTTCGTCCTGCTCGCCGATGTCGTGGATGGTGCAGATGTTGGGATGATTGAGGGCCGAGGCAGCACGCGCTTCCCGGCGGAAACGCTCGAGTGCTTGGAGATCGCGGGAAAGCTCTTCGGGCAGGAACTTAAGCGCAACGAAGCGCCCGAGGCGGGTGTCCTCGGCCTTGTACATCACACCCATACCCCCACCGCCGAGCCTCTCAAGAACACGATAATGGGAGACAACGCGGCCTGTAATCGAGTCCGTGGCGCGCATGGTCGTGCCCTTGCACACGATAGCAAGCCTTAGTTAACCCGAGAAGAATGGAAATGGACCTGTCAATAGCGTCAGGTCTAGTCGTGAACGGGCTCGGCGAACCTAGAAACTGGTGCGGGCGTTGACGGGAAGACGGCGAACGGTCGAGCAGAAGGGCGAAGCCCGGACGTAAATCCGGGCTTCGTCTGGTTCAGGGTTCCGAAGACGACGTTAGGGACGAACCGCCATCTCCGGTGGTGGGGTTAGCAGCAGATTAGGGGGTGGGACTCACGAGGATTGTTACGAGGAACCGGTCAGGGCCGTGCGTGGCCAAAGCGCGCCTAGGTGAATTGCGCAGAAAAGCGTGATGAGCGGTCGGCTGAAGCTGAAGATTGGTCAACAAACAGCGGGAATCGGAAGTCGTCATGCCAATGTGGTTTTGTCTTGGGGCTGACGGACGGCTTGAGAAGGGGTTGCTTGGCGAGGGCATTACGATTACTTTTCCCATCTCTTCCTCCCGAACCAATCGAGCCGCCAGGGCGGAAATTCCGCCGGCATACTGGTTTCGATAGGGCGCACTCTGACGCAAGCAGCGAAAAAGAACAATGCACGGAAGGTGAAAAAAAGGTGGACCGCAGGTGAACCGCGGGCCCCGCGTAATATATTGAATAGAAGGGTGTTATGACCGAAGTGTGGGCGGCCGGAGCTTTGCTTGCCGCCTCGGAGGACACCTCGCGGTTGGCCCGCGCTACCGGCTGGAGTAATATTTTTGCGGTTCTGGGGCGGGCATGACCTCAACAACGCGCGAAGGAATCAGACACAAGTTTGGTGCGTTCGTGGTCGACGTGCGCGCGAGCGAACTGCTGAAGGGCGGGAAAAAGATCAAGGTACAGCTGCAACCGATGCAAGTGCTCGCAGCGTTGCTCGAACGGCCAGGCGAAATCGTAACGCGAGAGGAACTACGTAAACGAATCTGGCCCGAAGATACGTTTGTGGACTTCGAGCACAGCCTGAATACCGCGATCAAGAAGCTGCGCCAGGCACTTGGCGACCGGGCCAGCAAATCAAAGTACATCGAAACGCTGCCGCGGCGAGGTTACCGGTTTCTTGCGCAAGTGGAGGCCAGCGAGAGCAAAACAGGCATGAGACCGGCAGTCTCGAGCCGCTTGGAAGGCCGAGTGTTCGAGCTGCTAGCCGAAGAAGGGACAGAATGCGTCGTGGCGCCAGCGGATGAAAAAGCATTCGAAGAATGGGAGCGGCTGACGCGCCTGAAAGACGACGTGGGCGTATCAATGATGATCGGGGAAAAGAGACTCCTGCTGCTCGAGGCGGGCAATCAGGTGCGCCTGCTGGCGGAAAAAAATCCAGGCCTGTGCGAAGTCCGAATGCTCGAAGGCGAGCATTACGGAAAGACGGCGCTGGTTCCCAAGAAAGCGTTGCGCGCCAATCCAAAGCAAGCCAAGTGAGGCCGCAGGGGCGAAGGTCGGCCTATTTCTTGGAAGTTTGGGCTGACGTGGCCTTCTCGGTCGCGGCGAGCTTCAGAATGAGCACCTGGCCGTTGGAGTGGAACGAACCACCGGTCGCGGTCTTGGCTTCCTGCAGGGGATCCGCCGGCAGGAAGTGACTGACCTCGAAGACGAGGCCCGTGCTGCAAAGGGTTTTTTCGACGTAGTCACGCTCGAGGTCGATATCAGGATCGATCTTGTGGGTCACGCTGTTGTTGCGCTGGTCCTTTTCGAAGCCGATATCGTGGGTGGCCGCGCCGACCCAGAGCACTTGGCCGTTTGCGGTGAACGGAGCCTTCCAGACCCGCAGGTGGTTGCGGGACGCGACGACCTTGATGGGTTCGGCGTGGGCCCAGCCGTAATCCTGCGGCCGACCGAACAAGTACAGCTGGCTCATGGGCATCGTTAGATAAGATTCCTTCGAAAAGCTGGCAATGGCGCCTTCGACGATGGTCGATTTGACGTTGGAATCGACTTTGACCCAGCCGGCTGTTGTGAACACCTTCTTCATGGCGTCCTCGTCGCCAACAATGAGGAAGTTCACCATGTCACCGGGATTCCCGTCTTTGTCGCCAATGCGGCGCGGGATTTTGGCGAAGAGGGAATTGTCTATGCCCGGGATCGAGGCAACCTGGCGAAGGGTTACGACATTCGCGTTGCTGTCGGCCGCGTAGACTTCAACCTTCACCGTGTACGAGCCGTCGCCGGTGTCGGATGTGGCCTGATTGATTCCGATGGAAAGTTTTCCAGCGATGGGCGCAACCACTTCCTTGTGAGCGCCGAGCAAGAACGGCTGTGCGATATCGGGGTCGCCAATCTTTCCAATCACGGCCCCGCGCCCCGCGTCATTAAAAGGAAGGATGCGAATCAAGTCCTTGAAATTCCGCGTGAGGCCCTCGGGCCCGGTATCGGACTTGGCGTCGGCGTAGTGGAGTTTCCCCTCGGCGGTAACCACGATCTGTTGGCCGGGCTCGAGGGTGATGCCGGTATCGGTCCAAACCTTTGCGCCTTGCAGTGTGAAATCCTTGGAGACAATTTTTTTGCTGGAAGGAGCGGATTGCGAGGCCTTCGCGGCGGTGCCGGATGATTGAGCAGAAGCGCGAGCTGGCGCAAGCGGAAGAATCAGGAAAACCAGGAAAAAGACGGCGGGAAAGAGTTTCTGAAGGGAAGTCATACGTTCGAGTCCTTGCTGGGCGGCAGTCCTAATTGGTAGCAAAAGGCGAGAACCGAGGCAAGCCCGCGGGTGGCGGAGAAAGGGCGAACGCAGGACAACGCTTGGGGCGGCCGGCCTCATCCACTCTAGGATGCAAATCCGTGGCTCTGGGAAGCGCCTTTGGGCGGACGATTCCTTGACTCATCTGCAATGCGACGGTACATTGACAGAAGGCCTCGGCAGTGTGATTCGTCAATGTCCGTATCCGCGAGCGATACCGCCATCCACGCCTCATAAGCCGGCCGGGACGTGCGGACTTTTTTGCAGGGAAGTACCGCACCGCGCAACAACAAAATGACCTGGAAAAGTAGCTGGAAAATAGCTGTGATTTTGCTTGCGCTGGCGGTGCACGCCGACAGTACCGTAGCGCAAAAGGTGCCGCCGCGCCCGCGTCCACAGGCCGCTCCGTCAACGAACGCCACAATCGACGGCAGCGAAGCAATGTTCACGACGATGTGCGCGCTGTATGCTTCGGGTTTTGAAGGCGACGTAAGCGCGGACAATTGGACGGCGTTTCGCGCGCGGATCCGCGAGGCGACGCGGAAGCAACAGGGTCCGGCGGTGGACGCTGCGCGAGAGTTTATGAAGGGGCACCAGTTCCGCGATCCGGCGGCAATGCTCTCGCGGTTTGTGTGGTTTGGCTTGGTCTCGGGCCCGGCGCCGAAATTCCAGCCGGTGATGCGGCGCGATGAACTACCGCCGGAAGTTCTTGACCTGGAAGGCTTCAGCGAAATTCTTTCGAACTACTACACGGAGCAGAGGATCGGAGCACTGTGGAACGAAGTTCAGCCGGTATACATGCGGGAGATCGAACGGCTGCACGAGCCGGTGTCACAAGTGCTATTCGTGGCCACCACCTACTTGCGGGAAGTACCCGACCTGGCAGAGCCGAGAACGTTCAGCATCATCGTGGAGCCACTGGTCGGGCGCATCACGAACGTGCGGAATTTCGGAGACCACTATACGATTGTGCTGAGCGGAAGCGATGAAATACCGCTGGATGTAGTGAGACACGCTTATTTGCATTTCCTGCTGGACCCGCTGCCCCTCCGGTATTCGCATGTTGTGGTGGTGAAGCGGCCGCTATTCGAAGTGGCGGCCAAG
>Ga0306926_10008303_pt1 | contig 11349 bp, 10 predicted proteins | sample flu12Cox44000178_FD_203759 | JGI IMG/M metagenome (GOLD analysis project Ga0306926, IMG submission 203759) | Lab enrichment of tropical soil microbial communities from Luquillo Experimental Forest, Puerto Rico - flux8day.12C.oxic.44.000.178 (v2)... | ecosystem: Environmental > Terrestrial >...
TCTACAACGTTTCCGCTGGAGAGCCGCAGGCCAATCTGAAAATAGTTCGTACGATACTGGAACATCTAGATAAACCCGAAACTTTGATTCACTACGTGAAAGACCGGCCCGGTCACGACCGCCGCTATGCTCTTGACAGTTCGAAAATCCGACGCGAACTAGGCTGGACGCGGAGGATCAGCTTCGAAGACGGTCTTCGCAGAACTATCAAATGGTATCAAGCCAATGCTGCGTGGCTCGATCACGCCCGTTCGGGTGAATACCGCAATTATTACGATCGTCACTACATCCACCGTTCGGAGACCTTTCGCACCTAGGTTGGCCCCCTTACGCGTTGCAACGCTCCACCAACGAATATGGATGGGTTTAATAGTTCCTGGCCCTGAGGGAGTTTGCCTATGGACCACGAACCGCGAATCGCCGCCGGTCATTCCTTTCTGACTGACCGTGGAGGCGATTCAACTTGTTTATTTGACCGACCGTCATTACAATCCAGCCGACGAATTCCGGATTGCCTAGAGGAATTAATCGATCGCCTACGGGTGGGAGCGCAGCAAAGATGAACTCATGCGCATTCTGATCATTGGTTCGAGTGGGTTACTCGGAAGCGACCTTGTTGAGCAATGGACCGACGATGAAGTCATTCCCGCCGCTTCTTGCGATGTGGACATCCGTGACATTGAGCAGCTGCGGCAGTTCATCACTCAAACACATCCAGACTGGATCGTGTTAGCCGCTGCTTACACGGACGTGGATGGGAGCGAGAGGAACCCCGAACAGGCATTTGCCGTCAATGGTGAGGGCACGAGAAATGTCGCCCGTGTCTCGCAAGAACTTGGCCGAAAACTCTTCTACATCAGCACGGACTATGTCTTTGACGGCGCTTCGCGCCGGCCTTACGAACCGTATGACCCTATTCATCCCTTGAATTTCTATGGCGCTTCGAAGGCCGCCGGCGAGAGTGCGGTTCAAGAACAATCGAATCATTGGGTGATCGCCCGGACATCGTGGCTATTTGGTGCGTCTCGAATCAGTTTCCCGGAGAAGATCCTGCGAGCAGCGGCTTGCCAGCCCCAGATCAAGGTGGTTGCCGATCAAATCGGGTCACCGACGTTTACTAGAGATCTCGCGACAGCGATCCGTGATTTGGTTCGCTCGGATGCCCAAGGCATTCTTCACATCACAAACATGGGCTCGTGCTCGTGGTTCGAGTTCGCTAAGGAGGTTCTTCTGAGGGCCGGGTGCAAGACCCCTGTTCTACCAATCACCACGGCTGAGGCAGATCGCCTCGCCAAACGTCCTGCCTATTCCGTCTTGTCTCCCGCCAGTCTTAACGTGCGCGGCATCAAGCTTAGAAGTTGGCAGGAGGCTGCGAGTGCCTATGTCGCAGAACTACGTCAGAAGGGCAAGATGGAAGGATAAGGTGCAAACCATGTCAGCAAAGACAATCTTGGTTACGGGTTCCAGTGGGTTAATTGGATCCGAAGCGGTCGAGCATTTTGACCGCCAAGGCCATCAGGTCCACGGCATCGATAACAACATGCGGCAGGTCTTTTTCGGAGAACCCGGCGACACCACCTGGAATCTCGAACGATTGCGTCGCATAACAAAGAATCTCACTCACTATAATCTCGACATCCGCGACCGATCGGGGTTGGAATCTCTTTTCCGCTCCCAACGGTTCGATCTGATTGTCCATTGCGCCGCGCAACCGTCCCACGACAAGGCCCGGGACATTCCCCTGCTCGATTTCGAAATCAATGCGCTCGGTACCGTGAATCTTCTGGAGGCCACACGTCTCCATTGTCCCGAGGCAGTTTTTGTTTTCTTAAGCACCAACAAGGTTTACGGAGATGCTCCCAACGAGCTTCCTCTCAAGGAACTCGAAACTCGCTGGGAATATGAGCGGCCGGAGGACCACAACGGCATCGATGAGAACTGCCGAATCGACCGATCGCTTCATTCGCTCTTTGGCGCGTCGAAAGCCTCAGCGGACTTGATGGCTCAAGAGTACGGGCGCTACTTTGGCATGAAGGTAGGCATCTTTCGCGGTGGGTGCCTGACCGGCCCGTCGCATTCTAGCGTCGAGCTCCACGGCTTTCTTTCCTACCTTGTGAAAGTGGCTTTTACTGGGGGGGCCTATTCTGTTTTTGGTTACAGGGCAAAGCAGGTTCGCGACAATATTCACAGCTATGACGTGGTTCGCGCTATCGAGGAGTTTGCCGCCAATCCCCGTCCCGGTGAGGTCTATAATCTCGGCGGCGGCCGCAAGAACAGCATTTCCGTTCTGGAGGCCATTGCCAAGGCCGAGCAGCTGACCGGCAGAAAAATGAACTGGAAGTATGTCGAGCAGAATCGCATCGGCGACCACATCTGTTACATCTCAGATCTCACCAAGTTCAAGTCGCACTACCCCAACTGGGAACTCACCATCGACCTCGACGAAATCTTCCGCCAGATCATGACCGACCAGCGCTTGAGAAGCGTAGCACCACGTTGATTTCCGTGGGTTTCGTTTTCCGCTTTGTCCTGCGGCCGCATCGGTTCACAAAAATTCCGAACACGCATAAGGGGAGCAGCGGCCTCGGAGAATCAATTGCCGTTATATATTGCTGATTCGGTTTTTGATCGCTATGTGATCTCACCGCCCTCGCAGCGATTCGCGATTAAGGTTGTGCCGACGGCCGGCGCTTTCATGATCTCGGTCCTCCCCTTTTGGCTCAATCCATTCTAGGGTGCCCAGCACCCTGTTTGGCGCCTCCAAAGCAGCGGCAGACTTGGTGGCCCAGGAGTATGGCCGTTTTCGGAATGTGAGAGTCTGCATTCCGCGATGGCTGTCCTGCCGGATCATCCCATTCCGGTGCCGAGCTTCACGGCTTCCTCTCGTATCTAGTGAAGGCCACTCTCACGGGCCGAACTTGTTCGTGACAATATCCATAGCTATGACGTCGTCCGCGCTATCGAGGAATTTGCTGCCAAACCGCGCCCCAGTGAGGTTTACAACATGGGCTGCGGCCGCGAAAACAGCATCTCCATGCTCGAGGCCATTTGCCCGCAAGGGCGATCATATCTGCTACATTTCTGACTTGTCCAAGTTCCGCTCTCACTGCCCCAATTGGCGCATCACCCGCTCCCTCGACACTATTCTGGAAGAAATCATTTAGGCTGAGAGCCGGTTGCAGACGACTTCCAGCGGGTCCTGACGCATTCCGCAAGCGATGCCAGTCACGGCCCTCCCGGGTTTCTTGACAGCCGCCACTTGTGCCGTCATCCTATTCTGCGGGCTGGGCCGAATGTGCGCATATCCGCATCTCGCGTATTACTGTGCTTCATTGCTTTGATTCGCCTACAATAGTGCGGTGAATTCATCAGGCGGAAACTTGGTATGGCCTCACTGACCGCAGGCCCAGGAAGGGATGCGTATTCTCAGGTACTCGCAGTCCCGGTCCCGCGGATCCGGATCGAGCCCCCTCGTGGCTGGCTTGAGCTGCGCCTCCACGAAGTCTGGCAATACCGCGAGCTCCTCTATTTCTTCGTTTGGCGCGACATCAAGGTCCGCTACAAGCAAACCGTTATCGGCGTCCTATGGGTGGTCCTCCAGCCCCTAATGACCATGGGTGTGTTCACCATATTCTTCGGGCGGCTGGCAAAGCTGCCGTCGGAGGGGCTGCCTTATCCGGTGTTCTACTTTGCGGCGCTGGTGCCCTGGGCGTATTTCGCGACGGCACTAGCCAACTGCACCAACATCGTGGTGGCGAATCAGCACGTGATTACGAAAGTGTATTTTCCGCGGTTAGTGCTGCCGCTGGCGGCAGTGTGCTCAGGGCTTTTGGATTTTGTGATCGGCTTGGTGGTGATGATTACGCTGGCGCTCGTTTTCGGCATTCACGTGACGGCAACAGTGACGCTACTGCCGTTTTTTTTGATTCTGGCGCTGCTGACCGCGCTGGGGGTGGGGCTGTGGACTTCCGCGCTGAATGCGCTATATCGCGATGTGGCGTCTATCATCCCTTTTATCATACAGTTCTGGATGCTGGCGTCGCCTGTAGCGTATCCGAGTTCGCTGGTGCCGGCGCGGTGGCGGTGGTTGTACGGTCTGAACCCGATGGCAGGGGTGATTGACGGGTTCCGCTGGGCTCTGACTGGACACGGGCAGCCGCCTGGTGCGCAGATGGTGGCCTCGACGGCGATGGTCGTGGTGGTGCTGGTGGGTGGACTGTTCTTTTTCCAGCGGATCGAGAGCACGGTTGCAGACCGGGTGTAGCAATAACACAGGATAGACTGGGCGGGCGATAGACGATGAGCACAGCGGTGATTCGAGCGGAGGGATTGGGGAAGCAGTACCGTCGCGGGATGGCGGAGACACGGGGGACACTGCGGGACGCGCTCACGAACTTCGCGCGCGCTCCGCTCGCGGCGCTGCGGCGGCCGAAGCAGGAGGTGTTCTGGGCGCTGAAGGATGTGTCGCTGGAGGTGCGCGAGGGCGAGGTGCTGGGGCTGATCGGGCGAAATGGGGCGGGGAAGACGACGCTGCTGAAAATATTGTCGCGCATTACGCGGCCGACGACGGGCTGGGCGGAGATTCGCGGACGGGTGCGGAGCTTGCTGGAGGTGGGGACAGGGTTTCACGGGGAATTATCAGGGCGGGAGAATACGTATTTGAGCGGATCGATCCTTGGGATGAGCAAGCGGGAGATCGACCGGAAGTTCGACGAAATCGTAGCCTTCGCCGAAATCGACAAATTCATCGACACGCCCGTCAAGCATTACTCCAGCGGCATGTACGTCCGGCTGGCCTTCGCCGTCGCCGCCCATCTCGAGCCGGAAATCCTCCTCGTTGACGAGGTTCTTGCCGTCGGGGACATTGCCTTTCAAAAGAAATGCTTGGGCAAGATGGGTGATGTAGCTCGCGAAGGACGAACGATCATTCTTGTGAGCCATAATATGGCGGCCATCAATTCGCTTTGCTCACGATGCGTGATTCTGAACGTAGGGGGAGTCGAGTTCGACGGTCCCACAGATAAAGCTGCGGCCCGCTACTATGCTGAATCTCTGAGCATAAGTAGCGGTTCGGACTTGTCGGCCCGTCGAAGAGAAGGGAGTGGTAAGGCGCGTTTCACCTCCATTTCCATCCAGCCGCTGGACCCGGTCGGCCGTCCTTTGGATGTTGCGTTTCCGGGCTGTAACCTGAGCATCGATACCGAGATTGAGTGCAAATCAGATTTTGCCCCTGCCAACTTGGCTATAATTATCTGCGATTCCAACGGCTATCGTGTCGTAGACACGAACACTGCGCAGAAGGGGCAGTTCGTGAGCATGCGAACTGGTCAAGTGGCGAGGGCCAATTTCCAACTTCGGGAAGTGTTGCTAAAACCAGGCAAGTATATCGTGGGGCTATGGCTGGGCCGCGAAGCCATGGAGATTATCGATTATGTTGAGCACGCGACGAATTTTGATGTGATGGAGAGTGAAGAAACCAGTCTGCACGTAATAGTCTTTCCAGGTGTATATCTCTGCCGTTTCGATAATAGTGTCACTATCCAGTGATGAGCCTTCCATTTGTCTCGGGGGGGTGCGTGAGGGTCTTCAAAAACAAATGCAATGTCCGCTGTGTCGTTCCGCAAAGACGCGTAAGGTGAGGTCGATAGATGTCGAGCCAGTTATCGCTCTCTGGCGTGAGTTCTATCAGATAGACATAAGGCCCGAGTTCCACGGCGTATCCCAAATGGAATTATGGTGCTGTGTCGATTGCTCGATTTCTTTCTTTGCGCCTCAGTGTCTTGCGGGATCGGCCCATATCTATTCCCAACTCGCCGACTATGGCGGTTATTATGTAACTCGAAAGTGGGAGTATGAAGCTGCGCTGGGCGACCTACGGGGTCGTCAGCGAATTTTGGAAATCGGCTGCGGCTCGGGCGCGTTTATGACCCTAGCAAGGGAGGAAGCAGGGTTATTCATCGAAGGGCTAGAGCAAAACGCAGAAGCGATAAGCGAAGCCACGCGATGCGGCTTGCGCGTTCGAAAGGCGACTGTCGAGGATGTTGCGAAACAATCGCCAAGCATGTACGACGCAGTCTGCAGTTTTCAGGTGTTTGAGCATGTTGCAAAGCCGAAAGAATTTTTGGACGCGTGTTGCACGCTGTTGCGGCCCGGAGGGCTGTTGGTTCTGGGCGTACCGAATCAGGACAGCTATGTCCGACATATGATCAATCCTCTCGATATGCCACCACATCACATGACCCGCTGGACCCGAGAAGCGCTTCACCGATTGCAGGCTCATTTTCCGCTGAAGCTGGTCCGCACGGCCTGCGAGCCCCTAACTGAGAACCAAATCGGATTGTACATGGACACCTATGCAAGTATCCTCAAACGACGAGGTCTTGCCTTTCTTATACAGCCATGGATTTACTGGCGCACCGCTCTCCTAATCCGGTACTTGGCAGTTCGCAGATTGCTAAGAGGCCAAAATATCTATGCATGCTATGTTCGCAATTGAAATATCTTTTAGCCTGCCTGAAAGCCCGCGACCACGCTTTAGCCTAGTCTCTCGGGATTCGGGATCGAGTCGATGCGCAAGTACCTGTTCATAATGGCGCAGGAGGGCCATCCCTGGGGAGGAAGCGAGCCGCTTTGGAGCTCTGCAGCGGAACACCTGGCCCGCAGCGGCAACGAAGTTCGTGTAAGTGTTAAGGACTGGGGCGAGCCAGTTCCACAGATCGAGCGTTTGCGGTCGGCCGGGTGTCAGATTTTCTACCGCTATGATCAGTACAGACTACCCTCGTTTATCACGCGTCAGATTCGGAGAATCTTCCCGGCACCTGAATACAAGAAAGCGCATGTGCGCTCGATTGGAGACGGCTTCGATTTGGTGGTTATTTCTCTTGGAGATAATTGGGGACTGGCGGATGGCCTTACGTGGTTGGAGGCAGCTCGGTTTTCGGGGCAGAAATATGTTGTGATTGCCCAGAGCGCAGTAGTGTATTGGTGGCCGGCTGACAACGATGCGGAGAAGGTGGCGGAATGCTATGACAGTGCCAGCGCGGCATACTTCGTCTCGCAAGCGAACCTGGAGTTGAGCCGTAGGCAGTTTGGCAGTCCCCTCCGAAATGCGAAGGTGGTACGGAACCCCTTCAATGTGCGGTACGACGCGCAACCACCGTGGCCGGGAGGCTTCGCGGACGGTCTGGCATTGGCGTTCGTCGGGCGGCTGGACGTTATCTCGAAGGGGCAGGATGTGCTGCTGGAGGTTTTGGGGCTACCGCACTGGCGGGAGCGCAAAGTTTGTCTATCGCTGATCGGAACAGGACCTAATGAACGCGGACTTCGCCGCATAGTGGAGCAGTTGGGCTTGACCAATGTGGAATTCGCAGGCCAGCAGAATAATATTGAAGAGATCTGGAGCAAACACCACGCTTTGGTGCTTCCGTCAAGGTTTGAGGGTATGCCGCTGGTGGTGGTGGAAGCGATGCTTTGCGGGCGTCCGTGCATCGTAACCGATGTGGGTGGAAACAGGGAACTGGTTCGCGATGGCATAAATGGCTTTCTGGCGAAGGCGCCAACCGTGGAGCTGCTAGACGAAGCGATGAATCGCGCCTGGCACAGCCGGGGACGGCTGCAGGAAATGGGCTGTGCGGCGGCGGCGGACGTTCGCCGATGGGTTTCCCCCGATCCTGGAGAAGAATTTGCGCGCGAACTGGCGACGGTGGCCGGCGATAGCAGAGATTTGAAACGTAATGAGCGTCGGACTGAGAGAGAATGACGAAATCCTACAAGATATCCATCGTAATCCCATGTTTCAACCATGGGGAATTTTTGCCGGAGGCCGTCGCCAGTGTGACCAAAATCGCGCGTGACGATATCGAGTTGATTGTCGTTGATGACGGTTCCAGCGACGACCGGACAGTCCGGGAAGTGGACAAACTGGTGGCACAGGGAATTAAGGTGATCCGGCAAGGAAATAACGGGCCGGCTGGGGCCCGGAACGCCGCCATCCGCGCTTCCCAAGGAGAGTATATCTTTCCTCTGGATGCTGACGACCGCCTGCGATCCGGTTGGATAGACAATGCAATCGCAATCCTGGACTCGGACCCGCAAGTTGGTGTCGTCTACGGGGATGCGCAATGCTTCGGGACCCGGACCGACCGCTGGCGTGTCGGCCCGTTTGACGCTGGCAAATTGCTTAACTGGAACTTCATCCATGCCTCCGCCCTGTACCGTCGTCCTGTCTGGGAACAGAACAGCGGATACGACCTGACAATTCTTCGGGGACTGGAAGATTGGGATTTCTGGCTCGGGGCCATGGAGCACGGCTGGCGATTTGCGTATATGCCCGAAGTCTTCTTCGAATATAGGCAGGCCGCCCAATCGTTGACCACCAGCACGGCCGGATACCAAGACCAGGTTCGAGAATTTGTTGCCAGGAAACACGGCCTGTTGTATCGGCAAGCTTGGCTGTCACTGGTGAGCGAACGCGAATCCCTAAGGTGGACCTTCCAGAATCTCCGCAAATTGCTCAAGTCTCGGCTGAAGCAGAGATTCGACAAAAACGCTGGAGTCCCTGCGAGTGTGAGCAGTGAACATGCCAACCGTTAGCGTAATCGTGCCGAACTACAACCACGCACGGTATCTGCGGCAGCGGATTGAGAGCGTGTTGGGACAGACTTACCAGGATTTCGAGGTGATCCTGTTGGATGACTGCTCAACGGATGACAGCCGGTCGGTTCTCAGCGAGTACGCGAAAGATCCGAGAGTACGAATTGAGTTCAACGAGAAGAATTCCGGTAGTACGTTCAAGCAGTGGAATAAGGGTGTTCGGCTGGCAAGCGGAGAGTACGTATGGATCGCAGAATCGGACGACTACGCCGATGCGCATCTGCTGGAGAGGCTCGTTCCATTACTCGATGCCGAACCAACTGTAGTACTTGCCTATTGTCGATCATGGCGAATTTTAGCGGACGGTCAGATTAGCGGATTCTTGGATACCTACTACGCGGATCTGAATCCGCAAAGGTGGACAGCGGATTTTTGGGCTGACGGGCGCGAAGAATGTCAGAACTATCTTGCCCGACGCAACACAATCTCCAATGCGAGTGCGGTGCTTTTCCGGAGGGAAGTGTATGTGCGAGTGGGCGGTGCAGACGAGAGCTTGGTGCTTTGCGGCGATTGGAAATTATGGGCAGCGATGGCTCTTACGGGAAGGATTGCATACTTAGGAGAACCCCTTAATTACTACCGGTTTCATGACATGAGTGTTCGGGCAGAAAGTCAACGACTCGGCGTGGGTCCTGCCGAATATATAGAAGTGATTCGCTGGATTTTTCAGAGAGTGACGCCTTCAGATACTGTTCGGAGGAAGCTTTGCGAAGAGGTTTTTTCACTTTTGACCCCGACAGTGGATGTTCTAGGACAGAACGAACCCGAGGCGGCCCTTCGATTCATTGAAGGGCTCTTGCAATTGTCTAGTTCCGGATGCGTCGAACGATCAGTTCTCGCCAATGCGTGGCTGACAGCCGCGGGCATCCACTACCGCCAGGGTCGACCGGGTAAGGCGATGGTCTTAGCGGGGCGCGCGGTCCTGGTTCGTCCCATCATTGCGGGCCGGCCGGTCAAAAGGGCATGTACGCGTCTGGCCGCTGCGCTCAAAGGTTACTTAGGTGCAACGCGAACTTGAGGCGCTCCCAACCCGCCTCGCGAAAGCGCGAAGCATGGCCGAACTGCCGTCCAAGATGATCTCCTCGTGCGTCTCATTCATGATCTCGACAAGGGAATCTACGGCTGAGAGTCAGTGGGGATTTTCCTGGTCACATCCAAGGCTCCCGAAACCCCAAAAATCCCGCATCGAGCACTCCTAGTGAAGTTGATACCGGTGGGGGATGGGGTAGTGTGGCAGCCCAGGGATTTCGTGAATGGCGACCATTGCGACGATATGGCAATTACAGGATAATCTGAACGTCAGAGGAAGCGAACCCTTTTGAACGAGGTCCCGAAAAGCTAGCGGGTCCCGGCTACGTCCATATGTTTTTGCAAACGCAACGGATGGGTATGGACAAACGATAAAGCGCACTTTTCAAGTTGCAAGGTTATATATCGCCGGTTGCTTGAGCTAAATCAAATGACCAAGCCCTCCAAGGTATCCGTCGTAATCCCCGGCTTCAATAAATGGCGAATTTATGCCCGAGGCCGTCTGCAGCACGACCGACTTGGAGTAGGACGAGATTGATTCAATTGTCGTCGACGACGGCTCCGCCGATGAAGGGATGCACAAAGAAATGGATGCACTCCCGCACAGGAGATTAAGATAATCGTGGTCGTCCTCGAAAAGTCCCAGTGCGGCTGAACGCTTAAATGGCCGCTCACGGTATTTTATTCGTAAGTCACGACGCGACGCGCACTGGAGCGCCGATCGCGCTACTACACTTCCTTCACTGGTTCAAGAGGGAGGGCAATCGCCCATTCTCGGTTTTGCTAGGAGGTGGCGGCGAATTGGTTGCTGACTTTGAGGAACTGGCACCTACCTGGTCGCTCGATTGGAGCCGCTGGGGTCCCGCAACCTTGTGGACCCAGCTTCTTAACAAGGCCCGGCTTGGAGGGTGGGCGCGTCGCGCCGAGGCCGCAGACACGAAAGATTTTGCCGCCCGGTGTTCCCCCGCTCTGGTTTATGCAAACTCGATTGCGAGCGCTCGAACCATAGAAATTCTTGCGCCTGAGGTTCCCGTATTGACCCATGTGCATGAGTTGGAGTCTTACTTCCAAATCTATGCTGGGCCAGCGTTGACGCGCCTCCTTGGCCAGTCTCGACGCTTCATAGCGTGCTCAGACGCCGTCCGTGACAACTTGGTAGGCGAGCATGGGGTGGCAGCGGAGCGGGTCGAAACCGTGTATGAATCCATTCTAGTCGACCAGATTCGGGGGGGACGAACCCGCCAGCAGGTCTTCGAAGAACTGAGAATGCCCAATAACGCGCTGCTTGTGATGGGGATCGGGACTCCCGGTTGGCGCAAAGGTACCGATCTGTTCATACATCTGGCGCGAACGGTCTGCCAGCAGCGTGATCTCGTATACTTCGCCTGGATAGGAGGTTCGGCCTTTGACTTCGAACACGACGTTCGGAACTGCGGACTGACGGAAAAGATGCGCTTCATCAGTGCGTCACCGAAACCCGCTGACTACCTGGCTGCGGCTGATGTATTCGCGCTAACCTCTCGGGAGGATCCCTATCCGCTGGTATGCCTAGAAGCGGCCGCGCTGGAGAAACCGATCGTCTGTTTTGCGAGTGCGGGTGGGGCGCCGGAGTTCGTCGAGGGGGACTGCGGTTTTGTTGTGCCATACCTTGACATGATGGCAATGGCT
>Ga0306926_10008307_pt1 | contig 11346 bp, 8 predicted proteins | sample flu12Cox44000178_FD_203759 | JGI IMG/M metagenome (GOLD analysis project Ga0306926, IMG submission 203759) | Lab enrichment of tropical soil microbial communities from Luquillo Experimental Forest, Puerto Rico - flux8day.12C.oxic.44.000.178 (v2)... | ecosystem: Environmental > Terrestrial > Soil...
GAGCGGTGTACGGATTGCAGCAAGGATCTTTTGCGGGAGTCGGCTCCATCAACTCGATGCGGGTGAGGTCAGGATCGAAAATGTCGTATTGCCATTTTCCGTCGCGGCCAATATCGGGCTTGTCGTCGGCTAACTTACTATCGGGGGCGAGGCCGTTCTTGCGAAGCTGGTCGATGGCCTTTTGCATGCTGCGAACACCAAGGCAGAAATGGTTTTGCGCCCCGAGTTCCTGATGATCAGCCCTCCGCGGGATGTTGAGCATGTATTCAACCCAGTCCGAGCCGTCAGGAACCTGGATCTCGAACCAGTCGATGTCCGAATCCTTTTCGGGGGTGCCGGGAGGGAGTTCCTTGAAGCCACCCTTCCAATAAAGGCGGAAGCCAAGCGTGTCCAGATAAAACTTGTTCAGGGTGTACAGGTCTTTGGCGACGAAACCAGTGTGAACGAGGGATGAACTGACCTGCGTGGGGCCAGGAGCGGATTCCGACGGAGCGCGCGGCGGCTGAACGAATGCGATGTGATCGCCTTCAAGGTAATCACGCATCACGCGGGCGCTCGCGGTCTCAAATCCGAATTCCTCAAGCCAGGAGCCCGGATCACCGGCGTGGCCGGGAACCAATTCGATGTGCTGACGCGCATTGACCAGGTAACAAGGATCTTTGACGTTGGTGCAGCCGTTTGTCCCCCTGTACTTGCCCGTGCCGAGGCCGAGAATCTTGGAGTAAGTCTCGGATGCTTTCTGGAAGTCCGAGGATTTTAAGCGGACGAACGCGATCCCGTAGATTTTCGGGCGATTGGGACCTTCATCAGCGGCAAGGCCGGCGGCCAAAAGTAGAGCGGCAGCCCCGGCTGCATTTCGAAACATGACAGACCTCATGAGGAGCGTGTTTTGATTCTACCTGAAAGCTTCAACAGAGCCAGACTTCTAGTTGGTTGACGCCTGGAGAGGAGGGCGCCGTGCGATTCCGAAGACAGCAACGAGCAAAAGCACGATGCTTATCGCGGCAAGCGCCCATTTCGCGAGGGTACAAAGATTTGCGACCTTTTCCAGTTTCACCAACTCCCGAGGAAAGTCGCGCAACATCGCCAAGAAGCAGATATTTTCGGCATAGTCAAAGAAGCTGGTGGCTAAAGGAAGCAAACTGAGCTTCTGAAGCGTGGGCTGATGGGGAAAGAGCCGGGCGAAGCCGCGATTCGCAGCGGAAACAAAGAACAATCCATACAGAGCGGGGAAAATGAAGTCCACTCGCAGGAGAAAGAGACGATAGGCGTGACGGCCTTCTTCTCCGAACTGGACGAGCCTCTGGTAGATAGTTCCTGGAGAATAGGTAAGCATCATGTCGGGCAGCCCATTCGAAGGAGGGTATCGATGCGGACAACGCCTGGAACGCCTCCGTGGAATTGGATGAGCCAGAGAAGGAGTGCCGACGCGAGCGTCATCGCAGCGATAAATGACGGCGTGGAGATTTTCAGAAAGAACGAGTGAAGCGCGTTAAGCGGCATGGCAGCTTAGAAAGTCACCTCCGTGAGGGCCTTGCGCGCGAGGTCGGCTGCGCCGGGTTTTCCCGCGAGAACGAGTTCCACCCATTCCGCAGCAGCGTGCGAGATGCGCACGGCTTCCGTGGTCAGTGATTCGGGTCCGCCGGAATCAGAGTTCCCGAAAAAGACTCGATCCATCGGCCGGGAAGCGATCATGCGATTTTTTGTGTACTGGCCGGGGATGGCCATCATCATGGCGTGGCCCCGGCGGTACAGGCGGATCTCGACAGGATCGACGTTGAATTCGGGAAGCGCTTTCTGAAAATCCCTCAGAACTTTTCCTGCAAATTCCCGGCAGTCCTCCTCTTCGAGCAGGAGTTCCCGCTGCGACTCGCGGAGCGTGGAATAGAAAGTCAGTATTTCGTATTTGGGCTTGTAGCCCGGCTGATTGCGGATGGTCCAGTCCGCGACAATGAAGTCGGTGAAAGAATTGCCAGGGCACCAGTTGTCGTAGCCCTTGCCATAGACCTGCTTGTCAAAAATCATGTTGATCATGGGCACAGGAGCGTAACGCATGCGGCGCATCGCCTGTTTCTGGTCGTTGGAGAGGCCTGCAACGATGCGCGAAGTAAAGAATTTTGGAGTACACATGATCACGACTTTGGCGGCGGCGGTCGTGAGCTTTTCGTCGTGCCAGTAGGTGACGCGAACGACGTCGGAGTCAGGTACAACCGCGACCACGGTTGCGCCGCTCAGCATGCGCTCGCCGTATTTCGGCTTCAGCACTTCGACGAGTTTGTGGGTGATGCAGCCGAGCCCGCCGGGAAGAATCACGCGCGAGCTGTCTTGTCCTTTAATCAAATATTGAGCGTCGGAAACGCCGATGTAGGCCGAAGTATCTTCCGTGAACGCGCCCCAATTCGAAGGGCCGTAGGCGTCCCACCACTTGGTGACTTCGGGTGAGTAGGCGGCGAGGATGTCGGTGAAGGGCTTGGCGTCGAGTTCGAGGATATCTTTGCGCGGGTTCAGCTTGAGGATGTCGTCGGCGAATTTTTTGAAGCTGGCAACGCTTGCCTTCGAATAGGGAAGATGGGGAAGGCCGGAGCGCCAGGTATCTGGTACGTATGTGTGGTTGTCAATGGTGGGGTCGGGCATGTCGATGGGAAGAAGGTTGAGGCCGATTTCCTTGGCGAGATAATCGCTTTGGCTGTCGCGAAAATCGTAAGCCGCGCCCGTGGAGTAGGGCTGGCCCGCGTACTCCTCCTGATACGCGTTGCCGCCGAAGTGGTCTTCCTTTTCAAGAAGCAGCCAGTCTTTGCCGCGAAGGAAGTAAGCGGCGGAGAGTCCGGCGGAGCCTGCACCCACAATGACGATGTCGGCATTCCGCGTGGCGTCAGGCTTGGGGAAAGAATGGCCCTCGCGAATCTGGTGGCAGATGGAGTAGTGCTCGCCTTCGAGAGAAACGGCGCGGGAATCGTCGTCGTGCGAGAGCGGAATAAGGGCTTTGTTGACCGGGCAACTGGAGGCGATGGAGCCCGCGACAGCGAATTTGATGAAGTCACGGCGCGAATGAGACATGCGAATGAGCCCTCCTAATGGCGCTCCAGGAGTTCCTGCGCTTCTTTGCCAATGGTGCGCGCGCGTATCTGATACCAGATCAGAATCAGGATCACGGAAATAACGAAGATCACCGTGGAGACGGCGTTGATTTCGGGAGTGATGCCGCGACGAAGCCTTGCCCAGATTTCGAGCGGGAGCGTATTGTCGCGTCCGATGAGGAAGAACGAGACGGCGATTTCGTCCATGGAAAGCGTGAAGATGAGCAGGCCGGCGGCGATGAGAGAAAGCTTCAGATTGGGGAGAGTGACGCGCCAGAAAGTTTGAAACGGAGTGGCGCCCAGGTCGAGAGAAGCTTCTTCCTGGACGCGATCCATTTTCTGGAGTCCGGCGAAGAGTTCTGTGGTGGCGACAGAAATCAGCGCGGTGCCGTGTCCGAGAAAAACGGTGAGGAGGCTGAGTTCAAGTCCGGCGAAAACAGCGACCATTAATAAAGAGAGGCCGGTGATGATGCCGGGAAGAATCAGCGGAAGAAGCACGAGGCGGCGGAAGATAGATTTGCCGGGGAAGTCGGCGCGGTCAAGAGCGAGCGCCGCAAGCAGGCCGAGAGTAAGAGAGAGAACGACGGCAGCGAGGGCAACGAGAAGGCTATGGAGAACGGAATCCCAGATTGCAGCGTCGGCAAAAAGCTGGCGATACCAACCGAGGGTGAAATGGCGGGGAGGGAAGCCGCCGACTCCTTCGCGATTGAAGGAATAAAGAATGAGAACGGCGATGGGCAGGTAGAGAAACGCAAAGACGAGCAGCGTGAACAGGCCGAGGAGGGGAGAGCGGCCGGATCTGCGGGGGTGGCCGCTCATCGGAACGACCACCTTTTTTCGAGACGTTCGGTAAGAAACAGAAGAGAAACCGTGAGAAGGAGAATGCAGACCGAAATCGCCGAACCGAGCGGCCAGTCGTAGGCCGTGCCGAAGAGGCTCTGGACGATGTTGGCGATCATGATGCTCGAGGGCCCGCCGACGAGAAGCGGGCCGAGGAAGTCGCCGAGCGTGAGAACGAAGGCGAAAGTTGCGCCGGCAAGAAGGCCGGGAAGCGAAAGAGGAAGAATGACGTGGAAAAAGGTGGCGCGCGGGCTGGCGCCGAGGTCGTGCGAGGCTTCAATCAGGTTACGGGGGATGTGTTCGAGCGAAGCGTAGAGAGGAAGGAAAACAAACGGCGTGTAGATGTGGGTGAGCATCAGGACGACGGCGAACGGGCTGTAGAGGAAGAAGCTGACCGGCTCCCTTGTAATGTGGAGGTATTGGAGGAATCCGTTGAGGACGCCGTCGGAGCCAAGTACGGTTTTCCAGGCGTAGCCGCGGACGAGATAGCTGACCCAGAGAGGAACGATGACCAGCTGGTAGAGAAGTTCCTTGCGGACGCCGGCCTGGAAGGACATGAAATACGCGAGTGGGTACCCGAGGAGGAGTGAGAGGAAAGTGACGCTGGCGGCAATGCGCATGGTGCGGAAAAGGACTTGGACATAAACGGGATTGCGAAACAGCTTGGCATAGTTCTGAAGATTCCATTCGTGAACCAGGAAGCCATCGCGAACGAGCCAGAAACTATGGGCGAACATCAAGGCATAAGGAAGAAGAAGGAACAGGCTGACCCACAGGAGCGGCGGGAGGGAGATGATCGACTTGTAGGTGCGGGAGTACATGAGTGGTCAGTCGCGGACCAGGACAGCGTCCGCGGGACTGAAAGCAAATTCGTGCTCACCCGAGAGTGGGCCGACCGTGGAAAGACGCACGCGCACAGACTGGCCTCCACAATCGAGTTCGAGCTGTTCGCTGGAACCGCCGAAGGTTTGCTGCACAATGCGCCCGCGAAATCGTACAGTGCCGGCCGCGGACGCCGCTTCGGAGGCCAGCCGAATCGCTTCCGGGCGAATGGAAAAAACAGCCGGGCCATCGAGGGCGCTGACCGGCCACTCAAAGCTGCCGCAGGTCGCGATGCCGCCACGCACATTGGAGCGAAGGAGGTTGGTCTGGCCGATGAACTGCGCGGTGTAGGAGGTGGCGGGGTGGGCGTAGATCTCGCGTGGAGCGGCGACCTGCTCGAGCGAACCATCTTTCAGCAGCGCAATGCGGTCGGAAAGCGCCATGGCTTCTTCCTGGTCGTGCGTTACAAAGAGGAAGGTGATGCCGACTTGGCGCTGCAGGGATTTCAGTTCGCCCTGCATCTGTTTGCGGAGATTGGCGTCAAGAGCCGAAAGCGGTTCGTCGAGCAAGAGAAGCTGCGGGCGATTGACCAGCGCGCGGGCGAGCGCAACGCGCTGTTGCTGGCCGCCACTGAGTTTGGACGGACGCGCGGCGGCATATTGCTGCATTTTCACCATGCGGAGCGCATCGGCGACACGAGACGGGATTTCTGTTGGGAGAGTGTGCGTCACGCGCAGGCCATAAGCGACGTTTTCCTGCACCGAAAGGTGAGGGAACAGGGCGTAGTTCTGGAAGACGGTGTTGACGCGGCGCTTGTAGGGAGGAAGCGTGTCAAGCCGCTCACCACTCATCCAGATTTCGCCGGAGGTTGGTTGTTCGAATCCGGCGATGAGCCGCAACAGAGTGCTTTTGCCGGACCCGCTTTCGCCGAGCAGCGCAAGAAATTCCCCGGAAGCAATTTGCACTGAGATGCCTTTCAAGACTTCACGCGGGCCAAAGTGCTTGGCGATCTCGCGGACTTCGAGCAAAGGGCCACCAGTGACAGGCGTGGGGGAGGCTGCGGCATCGGCTGGGCTGGAGGCGGAGGGTGTCACTGGGCGGCCTTGACCTCGTTCCAGATTTCGATGTACTTGGCGCGGCGCGGAACATCTTGCCAGAAATAGATGCGCTGCATGTAGGCGTCGGGATCGTCGAGATGGAGGCCATTCTTTTCGGCGGGGGTCATGAATTGCGCCGCTGCCGGATTCGCGGGCGTGTAGTGAGTGACATCGGTGATTTTTTTCTGGATTTGCGGCCGGATCATGAATTCGAGGAAGGCGTAAGCCAGTTCCTTGTGAGGGCTGGCTTTCGTGATCATCAGGTGATCGATCCAGCCTGTCGTGTTTTCCCTGGGAATGGTTTCGGCAATCGGGAAATTGGACTGGCGGAGTTGATTGGTCATGAGCGGCCAGCCCATCGCGGCGATGACTTCATGATTTTGGAAGAGGTTGCTGAGCTCGCCGCCAGTGGACCAGAGTTTGCGGACGTTCGGCTTGAGTGCAAGGAGTTTCTGCTTCACGGCGGCCAGCTCGTCGTCGGAGAGATTGTAGAGATGCGAAGGATCGGGTTTGTCGTAGCCGAGGAGCTGAGCGGCCATATATAAGGTAGAGAGGTCGTCCCAGACGGAGATTTTGCCCTTGTATTTCGGGTCCCAAAAGAGCGACCAGGAGTCGGGAGGCTGGTCGAAAGCCGTGGTGTCGTAAAGCAGAGGATTCGGTCCCCACATGAAAGGAACGCCGAAAGTCTGGCCGTTGACTTTGACGAGCGGAAGATCGCGAAGCCTCGACGAAAGCTGGGAGTAGGTGGGGATGCGGGAGAGGTCAACTGGCTCGGCGAGGCCGCTGCGCGAAATGGACGTGGCGACATCGCTTGAAGGCGAGATGACGTCGTAGTTGGAGGCACTGCCGCCACGGAGTTTCGCGACCAGGTCATCGCTAGAACCCATGTAGGACGCCGAGATTTTGCAATGGTGAGCTTCTTCAAAGGCGTGAACGAAAGAAGGATCGGCGTAGCCTTCCCAAACGAGCAGGCTGAGGGATTCATTTTGTTTCTGGCAGGAGGCGATGAGCATGGCGAAGGCGAGAATGGCAACGAGTCTCACAACTCTCGGAAGAAGCCCGGACTCCTCGTCCCTAACGAAGTCTGCGAAGTGAGGAATCCCTATTGTTCCGGCCGCTAAACGAAGAGGGATCCTTCGCTCCACTCGGATCGACACTGCGCGGCAGTTTTTGCCCGGACTAAGGGGCGCTGGGTTCATAGACGATTTTGCCTCCGACAATCGTGAGGACGACATTGGTCTTGTCAATGGAGCGGGCCTCAACTTCGAAGATGTTGCGGTCCAGCATGATCAGGTCGGCAACCTTCCCGACAACCACAGAACCTTCTGTTTTCTCGCGATGGCCGGCAAAAGCGGCGCCGAGCGTATACGCTTCGACGGCTTGCCCGACGGTGAGGCGCTGCTTCGGAACAAATCCCCCAGGGGGTTTGCCGGCATCGGTTTGACGGGTGACTGCGGTTTGAATGCCGGGAAAGGGATTTAGCGAAGCAATAGGCCAATCGCTGCCAAAAACGTAGCGGCCGCCGCCATCGCCGATACTGTTCCAGGCCCAGGCGCGCGAGGCGCGGTCCGGGCCGACGGTGGGCACCCAAACCTTGAGGGTGTCGTCGTCGGGGTAGGAGTGAAGGGGTTGCATGCTGGCGATGACCGCGAGCTTTCCGAAGCGCCAAACATCCTGAGGAGCAACGGTTTCGATGTGTTCGACGCGATGGCGGCGGTCTTTGCTGTGATTCTTGCGGCCTGCTTCTTCGTAGGCATCGAGTGCGGTGCGGACGGCGAGGTCGCCGATGGCATGGGTGTAGACCTGTACGTTGTGCTTGTCGAGCTCGGTGACAGCAGCCTTGTACTGAGCAACATCCCAGAAGAGCGAGCCGCTCGTGGAAGGATCGTTGGAATAAGGCTCAATCATCGCGGCGGTGTGAGCTTCAATCACGCCATCGAGCTTGAATTTGACGGTATTGCCGGCCTCGAGCCACTCGTCGTGGAATTTTTTGTGAGCGGCCTCAATGGCGTCGAGGTCCTGCGAACGGAACTGGTATTCAGGTAGGCGATAGGCTACCTGGAAGCGAACGGTGAGCTGGCCCTCGTCGCGGATCTGCTGGAGAAGAGAAAGGATGGGAAAGTCCTCGCCGGCACTTTGGATGCGGGTGATGCCGTAGCGATTGGCGAGTTTGATACCGGCGCGGAGGGCGATGAGTTTGTCGACTTCGGCAGGCTCGGGAAGAAACTTCCGGACCAGGAGCTCGGCGTCTTCCAGCAGAACGCCTGTGGGCTCGCCGGATTTGGGATCGTGGACGATCCAGCCGTTAGGTGGATTGGGAGTTTCTTTGGTGATGCCGGCGATGGATAGGGCCTTGGAGTTGAGCCAGACGGCGTGGGAATCGTAGGACTCGAGGAAAACGGGCCGGTTGAGAAAGGTGCCATCGAGATCGCTGCGGTCGGGAAGTGTGCGCTCGCCGAACATGGAATAATCCCAGCCACGCGCGACGATCCAATCGTTCCCGGGATTCTCCTTCGCGTAGTCCGCAAGGATTTTGAGGATGCCGGCAACGGACTTGGCGTCCTCCAGATTTGTCAGGTGAAGACTCATCGAACCGGGATAGAAGTGCACATGGCAGTCCGTGAGGCCCGGGAGAACCACTCTTGCTCCGGCATCGATGACCCTGGTGCCGATGCCGCGCATACGCTCAACCTCTTCTTCTCTGCCGACAGCAACGATCTTTCCCTTGCGGATGGCGACGCCTTGCGCCCAGGGCTTGGTGGTGTCGAGGGTGAAGACCTTGGCGTGAAGGATGACGATGTCGGCCGGCGCCACGCGGGCTGACTGCTGGGCCGAGGAAAGCGCGGCAGGCGCCAGAGTCGTAAAAGCCAGGAGGAGCGAAAACAACAGATGACGGAATCGCAAGCGCACCTCGTGGAGCGCCGAAAGGCCGGCACCCGGGGAAAGACAGCAAGAATTCAGAAAGTGGGCGGCGTGTTGACCCACAAGATCCAGGATTCCGTGCGTCCGGGATTTTTCCAGCGGTGCGGTGTAGAGCTTTCGAAATAGAGGCTGTCGCCGGACTTAAGGCGATAATGCCCCTGGTTGTGCAGCCAGATTTCGAATTCACCGCGTAAAACGTGCAGGAACTCTTCGCCTTCATGAGCATAAGATTCGCCGCTGCCGCCGCCGGGTTTGATGCGAAAGAGATGGGGCTCCATAGCGGTATTACCCCAGGCCAGCAACTCCATGCGTACCGAGGGGCTGGTCTCAAGGATTTTACGCTGCGAAGGACGAACAAGGGGCTGGGCGTCCCCGTTCGTCTCGAACATGGAAAGGATATTGGTCTTGTAAAAACGCGCAATACGCCGGAGCGTGGCGACCGAGGAGCGCATCTGGCCGCGCTCGAGCGCGCTGAGAAAGCCGACCGAGACGCCGGTGGCGCGGGCGACTTGAGCAAGGGAGAGACCCCGGCGCGAGCGCAAGCGGCGGAAACGCTGGCCGGGAGAGTGGCGAGAGTCGGCGGGCGCGGGAACGACGCCCTGTTTCTTCAGAACATGTACAATCGCAGCAGGATTCAGGCCGCGGGCGCGGCGAAGAAAAATGGCGCGCTGAAGCAGGCGCACGTCGGTTTCGCTGTACATACGGTAGCGGCTCTCGGTGCGTTGAGGAGAGAGCAAGCCGAGCGCTTCCCACGCGCGGAGAGCGGAAGAAGAGATGCCGAGGCGGCGGGCGACCTCGGAGATGCGCAGGAGGCGCCCTCTCGACGAAGGATCCGATACGCCCGACAAATTCTTTCTGCTTGACACGGGTTCCGGCTTTCTCTAAGTTTGCAGGATTATAGTAAGGTTTCGGGTTTGGTAGCAACCACGAAGAATCGCTTTTTCAGGGAAGCGCTTCTCGGGGAATCAGGGGTGATGTCCATGAATCGAGTAAAACAACTTCAGTTGGGGTCCGTGTGTAGCCGGAGCATTCTGCTCGCGGGTTTACTGGGTGTGGTGTTGACGTTCCTGGCGCCGTGGGGAAGCGCGCAGAGCACCGGCGGGCGCGTGCGCGGAACCGTTTCGGACGCGAGCGGCGGGGTCGTGGCGGGCGTCACTGTGACCCTGACCAACACGGCCACAAACGTCTCGCGTCAGAGCGTCACAGCGGCCAACGGAGAATATCTGTTTCTGGAAGTTCCCGTGGGGCCGTACGAGATCAGCGTGAATCAACCAGGGTTCAAGAAATTCCTGAGAAAAGACATCGCCGTCGACCTCAACACCGTGGTGGGGGTGGACATCGCCCTGCAACTCGGAGGTTCAACGGAAGTGGTCGAGGTCACCGGGGAACCGCCGGTGATCGATACGACGACGACGCAATTGGGCGCGGTGGTCGGTTCGCGCGAAGTAACGCAACTGCCTTTAAATACGCGCGACACCTACCAGCTTTTGCAGCTGCAACCGGGGGTGCAGTCGCAATTGGGCAACGACCTGTTCTACGGATCAGACAAGCCGGGCGTCGTCACCGTGAACGGTGGCAGGGGACGTTCGAACAATTATTCGGTGAACGGGGGAGATGGAAACGACCTCTTTGCGAACCTACCGGCCGTGCAGCCTTCGCCGGACTCGATCGAAGAGTTTCGCGTGATCACAAACTCGTTCGACGCGGAGTATGGGCGGAACTCGGGGTCGGTCGTGAACGTGGTGACGAAGTCCGGGACGAACGAGTTTCACGGCAGCGCGTTTGAATTCTTCCGGAACACGGTGCTGGACGCGCGGCCGTTCACGTTTACCCCCAGCAACAAGCCCGACTTTCAGCAGAACCAGTTTGGCGGGACGCTCGGCGGACCGATCAGGAAAGACAAGACGTTTTTCTTTGCGTCGTACGAAGGACGGCGGATCAAGCAAGGCATTCTCTCCAATCCCGTGCCGTTGCTGACTTCGGACCAGTTGAATGGAAACTTTTCGGATTTGACCGGGACACTGACGACGCCACCGACGGCCAGCGTGCTGCAAGGCCGGTGCGGGTCACAGCTCTCGCCAGCGGCGAATACGGAGCTTTCCAACATTATCAGCGGGACGCCGACCAGCGGAAACTACGGAATCCTCTTTCCAGGCGGCGTGATTCCCACGCAATGCTTTGATCCCTTGTCGACGAGCATCTACAACCAGTACGTGCATCCCACATCGAACGGCGTGTTTCAGGCAGCGCCGAACAAAATTGACAACGGGGATCAGTTCTCGGTCAGAGTCGATCACGACCTGACCAAGAACCAGAAGTTGTCCGCCTATTACTACTTTGACGACGACAACACGACCGACCCGTTCGCCAAGTTCCAGCTGGCGGGAGGGAACCTCGGTAATTTCCCCGGGCTGTACAGCACCAGAACGCAGCAGGTGAACATCACGCACACCTGGACGATCGGATCGACGTCGGTGAACGAGTTCCGGTTCGCGTTTTTCCGCGAGGGCCAGGGCCAATTCAATGCGCCGACAGTAACCGGCGAAGTGCAAAACTCGTGTGGAGCGGCCGCGTCGGCCTTTTGCTTC
>Ga0306926_10008308_pt1 | contig 11344 bp, 10 predicted proteins | sample flu12Cox44000178_FD_203759 | JGI IMG/M metagenome (GOLD analysis project Ga0306926, IMG submission 203759) | Lab enrichment of tropical soil microbial communities from Luquillo Experimental Forest, Puerto Rico - flux8day.12C.oxic.44.000.178 (v2)... | ecosystem: Environmental > Terrestrial >...
TCGGAAAAAATTTCGTCATCAACGCCTTTCTTGATGCCAGCTAAAATATTCCTCATGCTGAGGAGCGGTCTCGCTCTCGCGAGAGCGCGTCTCGAAGCGCGCACTATCCCGATGCAGCCCTTCTAGGCTAAGCGGCCCATTCGCCCCGATATTCGCTACACCAGTGACTGCCTACCTCTACATCCTGCGTTGTGCCGACGCCTCATATTATGTCGGAACAACCCGTGACAGTTTGGAACGCCGAATAGCCGAGCATCAGGCTGGCACCTGGGACGGTTATACCTCGCATCGCCGCCCGGTGACGCTGGTTTTCCATCAGCATTTCCAGCGGATCGAAGATGCGGCGTCTGCCGAACGCCAAGTCAAGGGCTGGCGCCGAGAAAAGAAAGAGGCGTTGATCCGCGGCGACCACGCGGTATTGCCTTCCTTGGCCCGACCCGGCCCGAGCGCGGGAATTGAGCCACCGCCGGTGTGTCCTTCGAGACGCGGCCCCGAGGGTCGCTCCTCAGGATGAGGAAAATCGGTTTAATGAGGAGGAGACTGCGATGCCGAGTTTCGCCCGCGTTGCGCTGATTACCGGCTGCGGCAAGTCGATTGGCATCGGCAACTCGACCGCGCGGGCGCTGGCCGCAGCCGGCGTAACGGTCGTCGTGTCTGATGTCGTGTCGACGGGTGTCGCCAACGAGCACAATGTCGAGGCCGATCTCGACAGTTCCTGGGGTGGGGTCGACAGTCTGTTCGAGGAACTCGTCAAGAGCGGCAGGACCGCTTCCTCGACCCTCGGCGACGTCAGCGTCGAAGCCGATGCCGAGCGGATGGTCGAGGAAGTGTTGGGGCGCGATGGCCGGCTCGATATCCTGGTCAACAATGCCGGAGCGCCGCAGGGGGCCGATCGCAACGAGATCGAGGACGTGCCGGTCGAGGCCTGGGACAAGACGATGGGGGTCAATGCCCGCGGTGCCTTTCTAATGTCGCGCGCCGTGGTGCCGACGATGCGCCAAGCGCGTTGGGGTCGGATCATCAGCGTTTCTTCGAAGGCCGCCTTCCGGCCTGGACGCCATCGCGCGGCTTATGCCGCCTCCAAGGCCGCGATCGTCGGTTTCACCAAATCCCTGGCGTTCGACCTGGCGCCCGTTGGTATCACAGTCAATGCGGTGTGTCCCGGTCCCATTCGCACTTCACGGGCGATCAGCACCAACCGGCGCGAATATGGCGACGATCTGGAGGTTGGCTTCGCCGAGCGCGCCAAGGCGATCCCGGTCGGTCGCTTTGGCAGTCCCGATGAGGTCGCCGCGATGATTGCGTTTCTCGCCTCGGACCAGGCTGCTTTCGTCACCGGGCAAGCAATTGGCATCGATGGAGGATGGTGAAATGAAAAGGGTCGATCTCACCGATTATGGTGCGCCCGAGGTAGTGGCCGGCTGCGTCGAGGTACCCGATGTCGGCGCTCCGGGTCCGGACGAGATCGTCTTCGACGTGCTCGCCTTTCCGATCAACCCGGCCGACGTCTCGTTCTGCCGCGGCAGCTATCGCTTGCGCCCGCCGCTCCCTGCGACCCCCGGCGCCGAATGCGTTGGCCGAGTTGCCACCCTGGGCGCCGGTGTCACCCAGGTGCGGCCCGGCGATCTCGTTGTCAATATGCAGCGCGAGAACTGGGTCCAGCGCCGCCGCATCCGCAGCGAGGACGCGATCCTGATCCCGGCGGGCCTCGATCTGGCGCAGGCAGCGATGCTGCGCATCAATCCGGCGACCGCACTCCTGTTGCTGGAGGATCATGTCGCGCTGGCGCCGGCGGACTGGGTCATCCAGGACGTCGCCAATTCCGCGGTCGGGCGCCACCTTATCGTGCTGGCGAAGGCGCGAGGCGTGCGCACGGTCAATGTCGTGCGCCGTGACGATGTGGCCGCGGAGTTGCGCGCGCTCGGTGCCGATGTCGTACTCAAGGACGGGCCTGACCTGGCCGAGCGCGCGCGAGCGGCGACGGGTGGCGCGCCGATCCGGCTCGGCGTCGACGCAGTCTCCGGCGAGGCGTGCAGGCGCATTGCCAACTGTGTGGCCGATGGCGGCGTGGTCGTGAGCTATGGTTCGATGTCGGGCGAGGATCCCGCGATTGGGCGCGCCGCTCTCAACATGCGTGGCGTCAGCCTTACCGGCTTTAATCTCGGCCGCGGTCTCGCCAAGCGCACCCCTGAGAAGGTGCGGGAGATCTATGCCGATTTGGCGGCCAAAGTCCACGATGGCGTGCTGAAGGCGCCGATCGATTCCTTCTACCCGATCGAGGACATCAAAGCGGCGCTGGTCCGTGCCCAGCAGGGTGGCCGCAACGGCAAAGTGCTGGTGCTGCCGAACGGACCGCTCTGAGGATGACGGACACGAACCACCGGGAGCTGATCCTCGACCAGTTCACGCGCCAGGCGACGGTCTTCAGCACCGCCCCGGCGATCACCGATGAGGATGCGCTGAGAATGATCGTAGAGGGGGCCCGGCCCGCCTCCGTCGACCGACTTCTCGACGTGGCGTGCGGCCCGGGCCTCGTCGTCTGCGCCTTTGCCCCACATGTTCAGGAGGCGACCGGGATCGACGCGACCCCGGCGATGCTCGAGCGGGCCCGCAAGCTGGCGGCTGACAAGGGCTTGGCAAACGTCGCCTGGCGACAGGGCGACGTCTATGCCCTGCCCTATAAGGATGCCAGCTTCACGATCGTGACGACGCGCTTCTCGTTCCACCATTTTCTCGACCCCGTCGCAGTATTGCGGGAGATGGTGCGGGTCTGCGCCCCAGGAGGGCGGATCGTTGTCATCGACGATTACGCGTCGGAGGATCCGGGAAAGGCGGCGGCGTTCAACCGTGTGGAGAAATTGCGCGACCCGTCGCATTCCCGCTGCCTGACCTTGACCGAGCTTAAGGGCCTCTTTGGCGCGGCCGGCCTTCCAGAGCCCGACGCGACGTTTTACGAACTGCGCGGCGACGTACCGAGCCTGCTCGCCCGATCGTTTCCGAACCCAGGTGACGATCTCAAAATAATTGAAATGTTCAAAGCGTCGGCGGCCGATGACCGGCTCGGGGTCCCGGTCCGTCTCGACGACGGCACGATCTATTATGCCTACCCGGTGGCGGTCCTTGCCGCCACTCGCCCCGCCTGATGAGCTTCCCAACACCGTTCGACCGCTACGAAGGCGAGGTATTGCCGGAGTGGATCGACGCCAACGGCCATATGAACCTCGCCTACTACATCGTGCTGTTCGATTACGCGACCGACACTCTGTTCGATGCGATCGGCATCGGCCGCGGCTATAAAGACGCCACCAACCATGGCACCTTTGTTGCCGAAACCCACAATCTTTACGAGCACGAATTGCTCGTCGGAGAGCGGGTACGGGTCGGGACCCAGATTCTCGGGACCGACAGCAAGCGTCTGCACCTGGCGCACGAGATGTTCAGCCTTGCCAATGGAGCACGCGCAGCGACCCAGGAGCTGATGTACTTGCACATCGATCTCGCCGCCCGCCGCGTCGTCCCGTGGCTGCCCGAGGCGCGCGAGCGTGTTGACGCTGCCGCCGCGGCACATGCCGGGCTCACCAGGCCGCATTGGGTCGGGCGCTGCATTGCGATGCCGCCTTAGCTCCGAGATCGGGGCTGTTTCGAAGCTCTTCAGAGCGTGCGCTCGTCGACCAAATCCAGCCGACGTTCGACGCGGTCGAGCCGCCGGCTAATGTTGTCTAGCCGCACGTGCATCCCCGCGAAGTCCATCTTCATCCCGGCAAAATCGCGCTCGAGCGCGCTGGGCCGCGTAATCACCTCGTCCAGCTTCGGACCGTGCTCGTCCCGCGTGGCTCGGATCGCCCGAAGCATGTCGAGGACCAGATCAGCCCGCTCGTCGCTCATGCGATTCCTTGAAAAGATGGGGCGAGTGACCGGGATCGAACCGGCGACATCCAGATCCACAATCTGGCGCTCTAACCAGCTGAGCTACACCCGCCGCCGGCGCTGGAGGTAGCGACTCGCAGGCAGGGCGTCAAGGCCAGGCTTCAATGGCGGAGCTGGACATCAACCCGCTCACGGTGCTGCCTCAGGTCAGGGCGTGAAGGCGGTAGACGCCCTCGTCGTGTTTCGGCAACTAGCGTTACACCTGGCCGAGTGCCGGCCTCAAAAGCCCCATCGTCGATCATCGGCCACGACGGGGTTTATCGGTTGGCTGAAGCTATCGCGTGAGGACACCGTCCGCTACATCGCGCTGCGAGGCTGGGGATGAGGGCTCTTCACGCTGCATCCGCTTCGCCTTTGGCCTTCCGCTACTTAGCCTGGCACGCGCCGCTGCTGGGAGGATCGGGCGCCCAGCACGGCGCACCGGTCTCGATCATCAGGCGGTTCAGCATGTCTCTTTCGCTATCGAGCACCGCGCCCGGGTTTTGGCCACGCAGGACGATCAGCTTAAACGTATCCAGAAACACCATGTCGAACTCGCCAGCGTTCTCGCCGAGCCCGGTCGGCAGCAACGCGGGCAGCGCATCCTTCGCCGACTGCATCCTTTCGACTGCAGCGGCGGCTAGCTTCAGACCCGCCTCTGTGTCCGAGGGAACTTCCGCTTTCACCACAGGAAGAAAGCCGACACTGCGCGCAGTCTCGATCTGCGTCTCAGGCCGGGTCAAATAGTCGATCAGCCCCATCGCGCCATTCATGTCGGGCGCGCTCTTAAGCACCGCGAGCCCGGCGAGCACCGGCATGTAGCCTCGCCCCTTGGGCCCGGCAGGGGCGGGGAAGGCGACGAATTCCCCGGGCTTCTGGCGCAGCGCGTCGCGCACGCGGGCGATATGGTCCCAGCCGATCCACACCTCGCCCGAAAGCAGTGGCTGCTGCATGAAATCGTACCAGGTCGAGTTCGGATTGACGCTGTTCCATAACGAGGCGAGTTGAGTCCACATCGCTTCTGCCGCCTCCGAGCGGAACGGGACCACGACCCCACCCGTGTATGACGGGTAAAGGAAGCCCTCAAAAAAACGGTGCATCAGCCCTAGCGGACCCACTGGAAAGCCGAGCCGGGGCTTGCCTGTCTTCTGCCGGATCGTGCTTGCCCAAAGAGCGAGCTGATCATAGCTGAGCGCGTTGACGTCGGCGCCGTCCGGCAAATACGCGAGCGCTTCTTTGTTAGCGACCATGATGTAGCTCGCCTGCATCCACGGGATGTACAGCTGATGGCCAGTGCCGAGTCTGCCGAGCGTCATCAAGGAACCCGAGATGGCACGGCCTGTCAGCCTGCCGGCGAAGTCATCGAGCTGGGCCAATGCGTCGAGGTGCGCGAACGGCTGCAGCTCGCCGTCCAGAGCGCCGACCACGTCCACCGCGGGCGTGCCGCTCTGCTCCGCTGCCCTGATGCGAACCGGAAACTGGTGCGGCGGCGCGGTAATGTAGTCGACCTCCCGCGGATAACCTTTGAGGATCACGTTGCGCATCTTCTGCGCTTCCTCGCTCGGGCGCAGTTGCGTCGACAGGAAAATCAGGTGCCCGGTTTGCGCACTCTGGGCGATCGCGGTCAACAACGCGGTGGCGCAAAGCGATAGGCTGAGCCACGCTGATATTCTCCGCATATTCCCCCTCCCAGCCGGCGTCTCGGCCATTATCGTTACTCCCAATGCCTATTCGATCAGCCCCATCTGTCTGTAGACTTGTTCGGCGCCGGGATGCAGTGGCGCCGTCAGCCCATCATTGACCATCTGGCTCGGTCTTAGCCTTGCGAGCGCCGGATGGAGCGTGCGCAGCTCGGCCAAATGGCCAAGCAGCGCTTTGGCGACTACCGCCACCACGCGAGTGTCGACGGATGCCGACGTCACCAGGGTCGCGCGCTCGCCGAAAGTCGGAACGTCGGCCGGCAGCCCATAGAGGTCGGCGGGGATAGTTTCGCGTTGATAGTAGAGATGTTTGTGGAGAAGCTTGTCGATGGCAGGGCCAGTCATTGCGACCAGGTTGATCGCACAGGCGGCTTGTTGGGCTTTGACCAGCGGCGAGGGGTGTCCGACGATCAACATGTTGGCATCGATTACCCCGCTACACAGCGCCGAGGTGGTCGCGTCGGCTCTCATCCCCACTGGCTGCACCCGCTCTGCGTCGCGCCACCCGAGCTCCTCTTCGATGGCGTCCCAGGTGGCCCGGGTGCCGGTGCCCTCGCTGCCCACATTGACCCGACGGCCTGCCAGGCCTGCAAGATCCTGAATATGCGAATCTGCGCGAGCCATGACGGTGACGAGTTCGGGATACAGCGACAGCACGGATCGCAAATCCAGAAAGGGTTTGCCGACCCATGCGCCTTCGCCTTTGTAAGCATTAAAATTGACGTCGGCTTGGACGATGCCGAACTCTAGCTCGCCGGATTGGATGGCACGCGTGTTGTAGACCGATCCCGGCGTCGTTTCGGGCGAGCAGCGTACGCCATAGATGCTCAGATCCCGGTTGACGATCTCACAGATGGCCTTGCCTACGGGGTAATAGACACCGTTCAGTTCGCCGGTGCCCACTGAGGCAAAGACTTCATCACCAGCGCGGGCGGTAGCCGGCGTGACCACGGCAACCCCGAGCAGAACGGCCACGACAAGCCGGATGCAACGAAGTCTTGAAGGGCAGACTGTCTCGATCATGCGGGTTCGCCCCACTTCATCACCAGGTCATAGACCGATTGTAACGAGTCCGGGGAGACGCTAACGGCGCCCTGCAGCGGACGATCCATGCGTAGATCAGGAAGATCGTGATCCCCGGGAAAAACGCGGTGATCCGACCGAGAAGGATCTGCGAGGTAAGCTCCATGTGCAGCATCCACAGAATGCAATCATCAGGAATGCGCCGATGAAGACGACATACCACAACGTCCTCGAGCACGGGCATTCCGAGGGATACAAAATCGCGCGCCTTACACGGATCTGAGAAACTCGGCCTCGAATCCCTGCTACGCGAAAATCGGGATTCACGCCAGTGTGTTCGCTCCACTTCCACATGTCTAAGGGAGAGAGCTGGGTTGGATATCGGATAGGTAAATAACTACTCTACACTGCGTAACCTCATCTTTAGCGGGCCTTGGCCGCATGATCGAACATACAAGCGACGAACTGACTGCTCGGTTCAAACCGAGTGGAGTGACAGACTTCGACACTCTCATGCGCTTGCCTGCGTTATTCATGCCAGAAACCGATCACAGACCATATGCGAAAGATAATACCTCCCATGTGGGGACGATATTTCGAGCGATGGTCAACAGGTGTGATGCCCTGACATAGCGCCGATCCCCAATGATGTTCTCGAAGGATATGCGAATGAGCTAGGCATCGGGGATTGGGAATTCAGCCGAACTCATTGGGCCATCAAAGACATTGACTTGTTTCGCGTCCTGCTGCGCCACAACACCCCTCGCCGCGCCCAACCTATTGTGTTCAAAATCGCTGAGTTCGAGAAGTCGAGCCGAACCTGGCTTCGGTAATGATGCCGTTCGCACCTATGTTCGACTCGGTCTATCACACACTGCAGCGCGCTGCGATATCGGTCAAAGTGGCGCTGCAGCGGGCTGACAACACTTGGGAACACTCGGTGATCGTTCAGGATATCGTGTCTCTGATCGACTGTTCGCGTGTCGTGATATGCGATTGTACCGATAAGGCCTGAGCTCATAGCCGCAGCAATTTCCCGCAGTAAGTCTGTCTGCCTAGACATCCTGATTTCCTCCCGCTCGGTACCAATTTATTTAATTTCATCCACTAGGCGACGACCTGCCAATCGTCGATCAACTGGCCTAGGGCCACCTCCCTGAAGGTCACCTCGACGGCGGCGCCCACTGGCACCTGGTAGGGCGGGGTGCCGGGAGATTGGAATAGAAATTGACCCTGATGTCCGCGTCCAGCGTCACCATTGCTAGGTTGTAGGGCTGATCGGGCATGCGCCGGTTGGACTATGGGATCCGGACGAGATGAATTTCGATCAGCGGTCTCTTGCCGAAGCGCTCGTTGATCAGCCGGCGCAACACGCGCCGCACCGCGTCGCGCACGACGTTGTCATCGCGCCTTGGGCCGGCCGAGAGATCGTCGAGGGCACGCTTGGCAGCATCGCGCAAAAAAGGTAGAGCCGCGCTCGCTGCGGTCTCTTCTACCATACCGAGCAGACTGATCGCGGGAGGTGCTGCGAGGCGGCCCTGGCGGTCGACGACCAGGGTGGCGACCGCGCTGCCGTTCAAGATAACCCGGCGCCGGTCTTTCAGCGCGGCGCCGCCGAGCGGCAACAGACCTTTGCCGTCGCTCGCCAGCCGGCCGACCGGCACTTCGTCGACAATCGCCGCACCGCTCGGAGTAAGCCGCACCATGTCGCCGTTTTGGATGACGAGCGGCTGCTGAACCTGGCACTCCTGTGCGAGTTGGGCATGGGCGATCAAATGGCGCGCTTCGCCGTGAACCGGGATAGCTATCCGCGGACGGACCATCTGATACATACGTACCAGCTCGTCGCGTGCGGGATGGCCGGAAACGTGGACGAAATGATCCTCCTCGGTGACGATCTCCACTCCGAGCCGGACCAGCGCGTTCTGCAGCCGATTGATCGCCTTCTCGTTGCCGGGAATGATTCGCGACGAAAAGATCACGACATCACCCGTCTCGAGTACAATATTGGGGTGGTCCTCGCGGGCGATCCTGGTGAGCGCTGCGCGCGGCTCGCCCTGGCTCCCGGTGCAGATCAGCACGATCTTGTCGCGCGGTATGTAACCCGCTTCATCCTCGGTCAAAAATCGCGGCAAATCTGCGAGGTAGCCGTTCTCACGGGCGGCCTTGTCGATCCGCCACAGCGACCGTCCGACGAGAGCCACTTCGCGGTCATGCGCCGCGGCAGCCTTCGCGATCGTTTCGAGACGTGCGACGTTCGAGGCAAAGCAGCCGACCGCGACTCGCGCGTCATACCGACCGACGAGATCGATTAGCGACCGACGCAGATCCGCCTCCGAGCCGGAGGTGCCGTGCCGCAACGCATTTGTCGAGTCGCCGATCATTGCCAGGACGCCGTCGTCGCCGAGCCGGCGCAACGCCGCTTCGTCCGAAGCCGAGCCGATCAGCGGGTCCGGATCTAACTTCCAATCACCGGTATGCAGCACCATCCCGACCGGTGTGCGCAGCGCTACCGCATTAGGTTCGGGGATCGAATGTGTGAGCGTGATCAATTCGAGGTCGAACGGCCCGACCGTGAACCGGCCCGACATCGGCACGACATTGATCGTGACCTTGTCGGCAAGGCCGGCCTCGATAAGCTTCGCGCGCAGCAATGACGCGGTGAATGGCGTTGCCCAGACCGGGCAACGCAGCTGGGTCCACAAGTAGGGAATGGCCCCGATGTGGTCCTCGTGCGCGTGCGTCGCCACGATCCCGAGCAGGCGGTCGCGTCGTTCGACGATGAAGGCGGGATCGGGCATGACAACTTCGAGCCCCGGCTGCGAATCGTCTCCGAAGGTGACGCCGCAGTCGAGAATGAGCCAGTCGCCGTCATAACCGTAGAGGTTCAGGTTCATGCCAATCTCGCCCGCGCCTCCGAGCGAGACAAAGTATAGCGCGCCCAGGTCTCCGTCCGCGGAAGGGACGCCAGATTGGTAGTGGAGATTGTTCATTTATTGCTGTTTCGTCGGTAGATCAGGCGGAGCCCCCACAGAGTGAGATCAGGGTCGACGCGGCTGATGACTTCGGTCGCTCCGGCCATCAACGGGGCGAGGCCGCCCGTCGCAATCACCTCCATCGCCTCGCCACGCTCGGCTCTTATCCGCTGGACGAGACCCTCGATTAGACCGACATAGCCCCAGAATACGCCGGACTGCATCGCCGGGACGGTGCTCCGCCCGACGACAGTGGGCGGGCGCCGAATCCCGATCCGCGGCAGCTGCGCCGCCGCCATGTCGAGCGCACGCAGCGACAGGTTGATGCCGGGGGCGATCACGCCGCCGCAGTAATTGCCCATCCGATCGACGATGTCGAAGGTCGTCGCCGTGCCGAAGTCGAGGACGATCAGCGGTGGCTGGTAGCGGTCCTGAGCGGCGACCGCGTTGGCGACCCGGTCCGCGCCGACTTCCTCTTTCGGCATGTCGACATCGACGCCGATGCCAAGAAAGCAGTCCGGGCGGCCTACCATCAGTGGCTCGCTGCCGAAGTAACGCTGGCATAAGCGCACCAGGTTGAACGTCGCCTCGGGGACAACGCTCCCGATGATCGTGGCACCGATGTCACCGGGCGCTAGACCGGACAGTGCCATCAGCTGGATCAGCCAAACCGCGTATTCGTCCGCGGTTCGGTTCGGGTTGGTCGCCGCCCGCCATGAGCCCCGCAGCTCGTCACCGTCATAGACGGCGCAAACGACATTCGTGTTTCCGGAATCGATCGCAAGCAGCATGCTGTCCCGTCAGCGGCTAGCCGGGAAAATTTCACCGGCCGAGATATGCTGGATTTCCCCCGCGCTCTCCAGCAGCAGCGCTCCGTGCTGATCTATGTCGAGGAACAGGCCGTGCAAGGTGGTCGGCTCCAGGTGCACCCGGATCGACTCGCCAAGCGCCGCCGCGTGCGAACGCCAGGCCGCGCGTACGGGCCCGAATCCTTCTTTGCGCCAGTGCCCTGCCCAAGCTTGGAAATGACGGGCAAAGCTCTCCAGCGCAGCGCCCGGGGAAACTATCCCGAGATCCTCTTCGGCAATCGATGTGGCCGGAAACACGGTGTCTCGCGGCGACAAGACGAGATTGACGCCGACACCGACAACGACAAACTCCGGGGCAGCACCCGCTCCGAGCTCAGATTCGAGCAGGATTCCTGCTATCTTGCGACCGCGCAGCAGCACGTCGTTCGGCCATTTGTAAGACAGCCCCTCGCGCCGTGCGCAGATCGAGCCTAGCGTGTCGCCGATGGCCAACGCCGCGATGAAGCCGAGCTGCGCCGCCTGATCTACGGGACATCGAGGCCGCAAGATCAGCGAAGCGTAGAGATTGCCTGGCGGCGAAGCCCAGGCGCGTCCACGCCGCCCGCGACCGGCGGTCTGCTCGAGCGCCCACACCAACGTGCCTTCTTCCGCACCGGAGTGCGCAAGGCGCTTTGCCTCGTCATTGGTGCTGCCGACCGTGTCATAGGGAACCAGCCGATAGCTCGCGGGCAATCTCGGCTGCGAGCGGATCACTGGGCAAAGAGGGCCGAGGCCGCCGCTTCAGCCCCTGCGAAAATCGGGCCGGGCAGCACGAAAAAAAACAGCGTGACGACCGCAGTAACGAAGACCACGCCTTTGAGCTCAGCGCTGATCGGGCGATCGAAGGCAGCGGCCGGCTCGTCGAAATACATGACCTTGACGACCCGCAAAT
>Ga0306926_10008309_pt1 | contig 11344 bp, 12 predicted proteins | sample flu12Cox44000178_FD_203759 | JGI IMG/M metagenome (GOLD analysis project Ga0306926, IMG submission 203759) | Lab enrichment of tropical soil microbial communities from Luquillo Experimental Forest, Puerto Rico - flux8day.12C.oxic.44.000.178 (v2)... | ecosystem: Environmental > Terrestrial >...
TCAACCTGCTCAATGTCGATTCCTACTGGCAGCGTGTCGCGGTCGGCGCAGTTATCATTGCCGCGGCCGCCGCTGAAAGGTTACGCTCACGAGACTGACAGGAGGTGCCCGCATGCCCAAGCTTCGCCTCGGTGCGCTCGCAGCGGCTGTGGTCGCGACGGCCGCGTTTGCTCTCGCCCTTCCCGCGCAGGCGCAAGAGAAAATCACCATCGGCGTCTCACTCGCGCAGGACGATAATCCCTTCTATATCGCGATGCTGCGCGGCATCCGCGGCCGCGCGCAGGAGCTCGGCTGGGACGTGGCGACGGTTTCCGCCAATGAGGACAAGCTCAAGCAGATCAACGGCGTGCAAGACCTCATTGCTCGCGGGGTCAAGGGCATTCTGATCTCTCCGATCGATGCCGTCGGCGTGAATGCCGCCTATGACGCTGCGGCGGCAGCCAAGATTCCCATCGTCTCAGTTGCGCGCGGCTCAAGCTCGCCGAACCAGACTATTCACGTCGCGATGGATGAGAGGCAGATTGGACGCGATATTGCGGAGTGGACGGCCAAAAAGCTTGGCGACAAGGGCAAGGTTGCGCTGCTGATGGGACCGAGCGGAGCGCCGACGTTCAAGAATCTCGGCGACGGCTACAGCGAGGTAATGGGCAAATATCCGGATATCCACATCGTCTTTCGCGGCGACGGGCCGCTCACCCGCGAGCGCGGCGTCAAGCAGGCGGAGGACGTGCTGGTAGCTAATCCGGATCTCGCGGCCATCTACTGCGCCAATGATGATGTCGCGCTTGGCGCCAAGCAGGCGGTCAACGCGGCCAACCGTCAAGGCAAGACTCTGGTCACCGGCATGAATGGCGTGCCGCCGGCCCTGCGCGCTGTGAAGGAGGGGGGCTGACGGTTGAGCTTAATCCGATGCAATGGGGCCGACTCGGTTGCCGCCTTTCTCAAGGGGCAAAAAGTGGAGCCGCGCGTTTTTATCAATCACGTCGTTATCGACGCGACCAACGTCGATGCCAAGCTGCCGAAGAGCTGAATGTCAGGAGGCTTTCATGGCCGAAGCCGCGCTAGCCGAGCATGGGACGACGAATGCCTTTGTATCGGAGCTGGAAGCCAAGCATCTGCATCCGCTCTGGGACCGTTATCAACGCATCACGCCGATCCGGCCAAATGCACCAGATGCACCCTTCATGTGGCGCTGGCGTGAGGTCGAGCCGTTTCTGCACCGGTCTGTCGGCGAGGTCTCGATCAACGATATCGAGCGCCGAGCCCTGATTCTCGCGCATCCGGCGTTCGGGGCGGAGACGACCACCACCAGCACGCTGCTCGCCGCCTTCACCGTTCTCGATCCCGGCGACCGGGCGCGGCCGCATCGGCATACCGGCGCCGCGATCCGCTTTGCGACACGCGCGCAAGGGGCAGTGACCATCGTCAATGGCCGTCGTTGCGAGATGAAGACCGGCGACTTGATTCTCACCCCGCCGATGGTGTGGCACGGCCACATCAACGAGAGCGATCATCGCATCATCTGGTTCGACGCCGCCAACATGCCGCTCATCCGCGCCATGGATGCGCATTTCTTCGAGCCCGGCGATCCCCGCAACAACCAGTTCTGGCAGGTCGACGAAGGAGAGGAGGCGCTGTGGAGCGAACCCGGCCTCGTGGCGCAAGGGGTGGCCGGCAATGGGGTCAATTCGCCGAAATATCACTATGCCGGCGAGGCAACGCGGCGCCTTCTCGCCGTGGCTCCCGCCGGCGCAGACGGCGCGCGCATGATCCGCTACGTCCATCCCGCGACCGGTGGCGCGGTCATGCCGACACTCGATTGTTACGCCGCGCGGCTCGACCGTGGCGTGCCGACGCGCATGAAGCGCGCGACGTACAACGTCGTTTGCCTGGTCGTAGCAGGCGAAGGCCGCTCGGAGATCGGCGAGGAGAGCTTCGAGTGGTCGCAGCACGACGTCTTTACCATTCCGCATTGGATATGGGCGCGGCACGAGGCCAAAGGCGCCGATGCCGATCTCTTCATGGTGACGGATAAATCCGCCTTCGAGCGGCTCGATCTCGTGCGCGAGGAGCTCCAATAAGCGTGCACCACGGCATCGGAGCGCCGCTGCGCCGGGTGGAGGATCGCCGTTTTCTGCTCGGGCAGGGACGTTTTGTTGCTGACATCATCGCTCCCGGAGCCCTGCATTGCGTTCTCGTGCGCTCTGTGCATGCGCACGCGCGAATTGCCGGGATCGACGGCGCCGCCGCTTGCGCCTCGCCTGGGGTGGTCGCGGTGCCGGAAAGGACATGGCCGCGGACGGCATCAAGCCGATGCGGCCGCTTTGGGTTATTCGTTCGCGCGACGGCAAGCCAATGGCCGAGCCGCCGCGGTTTGCGCTCGCGCGCGATATGGTACGCCACGTAGGCGAGCCGGTTGCCGCCGTTTTGGCGCAGACATTCGCTGCGGCGCTGGATGCAGCCGAGCGCGTCGTGGTGCACTATGACGTGCTTACCGCGGTCACCAATGCTCGGGCGGCGCAATCGGACGGCGCTCCACAGCTGCACCCGGACGCCGCCGGCAATACCTGCTTTCGTTGGGCGCGCGGCGACGAAGCTGCCGTGCGCCAGGCATTCGCGGCGGCACCCTGCGTCGTAACTCTCCAGTTGGTCAACAATCGTCTCGTTGGAGCGGCCATCGAGCCGCGCAGCGTGCTCGCGATGCGCGACTCCGACACTGGGAAGCTTACGCTCTACAGCACCACCCAGGTGCCGCATCACATCCGGCTGCTGGTGACGGAGCAGCTGGGAATGGCGGAGAGCGCGATGCGCGTCGTTGCGCCCGATGTCGGCGGTGGTTTCGGCTACAAGGGCAAGCTTTATCCCGAGGAGGCGATCTTCGCCTGGGCGGCCCGTCGACTGCATGCGCCCGTGCGTTGGACGGCAACGCGAGCCGAAAGCTTTCTCGCGGATAACCAGGGGCGCGATCACATCACCACGGCCGAGCTTGCACTCGATGCCGAGGGCCATTTCCTGGCGCTGCGCGTGCGCACCTTCGCCAATCTTGGCGCCCACGTCTCGACGTTTGGGGCCGCGATCCCGAGCGCGATATATACGAGTCTGCTGGCAGGTGTGTATCGCACGCCTGCGATCTTCGTGGAGAGCATCGGCGTATTCACCAATACCACGCCCACCGATGCCTACCGCGGCGCCGGGAGGCCGGAAGCCTGCTACGTCTTGGAGCGGCTTGCGGACCTCGCCGCCAAGCGCCTTGGCATGGATCGCGCCGAGATTCGCCGGCGCAATTTCGTTCCGCCGAGCGTGATGCCCTACAAGACGCCGATCGGCCCCATCTACGATTGCGGCGACTTTCCGAAATTATTCGCACGCGCACTGGCGCTCGCCGACTATGAGACATCTCACCTGCGTCGCGCGGATGCAATGCGGCGGGGGCGCCTGTGCGGGATCGGGTTTGCTTGTTATGTCGAATCATCCGGCATTGCGCCATCGCGGTTTGCGGGGGCGCTTGGCGCGCGCGCAGGATTCTACGAGGCCGCGACCGTCCGCATCGAGCCCGACGGATCGGTGCGCGCCGCGCTCGGCACGCACAATCACGGACAGGGACACGCCACTTCGCTTGCGCAAATCATCGCTGCGCGTTTGAGTGTGCCTGTGGAGCGGATCGAAGTTATTGAAGGCGATACCGATCAAGTGCCATATGGCACCGGTACCTTCGGCTCACGCACGATCGCCGTCGGGGGTTGCGCGGTGCATCGTGCAGCGGAAAAAATCATCGCCAAGGGCAAGGCCATCGCTGCGCATCTGCTCGAGGCAGCCCCCGGCGATATCGAATTTGCCGGTGGCTGGTTTGCGGTCGTCGGCACCGACCGGCGAATATCATTCGCGGCCGTCGCAAGCGCTGCCTATGTCCCGCACAATCTTCCGCTGGAGACGATCGAGCCAGGCCTGCACGACTATGCGGCCTATGATCCGCCGAGCTTCGCATTCAGCAACGGCGCGCATGTGTGCGAGCTGGAAGTGGATCCCGAGACCGGACGCATTGCGATGCTCGGCTATTGGGCGGTTGACGACATCGGCACGGTCATCAATCCGCTCATCGTGCATGGCCAGATCCACGGCGGGGCCGCGCAGGGGATCGGCCAGGCGCTCATCGAGCGCTGCGCCTACGATCAGAGCGGTCAGCCGCTCACCGGGTCGTTCCTTGATTATGGGATGCCGCGCGCCGACGATCTGCCGTCCTTCGTTGTGGAATGTGATGAGAGCCAGCCCTGCACGCATAATCCCCTCGGCGCCAAGGGCTGCGGGGAGGCGGGCGCGATTGCCGCGCCGGCCGCTGTCGTGAGCGCCGCTCTCGATGCGCTGGCTCCGCTCGGCATCGACGACCTCGACATGCCACTCACGTCCGAACAGATCTGGCGAAGGATACGTGCCGCACAACAAGTCTGCCGTTGATCTGCGTCAATGCTGTGGATCGCATCCCCGCCATTCGATATTGTTCCCTTTCTGGACTCGCGATCGGAGACGAGACGTGCCCGCGATCCACGCCAATCGGCGTGTCTGTCACAGCGCCGAGCAGATGTTCGATCTGGTCGCCGATGTCGAGCGCTATCCCGAATTCGTGCCCTATTGCCAAAAGCACAGCATAGTGTCCCGCAAGAAAAGCGGTGACACGGAGATCCTGATCACCGATATGACAGTCGGTCGGGGTTTCCTGCGCGAGACGATACGCAGCCGCGATATCCTCGACCGCAAGAATAGGCATATCCTGATCGAGGGCCTGGCTGGTCCGTTGCAGCGACTGCAAACGCGTTGGAGCTTCCAGCCCCAAGATGACCGGAGCTGCGAAATTGGCTTTGATCTGGACTACGAGCTCTCAAATCGGCTATTGAAATTGCTGCTGGGGGACCTCCTCGATGCGGCTTTTCGGCGCTTCGTGCTGGCATTCGAGCATCGGGCGGACATCATATACGGCCGCCGGAGCCACTCCCTTCTTGGCTCCCACCCTAGCGAGCGGCATGGGCGCAAAGGGATACGATAGCGGTCGTGAGCGCAGAAACAAACGAGATTGTCCGCGGCAGTGCCGCTTTTCGTCGCTTGCAGTTGATGTGAATCAATGAAGACATCCCTTTCTCGCTGTTGGCTCTGCCTGCAGCACCGAACAAGCAGCAAGTAGCCGAGAAGGAGCAATGAAACAGCATTCGGCGCAGGCCGCACCAAGAGCGATTTGTTTGCCCCTCGCCGGAATGCATTGCGCCGACACTGCTTTGGCCGCCAATGCGTGGGCGCCAGGAGGCAGCTCCCAGGGTCGAGTGCCGCGGTATTTGCTCGCCCACTACTGGTGGGCCTACGTCCACCCCAACGCGGTAAAGCTATTCGAGCGCCAATGGCTGGTGAACCTTATTCTGTGGGGAAATTACAACCGGTTGCGCCGGGCCGTTCTGGCTGAGATGGCTCCGGGACTGGGCGGGCGCTCTTTGCAGGTGGCCTGTGCCTACGGCGACTTGACCAGTCACTTGGCGCAAGGGATCGCCGCCAGCGGCGGCTTGCTGGACGTGATCGATGTGTTGCCGATCCAATTGCAGAATTTGCGAGAGAAGCTTGCGAAAGATGCACCCGTGCGGCTGCTCGCGATGGATTCGACCAAGCTGATCCTGCCCGATGCAGGCTATGACCAAGCGCTGGTGTTCTTTCTACTGCACGAGCAACCAAGCGCGTATCGCGAGCAGACGATGAGCGAAGTATTCCGCGTCGTCAAACCGGGTGGCAAGATCATTGTGGTTGATTATGCGTTGCCGCGCTCGTGGCATCCGCTCCGTTATTTATGGCGACCTCTGCTCGCTCACCTCGAGCCTTTCGCTCTGGACCTGTGGCGTAACGAGATCACGAAATGGTTTCCACGGATCGGCACGCGCCGCCTGCGCAAAGCAACATTCTTCGGCGGCCTCTACCAGAAGGTGGTCATCACCCGCTGATCTACTGTAGTCTACGAGCTCCCGATCGCAATCCCGGCGAGGAACACCAGCACGCCGCCGACGACAACCTGGAACGCCGCCGAAAGCAGCGGCGTATCCATGAAATGGTGACGGATATAGGAGATGACGGCAAGCTCGATCGCTACCACGACAACGGCAATAGCGGTTGCCGTCCAGAAATCCGGGATGAGATAAGGAAGCGTGTGACCCAGTCCACCGATTGCGGTCATCACTCCGCAAACTCCGCCACGAACCAGCGGCGCGCCACGACCGGTAAGCGATCCGTCGTCCGAGAGCGCCTCGGCAAAGCCCATGGAAATCCCGGCTCCTACCGAGGCGGCGAGCCCGACCAGAAGCGTGGCCCACGTATTGTGCGTTGCAAAGGCGGCCGCGAACAACGGTGCCAGCGTCGATACCGATCCGTCCATCAGGCCGGCCAAGCCGGGCTGCACGTACTGGAGCACGAACACCCGCCGCGAGGTCTCATCCTCTGCCGCCCTCGTGGCCTTGGTCAGAATCTTTTCACCCAATTGCTGCGCAAGGCTTTCATGCTTGTCCTCGATCTCAGCGAGCTCGTCCAGCAGCTGGCGAACGGAGGCATCGCGCGCGGAGCGCGCGGCGGTGCGGTAAAAGCGCGCCGCCTCGAACTCCATTGTCTCGGCGAACTTGCGTACTTCGTCGAGCCGGAGCGGCTGCATTAACCACAGCGCTTTCTTCGGGATGAAGCCTTTGACATCCTGCCGGCGGATGAGCGGCAGATAGTCGCCGAACTTGCTGCGATAGAGCTCGAACAGCATGTTGCGGTGGCGCACCTCCTCCTCGGCCATCTCATCGAAAACCTTGGCCGAGGCGGCGTAGTTTTGCCGAAGCCCCTCGGCAAAGCCGCGATAGATCCGGCTATCCTCCTCCTCGTTGGTGATGGCGAGGGCCAGGATCTCCTGCTCGGAAAGCTCGGAAAATCGCTTCACCTGTGCACCTCGTCGCTGACGGCAAGAGATATTAGACTTATTCTAAAGACCAAAAGCAAATCCGCGCTTTGTATGTGTGAGGCGGAGGGCAAGAGGGATGGCGGGCATGCGATTGGAGGCGATTCGCCGCCGCGCCGAACCCGCCGTCCGGCGGATCCTGCACTTCTATTGGCGATTTGGGCGCGGCATGACGCTTGGCGTTCGCGCTCTCGTCATTGATCCGGACGGGCGTATTTTCCTCGTCAGACACAGCTACATCAGCGGGTGGCATTTGCCGGGCGGCGGCGTGGAGCTAGGCGAGACGGTGCGGCAAGCGCTTGCGCGTGAGTTGCAGGAAGAGGGGAACATCGAGCTCACCGGGCCGCCGCTCTTGCATGGGCTGTTCTTCAACAGGCGTATTTCCCGCCGCGATCATGTTGCGCTGTTTGTGGTGCGCGCGTTCCGGCAATCGTCCAGTCCCAAGCCGAATAGCGAGATCGTTGAGCATGGGTTCTTTGCTCTCGATGCGCTCCCTGATGGCACCTCGCGGGCCACACGCGCACGCGTTGCCGAGGTGCTTGGCGGCGCTCCAGTGGATCAGCTGTGGTGAGATTGCATCCGATCTCTCTGTGTTGATTTGTGCGATTGTCTGTTGATTTGTGTCGGGTTTTGTTCCATTTGTGATTCGGATTGAGGTCCGGTGACGGTGACGCATGCCACGCAGCTTGTGGCAGGCGGGGGAGGGGGCGAGCGAGGCATTGGCATGCTGCGATCGAGCTTCGCGGCGCGCAAAGCTGCCAACGACAATTTCATTTCCGCGCGCGGCGCATCTTGGACGCCTGCTCACGTCGGCTCAGCCCCCAGGGTACGAAGGGCCCTGAGCATTGCAGCTCGAGTGTTGCCTATCGCAAGCTTCTCGGCCGTGGTTCTGCTCGCCTTCTCCGGAGCGTTCCTGGTGGGACTTGCATTCGTCGGGCTATTCGCTGCCGGTGTTGCCGGCTTTGATCTCTTCCGCAGGCAGATGCTTGCCCTGCGCCGAACACTCGTTCCGGCGGCCTGATCAGGGGTGACCGGAGCCTGACGGCCTGCTCGTGCATCCTCGGCTGAAAGCATTTTATCGCGTGCGCTCGGATAGGCGCTCGATCGAAGCACGCGCCCTCGCGCTTGCCGTCGAGCAAAGCGTGGAAATGCCGGTTGCGGCGATCGATGACCCGTTCGTCCGTGCCGAGATCATCGGGCAAGTCGAAGGAATTACCGAGAAGGAATCTGGCGAGTTCGAAGTTTGCATCGCATTGGCGTGCGAGACCGTCGCTGACGATGCAGGGCAGCTCATCAATATGCTGTTCGGCAACAGCTCGTTGCAGGAAGATGTCGTGCTCGACGATGTCGAGCTTCCTCCCGCCCTCATCACCTGCTTCGGAGGGCCCAGGCACGGACTTGATGCGTTGCGCGAGCGAGCAAGCGCTCGCCGTCGGGCTTTGACCTGTGCTGTGCTCAAGCCGCAGGGGCTGTCGCCGGCAAAGCTTTCCGATCTCGCCCGACGCTTTGCATCAGCGGGAATCGACTATATCAAGGACGACCACGGCCTTGCCGATCAGCCCTATTCGCCTTTCCAGGCGCGGGTCGAAGCCGTCGTCAATGCACTGCAAAAAATCAGCGGTGCGGCCACATGCTCCTATGCTCCCAGCCTATCGGGCGACCTCGATGCCATGCGCAAGCAAATTGAGGTCGCCAGGGCCGCGGGCATCAACACCGTCCTCGTTGCGCCCATGATCATGGGATGGTCGAACTTCAGCTGCCTGGTACGGGAGAATGCGCGGATCGCGTTCATTGCACATCCAAGCATGGGCGGCATTGCGCGCATCGCTCCCGCGCTGCTGATTGGAAAGCTGTTCCGACTCCTCGGCGCCGATGCGGTCGTGTTTCCAAACCATGGCGGGCGCTTCGGCTACTCCCCAGATACGTGTCACGCGCTTGCCCGCGCGGCTTTGACGCGCAGCGACGGGCTGCGGCCATGCCTGCCGGTGCCGGCGGGCGGGATGAGCACGGCGCGCGTGCGTGAAATGCTCGAATTCTACGGTGCCGACGTCATGTTGCTGATCGGTGGCGCGTTGCTGGAAGCACGCGCGCAGCTCGAGCGAGCGACGGCCGCCTTTGTTGCCGAAGTACATGGATATGCCTATGACTGATGCGGTGCATCGCAAGGCGAGGAATTACCGCTGGGAAGACGTGCCGGAGCTCCCGTACAAGGAGGATGAGCGCGCGCTTTTCAGGTCGATCACCCGGCGCGTGCTCTTCTCGCACCGGCACATGCAAGCGGAGCTGCGTTATTTCGAGCTGGCTCCCGGCGGCTTTTCCACGCTCGAGCGGCACGAGCACATGCATGCCGTGCTTGTCCTGCGCGGGCATGGCCGCTGTCTTGTCGGGGAGGAGGTGAAATCGATCGAGCTCCACGACCTCATTACTGTGCCGCCAATGACATGGCACCAGTTCCGTGCTGCGGGCCCCGAGCCGCTCGGCTTTCTCTGCATGGTGGACGCAAGGCGCGACAAACCGCAGCTGCCGTCGGCGGCAGAACTGGCACGGCTCAGGCGCAGTCCAGAGGTGGCGGCATTCCTGGATGGCGAGCAGGACGCGAGGTAGCCTTGTCGCCTTCAGCATTGCGCCTGCTGTGCCGCTTTTGCCGCCGATGAACGAGCTCTCCCTCGCCATCCTGCCGGAGACGGAGGACGACGCAGCGGCCATCGATCGCCTGCATCAACGCACGTTCGGGCCTGGTCGCTTCGCAAAATCGGCCTATCGGTTGCGCGAGAAAGTATCGCACCGGCTTGAGCTGTCGTTCACGGCTCGAGTCGGAACGCTCCTCGTGGGATCCGTCCGCCTCTCACCCATCTGCATCGGCAAGACCAAGGCTCTGCTCCTCGGCCCTTTGACGGTCGAGCCAGCCTTCCGAGATCGAGGGATCGGATTTGCTCTGATTGAGCGCGCTCTTGCCGACGCGAAGGCCAAAGGACATCGCCTGGTCGTGCTTGTGGGCGACGAAGCCTACTACGGCAAGTCCGGCTTCAAGGGTATTCCAAAGGGCCGTGCCATTATGCCGGGACCGGTAGACCCCGTCCGGCTGCTTGTCTGCGAGCTTTCCGAAGGAGCCTTCGAGGGTGTGTCAGGACCAATCCAACCGGACTGGAACGCGGGTTGAGCGAGACCTCCGAGCATTGATTCATTTTGACGCTACGCAGCAGCGCCGCTAGAGCAGTGGTACTCTCTCCATTTCGCGGTAGGAATAAACGCTCTTGAAAGCTGCACACGCTCTTCTCATGACTGCTGCCCTGCTTGTCGCGAGTCCAGCAAACGCGCAGGCGATCAATCTTGCGACGATGAAATGCAATGCTTTCATCGAGCTCTCCAAGGATGCCATTGCCGCTGTCACTGTGTGGCTCGACGGCTACTACACCGACGAGGAGGATGCCGCAGTGTTCGAGCCGGATAAGCTCAAGGTCAAAGCCGAAAAGCTTACCAACTATTGCGCTCAGAATCCCAAGCTGAGCTTGATGATTGCCGCCGAAGAAATCATGGCGAAATAGGCGGATCAGCGCCCTTCCCGCATCCAGGCAATGACAAGGCTGCCGACGAGCAGGAGAAGCCCGAGCAAGCCGCTGAAGACCGGCAGGACGCCGATCCCACGCACGACGCTGGCATCACGCATGCGCAGCCCTATCCAATCGGCACCGGCGAAAGTGTCGCTCGAGCGCACGCCGACGATCCGGGGCACGTGAATCCCGCTGGCGTCCTCCACTCGCATGACAGCGCCGCCCGTTGCGCTCGCCAGCGGCGCAACGACCTCCGTAGTCGAAGTGACCTCGGTAAACTCGCGCGGATTGGGCGGCCCGACATTGGCCAGAGCGCTCAGGGTGCCGTCGCTTGCGTGCCACAACCCAAGCTCGCCGACCTCGATCGTCGATCGCCACACCCCGGGCTCACTCGGCGACAGCGTTACGTTTTGCGTCTTGCCCGAAGGCGCCGTGAGCGTCACCTCATTCACCGCATCGGACATTGTCTGGCGCTGAACGGTGAGGTCGCGGCCACGCACCGAAAGGCGCAGTGCCTCCTCCTCCAGATCAGGCTCCTTCATCAGCCAGTGCGAAAGGCGGCGCAGCAGATCGATGTGCGGACCTCCGCCCTCGTAGCCGCGTGCCCACAGCCAGATGTGGTCGGAGAGAAGCAGTGCCACGCGACCTTCTCCTTCGCGCGAAAGCAGCAGCAAGGGTTTGTCGTTGGGGCCTTGCATGACGGCGGTACCCTTGGCTGCGCGGGTATCCACGAGGCGAAACCATTGACTCCAATGCGGTGGTTCTTGGTCGGAGCCTTCAAGGCCGCGAGTGACAGGATGGCGCTTGCCGAAATCGGTGAGTCTCGGGCGAAACG
>Ga0306926_10008310_pt1 | contig 11342 bp, 8 predicted proteins | sample flu12Cox44000178_FD_203759 | JGI IMG/M metagenome (GOLD analysis project Ga0306926, IMG submission 203759) | Lab enrichment of tropical soil microbial communities from Luquillo Experimental Forest, Puerto Rico - flux8day.12C.oxic.44.000.178 (v2)... | ecosystem: Environmental > Terrestrial > Soil...
CTCCAGTGCCTCCTTCGATCTCTGCCACAGGTTCGTCCTCGACTTCCGCGCAATGAGGCAGCCCATGCGAGCCATCATCGCCACACTGTCCCTAACGATGGCCGGCGCCTGGATCGGCGCACGGGTACCGTCGTCGGCGGCGTCGGAAGCCGTGAGGGTTGCCGTCATCGGCGACAGTGAAATGTCCTTTCAGGCAGTCAGTCGAACAGGCAAGACCGTTGACTCCGGCATCATTCACAGGGAGGTGCGACGATGACTCGCGTCATCCGTGCCGTGCGGTTCGCCGCCGATGGCTATCTCGCCCTGCCCGGCGGCGCCTTCCTCGCGCTGGCGTGGGCGAACACACAGCCGGTCAGCTACTTCGCGTGGTCGCACGCGCTGTCGTTCGCTGTCAACGACGTCGCGATGGTGCTGTTCTTCGCGCTCGTGGCCGGAGAAGTCCTCGAAGCCACGGTACCGGGCAGAGCGCTCCACACCTGGCGAAAGATTGCGGTGCCACTCGTGGGGGCCGTCGGCGGCATCGTCGGGTCGGCGATCACCTATATCGTGTACCTGCGGATGGGAGACGAGTCGTCCGTGCTCATGCGCGGCTGGCCGATCCCGTGCGCCGCTGACCTGGCATTCGGATACTTCATCGCTCGGAGCATTTACCGGCGCCACCCGGCGTTGCCGTTCTTCCTGCTGCTGGGCATCGCCAGCGACTTACTCAGTCTCGTGATTGTAGAACTCCGTCATCCGTTCGCCGATGGACGGCTGCCTGGCGCTCTATTGATCACCGCGGCGGTCGCATTGGCGTTTATCCTCAGGCGTCGTGGCGTCAGGCATGTCTGGCCCTACCTCCTGATCGCAGGCGGGCCCTCGTGGTGGGGATTCTTCCTGAGCGGATTCCCTCCGGCGCTCGCCCTGGTGCCAATCGTGCCGTTTCTCGCACACGCCGGGCGCGACCGTCAGCACCGAGCCGACATTCGTGCCGATGGTCGCGATGGGCTTAGTCGGTTACGACGCGCGTGCCGATACCCGGTGCAAGTCGTGCTGCTGTGTTTTGCACTCGTGAACGCGGGTGCGGCGTTCAACGGATTCGGCACTGGAACGTGGGCCATTGCTTTCGCAGCGCTTGCCGGAAAACCGGCTGGCGTGCTCGTGGCGATCGCTCTGGCGGCCGCCTGTGGCCTGCGTCTTCCCGAGGGCGTGAGCTGGCGAGAGCTGACAGTGGTTGCGCTCGCGACGTCGATCGGGTTCACATTCGCGCTGTTCGTCGCAGCGGAAGCGATCCCGATCGGCCCGATTCTCGTCGAGGCCAAGCTCGGCGCGCTACTGACCGTCGGCGGCTCGCTGAGCGCCGCCGCCGCCGCGGTTGTGCTTCGAGTCGGGCGCTTCGCGAGACCAACACTTGAAGTGGCACCATGACGAGATCGACCCACCCGCTCTGTGGATACGCCAGCCGCCGGACGTGGGCGCCGTCAGACGTGCTGTTCGAACGATGCGCACTTCCGACGGCGTGTGTGAACCGGTAAATCAGATGAGCGCTGAGGATCGATGCGTCCACGCAGGCGCGCCGCCCACCGAGACGCTCTCCACGTCCTTCACGTACGCCGCGGCTTGCGTGAGGATGTGATGGAGATCGTTGCCGACGCTGAAGAAGCGGAATCCTTTGCCGAGGAACTCGGCGACGCGTGACGTGCCGAACAGGAAGATGCCGAGGATCACGTTGTTCTTGCGCGCGGCCGCGACCAGCTTGTTCGTCGCATCGCCGAGCTCTGGAGAGGTGTACATATCCGGGAACTTGTACTTTTCGTACAGGCCCATCGACATGCACAAGTCGTTCTGGCCCAGAAACAGCATGTCGACGCCGGCTACCGCTGCGATCTCGTCGATATGGCGAATACAGTCAGCCGTTTCGACCTGAAGGGCGACGATCACGTTGTCGTTCGCGGCACCCGCGTACCCGAGCAGGCCGCCCTTGTTCATGCTGCGCTGAGGGAAATACACCGAGCGCGTGCCGGCGGTGGGGTAGCGGCAGCAGCTGACGGCCGCCCGCGCCTCGTCGGCGTTGTTGATATAGGGGACGAGCACGCCATCGGCGCCCATGTCCAGCGATTGCTGGATGCCGGGACGATCAGCGTACCCGCCGACGCGCACGATCGACGCAGCGCCGCCGTTGGCGATGCCGGCGAGCATCCCGGACAGGCGTTCGTTGCCCATCGGTCCGTGCTGCGTGTCGACCAGCAGCCAGTCGTAACCGCTGTGCGCGAGCTGCTCGGCCACAGTCGGACTGTGAGAGTTCAGGAACAATCCCAGCTTCGTCTTGCCGTCGCGCATCTGCTTCTTGAATTCCGCTCCACTCAACGATGCATCCATTGACGCCTTCTCCCGCGATGAGGCTCGAGCCTCTTCGATGTCAGCCATCATACCTTCCAAGCCGCTGATGGATGATCGCCGTTCCGGCGAACGCTACACGGTGAGCGTCTGTTACACGTTGTTCACAGGATGGAACGTTAGACGCGCCTGCCGATGGAGAAATGAATACCTGAGAGTGTCGAACCCAGTCCCGCCGCGCCGCCCGCGCCTGGCAGCGGACCGGTGCCGCTCCAGACCACGTCGAACTGCTCATCGTCCCGGCGCCGGGCATGCCCTGCCGGTCGCAGCGCCCGAGTGACGCTCTCGAACGCCGTCGAGGCAGGCGCTCCGTCGGGACCGTTTGCCAACAGGATCTGGATATCGGCCTTCGTCACCATGTAACCTCCTCGGGCGGACTGAGCCCTTGAAGCCGTCTACATGGGAGCATCCACTATTGGCGCGACGATCGCGTGAAGAAGGTGCGCAGCGATGACTCAATACGACTATGACCTGCTCGTCATCGGCTCGGGCCCGGCCGGACATCGGGCCGCCATCCAGGGCGCGAAACTGGACAAGCGCGTGGCCGTTGTCGAGAAACGCACGGTCGTCGGAGGCGTGTGCATCAATTCGGGCACGATTCCGAGCAAGACGCTTCGCGAAGCCGCACTTCGCCTGTCCGGATATCGCGAGCGAGGCATCTACGGCGCCTCGTACACCGTCAAGCAGCACATCACGATGCGCGACCTGCTCTTTCGGGTCGATCTCGTGATCAGCAACGAAATCGACGTGGCCCGGCATCAACTGATGCGGAACGGCGTGGACATCCTCACGGCGGACGCCTCGTTCGTCGATCCCCACCGCGTCCGCCTCGAGCAGGTGCCCGATGGCGCGTATCACGAGGTCAGCGCCGCAGCGATCATCATCGCCGTGGGGTCGGCGACCATGCACGATCCGTTCGCGCCGTGCGACGGCCAGCATGTGTTCACGTGCGACGATCTATTGCGCCTCGAGAACCTTCCCCGGTCCCTCACCGTCGTCGGCGCCGGCGTCATCGGCCTCGAGTACGGGTGCATCTTCGCGGCACTCGGCGTCCGCGTGACGCTGATCGATGCGCGAACGCAGCTCTTGCCGTTCGTCGATCGGGAGATCATCGACACGCTCGTTTACCATCTCCGCGACAACAGGGCGACGCTTCACCTGGGCGAACAGGTCTCGTCGGTCGAGGCATATCACGACGAGCACGGCGATCACGTGCGCCTGGGCCTCGTGAGCGGCAAGCAGGTCATCACCGAAAAGGTGCTGTACAGCGTTGGCCGTCGCGGGGCGACCGATACGCTGCGCCTCGAGGCTGCCGGGTTGAAGGCGGACGATCGCGGGCGGCTGTACGTGAACGAGCACTACCAGACGCCGGTGCCGCACATCTACGCGGTCGGTGACGTCATCGGTTTTCCGAGCCTGGCGTCGACGTCGATGGAGCAGGGCCGCCTCGCCGCGTGCCATGCGTTCGGCGTCGCCACCCACAGCATGCCCGAATTGTTTCCGTACGGAATCTTCACCGTTCCCGGCATGTCCATGGTGGGAAAGACCGAGGAACAGCTCACGCAGGAGGGCGTGCCGTATGAGGTCGGCCGCGCGCAGTACCGGGAGATCGCCCGCGGCCAGATTCTCGGCGATCGGACCGGACTGCTGAAGCTGATCTTCCACCGCGAGACGCGGCACCTGCTCGGCGTGCACATCATCGGGGCCGAGGCAGCCGAACTCGTGCACATCGGACAGGCCGTGCTCGCGCTCGGCGGCAAGGTGGATTACTTCGTCGACACCGTGTTCAATTACCCGACCCTTGCCGAGTGCTACAAGACGGCGGCGTTCGACGGCATCAATCGCGTCGGGGCGTGATACATGTCAGATTTCGAATCGTGTCACGCTGCGATTGAATCCACGGTTAACAGGAGAAGCGGAGCAACAGAGGACGAACGGTGCTGCCAGCCGATCGGACGCGTGCGCCAGGAGCCGTCGCGGTTCGGCGGCGTCGGCCTGTTAACAGGCCGACGAGCACGGCGTGAATCGGATTGAGATGCGAACTTTAGACCGCTCGCCATCGGTTCGCATCTCAGTCCGAACCTCTGTTCCTCTGTGTGAAGTCCTTTTCAAACAGGCGCACGCCGGTACGACGAGATGTTCCGACGCGTCGTTACGGGACCGGACACGGCTTCGTGTGCCAGATCTCCGCGGCATATTCGGCGATCGTCCGATCGCTGGAGAACCGGCCCGAGGCGGCGACATTGAGGATCGCCTTCTCGGCCCAGGCGCCGGGATCCTTGTACAGCGCCGCGACACGCGTCTGGGCCTCGGTGTATGACGTGAGATCGGCGAGGTGGCGGTAGTAGTCGCCGCGCGAGAGCAGCGCGTCACGAATGGGATCGAAGACGCCGGGCTCATCGCGGCTGAAGTGATCCGAGAACATCAGGTCGAGCGCCTCGCGGGTCTCCGGGTCGTGTTCGTAATGCCACCAGGGGTTGTACGAGCCGGAGCTTCCGGCGACCTGTTCGGCGGTCAGGCCGAAGAGGAACATGTTTTCCTCGCCCACCTCGCGAGCCATTTCAATGGTCGCGCCGTCCCGGGTGCCGACCGTCAGCGCGCCGTTCATCATGAACTTCATGTTGCTCGTGCCACTGGCTTCGTAGCCCGCGGTCGAGATCTGCTCGGACACATCGCTCGCCGGGATCAGCCACTCGGCCATGCTCACGTTGTAGTCCGGAAGAAAGAAAACCTTGAGACGTCCGGCCGTCGCCGGATCGCTGTCGATCGTCGCGGCGACGCTGTTGATCAGTTTGATGATCAATTTGGCGAAGTTGTACGCCGGCGCGGCCTTGCCGGCGAAGAAGAATGTGCGCGGTGTGACGACCCGGTCCGGGTCACGGCGCATCCGGTTGTAGAGGACGATGATGTGGAGCACGTTCAGCAGCTGTCGCTTGTACTCGTGAATCCGTTTCACCTGGCTGTCGAAGAGCGTGTCCGGATCGACGACCTGACCGCAGGTCCGCTGGAGCCAGTCCACCAGCCGTTGCTTCGCTTGACGCTTTGCACCGACGAACCGCTCGCGGAACGCCGCGTCGCCGGCCAGAGGCGCCAGCCCGCGCAGCTGCGACAGGTCCGTCACCCAGGAGTCGCCGATCGCGTCGGTGATCAGGCGAGCGAGGGCCGGGTTCGCCATCAACAGCCAGCGCCGTGGCGTGACGCCGTTGGTCTTGTTGTTGAACCGCGCCGGAAACATCTCCGCGAAGTCCGCGAGCACGCTGGTCTTCAGCAAACCGGAGTGAATTTCAGCGACGCCGTTGGTGCTGTGTGTGCCGACGACGGCGAGGTGGGCCATCCGGACCTTGCGCGTCGGCGTTTCCTCGATGAGGCTCATGCGCCGGCGGCGCGCGTCATCTCCCGGATGTCTGCGAGCCACGTCGTCGAGAAAGCGCCGGTTGATTTCGTAGATGATCTCGAGATGCCGCGGCACGAGCAGCTCGAACAGCTCGACCGGCCACTTTTCGAGCGCCTCGGGCAGCAGGGTGTGATTCGTGTAGGCGAGCGTGCGTACGGTGAGGTCCCAGGCTTCATCCCAGCCCAGGTGCGCCTCGTCGAGCAGGATTCGCATCAACTCGGCGACGGCGAGTGACGGGTGGGTGTCGTTGAGCTGAATGGCGACGTGGTTGGGCAGCTCTGGCCAGCCCACGTCGCCTTTGCGAAAGCGGGTCAGGATGTCCTGCAACGAGCAGCTGACCAGAAAATACTCCTGCAGAAACCGCAAGCTCCGGCCTGCCTCGGTGGAATCGTCCGGATAGAGCACGCGGGTGAGCGATTCGGCGGCGACGTTGCTGATGACGGCGCCGACGAAATCGCCGTGCGAGAATTCGGTGAAATCGAAGGACTTGGGAGCGGTGGCGGCCCATAACCGGAGCGTGTTGACGCAGCGCACACCGTAGCCGACGACCGGGCGATCGTGCGGCACACCCAGGATGACGGACTGCCGGTTCGGGATGAACTTGATCGCCGAGCCGCGCAGTTCGAAGCTCCCCTCCAACGGGACTTCGTACTCCTTGCCAGGGCGCGGCACCTGCCAGGGGTCGGGCTGGCGCAACCAGTTGTCGGGTTCCTCGACTTGATATCCGCTTCGGACCGACTGACGGAAAATCCCGTATTCGTACTGCAGGCCGTAGCCCATCGCCGAATACTGCAGCGTCGCCAGCGAGTCGATGAAGCAGGCCGCGAGGCGGCCCAGACCGCCATTGCCGAGACCAGCGTCCGGCTCCTCTTCGAGCACGCGCGTCAGGTCCCAGCCCTCGCGATCGAGCGCGCGTTGAACGAGAGGCTCGGCGCCCAGGTTGATGATGTTGTTGTTCAAGGTACGTCCGAGCAGGAACTCCATCGATAGGTAGTACACGCGCTTGGGGTTGGCCTTCTCGCGGGCCAGACGGGTTTTCACCCAGCGGTGCGCCACCAGATCGCGGATGAAGCGCGCGATCGCCTCGAATCGCTGGCGCGACCGCGCGCTGACAGGGTCCACCACGTGCTCGCAGAGCAGATACCGGTCGGCCCAATCGGCGTCGTCGGTCAGGCCCAGTCGTTTGAGCCGGCGCTCGAGGGCTGCCGCGGCCGCCGCTTCGGGAGTTTCATCCATGACCGGCGCTCCTGTTCCGCCCTCGGCGGCATCCGAGCGCAGCTCTCACAAGGAGACCTGCTATGGTCCTTGATGATACCCCGCGGCATCACACGCACACTTCTTCCTCGAAGAGCTCGTCGTCGGCCGGGATATCAGCCGGGATGTCGGCCGGAGTGGCGGGCGGCATTGGACCTCTCTGGCCCCGGTTCTGATCGATGAACGGATATTTCGCGAGATAGTGGGACAAGGCGCGAGGACTGATGCCCAGCAACTCGGCCGCGTGCCGCTTCACGGTCGATAACTCGAGCGCCCGCCGAATCGTCTCGCGTTCGATCCATTCCACGTTCTGGCGCAGCTTCAAGGAGGGAATGCACGCGTTGGTGACGCTCGACGCCGCTTCGACGGTCACCGCGTCACGCGCGATGGTCGATCCCTTGGTCAACACGACGGCCCGCTCGATGGTGTTCTCGAGCTCGCGCACATTGCCCGGCCATTGATACGCCTGCAGGGACGTGACGATACCGTCCTCGAGTCCGGTGATGGTTTTTCCACAATGCGCTGCGTGCTTCTCGGTGAAATACCGGATGAGCAGCGGGATGTCCTCGAGGCGCTCTCGCAGCGGCGGGACGAGGATCGGGATCACATGAAGGCGATAGAACAGGTCGTCCTGAAAGCGGCCTTCGCCGACAAGCTGGCGCAGATCGCGGTTGGTCGCGGCGATCACGCGAACGTCCACCTGCTCGATGTGCTCGGCGCCGAGCGGCTCGATTTCCCGTTCCTGCAGCACGCGCAGCAGCTTGGCCTGCACGCTTGGACTGAGCGTCCCGATCTCGTCGAGGAAGATCGAGCTGCGGTTGGCCAGCGAGAACTTGCCTTTCCGCGAACCGGTCGCGTCGGTGAACGCGCCGCGGACGTGGCCGAACAGCTCAGACTCCACCAGCGTGTCGGGAATCGCCGCGCAGTTGACCCTGATGAACGGCATGCCCTGCTGCGCGCTGCGGTTGTGAATGGCCCTCGCGACCAGCTCCTTGCCGGTTCCGGTCTCGCCGGTGATCAGCACGGTGCTGCGAGTGGCCGAGACGAGTTGAATGCGTTGAATGACCTCTTCGATGGCCCGGCTCTGGCCCACGATGCCGTACTCATGAAAGTACGGACCGAAGATCGCCGGCGTGAGCGGCTCGCGACGAGCGTCCCTGACAATGTTCACAGGCTTCTCCTCCAGTGACTGCGTGGGAATTACGTGAGTACCGGCTCGTCCTCCTCCATCGGAGTGAGCGCATTCGTGGGCTTCAGCTCCTTCGTCAGCGCGGCGCGCAAGGCCTGGCGCGCGCGCGACAGCCCGGACATGACGGTTCCCATCGGAATGTCCAGGACATCGGCGACCTCCTTGTATGAGAGGCCTTCCAGCTCGCGGAGGACGAGGAGCTCGCGAAATCGGTCAGGGATGCCGCGCAACGCGCGCTCGAGCACGGCGACGTCGTCGGTTTGTAACAACAATGTTTCGGGTGTGGGTTGGTGATCGATCCGGCTGTGCAGCGCCTCGTCGAAGGGATCGGATGGCGCCCGGTCGCTGTGACCATACCAGCCGCGGCAGGTGTTACGAACGATGCAGAGGAACCAGGCGCGGCCGTTTCCGGCGGAGTACGTGCCGAAGTACCGAAACGCTCGCAGCGACGCTTCCTGCACGGCGTCTTCCGCGTCGTGCTCGTTGCGCAGGAGCCATCGCGCGAGCCGGTAGGCTGCGTCGAGGTGGGGAAGGACGACGTTCTCGAAACGTTCGCCCATCGCCGCTTCGGGAGCCGGCCGACGGGGTTGGTCACTCATGAAACGTTCCTGGTGTATCCCGACGTTCACGCGCTGGTGTTACCAGAGCCAGTCTGATGGGTCGGGGCGGCAGGCGACACCGACATCACTCGTACAGCACTCGTACGACGCCCGTACGGGGCGCAGTAAGATAGAGGGTCATGAAAGCCGGCGCTCCGGGGGCATTCGGCGCGCAACTGAAGGCGCTTCGCGAGGCGGCGGGCTTCACCCAGGAGGAGCTGGCGACCATCGCGGGCCTGTCGGTGTATGCGGTCAGCGCGCTGGAGCGCGGTGAGCGCCGCCGTCCGCATGTGGACACTGTCCGCGCCCTGTCGGCGGCGCTCGACCTGCCCGGTCCGACCCGCGATGCGCTGCTGGACAACGCACGCCCGCCGGTTCCACGGGCGGCAGCCGTCGAGTTGAGCGATGTCGCGCTCCCGTTCGCGCCCACCGATCTCGTTGGCCGGGACGCAGACGTCCACACGCTGCGACAATGGCTCGCCGATCCGGCCTCTCGTCTCATCACCCTCACGGGACCCGGTGGTGCGGGAAAGACGCGGTTGGCCCTGGAGCTCGCGCACGCCATTGCCGCCGAAGGTGTCACACGAGTCGTGTTCGTCGCGTTGGCGGCCATTCGCGAGCCGCCGTTCGTGGCGTCCGCAATCGCGGAGGCGCTCGGATTGTCGGACGTGACCGCGCTCGATCTGCCACGGCTCGCGAGGCTCGCGTGCGCCGATCAACCAACGCTGCTGGTCCTCGACAACTTCGAACAGGTGCTGGACGCGGCGCCGCTGGTCGCCGATCTGCTCTCCTCGATCGCCACATTCCGGGTGCTCGCCACCAGCCGCGCGCCGCTTCGACTCCGAGGCGAACGCGAATATGGTGTCGGACCGCTCGCGCTCGGTGGCGGCGACGATGAGATATCGGCATCCGACCTGGAGCGATCTCCAGCCGTCCGGCTGTTCGTGGAGCGCGTTCGGGACGTGCGGCCCGACTTTCAATTGACGCCGGCCAACGCGCCTGCCGTCGCGGCGATTTGCCGGCGTCTCGATGCGCTCCCGCTTGCGCTCGAGCTCGCCGCGCCCTGGCTCAAAGTGCTGACCGCGGAAGATCTGCTTCGACGGCTCACGCAGGACTCTCTCCTCTCGACGGTCGGCCCGCGTGATTTGCCTGAGCGCCAGCAAACCATGAACGCCGCGGTGGCCTGGAGTTATCAGCTGCTCGGTTCGAACGAGCAGCAGTTGTTTCGGCGTCTTGGCTCGCTGCCGGGCCGTTTCCCGATCGAAGCGGCCGCGGCCGTCTTTGCCGGACCCGCCCGTACGGCTACCGGCAGCCACGATGTCCTCGCCGCCGCAGCCGGCCTTGTCGACAAGAGCCTCCTTCTGCGCGCCGAGACGTCGGTGGCGAACCGTCCGCTATACCAGATGCTCGAAACCATTCGCGCGTTCGCGGCGCTCGAGCTCACGACGGCGGGCGAGCGAGACGACGCCCTCGCAGGGGTCGCGCGCTACTGCACGGGCGAAGCGGCGATGGCCGCGCGGGGCCTGGTCGGGGCGAAGCAAGCGGAGTGGCTCGATCGCGTGCGGGACGATCTCGAAAGCTACCGTGCCGCGCTGACCTGGCTCATCGAGCGCCATCGTCCTGCCGAAGCGTCGGACATCGCATGGGCCTTGAAGTATTTCTGGCTGATCCGCGGGCACGCCGCCGAGGGCGTGCAGTGGTATCAGCAGATTCTGCAGCTGCCGTCGTTGCCGCCCGTTGCCGAATTGCGGGCCCTCGTGGGTGCGGCGACGCTCTGGTACACACAAGGGGAGCTCGCTCGAGCGTCGGCTGCGCTCGATCGCGCGCTCGCGCTCGATCATTGCGGCGCCGACATGGATGCCGTTGTGCAGGCGCAGAATCTGTACGGGCACGTCGAACGTGCCGGCGGCAACGTGAGCGCCGCGCGCGAACGATTCGTGTGCAGCATCGAAGGATTCCGTGCTCTGGGGATGGCGTCGGGCATCGGGAATGCGCTCACGGGCATGGCGGTGACCACGCTCGCGGCCGGCAATGCCGCGGAAGCCGAAACGCTGCTCGACGAGGCGACGGTGGTGCTTCAAGACGCCGGCCCGTGGTTCCTGACGTGGACGCTGTATGTGCGGGCGGTCTCCGCGGTGCGGCGCGGAAACCCCGATACGGCGATCGCGCTCGTTCGTCAGAGTCTCACGCGCATCCGCGAGCTCCACGACAAGTTTGCGCTCGTGTACGCGCTCGGCACGCTCGCCGCCGCGGCGGTCCTCAAGGGAGACGATCCCTGGGCGGCGCGGATTCTCGGCGCACGCGATGCCGTCACCGATCGTACGGGCGTGACCGTGATCGACAAGTCGGTCCACGATCTGCGGGAGCAGGCGGAACGGCAGGTGCGCGGGCGTCTGGGTCCCGATCAATGGGCCAGGGCGTACGCGGCGGGCCGTACGGCCTCGCTCGACTCGCTGATGAGGGAAATCGACGGCATCCTGGCGTAACGGGCCGCCTTTGCGAAACGCGTCACGATTGACAGCGGTGCCTG
>Ga0306926_10008312_pt1 | contig 11341 bp, 8 predicted proteins | sample flu12Cox44000178_FD_203759 | JGI IMG/M metagenome (GOLD analysis project Ga0306926, IMG submission 203759) | Lab enrichment of tropical soil microbial communities from Luquillo Experimental Forest, Puerto Rico - flux8day.12C.oxic.44.000.178 (v2)... | ecosystem: Environmental > Terrestrial > Soil...
CATGATCGCCCCCATCAGCACTGCAGCGATTACGATGATGCCGGTCAGGCCCAGCGATCCGATCAGGACATCGGCCAGCCCCGACAACTCGCTCTTCGGCTTGTCCGGCGGGATCGAGACAATGATCGGCTTGTCGCTCTGAGCCAGAACGGTCAAAGCCGTCGCGAAAGTCGAGAGCATCATGACGGCAACCGCCGTGCTCCTCGCAAGCTTCGACACCTGCGTCGGCTGCAATGCTGAGCGCCGGGAATCAGGGAATGTCATCGATCCGCTCGAACGCGAGGTTGGCGAGCGTTCTGACCGCGACCCCGCTCGGCCCCTTCGGCTGGAACGCCTTCGCTTCGTCGGCCCACGCGGTACCGGCGATATCCAGGTGGGCCCAAGGCAGGCCGCCCGTGAACTCCTTCAGGAACATCGCGGCGGTGATCGATCCGGCGGCTCGACCACCCGTGTTCATCATGTCGGCGATCTCGCTCTTGATTTGATCCTTGTATTCGTCGAAGACCGGCAGCGGCCAGGCACGATCGCCGGCTCGGTTCGCGACTGCACGCACGCGTTCCACCCAGGCGTCGGGTGTGCCGAAGATGCCGCTGGTCACCTTCCCGAGCGCGACGACCACGGCGCCGGTCAGCGTGGCAACATCCACCAGATGTGTCGCGCCGAGCTGACGCGCGTACCATAAACCGTCGCCGAGGATCAGCCGTCCTTCCGCGTCGGTGTTGATCACTTCCACGGTTTTGCCGGACGCGCTGGTCAGCACATCACCTGGCCGGATGGCCTTGCCACCGGGCATGTTCTCCGCCGTCGGCACGACGCCGATGACGCGCATCGGCGCTTTCAACAGCGCGATCGCGCGCATCGCGCAGGCGACGGCGGCCCCTCCGGCCATGTCGTCCTTCATCTGCTCCATCTTGTCGGCCGGTTTGATCGAGATGCCCCCGGTGTCGAACGTAATCCCTTTCCCGACGAGGCCGAGCACCGGTGTCTTCGGCGCGCCAGGCGGATCGTAGTGAAACACCATCATGCGCGGCGGTTCCGCGCTGCCGCGGCCGACGCCGAGCAGCAGGCCCATCCCCATCTTCTCGAGCTGAACTTCGTCGAGAATCTCGGCCTTGACGCCGACCTCGCTGGCCAGCGCGGTGGCGCGGCGTGCGAACTCGCGCGGCGGCAGGACATTGCCCGGCTCATTCGCGAGCTGTCGCGCGAGATTGCTGCACTCGCCGAGAATGCGGCCGCGCGTCACGGCGACTTCTGCTTTCGCGCGCTCGCCGTCCACATCGTCTTTCGCAACGACGGTCCATTCCGGAACCGGAGCGGGAGGTGGATCGTCCGTCTTATAGCTCCCGCTATGGAACTCAGCCAGCGTGAGACCTTCTGCGACCGCCTGCGCAAGGTCGGCCGCGGCGCCGCTTCCACGGACCGCGAATGCCGCGCGCGCCACCCGACGCTGCCGAGCCGCAAGGCCGCCGGCGGCTGCGAGCTTGCGAATCAGCTCCGTCCCGCGTTCGCCGTTTCCGCCGCCGATAAGGGCCAGACGCCGCGTCCGCCAGCCTGACAACGTGGCAAAGAACAACTCGAACGGTTTCGCCGAAAACTCCTTCGATCCGAGCGCCCGCTCGAGCTCACCCCCTGTCGCGGCATCGAGATCAGGTATCGCAGTCGCCAACTCGCCCTGAAACCACGGGACGATCAACAGATCGGCGTCGACGGCAGACAACGGGCCGCCACGACAGATCATAAGGGCCGATGACGGAACAATAGACATCCGCTCATTATCGCTGATGACGCTTGCCGGGTCAGCCCAGCCACGGTACAATTTGCATGCAGTTCCTGTCGGGTCGAGGTTCATCATCATGGGGTACCTGCGGCAACAGGCGTGGGCCGGCGTTGCTTCGCTACTCGTCGCGGCAGCACTCACAGCCGGCATCTCCGCCCAGAAAAAAGACAAAGACAAAGATCAGAAGGACGCCGCCGATCCGCGTCCGAAAGTCAGCCTTCGCGCGACGCCTGTCATCGCGATGGCTCCCGCTCGAGTCGTCTTCACGGCTGAGCTCACGGGCGGTGCCAATGACTTCGAAGAGTTCTACTGTGGCGCCGTGGAGTGGGAGTGGGGTGACGGTACCCGGTCGGAGTCGTCGAGTGATTGCGCGCCGTACGAGCCGGGCAAATCAGAAATCAAGCGGCGCTTCACCGTCGAGCATGTCTTCAGGGCAGGCGCCTACCGCGTGATGTTCCATTTGAAACGTCACGACAAGGCCGTCGGCACCGCCACGATTAACATTCAGGTGCGACCGGGCTTGCGCGACGGGATGTAGCGCGCGAACCCGGGACGGACCAATCCCACTTCCGGACATTGCGACGGTCGTCCCCGTACGACTGCGCGTTTTTTCCGGCAAATCGCGGCGCGGGGACTGTCCCGATCTGGCATGAGGCTGGCCTTCCGACTGGCGTGTCGATTCGCACCCGGCTCGTTCGGACGGCTCTCGGGACGATGATCGCGTTGGTCGCGCTCCTGTCCGTGGGCCTGACCGCGCCGGCCGACGGTCCATTCACAATTGACGTCCGCCCGGCCTTTCTCAGCCTCGATCCGGAGTCGATCGCCGAATCGCGCGCTCATGCGATTGGCCTCGACGTGGACGTCAAGTTCGGCAGCCTGCACCTCCACTACAAATGGACTGCGATTCCGCTGGCGCCGACGTCAACCAAGACACCGGGTACGCTGCTCTAACCCAGCATGGACGACGTGCTGCACGATATCCGCTACGCACTACGGCTCTGCCTTCGCACACCTGGCTTCACGGCGATCGCCGTTCTGGCGCTCGCGCTCGGCATTGGCGCCAACACGGCCATCTTCACCATCGTCAACGCCGTGCTGCTCGAACCGCTCCCCTTTCGCGATCCCAACCGGCTCGTCGCGCTGTGGGAGACCAACGTCCGGAGGGGCGGGCGAACCAACGTGCTCGGCCCAGCCAACGTCATCCGCTGGCAGGAGCGCGCCACGGCATTCGAGAAGATCGCACCGTTCTACGACTATCGCGTGAACCTCACCGGGTCCGATTCTCCGGAAGAAATCGTGGGCATGGACGTGACGCCGGATTTCTTCCCGACACTCGGCGTGTCGCCGATCGTCGGCCGCGTGTTCGCGGCCGATGAAGGACCCGACGGACACGACGCGCTCGCCGTTCTGAGCTATGCGCTCTGGCAGCGGCGATTCGGCGGCAACCCCGCCGTCGTCGGCAGCACCATCCAGATCAACGCCCGCAGCGTCACCGTGATCGGCGTCATGCCGTCCCACATGCAGCTGTTCATCCGAAAATCCTCGCTGGCGGGAAAGCCGGCGGAGTTCTGGATGCCGTTCGCCTTCACTGAAGCGCACCGCACGCCGCGCGGACGTTACATGAGCGCGATTGCGCGTCTCAAGCCCGGCGTCACGCTCTCCGAAGCGCAGGCGCAGATGGACACCATCAGCGCCGGCCTCACGCGGGAATTCCCGGTGTTCGATACCGGCTGGGGATCGAGGCTCATTCCACTGCACCGCGAAGTCGCGGGCGACCTTCGTCCTGCGCTGCTCGTCCTGACCGGCGCCGTCGCGTTCGTGCTGCTGATCGCCTGCGCGAACGTGGCGAACCTGCTGCTCGCACGGGGAGCGACGCGTCAGCGCGAGATCGCGATCCGCAAGGCTCTCGGCGCCGGCCGCGCACGCGTCGTCCGTCAGCTGCTCACAGAGAGTGTCGTGTTGTGCGTGCTCGGCGGCGGCCTCGGCTTGCTCGTGGCGGAGTGGGGCCTGGGTCTTCTCCTCGCGATCAGTCCGGCGAGCCTGGCCGATCTCGGACCGGTGCATCTGAGCTATCCCGTGCTTGGATTCACCGCCGCGGTTTCGCTCACGACCGCGCTGGTGTGCGGCCTCGCGCCCGCGTTCGAGGGATCTCGCGGCAACGTGCAGGAAGCGCTCAAGGAGGGGGCGCGGCAGATTGGCGCCAGCCTCAGACACCGCCGCCTGCGGCAGCTCTTCGTGGTCGGCGAGATCGCACTCGCGGTCGTGCTCCTCGTGGGCGCCGGGCTGATGATTCGCAGCTTCGGCGCGCTGCGCGCCGTCAATCCGGGCTATGACACGCACAACGTGCTGACTGCGAGGGTCACGGTCCCGACGCGCCGCTATGAGACCGATGCTCAGCGGATCAACTTCTTCGCCACGCTCACGGCCCGCATGTCGGCGATTCCAGGCGTCGAAAGCGCTGGTGCGGTCAGCTTCCTGCCGCTGGCTGGCTCTGGCGCCGGCACCGGCTTCACGATTGTGGGCCGGCCGGCGCCGTTGCCCGGCCAGACCCCCGGCACCGACGTCAGCGTCTGCGACAACGGATATTTCCGCGCGCTCAGGATCCCGTTGATGCGGGGGCGCCTGTTCTCTGAAAAAGAGATGCGCGAGAAATCGAACGTCGTGATCATCAACGAAGCGCTGGCCAGACGTTACTTCCCCGACGAGGATCCAATCGGCAAGAGCCTCGTCATCGCCATGAACCTGCCCAACGTCCCGACCGAGATCATCGGCATCGTCGGCAACATGCGGTTCTCCGATCTCACCGCGGAAACGTACCCGATGACGTTCTGGCCGCATCCGCAGCTCGCCTACAGCGCGATGACGCTGACGCTTCGCACGGCGTCCGATCCGTCAGCGCTCGCGCCGGTGGTAGCGCGCGAAGTGCGCGCGCTGGACACAGATCAGCCGGTCGCCGACGTGCGGACGCTGGATCAATGGCTGGCCCGAACGCTGTCGCAAGCCAGGTTCAGCTCGACGCTGCTCGCGACATTCGCGGGGCTGGCCCTGGCCTTGGCGGGCATCGGCATTTACGGTGTGATGTCGTACACGGTCAGCCAGCGCACATCGGAAATCGGAATCCGCCTCGCCCTTGGTGCCGAAGCGCGCGACATCCTGGTCATGGTGGTGGGCGGCGCGGCGCGGCTGGCGCTGCTCGGGCTGGCGATTGGCGTCGCGCTCTCGCTGGCGCTTGGCCGTACGCTTGCCAGCCTGCTGTACGAAACCGCCGGAACCGATTCGCTCACCTTCGCCGGAGTCGTCGCCGTGCTCGGGGCAGTGGCGATCGCCGCAAGCTACTTCCCTGCCCGGCGGGCCTCGCGCATTCCACCGGTCGAGGCGCTGAGGGCGCAATGATCGAACGTTTGCTGCAGGATCTGCGGTACGCCGCGCGTACGTTCAGGCGGGCGCCCGGGTTCCTGCTCCTCGCCACGCTCACGATCGGTGTCGGCATCGGCGCGAACGCGGCCATTTTCAGCATCGTCAACGCGGTACTGCTGCGGCCGTTGCCGTTCGGTCATCCCGATCAGCTTGTGCTCGTCACCGAGGCCGATCGGCGAACGCGGCAGAGCAACGGCGACGCCACGCCAGCGAATTTTCTCGACTGGCGCGTCCGGCAGCGCAGTCTCGTGGCGCTCGCAGCCTTCCGCCAGAGCCCGCTCGCCTTGTCGGAAGGCGATCGACCCGAGAGTGTCGCCGGCGCCATCGTCAACTCGAACTTCTTCGATGTGCTCGACGTCAAGCCCGCGTTGGGCCGCACGTTTGCCGAAGGCGACGAAGGCCCTGGAGCGCGGCGCGTCGTCGTGCTGACCGACGGCCTGTGGCGCCAGCGCTTCGGCGCGCGAGTCGATGCCATCGGTCAGACACTGCGCATCAACGACGAGCCGCACACGATCGTGGGCGTCATGCCGGCCGGCATCGACTATCCGGATAAGGCGCGAGCCTGGGTGCCCGCGCATTGGCGTGTGCCGGACGATCCGCTCCGCGCGGGAATCGATCCCGCGTCGGATCGCGATCACGGATATTTCTCCGTCCTGGCGCGGCTGAAGCCTTCGCAGACCGTCGAGACCGCCCAGGCCGACATGGACACGGTGGCCGCTTCACTCGAGCGGGACTATCCGGTGGCCAACCAGTTCGTCGGCGCCCAGGTCACACCCTTGCGGACGGATCTGGTTTCCGACGTCAGGCAGACCGTGCTGCTGTTGTTCGCGGCGGTCGGACTGCTCCTGCTCATTGCGACGGCGAACGTGTCCGGGCTGCTGATCGCACGCGCGACGTCGCGGCATCAGGAGATGGCGGTCCGCATCGCGCTCGGCGCGAGCCGGGTTCGGATTCTCACACAGCTTCTCACCGAGAGCGTCGTGCTGGCCGTCATCGGCGGCGCGTCGGGCGTGCTTCTCGCGACGTGGCTCATCGACCCGCTCGTCGCCATGAGCCCTGCCGACCTTGGCGTCGCAGCTGCGGTGACGGTCGATCGAACCGTGCTGGCGTTCGGCCTTGCGGTGTCCACGATGGCCGGTTTGCTCTTCGGCCTCGCGCCGGCGCAGCAGCTTGCGCGTCTCGACGTTCATGGTGATTTGAAGCAGGGTGCTAGAGGCGGCAGTGCGGGGCAACGTCGTCTCCGCGGTGCGCTGGTCGTCGCGGAAATCGCGGTCTCGCTCGTCCTGCTCGTCGGAGCCGGATTGACGATCAAAAGCTTTGAAAAAGTCCAGCAGGTGTCTGCGGGTTTCAACCCGGACCACGTGCTCACCGTCGGCGTGAGCCTGCCGTCAGCGAGGTACCCGGCACCCCAGCAGAAGGCAGAGTTCTGGCAGCGCGCCGTTGATGGCCTGCGCCGAATCCCCGGCGTCGAAATCGCGGGTGCGACCAGCCGTCTTCCGCTGCTGCCAGGGAACAGCACGCGCGGGCTGAACATTCGCAGCCATCCGCCCGGCGTTCAAGCCAGCGCACATTACCGCACGGCCTCGCCCGACTATTTCCGCGCCATGGGGATTCCGCTGCTGCGTGGACGGGTCTTCGAGGAGGCGGATCGCGAGAATCGTCCGCTGGTGGCCGTCATCAGCGCGTCCGCGGCGCAAAGGTTCTGGCCGTCACGCGATCCGATTGGCGAGCGCTTCTCGATCAACGAGCCGGAGATCACGATTGTCGGGATCGTCGGCGATGTCCGCCTGGCGGCTCTCGACCAGGCGCCCCAGCCGACAGTCTATGTTCCCTACCGCCAGGATCCGTGGCCGTCCATGGTGTTCACGCTACGCATGGCTGGCACCGGCGCTCCTGGCGCGGGCACGCAGGCCGATATTCGCCACGCCATCTGGCAAGTGGACAAAGATCAGCCCATCGGTGCGATTCTGACGATGGACCAGCAGCTGTCGAAGTCGCTCACGCGAAGGCGCTTCAGCGTCACGCTGCTCTCCGGATTCGGCGCCGTCGCCCTGTCGCTCGCAGCGATTGGCCTCTACGGAGTCCTGGCGTTCATCGTCGCGCAGCGCCGCCGTGAAATCGGCGTACGGATGGCGCTCGGCGCTCAGCGGCGCGACGTCATCAACGATGTGATGGGCGAAGGCCTGAAGCTGGCCACCTGGGGCGTGGCCGCTGGGATCGTCCTGGCGCTCGCAGGCACGCGGCTCCTGAGATCGCTGCTGTTCGGGACCAGTCCCACCGACACGCTCACGTTCGCGGCGGTCGCGACGCTGCTCGTGATCATCGCCGGCCTGGCCAGCCTCGTGCCCGCGCTGCGCGCGAGCCGCGTCGATCCGCTGGTTGCGCTGCGGGAAGAATGAGGGCGGTCTTGCAGGCCTGAAGGCCCGCACGACTTCAGAAATCACCGCTTCAGGATGTCTGCACCGGCGGTGCGACGGCTCTTCGCCTCCGTCGATACGCTCTGCAGGTAGTCGTTCACCTGCAGCACCGTTCGAAACATCAGGCGGCCAAGCGAACCCAGGCCGTTGGCTTCCGAAGATCGCCCGAACACCGCATCGCCGACTTCGTCGACCTCACGCTCGGCGAGCGTGCCGAGCGTGGCGATGATGTGCACGTAGTACCGTTGCGCGGCGGCCACGCGTTTCGCATCGCCGAGGTCGAGCGCCACCGGCAGCACTTTCGGCGCGGCGGGATAGGTTGTCGCCGTCCCGTCCGGGTTCGTGACAGCAAGTCCACCGCCGGTCGTTCGCCTGAAGCGGAAGACGCGCACGAGCGCTGGATAGACGAGACGGTCCCAGACCGGCCGGCTCTCCCACAGTTCCGCCTGCAACCGCAGGTGCAGCACGCCACCATCTTCCAGCGTTTTCGAAAAGCGATCGGGGATCAGATCCGCAAGCTCAATCGTCGCGGTGACGACGGCCGCCGGCCCACGCACGTCCTTAATCTGCACGTCGAGCGCGAAGGCCGGCGCCGCCGCCAGGACACAGCAGAAGAAGGCAGCCAGCTTCATGCGGCGATCAGAATGTCCGTCCGAACCTCAAAATCACACTCAGGGAGCTGGGAATGTCGGCGACCTTGTAGCCGAAATCGATCCGGAAGTCGGCCACCGCGAAGCCAAAACCCAGGCCTTTCAGCCACGGCGTCGAGGCATCGGTCGGCAAGACACCCGGGACCGGCCGTTCGGTGACCCTGCCCACGTCGAAGAACCCAAGCGCCCTGAGCCCTCGCTGCCACCCGAGTTCGTATTCCAGGTTCAGCAGCGTCAACGTGTCGCCGATCTGTTCCTTGAAGTCGTAGCCGTGGACCGACCCGACGCCGCCCACCGAAAATTGCCGCTGCGGCGGCAGGACGCCCTCGGACCAGCCGCCGATGGCGCGAGCCGCAAACACCTGGTGCGGGGTCAAGAACAGCCGCGTCCGGGCCGAGACGATGTGGCGGCGGAAGTCGAAGTCGCTGCCGAAGGCGCCCGGTTCGGAAAACTCCGACGTCCAGTCGATGTGCCAGGCTGGCGGCGCGTCGCGCTTGCCGTCGAAATCGTCCAACCGTTCACCGTAGAGCGTGTCGAACTGATGGCGTCGATATGTCGCTTCCAGCGACTCCTGATCGAAGCCGCGGCCATCGACCGACATCCCAACCAGCAGGGCATTCAACCGGCCGTCCTGTGCGGGGATGTTCGGACGGAATGGCTCGTCGCCGTTCCACAAGCTGAAGTCGCTCGTCGTGGTGAGCGGCTCCTGGCGCTCGTCGCGCCACGACACCAACGCTTCGACCTGGGGATGCAGCCGGAACGCGGCGTTGATCTGCACCCCGCGACGGCGGTAGTAGTCGCGGAAGCTGCGCCTCGCGGCCGAGGCCGCCACGCTCGCTTCGAGCGACGACAGCTGCCACTGATCGTCGCTGGCGGTCAGGTCGTGCAGTTCGCCGCCGACGTACAGCTTTCTTGCACCGAACAGCGGACGCTCGAATCCAAGCGCGTAGCCGCCGCGTTCGGACGCCGTCTTGTACGAGAGGTGGCCCGACACGAACGTGTGATTGAAGCGATCGTGATCGAAGACGGCGATCCCCATTCCGAGTGACGGCACGAAACCGTCCACCGACGAGAACCAATCCTCGCGCTCGCCCAGATCGGGAAGCATGCGGAAGCGGCCCGCCCGCTCGCGCAACTCGACGAGTAGCGTCCGCTCGCCGTTGCGGTCCACGAGGTCGAAGGCTCCGTGCCGTTTCGACAGGTCGCCACTCTCATCGCTCGAGTGTCCGGCGCTGACCGCGCCTCGCGTCGGCCTGAGCAGCACCTCGAGCGCCTGGCGTGCGCGGCGGCTGTTGAACACATCGCCGGCTCGAAGCGCGAAGTCGTCGGCAAACGTGGCCGCCAGTTTTTCGTCGACGCCCTGAAACACGACGCGGTCGATGACGCCCTCGTCGATGTCGAGATCGAGCACCCCCGACGATTCGTCGAAAACCGCTTTCACGTGCGCGAAAGTGTAGCCCTCGGCCTTGTACTGGCGCACAACCGATTCGCCGATGTGCTGCGGGGTGTCCGGGAGCGGATCGCCTGTCTTGACGCGAAGGGATTCGAGGATGGTTTGAGGGGCAATTTCCCGCGCGCCGGCGATGTGAATTGCGCTGACGGGTTTCGAGGGCGGCTGGTCCTGAGCGGGCAGGGCGGCGGGTGTCAGTACTGACAACCACACGGCGACACCCATAGCGGACCTGAGCATTCAGGCGACTGTGACGAACCGCAGGCGCCGAAAGTTCCCTGCGTCGAATCGAAAGAGGCCGACCTCGGCCGGTTCCGCCCGCACGCTGACAATCAGGTAGAGGTGGCCCTCATAGGAACACTCCGCGCGATCCCGCTCGGAAGGCTCCGCCGGCGACCGGGGATGCGAGTGGTAGAAGCCGACCACATCCAATCCACGCGCACGCGCCTCCCGGCGCGCGACGATGTGATCTTCGGGATCGATCAGGAAGTGCGTCTCGGGTGCCTGGGCAATGTTTCTCGTCCGGATCGCCTCGGTGATGTCGTGCCCGCGACCCAGCAGGAGCCCGCAACACTCATGCGGTGCGGCGTCTCGCGCATGTCCGATGGCCGACTCCAGCGCAGCCGCACGCATCGCCGGTGCTGAACTCACAATTGCAGATTCTCGATCGTCATGGCGATCCCCATGCCGCCACCGATGCAGAGCGACGCCACTCCGCGCCGCAGCCGCCTCGCACGCAGCGCGTACAGCAGCGTCGTCAGCACCCGGGCGCCGCTGGCGCCGATCGGATGGCCGAGCGCGATCGCGCCGCCGTTGACGTTGACCTTCGCCGGATCGATCGCCAGCTCACGGGCAACGGCGACCGACTGCGCGGCAAAGGCCTCGTTCAGTTCGAAGAGGTCGATATCGCCGGTCTTCAGCCCCGCGCGATCGAGCGCCTTACGGACCGCAGGAATCGGTCCAATTCCCATCACCTTCGGGTCGACACCGGTGGACGCGTACGACAGGATGCGGGCGAGCGGTTTGCTTCCCAGCGACCGCGCTTTTGCCGCCGTCGTGACGATCAGCGCCGCAGCGCCGTCGTTGATCCCCGACGCGTTTCCAGCCGTGACCGTCCCGTCTTTTTTGAACGCCGGTTTCAGTGCCCCCAGCTTCTCCACAGTCGTCCCGGCGCGCGGAAATTCGTCGGTCGCGAAGATGACGGGATCACCCTTGCGCTGGGGCACCGGGACCGGCACGATTTCATCCTTGAACCGGCCTTCCTCGATGGCGCGGACCGCACGCGCCTGGCTTTCGGCGGCAAACGCATCCTGATCGGTGCGCGAAACGTTGTAGCGTGCCGCCACTTCCTCGGCGGTGATGCCCATGTGCGTCAGGCCAATCGCGCAGGTCAGCCCCTCGTTCAACATCGAATCGATCGCTTCCCCGTTGCCCATCCGGTAGCCCCAGCGGGCGCCCTTCAACAAGTACGGCGCGTTGGACATCGACTCGGTGCCGCCGGCGACGACCGTGTCCACGTAGCCAACGCGGATCGCCTCCGTCGCATGGACGACAGCCTGCAGCCCGGATCCGCACACGCGGTTCACCGTCTCCGCCGGCACGTCGACCGGCAATCCGGCTTTCAGCCCGG
>Ga0306926_10008321_pt1 | contig 11336 bp, 6 predicted proteins | sample flu12Cox44000178_FD_203759 | JGI IMG/M metagenome (GOLD analysis project Ga0306926, IMG submission 203759) | Lab enrichment of tropical soil microbial communities from Luquillo Experimental Forest, Puerto Rico - flux8day.12C.oxic.44.000.178 (v2)... | ecosystem: Environmental > Terrestrial > Soil...
TCTTGCCACGCGTCAGCATCCCGCTAATCATGTAACCGTTGACGGGCATAACGGGAAACGTAGCCGGGACGTTGGCCAGGCCCACAGTAATCCCGCTTTTCGATAGCATCGACCAGACAGGCTCTTCTTTCAGCATGTTGGTGTTGGCAGTAATCCCGCCGACAATAAATCCTGTGACGCCATGCTCCTCTGGGTCGGTGCTCGTGAACAGCGTGCTGTACACCCGAGGACAATTGGGCGCGGAAACCGTGCGCAGCTTTCCGTACGCGCCGTTTTCGATCACCCTCGACAAATTCGGCATCTGGCCCTTCAGCAACAGCGGACGAATGATGTCCAGCTCCATGCCGTTGACGCCGAGGACGATGACCCGCGGTTTTGGTTTCGAAGGGTTTTGTTGTTGCGCAAAAACCGGAACGGCCAGCAAAGAAACCGATAGCAATAAAGAAAGCTTTCTTGAAACCATGGAACACCCCGGAATTCCAAAACTTGAGTATATAGTTGTGAATCGCCACTGTCCAGCAAAGGCCCGCTGGGACGGCGAGCGCGGCAGTGATTTGGATACCAGCGACACGGCCCCTCCCTGACGGTTTCGTAACAATATCAACGACTTTTTTGTTTAATCCTTCTGTTATCGAGTGGGGGTCTTCAGCCGAGTGGCTTCGGCGCGCTCGCTCGCCGCATCCGTGGCGCGGCCCAGCTTCTCGTATTCGTCCGCCAGGAAAGAATGGGCCTCGCTGGAATCCGTTTGTACCGCCGCGGCCTTTTCCAAGTAGGGTAGGGCCTCGGCGAAAGTGCCATTCAGAAACAGCATGCGCCCCAGAAGCAGGTTTGCACGGTAATGGTCCGGCTCTCCCTCGAGGACTATGAGCAGGTTTTTGGCTGCTTCCTGAGGCCGTCCAGTACGGGCATAAATGGAGGCCAAAGAATAGCGGGCATCGCTCCAATCGGGCCGGTTTTCCACCAGGATTTCGAAATGTGCCGCAGCGGTATTCAGATCGCCGGTTTCGTAGAGACAGATGGCCAGCTCGTACTGCGCCATCAGCGCATCCGGCCGGAGCTCGACGGCTTTGCGCAGGGGAGGAATGGCTTTGGCAAAGCTGCCTTTCCGCGAGTAAGCGATGCCCAAGTAATACTGCGCCGCTTGGACTTGCGGATCTTTGGCCACCACGCGCAGCAGCAGCGGGATGACGCTGGCTTCCTTTCCCTCCTCGATCGCCAGGCTGGCATCGTGCATATCGTTGGCAATATCGATGCGGTCTTTAGGGTCAATACGGGTGGGCGGGCCGGTTTTTCCAGAGGCCACGTAACCCAGCGCCGAGAGCTTTTCCCTGCTCTTTTCGTCGAGTCCGTCCTGCAAGGCCTGAGGGGCCCCTGCGCTGATTCCCTTCACAAAACTATCCAACTGGATTGCGAGGCGCACCGCGGCAGCGCGGTTAGTCGGATAGAGGTTTGTCTTCGCGCCGGGGTCTGAGGCCAGATCGTAAAGCTCGGGGGATGGCGCGCGCACGTAGAGCTGGTTGCCAACGCGCAGGGAAACAAGCGCGCTCCACCCGAATGAGCGTTCGGAGTGGTCGCCGGTGGCAAGCGAAGGACGGTTTCCAGGGTGTGGGTTTCCAATCAGAGCGAGCAGCGAACGGCCCTGCATGGCCGGAGGCGGCGTCTGCCCGAGCCCCTCGAGAACGGTTGGCGCCAGATCCACCAGGCTCGCCGTGGCATTGACACGCTGGCCGACAAAACCATTGCCGGGAAGCTTGACGAGAAGGGGCACGTGGATGGTAGCGTCGTAAAGGAAAATACTGTGTGTCAGCTCGCCGTGGTCGCCCAAAGATTCGCCGTGATCGGCGGCGACGGCAATCAGCGCATTGTCATACAGCCCCTGGTTCCGCAAATAGTCAAGCAGCTTACCCACAGTGGCATCCACGGAGGCGATGCCCCCGTTGTAAGGGGCGTTCGGAAACCGGCTGCGGAACGGTTCGGGTGGATTGTAGGGGTCGTGTGCGTCCCATAGGTGAAACCACAGGAAAAACGGGCTGCCCTTCTGCTGGCCAAGCCATTCGAGCACGTACCCCAGGGTCACCTCGCCGCGGCGCTGCATGGAAGCCTCGCGGCGCTCCCCGGTTTTCTGCCGGTGAAAGCCTGCGTTGTAGACATCGAAGCCGCGCTCGAAACCGGAGGCAAACCCGTTTTTCGGGTCGAGAATGATGCTGCCGACAAAGGCCCCCGTGTGGTAGCCATGGGCGTGAAGAATATCCGGTAGAAATGGGACACTTGGAGGCAGGCGATCGCCGAAGTTGCGAATACCGTGGTACTGCGGAAAAGTCCCGGTGAGTATGGTCGCATGCGAAACCGGCGTGATGGGCGCCTGAGAGTAAGCATGCTCAAACACCACGCTCTGACTCGCCAGCGCATCCAGTTGGGGCGTCAAACCAAGCTTTGAGCCGAGAAAGCCCATGCGGTCGGCTCGGACCGTATCGAGCGTGATCAGGATGACATTGGGCCGGTCTGTGGCTGCCGCAGCGAGCGCGGACGACAAAACAAAGAGGCAAAGGATAGAGGCGCGCCGCATAAAAGAAAAGGAGTCTGCATTGTAGCAGACTCCTTTCTCGGAACCAAAAATTGGAGCCGAAGATTAGAAAATGATCTTCGCTCCGATCTGCCCGGCGCGTGCGCCGCCTTGAGAAAGATACGGGTTGCCGGAAGCGACATCCGGCGTCTGCCCGAACGTGGAGAAGCTACTGCTCGAGGTCTTGGCGCTGCTCGGGAGATAATTGAAGTTAGGATGGTTCAACAGGTTGGAGATCTCAAAGCGGAGCTGGAGGCTCACCCTTTCCGTGATCTTGGTGTTCTTGATCACGTTAAAATCCCACTGCGTGAATTCGGGTCCACGCAAACTGTTGCGGCCGCAGGTCCCGATGGTGTTGGGGGCCGGATCGGAAAATATTGCGGCCGCATTCGTGATGGTGGGACTATTCGGGTCACTGAACTGGTAAACAGGTTTTACTCCCGAACAGTCTGGCCTCTGGTAAACCAGGTCCTGGCCGGACTCGTCGGCGGTGGCGCTCAGCGACGGGGTCCAGGGACGGCCAGTCGTAGCCGTCACCACAGAACCGATCTGCCAACCCTCTCCAAAGCGTCCTGCGGCATGCCAGCTAGGAAAGTCGTAGACTACGCCGGCATTGAAGTTCAGCCGGACATCCGTGTCGCACGGGCCCACGTTACTGTTGGGATTGTAAGGATTCTCCTTGATTGGAAGGTTTGCAAACGACCCTCCGCGATTCACGGAATTAGTGTCAATACAGTTCGACCACGTAAAATTGACCGTGGTATTGAGCCCATGCCAATCGCGCTGGCGGTAAGTTACCTGCAAGGCGTTGTAGCGGGAGTACCCATCGTTGGTCAATTGGATGATGTAATCGAAGTTGGGCACGCCATTCGACTGATATAAGGAATCAAACGGCCGCGCACAATTCCCGGTGGTCTGCTGGCCGCCGTTGCTGTCGTCCCAACAGCCAACGGGGCGGTTATTCAGACTGCGGTTTAGAAAACTATTTGTTCCGTGAGAGCCGAGGTAGGTCACGGTGATTGCGTTGTTTCTGAATATCTCGTGTTGAATCGTGGCGCTGTAATACTGGATTCTCGGCGTCTTCAAATTCGGAACAGTTCCGAAAATGTTAAACGGCGGTGTGCCAGCGGGATTGGCGCCAAAGGTCTGGAAAGGCACAGCCGGGTTTGCGCTTCCCGGTTGCGGACCGATGCAAGCCCAGTCATAAGCTCCAGTGTTCGTCGCCGGGTTATAACAGGTGTTCGGCCCAAAGGCTTCGAAGAGAGTTGAGAGGCCCGGTTGACATTGTCCGGTGGCGGGGTCGATGACGCCCGTACAGCTGTTCCCCGTCGCTGTGACCGAGAACACGCCCAGGTCGGAGTTTGTAAACGCCCCAGCTCGGGCACCCTGGAAAATATAAGGCGCGCTGATAGCCGCAAAATTTGCCACGTCGTAAGCCATAGCGTAACCAACTCGCAAAGAGGTCTTGCCATTGCCGAAGACGTCCCAAGCAAGTCCGGCGCGTGGACCAAAGTCTTTAAGGTCCAGATTATAGAGGCGAGGGAACCCCTGCTGCAGCTTTACCAGGCCGTTGGGAAACCCGGTCGGCGCGCAGACTGTTGGCTCAGGCGGAGCGCATGGGAAGAAGTTGGAGCCATTCTTGTCGGCTTCGCCCAGCGCACCATTGATATCCCAGCGCAAGCCATAACTGACCGTCACGCGCGGGGTCACTTTCCACTCGTCCTGGAAAAACAATCCCAAAGAGGGCTGGGAGAGGTGGCGTGAAGTATCACCAAAGGAGCGGGCAGCCCGGTCGAGGCGGCCGGTGAGCAACTGGTCAATAAGGGTCTCAAAATCAAGTTGGAAACTGTACAGGCCAGTCCGCGCGCGATTCCGTAGGCTGAACGTAGAGGCGTACTGATAGTTGCCACCAAACTTGAAGCTGTGAGTGCCTTTGGTCCACGTAAAGTGGGTCGACACATCGTAAGTCTGCGTGGGGCGGGTGCTTAGCGGGTAGGTCACTATGCCACCAGGGTTCCCATAGGTTATCGAGCTGGCATACACCGGCGGCACTCCGAAATCGGCGGGGTTCAGGGGACCCGTGTCGATGCCCAGGCTCAGGGGGTTAACGTTGTTATTTACCGCCAGGATCTGTGAGTAGCGCGACCAGTTGAAGCGCACGTCGAGAATTTTGTTGGCAGCGAGGCTATAGGTCCAGGTGGCACCGAGCATTTGCACACGTGTCGGAACTCTGGTATTAAATGCGTCAGTGTTGAGGCCGCTGCCAGGTGCCGGCGGAAACGTATATCCGCCTGCAGGTCCGGATTGGGTGCTGTCAGCGAACATATACCGCCCCGAGATGTTCATCTTGTCGTTCATCCTATGGTCAACCCGAATGATGAAGCTGTTCATCTTGTCGGAAAGGGGGGCGGAAATGGTCTGCGTGAATCCTCCGGTGGCTACCGCGGCATTAGCCGCGGCGGGCGTGCAGGAAACAATCCCGCCAGCGCCATCTGAACACGGGTAATACTTCAGCAGGTTCAAGCCTGCCGAATTCAGGGGCAGGTGATTCGGGTTGACAGCGGGATTGGCGAAGTCCGCCAGGGCCGCGGCCAGATCGCCTTGCGTGGGGATGGGCAGATTATAAGGCTCGATGGAACGGTTACGCTGCCCTTCATACGTGAAGAAAAAGAACGTGCGGTCCTTGATGATCGGCCCACCTAGCACGCCTCCGTAATTATGATTGTGATAGGGTAGTGTGGTTGTGGAGAAGAAGTTCTTGGCGTTTAGCCAATCGTAGTCTCCGAAATAAAAGGCCGTGCCGTGGAAATCGTTGGTGCCGCTCTTGAGCGTCACGTTGATTGCAGCACCCCCCTTGACCCCGTTCTCTGCTGTCGGAAGCTGTTGAACGGTGTACTCGGAGATGGAATCGTTGCCGAGAACGGAAGCCGGGATCCCTAGTAAGCCGGGCTGCCCGACAACCTCGCTGCCGTAGAAGCGGTCATTATTGGGCATGCCATCGATCATGTAATTGTTGGTGGTGGTGCGCTGGCCGCTCACGCTTACGTCCAGGAACCCGCCTCCCGGCGCGCGCTGTACGCCCGGAGTAAGGGCCAACATGGATTTAAAATCACGGCCCTCCGTCGGCAGATCCAAGATAGCCTTCGTATCTACCTCGTTATTCACGCCCGGGGAAAACTCCACCAGTGGGGTGGCTGCTTCCACCATGATGGTTTCCGTGTTCTGGCCCACCTCAAGCCGGAAATCCGCTTTGGTCACCTGAGCGACGTTAACAGTCACATTGCGCAGCGTGGTCTTGAACCCCTTAGAAGAAACCGAGACCTTATAAACGCAACTGGCCAGGTCGGGCAAGCTGTATTCGCCGACGCTGCCAGACGTCACCTCGTGCGTCTGGTTTGTGTCAGGACAGACGGCAGAGACAGTCGCGCCCGCCACTGCGCCGCCGCTCTGATCAATCACCGTTCCGGTAATTTCGCCTGTAGTGATTTGCGCCGGCAGAGAAAGCGCCCAGCCAAGAATCAGGATGAGTGCAGAGGAATACCGTAAAGAATAAGACTTAGGCATTGGACCCACCCCTTTGACAAAATAAAGAACCCCATACAACCGACCTACAATTGGCTGAGATTTTATTCCGGCCGGAGTTTTTGTCAACTAAAATCCCGATAATTCTATAAATGGGACGTCTCTGCGTAGTAAATCCTTCCCCGCGCCAATTCCGACCGCTCCTTAGCCCCGCCCGCCCCAGGGCGCACGAGCTGAGCTTCGGGGATGGCACGAATCGGCTCGTGGATCCCCCGCCGATACCTCCCCGTCGATGCGCACCAGCGAGCCGGCCTCTGACCGATCAGCCGAATGCCTGGAGAATGTTTGTTGGGAACTGAGAAACCTGCTACAGTCAACACGATAGAGCTAGTGGAAGCATGAGAGTTCCAGGCAATACCGAGATCCCCCGATTACCAGAGGTACACAGGCGCCGTGCCGCGCCGCTTCCGGCGCCATTCCGAACGATTCTCCCAATAGTGACCCTGTTTTTTGGACTGTCTCCATCCGCCAGCGCAGACGATTTCTGGAAGCAGAAGCCTCCCGCGCAGTGGTCACATGCAGAAGCCCTGAGGCTTGTGCGACACTCGCCTTGGGCGAAGGTGGAAGTTGTGGTGTTTCTCCGGGGAGAGAATGATGCGAGTTATAGCATTCCCACGGGCACGAAGCACTGCGACCCCGATGCCATCGATGCAAACGGGAACTGCATGCAGAAATTGCGAATCGAACCCCCCGTTGATTCTTCCCGGCAGCCGGATGGGGCGCCGATGCTTTCGCCTTCCACCGCCTTCCTGGTGCGCTGGGAATCGGCCGTCCCGGTGACCCAGGCGTTTGCGCGGCTTGAGGAACTCGGTGAACGAGCGCTCGCCGCGTTTCAGGCGCAGGCGCCGCGGCTTCCGACGGATCGCTACGTTATCACGGTGAAACTTGAACAGCCCGGCTTCGTTGGCTTCGAGCCCTTCGCGGTCACACCGGCGGGAAGCCCAGCCTTGCGTGCGATGCTCAAGACCCGCCGTGGCACCGTTGCCCCGCTTGAAACCGAATTCACCGGAACTGGCACGAACTCCTCCGTCCATTTCTTCTTTCCGAGGACCCTCAACGGCGCTCCTCTGCTCGGCCCCAGGCTCGAGGAGGCGGAATTCACCTTGCGGGGGACCGGCTTCACGGTGCACAGCAAGTTCAGGCTCGACCCCGAGTTCCTCCACTAAATTGACTTACAACGATCAGCAAGGCGATCAGTAGATCGAAACAGATATCAGAGCTGAGCGGGACCCTGCCCCCGCACATTACGTCTAAGGAATGTCATCTCATCGCGGGGGAGTAGGCCCGGGGAGTTGCACCGCGAGCCTCTCGCGGAACCGGACGTGAACCTGCTCCTCGCCAAAATCTCATCCGTTACAAAAATAGTTAGATTTCGTTAATTCCCCTCGCGAGGTTTTTTCTCTTGACTTCTACCTTTATATAGAGCGCTTCCTCGTGCGAAAGTGGAGTGCGGCCTAGTATGTCTCGCTCGCTCACACCATATTCCAGTTGCCGCTGGAAATCGGACGCGTCGAACTGCCCCTGAGACGAGGCGATCAGTCCGTCCTCTCTATCCGCCAAAGCTCCAAGCCACTGATGCGAACTCGATGTCCAAAACCTCCAGGCCCAGTATTGGTGCCGATCAGCGTCCAATGGTACTCAGCGCCGTCACCATCCACATGCAAATCGTCCATGACCACCTGCATATCGGGGAACGCGGTCATGAAGGATCGCGCTACCTCAGCAATTGCATTTCGTCCCACCACTGGAGTACTACCGTTCACGGTCAGCAAGCCTTCGACTGAATAGAATGCGGCGACACTGGTGGGATCTTGGCTGCACCACGCTGCGGCACAGCGCGCCGCAAAATCGCGTAGTTTACTCGCATCAGGTTGCACTGGCGCCTATCGTACCGTTTTGGGAGTTGTCCCAGACATTTCCCGACCCGTGCCAGAACTGAGTCTCTCTTCCCGGAGAGGGACTCAGTGGTCAAACCTTTCTCTTTGGCGCGTACAGGACAACCAATCCTCCGGCGAGCGCCGTGACCATCAGAACGGTTAGCCCAATCCCAAACGACCCTGATTTCGTGCTTAGGTATCCGAACAGGTAGGGCCCGGCAAATCCGGGAATGCTGCCAATAGCATTGATCATTCCCACGGCCGCCGCAGCCGCGGACTTGCTCAGATATTCGGTCGGCATTGCCCATAGCACTGGCAGATAAGAATTGCCAATCGTCGCGACAGTGAATAGCAGGAGCAAAACCGAGACGGAACGCGGCTGTATCGCCAAGCCGAGAAAACCTGCACCTGAGAGGAGAACCGGCACGGCTGTGTGCCAGCGTCTTTCGAGCTGTCTGTCCGAATGCCAACCGTTGGCCAGCATAGCGAGGAAGAGACCGACATAGGGCAGCGCGCCCAGAGCGCCGACCCGGACATCTGAAAATCCGGTCAAGCGCTTCATCATGGACGGCAACCAGAAAAGTAAACTGTAATACGTAAAGTTATTGAAAACGTAAGCGGCGGCCACCACCAGGATAGTGCGGGAGCTCAGTGCCTGCAGGACAGGCATCGCCTGCGTACTGATCTGGCGCTCCTCGGCCAGACTGGCTTCCAGCCAGTCTCGTTGTTGCGCAGTCAGCCACTTCGCTTCCTTTGGCAAATCCGTTAGGTAGAAATACGCAATCGTGCCGAGCACGATAGCCGGTATCCCTTCCAGAATGAAGAGCCATCGCCAGCCAGCAAGTGAAAACCAGCTTTGGCCAAGGATCAAACCGGCGAGCGGCGAGCCAATCACGAAAGAGAGCGGAATCGCGGACATGAAATTACTTGTTGCTTTCGCACGGTCGGCCTGCATGAACCAATGACTGAGGTACACAATGACACCCGGGAAAAAGCCAGCTTCCGCCGCGCCCAATACCAGTCTCGCCGCATAAAGCTGGGCGGGAGTGTGCACCAGGGCGGTGAGCGCTGTCATCGTGCCCCACACGATCATGGTCGTGGAGATCATTCCGCGTGCGCTCCAGCGCTCCACGAGCATCGCTCCGGGAATTTGCAGAGCCACATAGCTGATGAAGAAAACACCTAGGCCGAGGCCAGTGACACTGTCACTGAAGCCGAGGTCGCGCTTCATGCCGATCGCTGCGTAAGCCAGGCTGGTGCGATCTAGATAATTTGTGACGTAGAGAACAAATAGAAATGGGAGCAGACGAAGAGCCGCCTGATGTCGCGTGTGGTCCGCAAGCCGGATTGCTTCAGCAGCTATCGCACGTGCAGTGATGGAAGCCACTCAAAAGGTCCTGCCGGACCTTGTCTTGGTGCACGGAGTATACCTCGGGTCCGACGAACCATGCGTTAAATCTGAGAACGACAGATTGCTATCGTGTCACGCACACGTGGCACGGCACATGCCATCGAGTCAACGGTTGGCCCGTTCGAGCGCTGTTTATGGGTACCAGACCAGCAGTACCTTGTCCAGGACTACGGGCAAACCGGAAGTTGAGATTGGCACCTTCTGACCTGACGACATCGTGTGAAGGCACAGCGTCGACAACCTGCGATTCCTACCTGTCCTTTAGGGCCTTTCGGCCCGCGGAAGCCCATGTGAAAAACCACGCGAGGCGCCCACGTCTTTTCAACGGCTTAGCTTGGTTTTTCGAGCCTGTGATCTCTACCTGTGAAACAGGTATAACGCTTGTGGAGAGGATGTTCGATACGCTCTAAGTCGCTCTCTTTCGTATCGGTGGTAGGCGACAGACGACAACTTGGGCGCGCAACTGCTCAAGCTCGAAGAAGCCGGGTACGTGGCTGTCGAAAAGAAGTTCGTAGCGAAAGCCGCAAACTCTCTATCGCATGACCGAAACCGACCGCCAAGCTCTCACCGAATACGTCCAGGCATTGAAACAATTGTTTGGCGACCCAGTGAGATCGCCGACAATAAAGTGACGAATTATTGATAATCCCATTACAAGTCGGTCTCAGAATGCGATTACTTTATCGGTCCGAATCTGATTCTAGAAGGAGGCACCATGCTCAGCAGGTCTGCACGAGTTCCCTTTCGCATTCTGTTGGTGGTCAGCGCCACGCTCTTATCACTCGCAACTGTGTCCGGAAACGGAAGGCAATTCCTGCCTCGCTTGATCATATCGTCTACAATACCCGCAAACGGTGACTTGAACCCCTACGGTGTTGCGGTTGTTCCGAAGGGATTCCCAGCAGGGGGAACAGTGGCTCCCGGAGATATCTTGGTATCGAACTTCAATAACTCCTCCAATATGCAAGGGACCGGCACCACGATCATCAAATTCACACCCAACGGCATTGTCACACCATCCGTTCCAGCAGGTACGACTCCAGGCAATGCGACCACCTTCTTCACAAGTACCCCAATCGGCCTGACCACGGCTCTCGGCGTGCTGAAGGGAGGTTTCATATTGGTCGGCAACTTGCCTACGTCGATGGGCGCGATCACAACTGGCGCCTCGCTGCAAGTGATTGATCGCAATGGAAATTTGGTGGGCACTCCGCTGACCGACAGCACGTTCCTCGACAGTCCTTGGGATCTGACCATCGACGATGACGGTGACCACGCTCAAGTATTTGTTTCGAACGTCGTCAGCGGCACGGTCTCCCGCCTCGACGTAACCGTAAGCTCGGGAGGCGTGACCGTCAAGCATAAGACCTTGATTGCCATGGGATATAAGAGTGAGCTCAACGCCACGGCACTGATCGTGGGGCCCACAGGGGTTGCTTACGACGAGGACACGGATGTGCTCTATGTCGCGTCAACGGACGACAATGCCATCTTCGCCATTCCGCATGCTGGCCATAGAACCAGCCCGGTGAACAAAGGGAACCCCATATTTTCCGATCCTCACCTGCGAGGGCCTCTTGCGCTGGTATTCGCGCCAAACGGACATTTGCTCACCGCCAACGGTGACGCGGTCAATGGCGATACAGCCCATCCCAGTGAGATCGTGGAGTTCACAAAGGACGGCGAGTTTGTCGGCGAATTCAACGTGGACGCGGGCCAGGGAGGCGCGTTTGGCCTTGCCACCTCGCGCTTTTTCTTTAACTTCGCCACCGTTGACGATAATACTAACTCCATCGAGGCCTTTTCGCTTGAGGGAGAGTCGGACCAGAACATCGCGCATTGAGCGTGAGCCGCTGACCTAAACGAAAGGAAGCCCCAAGTTCATCCTCGCCTCACCTACAAG
>Ga0306926_10008323_pt1 | contig 11335 bp, 9 predicted proteins | sample flu12Cox44000178_FD_203759 | JGI IMG/M metagenome (GOLD analysis project Ga0306926, IMG submission 203759) | Lab enrichment of tropical soil microbial communities from Luquillo Experimental Forest, Puerto Rico - flux8day.12C.oxic.44.000.178 (v2)... | ecosystem: Environmental > Terrestrial > Soil...
GCATCCGGATTTCCTCGGCCCGGACGATATGATCATCAAGGTCGAAGAGCTGCGCGAGGCGACCGACTGGCAGGTGCCCATTTTCATTAAGATGGGCGCAACTCGCGTCTTCGACGATGTCAAGCTGGCGGCCAAGGCGGGAGCGGATGTGATCGTCATGGACGGCATGGAAGGCGGGACGGGCGCTTCACCGGCCATTCTCCAGGAGCACACTGGCATTCCCACCCTGGCCGCCGTCTGCGAAGCGCGGGCGGCGCTCGAGGACTGCGGACTGTACGGCAAGGTTCAGTTGATAATCGCGGGCGGCATCCGGGACGGCGCGGACGCGGCCAAGGCCATGGCCCTGGGCGCGGATGCCGTCTACATTGGGACCGCTGCCCTGGTCGCTCTCAACTGTAACCGGCCACTCTACGACGAGGACTACCATAAACTCGGCACCGAGCCGCATTACTGTCACCATTGCCACACAGGGCGCTGCCCGGTAGGGGTCACGACCCAGGATCCGGAACTGATGAAACGGCTGAATATCGAAGAGGGAGCTGCACGCGTTGCGAATCTGCTGAGGGCCATGACGCTAGAGATTCAAATGCTCGCGCGGTCCTGCGGCAAATCGGACGTGCACCATCTTGAGCCCGAGGACATGGCGGCCCTCACGCCCGAGGCTTCCGCAATCTGCGCCATCCCTTTGGCAGGGACTCGAAAAATCTTCGGCGGATAGGATACTTCGTTAACCGGGAGCGCGGGCCTCTCGCTAGCCGTTTCTTCCTCCGCGGGAGGCTTGTCCACAGTCGGGTGGCCTCATCGGAGCCAGCAGCGCAAAGGCACGCGAGAGGCCCGCCCTCCGGGGTAACAAGGTAGGGAGAGGAAAAGGCGGCTCGTGTCGTTTCTGTTGCCATGCCCGCATTGCGGCCCTCGCAGCGTCTATGAGTTTCGCTTCGGCGGCGAGGTTAAGCAGCGTCCCAGTCCCGATGCACCCGCTGAGGACTGGCTCCGTTACATTTACACGAAAGCCAATGCAGCGGCGGTGCAGAAGGAGTGGTGGTACCACCGCTCGGGGTGCCGCCGTTGGCTGCTGGCGTTGCGCAATACGGTCACGAACGAAGTGCTGGAGACTTATTTTCCCGCACACTCGACGATGAATGGTGATCACTGCCCACCATGAAACTGTAGGGCCGACCCTTGGGTCGGGCCTCAGGCCGGGGCAAGCCCTGGCCCTACACTCGCAGAGTGAGGAAGCTTGAGAATCCCGGTCCGATGAGGATCACGTTCGAGTTTAATCGCAAGAGGTTTGAGGCCGCTCCGAACGACACGGTCGCTTCGGCTTTGTACCGCGCGGGGATGCGTGTTTTCAGCCGTAGCTTCAAGTATCATCGGCCCCGCGGTTTACTTTGTCTGGCCGGAAAGTGCCCCAACTGCCTGGTGAACGTGGACGGCCAACCGAACGTCCGCGCCTGCATGATGCCGGTACGACAGGGGATGCGGGTTCGGCACCAGAATGCCTACCCGTCGCTCGAGCATGATGTGCTCTCGGTGGTCCAGCATTTGGACTGGCTGATGCCGGTTGGCTGGTACTACAAGGGGTTGAGCCATCCCAAGGCTTGGCATGCAGCCGAGCCTTTTATTCGTAAGGTGGCTGGGCTTGGCGACCCGCCTGCTGCGGGACTTCCCGGTCCCGAATATGAGCACGCCTATATGCACGTGGAAGTTGCGGTGATTGGGGGTGGGCCCGCAGGTTTGCACGCGGCGCTTGAGTTCGGCCGAGCGGGTGGGCAGGTCTTGCTCATCGACGATCAATCAGCTCTGGGCGGGCACCTGCGCTATCAGAAGAACCCTTCCGCCCGTCTTGCTGACCTCATCGCGAACCTCCAAGCGCTAGGCAGCGTGAAGGTGATGCAGGGTTGCTCCTGCTTCGGCCTTTACGAAGGAAATTTGTTAGGGGTGTTGCAGCCCAGCCCGCATCCAATGGTCGTCGAGCGCTTGGTTCATGTGCGGGCGCAGCGGATCGTCGTGGCCACCGGGGCGTACGAAACGCCGCTCCTTTTTCCGAACAATGATCTCGTGGGCGTGATGCTCTCGAGCGCAGTCGAACGGCTGATTCGTTTGCACGGGATCGTGCCGGGCAGCCGTGCCGTGATCGTGGCCGATGGCAAAAGAGGCGAAGAGGTAGCAAACGATCTGAGGGAAGCCGGTGAGGCGGTGGTCGCCACCGTAGCCGCCGACGCGGTCGTGGAGGCTGTCGGAGGAAAGTGTGTCAAGGGGCTACACACTCGTGAAGGCAACTTTAAATGCGATCTGGTTGTGGTCTGCGGCCATCGCGTGCCGGACGTCGGTCTGCTGGCCCAGGCCGGTGCGAGGCTGGACTGGGATGCTGACCGGGGCGCATTCGTTCCTCTCGATTTGCCGCCTCATGTCCAAGCCGTCGGCGAAGTCACTGGAGGATCTCTCGTCGCGGCGCCTGTCACGCCGTCCAAGCCCAGCTTCAACAAGAGAGCCTTCATTTGCCTCTGTTCCGACGTGACGTCACAAGACCTCCGTGATGCGATCAGCGAGGGCTTTGACCATATTGAACCACTGAAGCGATACACCACAGCCACCATGGGTCCGTGCCAGGGCAAGATGTGCCAGTTGAATGCCGTCGCTATCTGCGCTCACGAGAAGCAGCGGAGCATGGCTGCAACCGGAATGACCACGGCTCGTCCGCCGAATCCATCAGTGACGCTAGGCGCGTTGGCCGGTCCCCGGCATCATCCCATTAGGCGCACCCCGCTGCATTGTGCCCACGAGGAATTGGGTGCGGTGTGGATGGATATGGGCGATTGGAAGCGGCCGCGCTTTTACCGGACTGCGGCCTCTTCGATGGAACGGCGCTGCGTCGATGAAGAATATCGAGCGGTCCGCGAACGCGTCGGGTTGATTGACGTGGGGACGCTGGGCAAGCTCGACCTTCAGGGCCGCGACTGTGGAGTGCTCCTCGATTGGGTTTACAGTAATCGTCTCTCGGACCTGCGGCCGGGCCGCGTGCGTTATTCGGTTCTTTGCGATGAAGCCGGCATCATGCTCGACGACGGCACTATTTCTCGCATAGCAGACGACCGCTACTTCATCACCACCACCACGGGCAACCTCGACTTTGTTCAGCAGTGGCTGGAATGGTGGCTCATCGGGACCGGGTGGGACGTCCACCTCACCAACGTGACGGGATTGGCAGCAGTCAACTTGGCCGGGCCGCAGGCTCGCTCTGTCCTGAGGAAACTGACGATCTGCGATTTGAGCAGGGAAGGCTTTCCCTATATGAGCTGCCGTCAAGCCGAGGTGGCTGGAGTGCCCTTGTTGATGCTTCGTATCGGCTTCGTCGGTGAAACCGGGTGGGAAATGCACTTTCCGGGCGAGTGGGGCGAGTATCTGTGGAAGAAGCTGCTGGAGGCAGGCAAGGAGTTCGAGATTCGCCCATTCGGGGTAGAAGCGCAGCGGCTCCTGCGTCTGGAGAAACGACATGTGATCGTGGGCGTGGACACTGACGCGCTGACCAATCCGTTAGAGGCAGACATGGGTTGGGTTGCGAAAATGGACAAGGCGGATTTCATAGGCAGGGCCGCCTTGCTGCGCCTGGGAGCTCGCCAGCCACAACAGAAGCTCGTGGGCTTCATGATGCAAGGGGATAGCGTGCCCGAAGATGGCGCGGCGATTCTTGTCCGCGGCAGGTTGGCGGGCCGAGTGACCAGCGCACGCTACTCACCCGTAAATGATAAGGCGGTGGGACTCGCCTGGCTGGCAGCAGAGGTTGAGAAGGCACACAACGAGATTCAGGTTCGGGTGAACGGCCGACTTGAGGCTGCTCGCATCACGAGGCAAGCTTTCTACGATCCTGAAGGCGCGCGATTGAGGATGTAGGTGGTAGTCTGCTGGAAAACCTCCGAGCATGTCATCCAGAGCGTTCAGAGCCGTTCGGCTGCCATGATGGGCAGTTAACTCGACATACCGAAGTCATACTGAATCTAAACGACTTACGGGTCGAGCTACTGCGCATTCACAGCCCGTTCGGCTGCCAATGATGGGCAGCTAACTCGACGGACCGAAACCACGCTGAATCTAAACGACTTATGGGTTGAGTTACTGCAGAGCGAAGATCCCATGAGCCTTCGGCTTACCACTCTGCATGAAAATAGCCGGCGCGCCTTAGTCCTGTGTTTTCAATGGCGACCTTCGCGTATTTTTCATCGCAGCGAACGATCTGCTTTTTCTTTGTTTTTGGATAGAAACAACAGATGCTTCTCCCGCGCCTGCGGGATCAGCATGACACGTGTCCTTTCAGCAGCCCCGTAGCGGAGTAAAAATATCAAACAGAGCGCATTATTCCACGAGCATCAACAGGCGAAGGCGCTGATGACAGAGCACCACGGCTGGCAAGTACCGGCGCGCTTCGCCTCACCCGAGCGAGAGGCCACCCAGGTTCGTGAAGGGGCGGGCTTGGCTGACTTAAGTTGGATGGAGCGCTTCGAACTGAAAGGATATGGACCAAAAGCGCCTCCCACTTTCGTGCCGGGAGTGAGATCGTGGATACTCGCCCCACGGCACCTTCTCTTGACTTGTGACCCCCTGGCGCGGGATAGGGTGATTGAAACTTTGCGGTCACTCCGCGCCGCAGCTTCGGACCTGGCCTTCCCTACGCCGGCCTACTGGACGGACATGACCTCGATTTATGCGCAATTACTTCTGGCCGGGCCACACAGCCGAGGTATCTTGTGCAAGCTTACTTCGCTCAACCTTTCAGAGACAGCTCTCCCCAATGTGAGCTGCGTGCAAACCAGCTTGGCCCACACGCATGCCATCATCCTGCGAGATGACTTGGGAAGCCTGCCCGCTTTTCACCTGCTCGTTAGCCGGGAGTATGCGAAGAGCGTGTGGGAAGCACTGCTGCACGCCGGTCTCGAATTCCACCTGGCGCCTTTCGGCCTGGAGGCCCAGGCTTTCCTGGGGGCGTAGACGAACCATGTTGCGGATTTTCAGGAAAGAACGGATGTGGCGCAACCACGAACTTAAGTCGACCTACGACGTGGTCATCGTAGGAGCGGGAGTTCACGGCCTCGGAATTGCTTACTATTTGGGTTCTCGCCATGGCATCCGCCGCATCGCGATCTTGGAGAAGGGTTACGTCGGTTGTGGCAACAGCGGGCGCAACACGGCCATCATTCGGTCCAACTACCGCACGCCGGAAGGCATCGCCTTTTATGACGCTTCGGTGAAACTCTATGAGGCACTTTCCCAAGAACTTGGCTGGAACCTGCTTTTCAGCCAGTGCGGGCACCTGACCCTGGCACACACGGACTCTGCGGTCATCGGCTTGCGCGTCCGCGCTGAAACAAACCAGGTAATGGGTGTGGATAGCTGGCTTATTTACCGCGAGGAGATTCGCAAGCTCGTTCCCGCGCTTGACTTGAGCGACCGTCCCCGTTTTCCCATTCTGGCAGGCCTGTACCACCCTCCTGGCGGCATCATCCGTCACGATGCTGTGGTGTGGGGCTATGCCCGGGCGTGCGACCAGATGGACATTGAGATTCACCCCTTCACCGAGGTGACGGGAATGCGAAAAACGAACGGGATGGTTACGACGGTTCTAACCAGTCGTGGTGAAGTTGCAGCCGGCACCGTCGTTAACGCAACGGCGGGATGGGCATCAACCGTCTGCAAAATGGCCGGCGTCGAGCTGCAAGTAGTCAGTCATCCGCTGCAAGCCTGCGTGACCGAACCCTTGAAACCCTTTCTCAATAAGGTCATCGTCTCTGCCAGTCTCCATGTCTACGTGAATCAGACCGACAAGGGTGAGTTGGTGATCGGGGCAGAAATCGACCCTTATCAGTCCTATAACCTAAGAGGGACACTTCCGACGCTGGAGCAGATGGCGACCTATACGCTGGAATTGTTTCCGCAACTACACGGCCTTCGCGTGCTTCGGCAATGGTCCGGGGTGTGTGACATGACTCCCGATTACGCGCCGATCATCGGCGCGGCGCCGGAGGTGGAAAACTTCTATCTGGACGTCGGTTGGGGGACTTACGGATTCAAAGCGGCCCCGATCGCGGCCAAATGCCTGGCGGAGCTGATTGCCACCGGAAGGACGCCCAAGCTCATTGAGCCGTTCTCTCCCCGACGTTTCTATGTGGAGCAACTAGTCGGAGAAAAAGCTGCCGCCGCCGTATCCGCCTGAATTTTTTACCTCAAGCGAAGAGGAGGGTTGCCATGATCAGTGATGTGAAGGAGCAAATCAAGGAGAAGGGTGTTGAGTACATTTTTTGCTCCTTCGTCGAGCTAAGCGGAGCGCCCAAAGCGAAGCTGGTTCCCGTCACTCACCTGGAACAAATGATAAGTGAAGGGGCGGCTTTCGCCGGCTTTGCCGCCGGCGATATCGGCCAGGGACCGCACGATCCCGATATCGTCAGCATGCCGGATTTGGATTCGCTGACCATCCTGCCCTGGCGGAAGAACGTCGCCTGGGTGCCTGGCAACGTGTACGTGAACGGAAAGCCGTGGCCCTATTGTCCTCGCACGGTCCTGGCTCGCCAGCTCGAGCGCTTGCGTCAGAAGGGCTATATCTTCCACGTCGGAGTTGAAGCCGAGTTTATGCTCCTGAAGAAAAACGGGGATGGGAACTACAGCCCCTGGGACCCGCTCGATACCATCGGCAAGCCGTGTTACGACTTACGCGCGCTCTATCGCAATCTCGATGTCATGGCGACTTTGATTCGCTACATGCAGGAGCTCGGCTGGGCTCCCTATGCCAATGACCACGAGGACGCCAACTGTCAGTTCGAGATCAATTGGCTTTACTCCGACGCCCTGAACACAGCCGACCGCCACACCTTTTTCAAGTGGATGGTGCGCACGGTCGCGGAGCAGCACGGTCTGTGGGCGACCTTCATGCCCAAGCCGTTTCAACACCTGACCGGGAATGGCGCCCACTACCACTTGAGCCTCGCCGACGCTGAAACTGGTCGGAACCTGTTCCTGGATGACACACAGGATTACGGCCTCTCACAACTGGGGCGCTGGTTCATGGGCGGGTTGCTGCACCACGCGCGGGGAATGAGTGCCGTCATCGCTCCCCTGACCAACAGCTACAAGCGGCTGATTCGCGGCGCGCCGCGCTCGGGAGCTACCTGGGCGCCCGTCTACGTCACTTACGGCCCCGCAAATCGCACCCAGATGATTCGCATCCCCGCGCCTGGGCGCATTGAAAACCGGGCGGTCGATGGCGCCGCCAATCCCTACCTCGCCTGTGCGGCGATTCTGGCAGCGGGAATGGATGGCATTGAGCATAAAATCGATCCGGGTCAAGCCAATACCGAAAATCTCTACGAAATGCCCGAAGAAGAACTGCATCGACGCAATATCGGCTTCTTGCCGACAACCCTTCGAGAAGCGGTCGAATGCACGGCCGGCGACAACGTCATTAAGGAAGCGCTGGGGCCTGAGTTTGCTTCCTATTACATCAGAGTGAAGTTCGAGGAGTGGTTTCAATACCACGAGAGCATCAGCCAATGGGAGGTCGACAGATACTTGCCGACGTTCTGATCAACTAGATTTTGGCCGGCGCGACCCTCGAGTCGCACCCTGGTTCCTGAGACGCACCACGCTCGGAAGCGTGCCACCGGACCTCGTGCTGGGCGTCGGGCTGCGAGTTACCAGTAAACTCGAGGCTGCCGGTAATCCGTATCCCAGGGTTTGAAAGGGGTCTTCCCCAGGGAAATTGACGTGCGCGCGAAGATGGGGTACGGTTTTCCTGCAGGTTTCAATTCCGTTACTGTGTCTCCGCGCCAGCGCACCTTGTAGGTTATTCCCGCGACGCGGTACTCCTTCTCGACTTCAGGTTGATCGAAGCGCAGCGTAATCCGGGAGCCGGGTTTAGCATCGACGATACGCAAGTAATCGGCGCCGCCCACATGCACCGAGGTTACAGAGTTCGCGCCCTCTACGCGCACGGTTCCGGGCTACAACCAATCTGGACAGCGTATGAGCAAGGGCTTTCGACTTGTGGGACGAAGGTCGAGCCTCCCTTCGTGCGGGGTGTAGCTGACCACCTTCACTCCCGGAGTCCCGCCGGTCCATAACAGGTTGATCCGAGTTTCGGTGGGGCGCAGGAACTGGCGGCCAGTACAAAAGCTCGCGCGCACTTGTTGCTCGGTGTGCGTGGCCTTGTCGATGTAAGAGGCGGCTGCTGCCCTCCCGTTCCCGCCGACGATAACCTCACGCGCCATCGCATAGGGGATAATGGTCAGCCGGCCGGTCGCAAGGGCCGCCGGGATCAATGTCAGGCTTGAGCTGAAATTCGAGTTGGTTCTGCAGCCCCGCTCATATTGATTGCAGTAATGGCAAGGCGCACGGCCATTGAGCGGTTGAGTTAGAATGGCGGCCCGGTCGAGAACGCACGGAATGCCCAACTTCCAGCAAGCCGCACTGAATAACCACGTCCGATCAACGCGGCTTAGTTTAGGCGCCGGCTGAAAAATGCCATCCGGCGCGCTCGGGATATTTTCGCGGCTTCCATATCCACCAATACAGGTCTCTACTTTTGTCGTAGTAGGGAGCCAAATCCTGATAGGTGATAGGCCAATCGGCGCTAACGCCGTACTGGGTGCGCCTTTTGAAATCCGCTTCGGCCATGCGCAGCCACACGCGGGTAAAGTGGTTGGTGCGCCCATACCTACATCCCGCGCTTCACGCAGAATCGCAAGGACCTTGATTTTGCGGGTGGCTACCAGTTCCAATTGGAGTACGCCGGCTTCATGTATCCTTACCACGCTAGCGTTTTGAAAGGCTTCGGGAAATCCTTCAAACAGCAGGTGCGGCTGGGCGGATTTACCAAGGTGCTGGCGCGGCCTGAGAATCGCGTCGTCGTCGATCCCAACCGAAAGGACGCTTACGGGATTCCCATCCTGGTGGCGCATTTCCGTTGGGGGGACAACGATCGGCGGGTCTACAGAGATATGATGAAGACGGCGTTCGAGATTCTCGATGCGGCCGGTGCCGCCTCATTGTGCCTTCTCCCTCGGAAGGGTTTCCCGAGCCCAGCGGGTTTGCCGCGCACGAGGTGGGTACCATCCGCATGGGCAAGAATCCGCGAACGTCGGTGCTCAACGGTTATTGCCAAGCGCACGAGGTCAAGAACCTATTCGCACTCGATTGCAGTGTCTTCACGACGTACAAGGAGAAGAATCCAGTGTTAAACTGTCGTGGCCCTGGCCTGCCGGACAGCACAGTATATGGCCGAGCAGGTTCGTAAGGGGAACCTCTAAACGAACAGGCGGCGCAAAAAGGCGAATCCGGGCCTCGGAAGGGCGGGGCTTTTAGCCCCGCCCTTCCAAAGCGTGTTCCAACAGTTTTTCCGCGGCCTGCTAAACTAAAGCGTTTTGAACGCCCGGGGCGGTCGGAGCGGAGGCGGAGGGGTTCGACGCAAAGCTGATAACGACGACAAGCTAACGATGGCAGAGCACCGGTTTCTCGATAACGTTTCGCGCCGGAAGGTGCTACAGGTCTTGGCTGGCTCGGTAGGGAGTACCGCCGCCGTGCCTTTCTTGCCAGAAGTGGGAGCGGGCACAACCCACACCCACAGCCTGGTTGAAATCGACGAGAAATCCTCGCCCAAGTTCTTCACGTCGCCGCAAATGCAGTTGCTTGCCGAGCTTGCGGAGATCATCATTCCCACCGACGACCATTCGCCCGGAGCCAAAGCCGCGCGCGTTCACGAATACATTGACGAGGTTGTAACCGACGCCCACTCCGAGGAGAAAGCCCTGTGGACCAAAGGCCTTGCCGCTGTAGAAGCAATAGCCCAGTGCGACCACAGCAAAGGCTTCCTTCAGTTAACACCGGAGCAGCAGCTCGCGCTCATGGAAACGATCAGCAGGAACGAGCAGCACCCGCGGACGCTCGAGGAGCGTTTCTTCAAGGCCCTCAAGGATACCACGGTGAAGGGCTACTATACGTCCGCGGTAGGCATTCATCAGGATTTGCAATACGTCGGGAACACTTATCTCGACGAGTTTCCCGGGCTGCACGCATCCGGAGCATGAAGGCAAGCCCGAGACGCCGCATGAAAGATAGGTGGTGAACGCCTATCTTAGGACGAGAAACTTAGGAGTTGAAATCCAGGATTATCGCAAGCCTTGAAGCCTTGGCTCAGAGCCACCTTGGGTTAGTTGCGCTGAGCCCTGATATCATCCGCCGCGCGGTTGGAGCGACACTCATGAAATATGGCGTGAACATGATGGTCTGGACGACGCGGGTGGGCGAGAGCCTCGCGCCTTTGTTTTCCCGTATTCGTGACTGGGGCTTCGATGGTGTGGAGCTTTTTCTTTCACCCGGCGAGCCGAGCAACGTTTTCGGAGTGAGGCAGATCCTCGACGGCTTGAATCTCGAGCGAACCACCTGCAGCGTCTTGCCCCGCGAAGTCCATCTTGTCAGCCATGACGCCACCGTAAGGGCCCGAGGAGTGGAATTCTTAAAGACGTGCGTAGATCGGACCGCGCAACTTGGCGGGCACCTGATGTGCGGGCCGATTTATGCGGGCTTGGGAGTGATGACCGGCCGGAGGCGCACTCAGGAAGAGTGGAATTGGGCGGTGGAAGGTCTTCAGGGGGCGGCCGAGCAGGCGCGAAGGTGCGACGTCACCCTCTGCCTGGAACCTCTCAACCGCTTCGAAACCTATTTCCTCAACACGCTGGAGGACGCTGCTCGATTGGTTCATGAGGTGGGCGCCCCGAATGTCAAAATCCATTTCGATACTTTCCACGCGAACATCGAGGAGCGTCATCCGGCAGAGGCGCTGCGCTCTGTCAGCAACGTGCTGGGGCATGTTCACATTTCGGAAAACGACCGCGGCGTCCCAGGGACCGGGCACAACGATTGGGCAGGAATGCTGAAGACTCTCAAGCAGATCGGATACGATGGTTGGCTGACCATCGAATCCTTCGCCCAGCCTGAGCCGGAGTTGGCGGCAGCCGCCGCCATTTGGCGCGACCTGGCGCCCTCGGGCGATGAGTTGGCGAGCCGCGGACTTCAATTCATAAAGGGTTTGGCGCGCGAACTTGGTCTGTAACGACTGCGGCGCACCGGCGTTTGATCAACATTGCCGCGGAAATTGCGTATTGGCTGCGAGGAGTTCTGGCATGAACCGGCCAAGAGGAGGAGCGATTATGGAGCAAACCGAGGCCCTGTGCTTCGCCAAATGCAGATCGATGCTGGATTTTGCTCTTTGTTGAGTAAGGAAACTGCGACATCCCTCGGCGGCAATGTTCGCGCGACCAATAAACCTCAGAATGGCTCGGCGTCGTAGCGAACG
>Ga0306926_10008324_pt1 | contig 11335 bp, 11 predicted proteins | sample flu12Cox44000178_FD_203759 | JGI IMG/M metagenome (GOLD analysis project Ga0306926, IMG submission 203759) | Lab enrichment of tropical soil microbial communities from Luquillo Experimental Forest, Puerto Rico - flux8day.12C.oxic.44.000.178 (v2)... | ecosystem: Environmental > Terrestrial >...
GTACTTGGCGAGCCGGCGCAGAATTGCCAGTTGCGTGCGCAGCATGTCACCATCGGCCACGGCCGCGATTACTTTCTTTGCCGCGGACTCGATCTTGTCCATGGCTTGGGTGAGATAGACGCGTGTCATGGCCACTGCCAGCGCCGCACCGTTTTCGCCTTTCGATTCGACCAGTTTCTGCGCGCGCAGAACGGCTGATTCCATCGCGTAGACCTCGATGGTCATGTCGGCGATCGCGCCCATGACTTCCTGCTGATCCTGGATGGCCTGCATGTATTTCTGCGTCGCGGCTCCCGAAACGAACAGGCCGAGCTTCTTGGCGTTTGCGACCACTTTGCGTTCGGCTTGCATCGGGCCGCCGTCGTCCTCGTCCATGTTGGGGCCGGAGAGGACTTCGTCCATCAACTTCTTGATGGCCGGCATCAGCGGGAGTTGTCCGCTCATCGCGCGCTTCAACAGGAAGCCCGTGATGATGAGGCGGTTGATTTCATTGGTGCCTTCGAAGATGCGGTTGATGCGGGCATCGCGGTACGTCCGCTCGGCCGGATATTCTTCGACGAAACCGTAGCCTGCATAGATCTGAACCATTTCGTCGACGATGTAATCGATCATCTCCGAGCCCCAGACCTTGATGATCGAGCACTCAACGGCATACTCCTCGACGGCTTTGAGAGTCTGCTTGGCCGCGTCGGGAGCGGACTTGTCGACTTCGCTCAGCGCGGCGTCCATGAGAGCGACAGTGCGATAGACCAGCGACTCGCCGACGTAAATCAGCGTGGCCATATTGGCGATTTTTTCGCGGACCAGGCCGAAGTCGGCGATGACCTTGTTGAAGGCTTTGCGCTGCTTGGCGTAGCCGATGGAATTCTCAATCGCCACGCGCGCTCCGCCGACGCACATTGCGCCCAGCTTGAAGCGGCCCACGTTGAGAATGTTGAAGGCGATGACGTGGCCCTTGCCCGCTTCGCCGAGCAGATTTTCGACCGGAACTTTGCAGTCGTTGAGAATTACGGGGCAGGTGGAGGAGCCGCGGATGCCCATCTTGTGCTCTTCTGCGCCAATGGAGAGGCCTGGGAAAGTTTTTTCGACCAGGAATGCCGAAAACTTTTCGCCATCGATTTTCGCGAAGACCGTGAAGAGGTCGGCGAAGCCGGCGTTGGTGATCCACATTTTTTCGCCGTTGAGGATGTAGTGCTTGCCGTCGGCGGAGAGTTCGGCGCGGGCGCGGCAATTCATGGCGTCGGAGCCCGAGGAGGCTTCGGAGAGTGCATAGGCGCCGACGGTTTCACCCGAGGCGAGCTTTGGCAAATATTTCTTCTTCTGCGCTTCCGTACCGAAATAAACCAGTGGCAGCGTGCCGATGCCGGAGTGACCTCCCCACGTCGTGGCAAAGCCTGCGTACTTCGCGATGTGGTCGGCGATGACTGCGGCGGTGACCTTGTCCATCTCGAGGCCGCCGTATTCTTCGGGAATCTCGACGCCGCTCAGGCCGAGCTCGCCGGCCTTCTTGAGAAGGTCGCGCGTTACCCGGAACTCTTTGTGCTCGATCTTCTCGACCTGCGGCAATATCTCGTTGACTGCAAATTCTTCCGTGGTCTGCCCGATCATGCGGTGCTGCTCGGTGAAATCTTCGGGTGTGAAGACATCGGCGGGCTGGCGTTCTTCTAGAAGGAACGAGCCGCCGAGGATTTTGGTTTTGGGTACTGCCGTGGTCGCCATTACTTCCTCCAACTTGGGCATCTTAACTTGCTTGATCGCTTACGCAGGCCGTGTTTGTGTCACTTCGTATCGGTCCTGGAAACGGCGAGATAATTTAAACGGGAATCGGCAAACCTGGCCTCGACGTATTGCGTGACATCAGCGCCATTTTGCTTGAACTGGCGGAGGTAGAGAAAACGGTTGTCATGCGTGTCATCAGGTTTGCCGAGGATGGTCTGAAATTGCGCTGGACTCATCCCTAAGCGCAACCCAGAATCGGTTTTCCAGGCCTGGGTTGGGCTTGTACCCGTGCAGCGCTTGCGCCCCTTCCACTCCTTCTTGCTGCTGAACAGATAGAAACCTTCTGACACTTCCGCCGACTCGAACACCAGGAAGGACGGAGGCTTGCCCTTAACTCCGTAGCAGAGCTGGCGGCGCGCCGTGGAGGCGTCTCCACGTTTCACTTTCTGTGCGTAGCCAAGCTTTTCTATGGCCGAGGTGAATGGAGTGCTGGTCAAGCTGACTCCGGCGATGATGAAGTTGGAGATATCGAGCTCTCCGATGGCGGGCTTCAGTTGCGGATTGTGGGAGGGCGTCCGGAGGATGGACCACCAATCGGACTTGTCATTCATCTCCACGGTTTGGTTCTGCCCGAAAGCGAGGGCAGAAGATAGAAGCAGAGCAACCAACAATGTTTGTCGCATCGTGTGGGTAAGCCGCAACTCCAGCCCGATTTTAACGGATTCTTCTGGTCTTTCGGCGGTTACCGCCGCCGATTACGAAAGATTCTCGAAAATCCCGGCCGCGCCCATACCCCCGCCAACACACATGGTTACCAGGCCGTAACGTGCTTTGCGGCGCTTGAGTTCACGGGCGATCGAGGCTGTGAGCTTTGCGCCGGTGCATCCCAGGGGATGTCCGAGCGCGATTGCGCCGCCGTTGGGATTGACTTTCTCCGGGTCGAGGCCGGCTTCCTTGATAACCGCCAGCGACTGGGCGGCGAAGGCTTCGTTGAGTTCGATCACGTCGATGTCGGCGAGTTTGAGGCCTGCCAGCTTGAGCGCTTTCGGAATTGCAAACACAGGGCCGAGGCCCATTTCTTCGGGCTTGTACCCAGCAGTCGCAAAGGAAACGTAGCGGAGCAGCGGAGTGATGCCCAGCGATTTGGCCCGATCGGCCGACATGACCACAGCGGCGGCGGCGCCGTCGGACATCTGCGACGAGTTGCCGGCCGTCACTGTGCCTTTCACATGAAATGCGGGCTTCAATGAGGCCAGGGCTTCGATCGAGGTATCGGCACGCGGGCCTTCATCGACTTTGAAGGTGATTTCCTGACGCTTGGGCTTCTTGCCGTTCGGTGCTGTGAAGCTCACCGGGACTGGGACGGTTTCGTCTTCGAACTTGCCGGCGGAAAGCGCGGCCAGAGCTTTCTGATGACTTCGCAACGAGAACTCATCGCTGGCTTCGCGGGTGATGCCGAAACGCTGGCCGACGCGCTCCGCGGTGAGGCCCATCGACAAATAGGAATCCGGATAGTTCTCCACGAGCCACGGGTTTGGCGAGATCTTGTTGCCGCCCATCGGGATCAGCGACATCGATTCCGTCCCGCCGGCGACGATCGCTTCGGCGCCACCTGAGCCAATGCGCTCAGCAGCCATGGCAATCGACTGCAGGCCCGACGAGCAGAAGCGGTTGATGGTGATGGCCGAGACTTCGAGGGGCAGCCCGGCGCGCAGCGACGCGATGCGCGCCACGTTCATGCCTTGTTCGGCTTCGGGCATCGCACAGCCGAGGATCACGTCTTCGATTTCTTTGGGATCGAGCTGCGGCGCGCGTTCGAGTGCGGCTTTGATCGCGACTGCGGCCAGTTCGTCGGGCCGAGTTGCGCGCAAGGTTCCTTTGAAGGCTCGGCCTACGGGCGTGCGGACTGCGGAAACTACCACTACGTCTCTCATGATGGATTCCCAACAATTGGTTTGTTAGCCGGTCGGTTGGATGATCTTGGTCGAAGAGGGGACTCTTGTCGCTGTCGAAGCGAGGTGGGTGTAGATTTTGGGTGCAGAATCACTGCAGCCTGATTTTAGCAGGGATGAACGTGGAAATTTGCCCTAAAGGAGCAAGCCCGCCGTAGTTACCCACGGCGGGCTCGCTAGTGCGATCGGTGTTGCGCTCTTACAGTGGCCGGACGTTCTCTGCTTGCCAGCCCTTCGGCCCTTTGGTGACCTCGAACTCGACGCTCTGGCCTTCCTGCAGGCTCTTGAAGCCGCCCGCCTGGATTGCCGAGAAGTGCACGAAAACGTCTTCGCCGTTCTGACGGCTGATGAAGCCGTAGCCTTTGGCGTCGTTAAACCACTTTACTGTTCCTTGTTCTGCCATGGAGATTCTTGTGTTCCTTTCAATCAATTTACGCTGGAGAGAGTCGGAGGTATTGCTGGCAGGTGACTAGCTGATGAAGCAAGAGCTGCTCACGACCGATTCGGTCTAACGCACGTAGGCATGATACAGCGAATCGGGCATTTTGCACCGGAATTCTGGTCAAGGGTGCGGTTTTGGGGCAGAAACCGAAGAAGTAATCCACCACAACGGACACGAAGTCTCACAAAGGGCTCAAAATTGGGCACTTCATTCGTGAACCTTTGTGCCCTTGGTGGTTGCCTAGGGCTTGCCCCAATCCTGGCTGGCGAGGCCCTTGACCTGGCTTAGAGCAGTGGCGCCGACACCCACCAGCACCATACCGCGCGCCAGCGCCTGTCCCGCGATCAAGGCCTCACTGCTGTCAGCAGGGCCTGTGCCGTTGAGCGCGCCCTCGATGTAGCTGGCGGCTCGTGCATCTTCCGCCTCGAGAGCCAAGACCGTGACCGGGCCGGACAAGAATGTTTCCAGAAGATGGCTATCGCCGGTACCTTTTCCGAGTTCCCGGCTCAACTCGAAGATGCTGACTGCTGAGACAAAGAACTCGCCGCCGCTTTCCTGTGCGCGCGTGAGACGGGCGCGAACAGGATATTTGCTGTTAATGAGACCGATGCAGGTTGCCGTGTCGAGGAGGTATTTCAAGAAGGGTTATCCAAGAATGGAGGATATTCGATCGGGGGAAAATCGAGCTAGAAAAGAGAGGATCACGAGCCGTTAGCGTCGCGCTGCTTAGTCGCCCCGATGTAAGCCAGGACTATGCGCTTTTGCCAGCGTCGTCAGAGAGAATCGGGAACTTCTCCGCAGCCGGCATCGGCTTGTCAACCGTCTCCGAGACGGCTGCCGGCAGGTTGCTGCTCCAGCACTCGGCCATGATGCGCCACGCGCCCAGTCGCCGCCATACTGTGAGATATTTCCCGCGATCGGTCGACACGGCGCCACGTTCTTTCACGATCGAGACCGTGTAACGGCCAATTTCCATGGCCATGTCGCCGGAAGCATCGACGCGCGTCGTTTCCACGCGCAGGTCCTGGTAACCGTTGTCACCAAGCTCACGCAGTTTGCGCTCGATGGCCTTCGGTCCAGTGGCCGGCTCTTGATGGGGGGCCATAAAAACGCCTTCACCAGCGAACAGGGCAGCCACCTGGTCGTAGTTCCCGGTATTAAATGCGGTGCGAAAATCTTGCGACAAATCGCGAACGGTGGATTCAACACTGCTGAACGAGCTGGAATTGTCCAGCGGGCTGGAATACGGCCGATACATTGAGCTACCTCCTGGGGGGGAAGGCAAGCAGCACACTCGGCAATAGGCACGACGAGGGCGCTCTACGAACGTGGGCCGATTCTAGCGCACTTGGTCGCGGTCCGCGCAAGTGTTTTTACGCAAACCTGGCGGCCTACGTGCATTTTCATCTGTTCGTAATGTCCCGGGTGGAGTTTTGTAAGGAGAACGCCCGGCGCCATGACTCGGCGTGACAATCTGGCGGGGTAACAGTAGGCTAGAGATGGACGCGTTCCGCTTCGAACGGAATCGACACACGCATGAGCTACTCTGACCTGGGACCGAGCGATCTGCCGCTGGACATTTCCCCGCCGGAAGGGGTTTCGCTTGCGCTGTGGAAGTCCCTTTATCAAAATCTCAAGGATCGTCTGGCTCCCGAGAAGCTTCCCCCGCTGTCACTCACTTCCCGCCCGGTGAACCTCGGAATGTTGCTTGGCGATTATCTCGGGCTCCCGTGGTACCGGTCTGTCTTCACGAACATAGGCGACTATGTCTTGCCCGACACGCAGCCTCCCCTGCAACTGGAATCGCGTCCAGTGGACGTGGGCGAGCTGCTGGGTGATGAGATCGCGCGCCCGTGGTGGACCTCGCTGGTGCGGAACCTCGCGGACCGGATCGCGCCCGAGAAGTTGCCGGCGCTGCAACTGGAGTCAAAGTCGTTTAACCCGTTTATCCCGTCGGACGCGCTGCTACTAACGAATTGGTCAAACGTGATCGATGGCCCAAAGATCTTTCTGCCCGATGCAGCGCGGCCAGCGGTGACGGCTCCGGCCCTGATCCTGCCTACCCTGCCCCGCCCGGAGCCCATGCAGGCAGAGTTCGTGAACGATCTGGAACGCGACCTGCGGCGCGACCTGCGCAATTCCAAACTGCGGCAGCGTTTCCTGATGTTCGTCTTCGCCGCGGAGGTGATCTTTCTGGTCGCCGGACGGTATATCCTGAACAGCCAGTTTCTGCACCGCTAAATCAAAGTAAAGTCCGTCGTCGCGCCCGACTAGGAGAGCCATGACTCTGAGATGGGATCGTCTCGCAATCTGCGTGTGGATTCTTGCGATCGTCTGCGTCGGCCCGTGGGCAAGGGCTGGGGACCGTTCCCAGGCCCGGTCGATGGTGATCAGCCGATACGGGATTGTTGCCACCAGCCACGTGCAGGCGTCGGTCGCCGGAGCACAAGTGCTGGCGCGGGGCGGATCGGCGATCGATGCCGCGATTGCAGCGAACGCCACCCTCGGCGTGACCGAGCCCATGATGAACGGAATGGGCGGCGATTTGTTCGCTATCTACTGGGACGCGAAGTCCGGCAAGCTCTATGGGCTCAACTCCAGCGGGTGGGCGCCGCAGGGATTGACCCCGGAATATTTGCGTTCGAAAGGAATCACGTCCATGCCGAACGCGGGGATCAACACCGTGACCGTGCCGGGTGCCGTGGCAGGCTGGAATGCGCTGCACAAGAAGTTCGGCAAGCTGGCGTGGGGCGACTTGTTCAAGTGCGCTATCTTCTATGCCGACCATGGCTATCCGGTGCCGGAGTTGATTCACAGCTTCTGGGAAGGCGAGGATCAGCCGCTCAGTCAGGATCCGGAGAGCGCCAAGGTGTTCTTACCAGGCGGCAAGGTGCCAGAGGTCGGGCAAGTCTTCCGGAATCCCGATGTGGCGAAAGCGCTTCGCGCGGTAGCTGAGCATGGATCGGAGGCTTTCTATAAGGGCGAGATCGCACAGGCGATTCTTAAAACCGAGCAGGAACTCGTCGGCCCAATGACGGCAGCCGACCTAGCTGAGTTCGAGCCGGAGTGGGTGGAGCCGATTTCGACGACCTATCGCGGATGGACGGTTTACGAACTGCCACCGAATGGGCAAGGCATGGCGGCGCTAGAGATGCTGAACTTGATGGAGGCGACCCCGGCTTCACCCGACGGGCCGCTGTCGGTGGCGGAACTCCACAAGAAGATGGAAGCCATGAAGCTGGCCTATGCGGACGTCTATCGCTACGACGCTGACCCGCGATTTGCGAAGGTTCCGGTGCAGGGGTTGCTCTCGAAGCAGTACGCAAGGCAGCGGGCGGCTCTGATTGACGCGAACAAGGCGAACTGCACTCCGGCAGCGGGGAAACCGGTGGGCAGTGATACGACCTACTTGTCAGTAGTCGATCGGGAAGGGAACATCGTTTCGCTGATTCAAAGCAATTACTCTGGGTTTGGTTCGGGCATCACCGTGCGAGGTATGGGGTTCGTCTTGCAGAATCGCGGTGCGTTGTTCTCACTCGAGCCGAAATCTCCGAACGTGCTAGCGGCGCGGAAGCGGCCGTTTCACACGATCATTCCGGCGTTCATGGAGCGCGGCGACCGGCACATCGGATTTGGGATCATGGGTGGGCCGAACCAGCCGTTAGCCCATGCGCAGTTTGTCTCGAACGTGGTCGACTACGGCATGAACGTGCAGGCGGCGCTGGAGACTGCGCGATTTACGGTTGCACCGGAAGGCATCTGCCACACGGTGATCGAAGCGCGCGTGAGACCCGAGGTGCGGGACCAACTGAAAGCGATGGGGCAACAGTTTGAGGTGGCTGGCGATTATTCGACCAAGATGGGCCGCGGGCAGGCTGTACTGACTGACTCGAAGACCGGAGTACATTACGCCGGCTCAGACCCACGAACCGATGGTGATGCGGAGTTGGAGCCTCCACCGGTTTTCTAGCTCCGCTCAAGGGGAACCGTGTAGGCGCAGACGCCCTCGTCTGCGCGGGCGAGCGACGCTCGCCCCTGTAAGGGCGCAAGGAGAATACATGACGACTGGTCTTGCGCGCGCGGGTTCGCTGATTGGATGCTCGTTCGTGTTGTGCACGGTGCTGGACGGATGTTCAAAGCCGGCGTCGAACTCTGAGAAAGAAGGTCCCAAGCAGACGGCCACCGCGTCCCCGGCAACTGAACTCTCCAAACACATCTGGCGGGTGGAGCAACCTGCCTCGGGGTTTGTGGGGACGATCTACATATTCGTTCCAGATGGAACTCTGCTCGAGACCTCCTGCAAGGAGACTTACCGCATTGCGAAATGGTCGGCCGATCCGAACTCGCCGGGGGCGATCCAGGTTGTGGAAGATGGGCAGCCTGCATTTATCGGAACCATCGTGGATGCGGGACCTACAGCGATGCGTCTGCAACGGCGGCTCCGGCACGGGGAGACCGACGAACTCAAACTCAGCGCGGTCGCTGGCGAGTTCGTATGCCCCGATCTGCGCTGAGGGGGCAACGAGATTTTGAAGCGCGCGGATGCAGCGAGCATCCTCTCCTAGGGCGGCTCCTCAGTCGGAATCCCAGCCGCTCGTGAGGAAACCTATGGCATTGTTACTGGCATTCGCCATCGGAGTGGTCGCGGGACTGCGCTCAATGACCGCACCTGCATTGGCCGCGTGGGCCGCTTACTTAGGCTGGATTCACCTGCAGGGCAGCCCGCTGAATTTCATGGGCTCGATCTGGGTGGTGGCGCTTTTCACGCTGGGAGCGCTGGCCGAGTTCATCGTCGATCAACTGCCGCAAACTCCCGCCCGGACGGCGCCCGGCCCACTGCTGGCGAGGATCGTTACGGGTGCGTTAAGCGGATCGTGCGTGGCAGTTGGGGGCGGACAATCGTTGCTGGTCGGCGCGTTGCTGGGCGCGATTGGAGGTGTGGTGGGAGCTTTCTTGGGATACCAGGCGCGCACCGGCTTGGTACGCGGGTTGAAAGTTCCCGACCGCGTGATTGCCATTCCGGAGGATCTGGTCGCGGTGCTGCTGGGAGTGTTGTTCGTGTCGAGGTTCTGAAGCGAGCCTGTTAGGCCGCCGCGATCCTCCGCATGAGATCTTCCTGCTCCGTCTTGCTTTCCGCGCCGATGGTGAAGGCGTCGAGCACGTCAAGCGATAGTGCGTAGCGAATCGCTTCATCCTGTCGCGTGCGCAGATCACCCTGACCGAGAATCTTCATGCCGACCACGGCTTTCCCGGCTGCCTTCATTTCATGCAGCACACTCACGACGGTGGCTGGATCGGCGTCCATGTGCGAGCCGATCGGGTTGACGCGGGCGAGGTCGACCTCAACCCAGGGTGATTTCGCGGCCGCGCGCAACGCCTCGATCGAGTGGCACGAGCAGCCGTGGGCGCGGATGATGCCCTGGTGCTTGGCTTCTTCCAGCGCGTCCATGGCACCGCGATAGCGCGTGGTCCAGTCGGCTTCGGTCACACAGTGCATCAGGCAGATGTCGAGATAATCCACGCCGAGTTCGCGGCGGAAGCGGTCAAGGTCGGCGCGCACGTCCTTTGCATCGCGCGCCCAAGTCTTGGTGAGAACGGTGGCTTTGTCGCGGGGCACATGCTTGAGGGCCTCAGCCAGGTGCGGATGGCTTCCGTAAGAGTCGGCCGCGTCGAAGAAGCGCAAGCCGTTGTCATAACCGTTGCGGAGCAGGCTGGACAACCCATTCACTCCGAGCGCGGTCTGGTTGGAATGATGATCGTAGCCGACGGTGCCGGTTCCCATCGCCAGGCGGCTGGTCTTGATGCCGGTACTGCCGAGCGCGACCACGTCGGTCGCGCTGAATTTGCGCGGGAGGCTGGTGGGAACTTGCGCGAGCAGGCGATGGGAAGCGAGCCATGCGGCTCCAGTGGCGGCAGCACTCTTCAGCAGGAATTCTCGTCGACGCATACGATTCTCCGCGCGGACTGGATTCTGGTATTTTCCTCCCAAATAGACGGGTGTGCACACGATTTGTTTGCCGAGGTTCGGGTCACGGGCAATTCACATAACAATTTCAGATTGCAGATTTGAGATTGAAGATTTCCCGTCCTCGCGCCGATGAACAATCTGAAATCTGCAATCTGAAAATCCGCAATATCCGGGGCGCAGAAGAAAATTCGATGGCATTCACGCAAAAAGAAGAAGCGAGTTCCCGCCAAAATGCGTGCTACTTTTGGGGGGGGAGTTAGGGGTGTTTATGGCATTGAAAGTTTGCGGGAACGCGGCGTGCGCTTTCCACGGGCACGTACTCTACGCGGCCGGAACGCGCTGCCGCCTGTGCGGCTGGGACCTGCAACGGACTCTGCCGAAGAGTGAGACTTCCTCCGGAAAGGCTCCGGAACGGAGCGCAGCTCCGCGGCGGGCCACCGCCTAGCGACACCCCGCAGACTTACGCACAGGGATCGTAGCTTACTCAACCATCTGTAAAGGCTGTCGGCCTTTGGCGGACAGGAGTGTCCGCCCCACACGCGTTCAGCGAAACGACCGAACGTCTACCGTTGCATTCAGGCCTCGTTCAATGTGGGTCACGATGCGGGAACGAGCAGCGTCATCCACCTGCAATTGAAAGTGGCGCTCCAGGATATTTTCAAGCATGTAGGTGAAAAGGTAGTTGGACGGTTTTCCCACGATCCACATTTCGTAACGCATGTGTCCGCCGCCACTGCTTTTCCAATTGGAATTCGTATCCACGCCAAGGTAGTGCCCGGCTTCTGCCGAGATGTGATAGACGGCGATGCGTGGCAGCTCGCGGCCATCGAGATTCATTTCGCGCAGGGTGAGTTGGAGACACTCGGAGAGCTTGTTGGTGTCCAGTGTTCCAGGAGCATCGCCGGTTTCGAAAATGACAAAGGGGTATTTCTCACGAGGTCCTGCCGCGCAAACGGCTGAACCCATTACGCCGAGTAAGCAGAAACGGACGAGCCAGACCCTGAGTTTTTGCATGACCCTGGTTTCCTGAGAGATGGTCGCCAGGGGAAGATTGCGGTTCGACCGATGCTCTGTTGAGAAATAGTGGCGTGTCGGTGGAAATCGTTTCAACAGGGCCGGATGCACGCCGGCGGTGCCAGGGGCTACAATCTTTGGGCAGCTCGATGAGCCATCTTAAAGACGAGGAAACTCATGCAGAGAAAAGCCCGCGCAGTGTGGAATGGAAGTTTGAAGGACGGGAAGGGAAGCATCTCC
>Ga0306926_10008327_pt1 | contig 11333 bp, 8 predicted proteins | sample flu12Cox44000178_FD_203759 | JGI IMG/M metagenome (GOLD analysis project Ga0306926, IMG submission 203759) | Lab enrichment of tropical soil microbial communities from Luquillo Experimental Forest, Puerto Rico - flux8day.12C.oxic.44.000.178 (v2)... | ecosystem: Environmental > Terrestrial > Soil...
CTCACGGTTCTGCACTGAGGTCTCGCGCTTTTCCAGGTTGGTGGCTTGCTTCGAAGTCAGCGTCCCATTCGCAACGCCCTTGCCGATGCGCTTCTGCTGTCTCGCTTCGCGCCGGTTGACTTCGTTCGCCCGCGGATGGCCCGGATCCACGACGCCCGGTCCTGCGCCAGATGTGTTGTCGGCTGTCTGTTGCGCAGCAGCGGAACCGACAAACATCAGTCCCCCCACCGCAAGAACTGCGAGCATGTTGCTGATTTTGTTCGTCATGCAGGTACAAAACCCCCGCCCTCGAGACTAGTTCTGACCACTCACGCATGACGAGGTTACGGAAGTGACGGGCCCCTTGGTTACCCACCGAACCCAACGTGATACTCGACAGCGTTGGCCGCGATCTTTCACTCTCCATCAACCCTAGAGATTGTCATCCTGAGCGGAGTAAGGCGAAAGCCGAACGGAGTCGAAAGCCTGACCTGAGCGAGGTCGAAGGGGACCTCCCGTCCCTGCGACCGTCGCCGGCCGGTACAGGAGTTTCTGCCGTCCCGGTGCCCTGATCACCTTTCACCCAATTTCGTTCAGCCCTTGTCATTCCGAAGCAGCGAGCGAAGCGAGCAAAGGAGGAATCTGCTCCTGCCGACGACCGACAGCCACGACTCTTGCTATACTCCCTCCGAAAATCCCCACCGCATGCCCCAACCCGACCACGACCGCCGCTCCTCCCCGCCTCAAACTCAAAGTCCCCCTCGAAATTTACACCGAACAAGGCGCCTCGCCGATCCGCGGCAACACCTCCGATCTCAACCTCAGCGGATGCTATATCGAAACCATCTTCCCGTTTCCTCCCGGTACGCGCCTCGAAGTCAAACTGCAACTCGACAACACTCTGCTCATCCTGGCCACGGTTGTCACCTGCGACCCGCAGGTCGGCAACGGTATCCGCTTTCACCGCATGCTCCCCGAAGATTTCCAGGCCCTGCGCGCTTATCTCGAAGCCTCGGCCCGGGCATCCGAGTAGCTGCCAGCCAGATCGCAGCCTCATCCATCCCACAGCTACCAGCGGATGACAATTCCCACCTGCCGGTTTTGCCAATGTGCGCTCGCTTGCCCGAGTTCGCACGTTCGCATGGAAAAAAGCAGATGCATATGTGTAACAAACGCAGGGGTGTCCTTGAAAATCCCTTCCCGTTCCACAACGACCGCGGCTGGCGGCTGCACTTCAACCGAGATCTCTCCCAGCAGAAGACGCCGGGCAGCTTTGGCTGGGACGACACCGCCTCGATTGTCGACGCCAAGATGCTCCCCAGCTATCACGGCTCGTCGAAATATCTGCTCATGACCAAGTACAACAACTATGCCTTCATCAACCTCGGGGATGGCAATAACCGCGTCGCTATTCTCGACCCCAACGACACGCAGCCCGATCCCGTCTTCCCCTCGACTCGGGTCATGAAAGAAGTCCTCACCATCCTCGGCCCAACCCCCGACGCCAACGCGGTTCCATTCTTCCCTGGTGCCGTTCGCGAGTGGTGCATCAACACCGCGGCGGTCGATCCGCACACGAAGTCAGTGCTCGTTAACAGTGAAGATGGCTATCTCTATCGCTGGGATCTGACCACGAACACTCTGTCAGAAAAGATGAAGCTCTCGCCCGGAATCGGCGAAGCGTACACACCCACCCTGATCGGTCCCGACGGCACCATCTACGCCATCAACCAGGCAGTCTTGAACGCCGTCGGAAAGTGAGCCCAATCGGAACTCCCGGGGTTCATTGGTCGGGAATCAGCAAGTGAGACCTTGATGGTCGAAAGATTAGTGTAACAAACGACCAAAGACTGCCCCGAAGACCAACAACCACTGTCCCGATCACCAATCACCCGATCCCTAGTTGCCCACCACAAACAAATGCCCATCATTGTGCAGATAAAGCTTGCCATCTGCTCCAATCGATAGCGGCGTGTACGCCGCCCCGATCGCCTGCTTCAAGAACATGTTCTGCAAGGGCGTGGTGAACACCCCGCTATGCCCCTGTGGAATTGCGTACACATTTCCATCCTCGCTGTTCGCATACACCACGCCGTTCGAGTCAATCGCCGGAGCATTCACGCACCATTCATACCCATTCGGATGCGTCGCATCGATGGTAGTGCTCTGAAAGTGCCACTCCACGTTCAGGTTGGCATCCAGCTGCGTAATGTAGTAGGGCCCGGGCGCACGCGCCGCGCATATCGAACTGGCCGGATTCCTGCAGTACGCCGACGCGTCGTAATGGTTGTCTTTAAGCACGATCGAATACGTGGTTCCGTGCACGTACACCGCCGGCGTCGTGTCCCAGCCGAAGGTAAACGACCCCAGAAAATTTCCGCTCGCCCCCACCTTGAACAGATGTCCGCGCGCAAAGTTGTAATGATCGACCGCCCCGAACAGCACCCCTCCATCCGGTAACACCGTCGGCGTCGTCGATGCCTCATCGATCAGCACCCCCGACCCAAACCCGTTCGTCGTCGGATCCACGCCCACCGTTGTCCCCACAGAGCATGCCCCGAGGCTCGTTCCATCCGCTGGCAGCAGCACCCCGCATCCATCCTGCAGCAGGTTCTCCAGCGACAACTGCCACTTCGGCGTCAAATCCGGATTCACCGCCACCAGGTACGCTACAGCCTCGTCGAAATGCGCCCGGCTCGCCGTGTAGATCGTCCCATCCGCCGCCACTGCCGGAGCCACGTTCACGCCCGGCCGCTGCGAGCCGCAGGCCTGCGTCGGAGGCACAGCTGTCGGTGACGGAGGCCACGGAAACGGCGGCGCCGGAAAAATAGTAAAAAACATTCCCGGGCAGTCCACCCCACCGGCAGCCGGAGCATTGGGCACCAGCGACGCATACGCCGCACTGCTCGCCGCATCCGCGCTCGTCACTTTCACCAGCCACGCGCCCACCACGTCATGCCCGTGCCATGGGTCCGTCGTTCCTGGGTCCGACAGCGTCATCGCGTTGTAATAGATGTTTCCGCTCGCGTCCGCGGTGAGCGGCCCGGAGACGTAGGTGTGCGCTTTGTCGATCGCCTGTCCGCTGAACGGATCGATCTGCTTGCTCGACTTGCCGGTGTTCTTGTCCACCTTATATATGGTGCCGCCAGCCCCCGGCACGTACAGAGACCCGTTCGCCAGCACCGGATGAAACACCGGCTCCCATCCCCCGAGCCCGTTCGTGGCGTTCGGCTCGGGCTTCCAGTCCGACGCGAAAGTCCAGATCAGCGTGGCTGTCCCGCCCTCCCATGTGTAGCGGGTCACGTTCCAAGTCAACTGCTCCCACGCATTCGGCCCGCAAGCCATGCCGTTCTGCCAGTCGCCCGCGTTCGTGCACGCTGGATATGTTCCGCTTTTGCTCTCCATGTAGAAGTCATTTCCGTCAGTCAGCGTCGCCTGATAGTGCGCCAGCAAATCGCCAAACGACTCTCTCTGCTCGGCCGCCACAAAAGGGTCGTAGACGATGTCTGCCAGCTTGTTGTTCAAGCTCTGCGCCGCCACGTTCACTGACCCGCTGTGCTGCGCCCCCGCCCCCCACTGCCCCCAGAACGGGCTGTTCGATGCGGGCGGAGGTGGAGGCGGTGGCGGAGGAGGCGTCATCGAACTCGATCCCCCGCACGAACTCAGCCGAGAAACGAGAACGAAAACCATCAGCAATCGCCCGACTGCATTCCAGCGCCAATGAAATGCACGCCCGCCTTCAAACCAACCCCGCACTTCGTAGGTGCCGTCGCTTTTGCCGCCGCGGCGATCTTTGCGGCGGCGGCGGAGGGCGCCTGCCTGCCGGCTCGACCCCGCCCGAACAACCTCCCCAGAAAACATGCACCCTCCGATCAAAGAGTCTCCCCAGACCGCGCAAACCGACGCGAGTGTAGCAAAGAAGGTTTCTTAGATTGTCCTCGCGCTGTTTAGTGCGAGATCACCCCACACCCCATCCCTGCGACGCCTTTGCCGAAGGCCGACGAACGACGACTAACGACCGCGTGACCTACCCCGCACCCGGCACCCAAAGAAAATCCGAATGCCGATACGCCTCATATGACTCCACCGCCTTCCCTGTAACCGCCGACTCACATCGATATCCCAGCTCCGTAAGCTGGCTCCACGACGCCTCCCGCCCCGCATCCGAGCACTCCACAAACAGCACCGGCCGCGACGCAATCGTGCTGCTCGAGGTTCGTGAAAATTGATGCCACCGCGCCGTGCTTTGGACTCTGGCCATCCTCTCCTCCTTCCTCGCCGCTCTTTCCGCCGTAGGAGTGCGAAACGCGGTCCACCTGCCCTAAAACCGCCTCGCTACAACCTCGCCGCGCTCATTTGCACTGCCAAGTACGTGAAAGGAACAACGGGGTGCCCCACCCTTGCGTCGCGTCCTTGGCGACGTAGGGTGGGGATTTCGGCGGGCCCGAACAAGGTGCTTTCAAGAAGATTCTGTGTGGAAGGAGTCCTGCATCTACGCATGGTGTCCCAGGGGCCTGCCCTGAGCGTAGCCGAAGGGTTCGCGCCCGCCTTTTGGACGCTAACCGCGAGTCTTTCGATTGAGCCCAAGCCTTAGAACGCAAACTTCAACGCCAACTGCCCAATCCGCGGATCCCGAGCTGATGTCGCCTGCCCGAAGTTCGACGCGTTGATGTTTCCCTGCACATTCGCGAACTGCGCATGGTTGAAGATGTTGAAGAGCTCGGCCCGGAATTCCAGGTTGTACCGTTCGCCGAAACGCGTATTCTTCGCCAGCGCGAAGTTGAAATTGTTGATGCCCGGCCCCGCAAAGAAGCGTCGCCGCGATGTCCCTAGCTGCCCCAGGGGCTCCGGCGAGAACTTGGCGGTATCGAAATACTGATTGTTCGCCGATTTTCTCGGGTCCAGGAGATGAACCGACCCTCCAGCGAAATTCGGCGTGTCGACACCCAGCGGCAGGGGGCCCGCAAAGGTTGTCCCCAGCAGTGAATTGTCGTCATTCTCAAACACGTACACCGGGATGCCGCTGGAGAACGTCGTGATTCCGCTCAACTGCCAGCCATTCACCAGTTGCTTTGGTCCGCCAAGCTTTCCCAAGGGAAGCTCGTAGCTGTAGCTCACCACGAAGTTGTTCCGGATGTCGAAGCTCGATAGTCCCCGGCTGAGCCGGACATCGAACGGATTCACCTGCTCGCCGAATCCGGACGCATCATCGAGTGCCTTGCTGTAGGTGTAACCCAAAAGCAATTGCAGCGGCCCGCTGCTGTGCCGGTAATCGATCTGGAACGAATGATAGGCAGAGTTGCCAATGGCCGAGAAGTACCCTTCGCTGCCGAACTGGTTCAAGCCGTTTGCAATATCGCTGGGATTATGCGAGCTGAACGGGCCTCGGTCGTAGGAAGGTTCGGCGTTCGGGGTACACTTCGGGTCGGCCACGCACAGCGCGTGGATCACCGGATTGGCGTTCTGCGTGACCAGCAGGTGATGACCTTGTGTGCCCACGTAGCTCAAGGTCATCAGATCGCTGCGCGACAGCTGGCGCTGGAGCGAGAGCTCATACTGCTCCGCATACGGCACCCGATTGCGCGGGTCGAAGGCCGGTGCCGTCGCAATCAGCCCGAATGCACCCGCGGGAATCGTCGGCGGAGGATTGAAATTGGCCGGAAACGGATTCGAGTTCACACTATTTGTGGCGCGATTCACGTACGGTGTGGCAAAGGACGGCGGGAATGGTGAGGAATAAAAAGCGCCGTACGGTGCGTCCCCGATGACGCTGAAGTCATACGCGCCCTCGAAGGCGCTGTAGAACATTCCGTAAGCCAGGCGAATGCTCGTCTGGTCCGGCCCTCCGAACAATTTGCCCAGAAATCCTCCCGCCACATTTGGCGAGTACGCCACCCCCAGCCGTGGAGCAAAGTTGCCCCATCGCACGGGTGCGATGGTCTTTGGAATTCCCGGGTCTCCCGGAAATACCCAGCCCCGGGGTGAATTCGGAAACTTTACCGACTGTAATCCCAGCTTCAGCGTCTCAATTTCATTGTGCTGCTCCCACCAGGGGCTGATTACGTCCCAGCGCAGGCCATAATTCACGGTCAGGTTTGGACGTGCCCGCCAGCTGTCCTGCGCAAACGCACCCAGATAGTAGCTGCGCGTGTTGGCCGCCGGCGTTTGCCCCTGCTGGAACGCTCCCGGCGCGCCCAGTAGAAAATCAGCAAAGTCCACTCCCGTTTCCGACGCCAGGTTGAAGAAGAAATAACCGTTTTCAATGTTGTGCAGCTGCTCCGCCAGCTGCGTGTAGTGAAAGCTTCCTCCGAACGTCAAGCTGTGCGTCCCGATGAGCCGGCTGTAGTTGTCCGAGGCCTGGTACGTGTTTTCGACCAGGCCCAGAATCCGGCTGGGCACTCCGATGCTGAAGCTTTGGAAGTCCATCTCGGGCAGACCTTCTGTCGACGCATTCAGCGGTAGAATCCCTCCATTCGCGGGGTTCGTCGAGAATCCCAGCTGGCTCAGTTTCGTGTTCGTTCCGCCCCCCGGACTGTTCAGCGTGTCATGGACCCGAAGATACCCAATGCGCGCTTCGTTGACCGCGCTGCTCCCCAGCGCTTTCGTATCGCCGATATTGATGACCTGCGTGCGCCCCTTTGTCGTGGCGTTGAATCCCGGCACAGTCGCCACCGGGTATGGATTGTTCAGCGTAAACTGATCAATGAAGTAGTACCCGAACAGCGTCCCAATCCCGAGGTTGGCATCCACCCGGCCGCTCCCCTTTCGATCCTCCAGGTTCTGCGCGAAGGCCGAGGTCGAGAACGTGCCGTTGCCATCTCCCAGTGGGATCGCGTTCGCTGCCAGCACGTTCTTGGAAATTTGCGAGACGATCGTCGAGGGAATCAGCCCGCCCGGAAAAAGACAGGGAATTGCACTCGTGCTTGTGCAATCTTGACCGTAAGGAGCGTAGTTAGCCGCCGGGTTGTTATCAGTCGCCCGATAGTAATATGGCTCGTTGGCGCTCGTCGCTCCAATTTGCTGGTAGAAAGGAGTTCCGGGCGCAGCACTCACCAGAAAAGGCTGCCGTACTGTTCGGTTATCCGGAGGGGGAAGCGTCTTGGAAAAGGAAAACGCATCAGCCGCGGCCAACGAGGAGAAATCATAGTTGCCGTTGGTGACCGTGCGTTCCGCCGAGGTCGGGACCGGGATGGTCCCCGTCGACACCCCAACAATCCTGCGGTTCTCCTGGTAGTCGCCAAACAAGAAAATCTTGTTGCGCTTAATGGGTCCGCCCAGCGTTCCGCCAAACTCATTCTGATGCCACGGGCCGCGCTTCCCCCGATCAGTGAAATTGGCCGCATCCAGCACCGTGTTTCGCCAGAACTCGAACACATTCCCGTGGATCTGGTTCGTACCCGGTTTGGTTACCACGTTGACCTGTCCGCCCGAGAAGTTGCCGTACTCCGCATCAAAGTTGTTCGTAATGATGCGGAACTCAGCCAGCGACTCCAGGTTCGGCACCACTGCCGTCCCCGAATACGCGAACTCTTGCACCGAAATGCCGTTCAGCAGATATCCGTTCGCGGATTCCCGCATCCCGTTCACCGACAGGTTCCCGGGATTCTGATCGCCCGAAACCTGCGGAAGCTGAAATCCGCCGCTCTGAAAAAGGTTCGATGTTGACGACCCGCCCCCGATGTTGGAGTTGGTATTCCCCACCCCCGGCTGCAGCGCCAGCAGGTCCGTGTAGCTGCGCCCGTTCAGCGGTATGGAAGTGATCTGTGTGTCCTTGATCACTTCGCCCAACTGGGTCGAGATCGTCTCCGCGTGCAGCGTATCCGCCGATACCGTAATTACCTCCGCCACGTCTCCCACCGGCATGACCGCGTCCACCGTGATCGCGTCATTGACGTGCAGCTCAATCCCAGTCTTCTTGAATTCCTTAAACCCCTTCTGCCGCACCACGAGCTCGTAGTTCCCGGGAGCGGGCAACGCCGAGAATGTGTACGCACCCTCGCCGTTCGAGACCACCGTCTGTGACACCCCGGTCGCCGTATTGGTCGCCGTCGCACTCGCCCCGGCCAGCGCCGCGCCGGTCGAATCTTTTACCCTCCCCGAAATGCTCGCCGTGACTCCCGCAAACGCGCCCGAGCACAACAGAAAGAGAACGCAGGCTTCCGCGAGCATCCTCATGAAGAAGAAGTCGTGGCGCGAACCCGGTCGTTGGTTTGCTCCTGGGTTCTGACTCATGCTTCCAACTTGATCGTATGGGTTCATGGGATCCACCTCTCGGAAGGAGCTGCGGGTGAGGAGCGACATCGGCCCCTGCCCCAAGGCGCGCCTTCAGTGCTATTGAAACGTTTCAATATCCTAAAACGGTTCAATATATCGAGAGACCTTTAACTGTCAACCAATTTTTCGCGGGAGTGGGCTTGCGACAATCCAACGCGGGGCATATTACTGGGAACTCGCCCTGATCCCTCATTTCTTGTCATTCCGACGCGCGAGCCTAGCGAGCAAGGAGTAAGCTTCTTGCCAGGCGAGGAGCCCTGCCCGCCCCCTTCCGTCTACAATCAAAACTTCGTGCAAAGCACGCGCATCTCCGCTCTGCTGCGCCCGTTCCTCGATAGGGAACTCGCCCCCACCCAGCTCGACCAGATATCGACGTACCTCGATCTTCTGCTCCGCTGGAACCAGCGCGTCAATCTCACCGCCATCCGCGAACCGGAAGAAATCGTCACCCGCCACATCGGCGAATCCCTTTTCGCCGCCCGCCACCTGTTCCCGTCATCTCCTCGTCATTCCGACGCGCGAGACCAGCGAGTGGAAGAGGAACCTGCCGTTTCTTCGCAGGGCGCGCAGTCCAGCTTCAAGTCTCCTCGCCCCCTCGCCTCTCAGGCATTTGCCGATGATCGCCGACCGCCGAGCGACGGCTTCGGTGTGGATTCGGCGCTTCCCCTCGTAGACATCGGTTCCGGCGCCGGATTTCCCGGTCTGCCCATCAAAATCTGGTCACCTCCAACCCCCGTGACTCTCGTCGAGTCACGGCACAAGAAAGTGGCGTTCCTGCGCGAAGTCATCCGCGCTCTTATATTGACCGACGTCGATGTATATGCCGGTCGCGCCGAAGACTTTCCCGAGGGAGCGGCCAGCATCGTGACCCTGCGCGCCGTCGAACGCTTCGAACAGGTCCTCCCGGTTGCTGCCGCCCGCCTTGCCCGGAGCGGTACCATTGCCCTTCTCATCGGTGAGCCTCAAATCCAGGTCGCTGCCCGACTCCTGCCGCACGTCCGATGGCAAGCCCCATTCCAAATTCCTCAGTCCTCGTCTCGAAGCTTTCTGCTTGGACGTAACACAATTAGTTAATACCTATAAGATAATAGTGGTCCAAGGTAGCCATAAGACAGACCTATCGAATAGTAAACGACTGAGGTAATCGGCTGCAGAAAGGGTTAAGTGGGGTTCGAATGCCCGTAGATGTCGTTCCCACTCGCGACTGTGGCCCAGTAGATTCGAGCTCGCCGCAGGATGCTTTCATAGCCGGACAAAGTGTTCCATGTGGAACATTGATCGCCATTCCGGTGTTCACGGGCGCGCCTAAACAAATCCGACCGCTTTCACTTCGCAGCCGCTGGTCCTAAGGGAGTCAAGCAAGCCCCACTCCTCTCGCGCCAGGCCCAACGTTCCACGTGGAACCTTCCCGCGACCCCATACGAACTGGCAGGACATCCTTCAGTGAGAAAACCGTCTGAGATCCTGAGCTCACACGCCGGGCGCGCCTTGCAGTGTTCCACGTGGAACGCTCGCCTGAATCTCACTGACTCGACCGACCGCAACCACCTCACCGGCCCAAGTCTTTGGGCCTTGGTTGGGGAGACTGGGCATCTGGGCTCGCAATCTGACCTTGTGTTCCACATGGAACATCGCGGACGTAGCAGGCACTGTGTTGTTGAAATGTGTTCGGGATGTTTTTCTAATTCGTTTTGATTCAGCGAAAAGAACTACTCACTCGATTGCACCGAAATCAGTCGTTGAAATCGCGAATCGATTCGCACTATGCTGCGGATGCTCTCGCTTCTCCGAAAAATCCAATGGGACGTGTCATCGCGGTTGCCAACCAGAAAGGCGGCGTGGGGAAAACCACGACTGCTATCAATCTGGCCTCGTCCTTCGCGGCAGCAGAAGTCAACACTCTGCTCATTGATTGCGACCCGCAATCGAACGCGACCAGCGGACTGGGCCTCGTCAAAGATCCCGAACGAATCAGCACTTACCATCTTCTAATGGGCGCGGCCTCCGCTGAGGAGGCGGTTCAGCCGACCGAGCTCGAGCAGCTCTGGTTGATTCCTTCGCACAAGAACTTGATCGGCGCGAACCTCGAGCTGGTCGAGGGCGAGCGGCGCGAGTTCCGCCTGCGCGATGCGCTCGAGCCTCTGCGCGAGCGCTTCCAGTTCGTGGTGCTCGATTGCCCGCCCGCGCTCGACCTGCTCACGCTCAACGCCCTGGTCGCGGCGGACTCGGTGCTGATTCCCATGCAGGCGGAGTACTTCGCGCTCGAGGGCATCAGCGAGCTCCTCGACACGGTGGAGCGGATCCGCGCAGCGTTGAACCCAGAGCTGTCGATCGAGGGCGTGGTGCTCACGATGCTCGACGAGCGCACCAGCCTGGCCAAGCAGGTCATGGCCGAGCTCCGAAAATATTTTGGAGAGAAGTTGTGTGCGACTTCGATCCCGCGGAACGTTCGCCTGGCGGAGGCGCCGAGTCATGGGAAGCCGGCGCTTCTGTATGACGTGAGATCGCGCGGGTCGGAGAGTTACATCCGGCTGGCAAAGGAGATCATCGCGCACTACTTTTCGCAGGCAGCGGAATCTGCGACGCAAGCGCGGGCTGAGAGCACTACCAGGGCGCAAGGGGCGGGGGAGACGGCGAGCGAGGTGACGACGGCCTCGGCTGAAGTCGCGGCAGTCGTGGACGAGGCGAAGGAAGGGGCTGCGGAGCCGGCGGCGACCGAGGCGCCGGTGGATGGGATGGGGAAGACGGCTTAGATCGATGGTCGTCTATATTGACGAATATCAATGTAAATCAAAAAGACAGCCGTTGGTCGATAGTCGTTGCTCGTTGCTCGTTGGTCGTTGGCGAATGCGCTGCTAAGTTGGGATTTGTGTCCTGGCAAATTCCTGCTTGCGCGCTGGGCTCGCGCGTCGGAATGACAATTCTGCGGGGGCCCAGCGGCGGTGGGGGACTCGGCGAGCGCCAGGTCCCTCGACTTCGCTCGGGATGACAGAGTGTGCGAACGAGCGAAATGAGGTTGGCAGCGGGCGGCTTTGTTACGGGGGATGAGTTCATTTCGGGGGAGAAGGATTAGCGATGGC
>Ga0306926_10008329_pt1 | contig 11333 bp, 8 predicted proteins | sample flu12Cox44000178_FD_203759 | JGI IMG/M metagenome (GOLD analysis project Ga0306926, IMG submission 203759) | Lab enrichment of tropical soil microbial communities from Luquillo Experimental Forest, Puerto Rico - flux8day.12C.oxic.44.000.178 (v2)... | ecosystem: Environmental > Terrestrial > Soil...
CGAGGGCCGGGAAAACACGCCGGATTCCTCGCCGGGGTGTCTCCTGCCGCCGCCCGCGCCGCTCGTGAGCGACCTGCTCATCAAGCAGCGCGCCGGACGGCTCGGTATACCGCTCATTCCCGGCCACCGCGCGGTGCTCACCCGCGCGCTCGATCACAAGCGCAATCCGCCGCGGCTGCATCCCGGCAATCCCAGCGCGCAGAAGCTCAGCGCCGAGGCCATGCGCAGCCGCGGTGCGTGTCTGTGGGCAACGCCGTGCAACCGCGGCTGCTCCGTGCGCGCCAATTACCAGTCGATCACCGTGCACCTCCCTCCGGCGCTCGCGAGCGGCGATCTCGATATCACTACCGATGCGATGGTCTACGAGGTGACCGTCGGGCGTGACGGCCACGCCACTGGCGTGAATTTTATCGACCGCAAGACCGGCAGGCAGCGGCACGCGGCTGCGCGCGTGGTCGTGCTCGCGGCGAGTGCCTGTGAGTCGGTGCGCATACTTCTCAACTCGAGGAGTGCACAGTTTCCGCAGGGACTCGCCAACTCGAGCGGCAAGCTCGGCCATTACCTGATGGACACGGTCGGCAGTAGCGTGAGCGGGCAGGTACCGCTGCTCGAGAGTCTGCCGCCGATGAACGAGGACGCGGCCGACGGGCATCAGATGTACGTACCCTGGTGGCTGTACAAGAAGCAGCTCGCTGGCAAGCTCGGGTTCGCGCGCGGCTACCACATCGAATTCAGCGGCGGCCGCCGCATGCCGGGGTACGGGACGGCAGCCGGCATCGAGTGGCTGACCGGCGGCAGCTACGGCGTGAAATTCAAGCAGGACGTCCGCCGCTACTACGGATCCTTCGTCTCTTTCGACGGGCGCGGCGAGATGATCCCCAACGAGAACTCCTACTGCGAAATCGATCCGAGCGTCAAGGACAAGTGGGGCATCCCGGTGCTGCGCTTCCACTGGAAGTGGTCGGAGCACGAGCTGCGCCAGGCGGCGCACATGCAGAGGACCTTCGCCGAGATCATCGACGCTATGGGCGGCCGCGTGCAGGGAGTCGTGGAGTCGGACGGTGCCAAGGCCATCGCCCCCGGCGGATTCATCATCCATGAGGTTGGCGGGGCGAGGATGGGAGCCGATGCGCGCTCTTCGGTGACCAACGAGTGGTGCCAGACCTGGGATGTGCCGAACCTCTTCGTTACCGATGGCGCAGTGTTCGTATCCAATGCAGACAAGAACCCGACACTCACCATCATGGCCATCGCCTGGCGTGCCGCGGACCATATCCTCGCGCGCATGCGCCGCAGGGAGCTGTGATGGACCGGCGCACGAGCATCAAGTGGGTACTGGCGACGAGTGCCTCGTGGCCATTGCTGCGCGCGCGCAGTGGATTCGCTGCCACCGCGGCAGGCACCGATCCGACCCCGGTCCTCAAGGGTTATGGCACCGATCCTGATCTGCTCAAGACATACCACCCGGGAGATGTCTGGCCACTCACGCTCAGCGAACCGCAGCGGCAGCTTGCGGCCATTCTCGCCGACCTCATCATCCCGGCCGATGAGCATTCAGCAAGCGCGAGCAGCGTCGGGGTCGTCGATTTCATCGACGAATGGGTGAGTGCGCCCTATCCGGATTGTCAGCGCGATCGGCCGATCGTGCTCGCGGGCTTCAACTGGCTGGAGACGGAAGCTGCGCGGCGCTTCGGCAAGGAATTTGCGGCGCTCGATGCGGGCCAGCAGACAACGCTGTGCGATGAGATCTGCGACGCGTCACGCGTCGCGCCCGAACGGCGCGAGGCCGCGCGCTTTTTTGCGCTGTATCGCGACCTCACCGCCGCCGGGTTCTACTCGACACCGGTCGGACGCAAGGACCTCGGCTACATCGGCAATGTGCCGCTCAAAAAGTTCGAAGGGCCGCCGGCCGAGCTCCTGCGCAAGCTCGACCTGCTCTAACGGACAACGGATGCCCATCATGAACCGAAGCGTATTCGTGCTGCTCGCCTCGCTCGGCTGTGCTGTCGCGCCGTTGGTCGCTGCCGACCAAAGCAGCGCGCCGGGTCCGTGGCGATCGCTGCTCGAGGATCACGCCGCGCCGGCCTGGCGCGGTTGGAAGGAAGCGGGGCTTCCAGCGGGCTGGCGCATCGAGGGTGGCGTTCTTTCCAAGGATGGCAAGGTCGATGATCTCGTGAGCAACGACAGCTTCGTTAGTTTCGAGCTGGAGCTCGAGTGGAAGGTCGGTAAGGCGGGCAACAGCGGCATCTTCTACCGCGGCACGCGTGAGTACGATCACATCTACTGGAGCGCGCCCGAATATCAGCTGCTCGATGATGCCAACACCGAGGATGGCCAGAGCCGTCTCACCGCCGCCGGCTCCAACTATGGACTGTATGGCGCAGCCGCCGGCGCGGTGCGCCCCTTCAATGAGTGGAACAAGACTCGACTCGTGGTGAAGGGTAATCACGTCGAGCACTGGCTCAACGGCAAGAGGGTGCTCGAGTACGAGCTGAAGAGTGCCGATTGGAAGGCGCGGGTCGCAGCGAGCAAATTCTCGAAGTACCCTGACTACGGTCTGGCCACGAGCGGCGTGATCGGCCTGCAGGGCGACCACCCCGGCGCGCTCGCGATTCGCAACATCCGTATACGCGAGCTGCAATAGCAGGTGAGACCATGTCAGCAGACCTGGCTGAGTCCATGCGCCGTATCGGCGCCCTGCTGAAAACGGGTCATTACGTCGCAGCGCATACGCAGTTGGAATCTCTGCTGGCCGCAAATCCCGGTTACCTGGAAGGGCTGCTGCTGCTCGCTGGCATCAAGCAAATCCTGGGCGACAACGGCCAGGCGGAATTGCTGCTCCGGCGTACCCTCGAAATCAACCCCGCGTCGTCCCCCACGCTGACCGCGCTGGCGGAGTTGTTGCTTCTCGCGGGTCGCAGTGCCGAGGCGCTACCCTTGTTGCAGCGTGCAATCGGGAGTCCACCGCCGCAGCCGCGCGCGGCGCTGCTGTTGGCGCGCCACTACCTGGACGCAGGCCAGCCGGCCGCGGCGCTCGAGGTTGCGGCGCCGTGGTGCAATGGCGGCAAGGCCGATGCCGATTTGTCGGCGCTGCACGTCGCGGCATATGCCGCGCTCGGTCGCCAGGGCGAGGCCGTGGCGCACTATCGTGCTCTGGTGGCAGGCGCGCCCGACGACCCCGTCGCTACCCATACTCTGGCCGTCGCGTTGAATGCGGCCCAACAGCCGGCGGAAGCCGAGCGCGTCGTGCGTCATACGCTGTTGCACAGCCGGCCGACCGCGGCGTTACATTACACGCACGCCCGCAGCCTGCTCACTTTGGAGCGATTCGAGCAAGCCGAGCTCGCCTTGCGCGAATGCGTCAGGCTGGCTCCGCACCACGCCGAGGCCCACGACCGGCTGGCGCAGCTCATCTGGATGCGCACCGGCAATATCGTCGAGGCGACGCGCGCAGTCGGCGAGGCCCTCGAAAAATTCCCGCATGACGATGCACTGCGGAGCACCAAGGCCGCCTTGCTGCAGGGAGCCGGTGACGCGCGGGGCGCTTTTGCCTGTCTCGCCGAACGTGCCGCACGACCCGAGTCGCACCCCAATTTACTCATTCGCGCGGGACTGGCAGCGCTGGAGTTCGAGCCGGTCGCCGCGCTGGCACTCGCAGAACGCGCCCTGGCAGGGCAGCCCCGCAACCACACAGCCCGCAAGCTGCTGTGCGCGGCATATCTCGGTGTCGGAGAGGGGGCTAAAGCGCTGATTGAGTGCGGCACGTTGCTGCAAGCCATGCCCGACGATCAGTATCTCATCGCCATGCAGACGACCGCGCTGCGGCTGCTGAACGATGCGCGCTACGAGTCGTTCTGCGACTACGACAAGATGGTTCTGTCGACGCTCCTCGAAGCGCCGGCGGACTGGCCTGATCTCAGCAGCTTCCTGACAGAGCTGACCTCGCGCTTGAACGTCCTGCACAATCCGCACGGGCATCGGGTTCTCTATCAGTCATTGCGCTGGGGAACCGAGACCACCCAGGATCTTTCCCGCAGTCAGGATCCGGTCATACAAGCACTGTTTCAGGTCTTTGCGGCGCCCATCGCGCGCTACCGCGAGCAGATCGGCCAGGGAGAGGATGCCCTGCGGCGCCGCAACCGGGGCGCGACGCGTTTCAACGGCGGCTGGTCGGTACGCTTGCGCTGCGATGGCTACCACACGAGCCACGTGCATCCGCGCGGATGGATTTCCTCGGCTTGCTACATTCAGCTACCCGATTGCATGAGGGCGGGCCACACGGCCGAAGGGACTCTGAGCTTCGGCGAGCCGGGCATGCTCACCACACCGTCGTTACCCGCAGAGTTGTCGGTTCGCCCCGAGGTGGGTCTGCTGGTGCTTTTCCCGTCGTATTTCTGGCACGGCACGCTGCCCTTTCACAGCGCACAGCCACGCCTGACGGTCGCTTTCGACGCCGTCCCGGACGCAGGCGCCGCCGCATCCTGAATCGCCCGCCAATAAACGGCGCAAAATCTCCCCTCACGTCGCCGTGAGGGGAGATGGTCTCGGTCGCGCTACCAGAAGTACTTGGCTGTGAAGTTGACTTCGCGGCCCACGATCGAACGGCCCATACCCACGTTGTTCTGCACCGTGTTGCCGCCGAAGCGGGCATTGCCTTCGGTCAACCCGATCTGGTTGGTAAGGTTCGAGCCGAGCAGCCGGAACTCCCACTTCTCCCCGACCCTGGCATTGATGCCTGCACCCAGGTCGTAATAAGCCGGCAAGGGCGTCAGGTTCGATTCGTCCTGGAAGCGCTTGCCAATGTGCTCGTAAGTCAATTGCTCGGTCAGGGTGCCCCAGTTGAAAGTCTGCGTAGCGCTCGGTGTTACCCGGACCTGGAACTTCGGCAGACGCGCCAGCTGGTTGCCGTTGATCGCGCCGCAGACGGGGATGCCATTGATGTCGTTGTAGACAAAGCAGCCTGCGTGGTCCTTGTAGGTAGCATCTTCCCAGATGCCATTGACCGTGAGCAGCAAGCCGCTCAGGAACTGGTTGTCACTGGTCGCGAAGGGACTCACGGTGCCGACGAACCGCGCGCCCTTGGAGTCCGATCCATAAGTGGAAGTCGGGCCGATCGGCACGTTATTGATGTCCTTGGGTTGATACGCGATTCCCGAGAACTCCTTGTAGTAAGCCGACGCGTCGAGGTACATCCAGCGGTTCTGGATCTTGAAGCCGAACTCGTAGTTCGTCTGGGTTTGCAGCGGCACGTGAGTCGGGCAACTGGTCGTGCCGCCGTTGTAGATGTTGCAACGGACATCGTCGAAGTTCTGCATACGCACGCCATTGTTGGCGCGCACGTAGGCGCTCATATGGTCGCTGAACTCGAAATTGATACCCCCGTTGTACGTCGGCCTGGTGTGGGTGGCATCGCCATGCGAATAGGTGCCGTCAGGCAGCACGACCGCGTTGTCCCACAGATCGGTGGCCGATCCCATCTGCACCGCCGCCAGGTTGCTGGTCTCCTGGCTCAGACTGAGGTGCTCGCCGCGAGCGCCGACATCAAATAGCCAACGACCGATCTTCCAGGAGTCGGAAAGATAGAGGGCCACATTCGTCGCGTGGCCGTTCTGCAGGATGTAGTAGCCCCCGTTGGCCTGCAGCCCCTGCGGGCTGCTCAGCTGGTAAGAGTTTCCGCCTGCGCTGGATGTGAAGATGATGGGCGCAGCGTTGGGCTCATTGGTCGTCAGCACGTTGGGGCCCAGGGACCAGTTGTCGTTCATGTTGTAGTGGGCTGCGTACAGACCAAAGGTCAGATTATTGTTATCGAAAATTTCCTTGATCACGCGGAATTCGTCGATGACACTCGTGAGCTTCTTCTGGATATACCAGACCTGCTGCAGGATCACGTTTTGGCCGGGAGCCACCGGCTGACCGCTCGGGAAGACGGCGTTGACGTCGGCCGGGGTCAGTCCAGCGGCAGCCCAGGGTCCGGTACCCGTGGCTTGACTGGTGATGTAGTCCGCCAACGACAAGGGGTTCCCGTTGTTGATCAGCGCGTGCGTATTCAGCTTGCCGCCGTCGAATATAAAGTTGTTGCTGATCGACCAGCCGTTGCCGAATGACTTCTTGAGCTCCGAGCCGAAATAGTTGAAGTTCGCACCTCGACCATCACTGATGTCGTTGTTCTGAAAGCAGTGACAGAGCGGGTCCGGCACCTGGAAATTCTGCAGCTGCTTGCTGTTCCAGGTGGAGTTGAGCTGATTGAATCCGGGATACGTATCGATCGTGCCGTTGTTGACGGTGTAAGGGAAATCGGCGACCCATTGATTCTTGTCTTGCAGAGTTCTGGCCCAGAACATGAGATAGCCACCGTCGAGATCATGCTTCAACGTGGCCGTCAGCTGGCCGCCGATGTCAGAGGGATACTGCGGATCGCGCACCCCGTCGGAAACCCGGTAGAAGCCACCGATGCTTCCGTACCATCCTTCGCCGAGCTTGCCGCTCTGGAACACATCCACACGTTCCATGCCCTCGAAGCCGTAGGTCACCCCAAGGGAGCCGGTGGACTTGTCCGAGCCGGTGCGCAGTAAGAAATTCGCCGTCGCGCCCGCCTGGCCCTGGGTGAAGAGTGCGCTCGGTCCGCCCTGGACAATCTCGACGCGCTCGACCGTGTCATCGAAGCGTACGAGTGAGCTGTTGTCCATGAAGGACAGCGAGGGAACACCGTAGACCGGCGAACCCTGGATCATGGTCGTGAAATAAGGAGAATCGCCGCCACCGAGGGGAAAGCCGGCGACGTCGATATTGACGCCTGTTTGTCCGCCGGATGCTTCCGGCCAAACGCCAGGGGAGAGTTTGTAGATCTCGGCGGCGCTCGCGGGATTCGCCATTTGGATATCCTGCGCGGACGCCGCTACGATGTTGTAGCTGGCGTCCAGCTTCTTCACCGATTGAGCTGTCGCGGTGACCACCACCTCCTGCAGCGATTGTCCGCCTACGGTTTCTGGTGCCTGGTCTTGCGCCCCCGCTTGAGCGGCTGCCTGAGCCCAGGCGACCCCGCCTGTTCCCCAGAGGATTCCGGCCACGGCGCCCGCTACCGCTGTCGCGGCACTGAGCGGCCGGGCACTCGGACGCACTAGCTTGTTGCTTTTGACGCTCATGGATGATTCCTCCCCCGATATGGTGTCGCCGTGAAGGAGCGTAGTGGCTCGCAGAAGTGCCAGCCCGTCAGTGCACACCGTCTGCGCTTCGACAGACGTCATGCCCGCCGCGGCCCGCACTTTCATCAAACTGTAATTGGAATGATTTGCGATAACAAGTTTTGTTGCGCAGGTACAACTAGACTAAGGCTTGGCTTTTCGGGCACATTCGATGAGTTTTGCGGCTACGCCACATGATGTCCGCTGGCGGGAACAGCGCCAGGCCCGGCAGCCCAATCGGCAGCCTGGTGCTCCCTGCCTGATAAAGTGCCCCTCACGCCTGGAGCAGGCGGTAGTGCTTCCGCGGAGTCCGTCATGCGCTTCGTGAATCTCGCCGCTGTTACCGGTCTCACCGTGCTGTTGGCTTGCAGCTCCGTGGCGGCGACTCCGCAACCTGGTGTGCCGACCTCGGAACTCCGGGTTGCAGCGCTCATGCCGGCCGAATGGACTCCGAAGAGACTGAAGTTCGTTTACAAGCACGGGGTCACCACGCATTACTCCTGCGACGGTCTGCGGGACAAAATTAAGGACATCCTGACTCGGCTCGGTGCAGGCGACATCGAGATCCGCAGCACGGGCTGCATCAACCCGAGCGGTCCCGATGTCTTTCCGGGCATGGATGTCAGGATGAACGTGCTGCAGCTGGCGCACGAGTGGACGATCGGGCACACGGTGCCTGCGCGCTGGAAGAAAGTCGATCTGCTCGCCGGACGGGACCCGGTGGACGCGGCCGGTGACTGCGAACTCATCGCGCAGATCAAGCAGGACGTTCTGCCGCTCTTCGTGACGAGCAATGTCGACTACAGCGCGACCTGCGAGCAGCGATCAGTGCTGCCCGGGGCCACGCGTCTCACCGCGGACGTGCTGGTCGCGGAGAAGAACCTCGCGGCGCCTTCGGTCGCGCGCTAACAATCCGCTGCTGCCGATAGCGTGTGCTCCGCGGCGCCACAAGCGTGAGTAGTACCGAGTCCCAATCCGCTGGAGTAGAGTTCGAGCTGGTTCTTCGCGGTGCAGCAACGACGGTGTCTTGTGCAGTGGTGATGATGGGAATATAGGGAGAAGTCATGAGGCGCGTCGAAGACAACAACGTCCAATCAATTCGCTCGGAGGGCGGTTCATGAAAAATCTTTGCCGTTTCGATGTCATCCGCTTATTTGCCTTCGGCGTGCTGGCGCTGCTTCCCGTCGCGTCTGACGCGCAACAGCTGCCTCCGGTTGCCAAACAGATGGCCAAGACCTTCGGTCTCGATTCGTTCGGTCAGGTCGAGGCCATCCGCTACACCTTCAGCATTCCCGGTCTCATCCCTCCCCGAACGTGGGTATGGGAGCCAAAGACCGACACGGTCTCCTACGAGGGAAAAGACAAGGAAGGCAACCCGGTGAAGGTGACATATCAGCGCTCCCAGATCGACACGCAAAGTGATGCGGTGAAGAACCAGATCGATCCGGGGTTTGTCAACGATCAGTACTGGTTGCTGTTGCCGTTGCACGTAGCCTGGGACGGCGCGACCGTGACCGACGAGGGCATGCACGAGACGCCGTTGACGAAAGCGTCGGCGCATAAAATCGTCGTGAAATACGCTGCCTCGGGCTACTCTCCCGGTGACACCTGGGACCTCTACGTTGGCCCGGACAAGCGAGTCGTGGAAATCAGCTACCACCGCGCCGTACCAGTCCCGAAGTTGCCCAATCTGGTCAACGCAACATGGGAAGGCTACAAGAAGGCCGGGCCACTGCTGTTTTCAACCGACCACCACGGAACGGCGGACGGCAATGCATTCGCGCTCACCTTTACCGACATTGCGGTCAAGGTGAAGGGATCGAAGGACTGGATAAACGCCCAATGATTCCCGACGAGGGCTGACATCGATCAGGACGTCAGCACCGGACATTTTCGCGGCGCCGGGGTCGGCGCCGGCGCCGCGAAGTTCCGCCTCAGCTGAGCGCGTTCAGCCACCGCCCTGAAAGGCCGGCGGGGACACTGCCGATCCGTCCGCTTGCAGCGCGCGCGAGGATGATGGCATCGAGCCCCAGACGCCTGCCGTAGCGATGCAGCGCGAAGATCAACATGAGCACGAGCAGGAAGAAGTAGGTCCAGGGCCACTCGCCCTCGGCGTTGTAAAGGCCGAGCCACAGATTCAGCACCTGCAGCGCGCCGATGAACCCCCATAGACGCACGAACAGGCCGAGCATGAGCGACACCGCGGTCAGCACCTCCAGCGTGTACACCACGGGCGCAAACAGATAGAAATGCGGCAGCACGATGTGATTCACGAAGTCCGCCTGCAGCGGTATCGCCGCGGATTGACCCTCACGGGTCATCCAGAAATGGAGGCCGCTGTTCAACGGATCACTCGGGTTGTCGGTATATAAGGGCGGCAGTTTCCACAGCGTCTGCTGCCACCACATCGTGCCGATGAACAAGCGGCTCAACCAGTCGCCAACATTGCACCAGGAGCGCTGGCTCGGAATGCTGCGCCAGGCGTGCAGCGCAACGGCAATGCTGCCAAGTAGCAGCAGCCAGTAGATCAGCGTCATCCAGGCGGGCTGCATCAGGAAATGCAGCGCATCGGAGAATGGGTTCGGTTTCATGTCTTGTGTTCCTGTGCGGCTCGATGTCGTGAGTTTTTCGATCGGTCACCCTGGCGCCTTTCGCAGGCCACGCGTGCAAAAGTGAGACCGATACGCAGCGCGGCCTTCAGCGTTCCCGTCACGGTACCCGACACCTTGGAAGCGCCTCCCAACCGCCGTCGATGCGCGACGGGCAACTCGAGGATGCGCAGCCCGGCGCGCGCGGCACGCATCTGCATCTCGAGATTCCAGCCGTAGGTCAGCTCGCGCATGCCGAGCTCCTCCAGAGCCTCGCGGCGAATGGCGCGGAACGCGCACATGTCGGTAAAGCGTACACCGTAGAGCAGACGCGTCAGTGCGCCGGCGCCGTAGCCCGCCGCGATCTGCAGCGCGTTCATGCTCCCGGGCTCACGCTTCCCAAGTGTGCGCGTGCCGATGACGAAGTCGTGCGTACCCGCCAGAATCGGCGCGAGCAGCTGTGGCAGGAGCTCGGGTCGATCGCTGCCGTCGCCGTCGAGGAACGCGATGATGGTGCACTCATGCGCGGCGCGGGCCCCGGTCGCGCAGGCTCGCCCGTAGCCGCGCTGCGGTTCCACGATGACCTGGGCACCCGCGGCGCGGGCACGTTCGACGGTATGGTCCTGGCTGCCGCTGTCGACGACGATGATCTCATCGACCGCATCGCGCGGGATCGCGCGAACCACCGCCGCGATCGGTTCTTCTTCCTCGAGCGTGGGAATCACGACTGCCACCCGCGGGCGGACTGACCGCGCGCACTCATCGCGTGCCAGGTCCGGCGCTGCCATCACAGGCTCCAGCGCAGGCCGCAGCGCGCGCAGGCGTGCGGCGGCCGATCACTCAGCAGCGCGCGGCGAAATTCCTGATAACGTTCGCCGTTCCAGATCTCGCGCAGCGTTTGCTGCGTGGCATCCCCGAGTGTGAAGCTGGCGTACCCGCGCATCGAGAACGGCGCGATGCAGCAGGGCAGCGCCTTGCCGTGGGCCGTGAAATACATCAGGGTCCAGGGGCGGCGGCACAACGACCAGGGCTGCTGCTCGCGCTGCTGGTGCAGGCTCGTGCCGGGCTCGGTTGCTCCGGAAGCATTGAAGGCGATGCCCAGGCTCTGCGCGAGCGTCTGTGCCGCGCGGATATGGGCCTCATCCCCGGTCTCGACCTGCTCGAACAGGGCCGATTCGGAACGCGCCAGACCCTGGCCCTCCGCAAAATACACCAGACGCTGCAGGTAGACTTCGGGCACGCCGAGCTCGTGCGCCAGGCGAACGAAGGCGGGCAGCTCGGCGATCGTCTCCTTCAGCCCCGTCAGCCACAGCGAGACGCGCGGCGTGGTGCACTGTAATCCGCTCTGCAAGGCGGTGAATGCCCGTACGTTGCGTACGATACGCGCGAACAGATCGCGGCCACGCACCAGTGCAAAGCTCGGCGCGCTTGCGGCGTCGAGCGAAATGCGCAGCTCGTCCAGACCGGCATCGATCAGCAGCCGCCCGGCGCGCTGCGTGAGCAGTGTGCCGTTGGTGTTGAACAGGACATACACACCGCGGTCCTTGAGATGGCGGATCATGCG
>Ga0306926_10008330_pt1 | contig 11332 bp, 11 predicted proteins | sample flu12Cox44000178_FD_203759 | JGI IMG/M metagenome (GOLD analysis project Ga0306926, IMG submission 203759) | Lab enrichment of tropical soil microbial communities from Luquillo Experimental Forest, Puerto Rico - flux8day.12C.oxic.44.000.178 (v2)... | ecosystem: Environmental > Terrestrial >...
GAAGATTTCTCTCCGCGGTCTCCGGCGACAAGCCCAGGCTCGCCCAATAGGCGGCCACGGTGTCCGCCGAAGCGCGCGGTTTCGCGATGATGAAGCGGCGATCGACCAGCCGCTTCAGGGCTTCGCGGATCTTGTCCGACGGAAAATTCCCTTCCAGCGCGCGCACAAGCTCCCGAAAACTCTTCCCGCCCTCGCCTATCGCGGCAGCGAGCGCACAATAGAGCTGGCCGTGAAGAAAGAACTTGCGGTCCTCGGAATAGAGGCACACGACGTTGTACGGCAGCACATAGACGGTGAAATTCGGCGCGAACCGCGGAACATCTTTGCTGTCGTGCTGCGCAATGCGATCGCTGCGATCGCCTGTCATGCGGTGAGCACGCGCGGTTCTACGCTTATCGCGACCAGTCCGGATCGCCATTGCAAGACATGTATTCTCGAGCTTGCGAGAGCGCCGTCGTCTCGCTCGCGCGCTGGCGTTTCTCGCTAGGATTGACCATCCACTCGGCCATCATGCTGCGCTGCGAACAACACATAATTGGCCGGGTCGAACCTGGTCAACCCGGCCATGGCCTTGCGTTTGCAACGTAATCGGAGCGCGCCAGCTCTAGCAGATACGGCAAACTCCCCACGACAAGCAGCAGCCGCAGCCTCCGCAGCCGCAGCCTCCGCAGCCGCAGCCTCCGCAGCGGCAGCCGCAGCCTCTGCCGCATCTGCAGCCCCCGCAGCGGCAGCCGCAGCCTCGGGCGAATTTTTCCCCAAGTCTGGGCGTTCCGGCGTTTTCCTTGTCGAAGACGTAGAACGTCCCCAAGCTGACGTCGGCGACTTCTTCCTCACTGAGAGTGATTTGGGGCGGGGAGGTATCCCACGACGGTACTTCCGCGGCCGGCACAGCGGTTGCTGCGGATGCGCCGCCCGCCAGCGACAAAGACACGCCGACGACTCCCACCACCGGTACGGCTTCCTTCGGATGTTTTCGCTTCGAAGCACGCTTCGTGTGCGGCATAGTCGAGTCCTCCCACGCCTGCTAGCGAATGTTCGACGCCCGGAACGCTATTGGTACGCTTTGCCCATGCACCTGGCAAGACCGATTACGCATGCCGATTGGTGTAGCTTACATGAGGCTGACACACGCTGCCGGCGACGTGAACAACCGTTCATAAGACACGCGAATCGCGGCCGACATGCGCTCGCAAAAACGCACGGGGGCGCGTCGAGTTCCTCGACTTTGTCAAAGACATCGTCGCCGCCTCGATTATGAAGTAGGCTAGTGCCCCGATTCCGAAGTTCGCATCATTGTGCCGCAGCCTCGTTTGCGACTTCGGAATCGAAGGACACTAGCAACTTATTGATCTAGTGTGGCTTTGGTTCAGAAGTCCGCATTTCGGACTCGCTGCAAAAATGATGCGGACTTCTGAACCGCCACACTAGGCCGACACAAATGCGGGCGCCGCGGCGTCTTTGCAGGCCGAATGAGAGAAGCAGAGATGGCCAATTCGCATGGCCGTTTCGTCTGGTACGAGTTGATGACGACGGACACGGAGGCTGCCAGGGCCTTCTACGCCGAGGTCGTCGGCTGGGGCACGCAGGACGCGTCGATGCCCGGCATGGCCTATACCTTGTTTACCGCTGGAGGGGCCTCGATCAGCGGGCTGATGGGCCTGTCCGAGGACGCGAGGAAATCGGGCTTGCGGCCGAGCTGGCTCGGATATGTGGGCGTCAACGACGTGGACGCCACCGCCGATCGCATCAAAGAGCTTGGCGGCGCCGTGCATGTCCCACCGACGGACATCCCCAACATCAGCCGCTTTTCGGTCGCGGTCGACCCGCAAATGGCAACGATTGCGTTGTTCAAGTGGCTCAAAGGCGGCCAAGAGCAGCCCCCCGCGCTGGACGCGCCCGGCGGCGTCGGCTGGCATGAGCTGATCGCCGCCGACTGGGAGAAGGCGTTTGCTTTCTACCGCGAGCTCTTCGGCTGGCAAAAAGCGCAGGCCGACACCAGCGCGATGGGCCCATATCAGCTGTTCTCCGCCGGAGGAGAGACCATCGGCGGCATGTTCACAAAGCCTGCGACGGAGCCGGTCCCGTTCTGGCTTTATTACTTCAACGTCGGCGACATCGACGTGGCGATGAGGCGCGTGAGGGCTGCGCGTGGCGAGATCGTCCATGGCCCGATTGAAGTGCGGGGCGGCAGATGGATGGCCCAATGCACCGACCCTCAGGGCGCCATTTTCGCTCTGGTGGGAAAGCGCAGCCACAACGGCATCGGATATTTCGAACGCGTACCAGCACGCCACCGGAGCATCGGTTAAATAGCAAAGCTGGCCGCCGCCGGCGAGTAACGCTGCGCATTCCGCACGGGCTCGATCTTGAGCCCGTTACACCCGGCGATGAAGCCGATGCTCGATCCACAGAAGCAGCGCATTGGCGAGCGCTGCAAATGCAAACAGCACCACGGCGATCGTAACCATCTCCTCGGCCTGCATCAGCTGCATGGCGTTGATGATCAGAGCGCCTAATCCATGCTTGGCGGCGAACATCTCGGCCAGAAGCACCCCGAGCAGCGTCAGAGAGAAGCCGATCCGCAGACCCGCGATCACCTCTGGAAGCGTGGCCGGGAAAAGCACCGTGAGAATGGTCTGCCATCTCGACAGCTGAAGAGTTTGCGCCGACTTCAAATAGACCGGTGGAATATTGCGGATCGCGTTCATGGTCAAAAGCGCGACTGGCAGCACCCCGTGCATCGCCCCGAACGTCACTCGGCCCGATAGGCTGAGACCAAAAATCAGCAGCACGACTGGGTAGAGCGTCACCTTTGGCAGCGTGTAGAGGGAGATGAGAATCGGCTCGCCGACCGCTCCGGACAGTCGATGAACTCCCATCCACACGCCGATGGCGAGTCCAATTCCGTAGGACAATATCAGCGCGTAGAAAAAGCAGACGAGCGTCGCCCACGCGTTCTCGGCAAAACGCTCGCTCGGCACGAGCTTGGCGAGATAAGCCAGCGTCGGCACCGGGCCGGGGAGCGCGGTGGCGCCGACGACCTGATGCAGCGCCTGCCAGGCCAACAGCAGGACGATCAGGATGATCAGCGTATCGGCTGCGCGTTTGGTCGCGATCATGGCTTGCCGATCCCGCGTCGCTCCGCCCAGCGCTGATCGACCGCGTGCAGCAGCATGTTGACGACCGTGGCTACGATGATCAACAGCAGCATCAGCGCGTACATCTGCCGATTGTTGAAGTCGGTATAGGCGTCGGAAATGACGCGCCCCAGTCCCGCGGGTGCAAGGATGAACTCGCTGGCGATGACGCCGATGAAAGCGTAGCTGACGGCGAGCTTGACGCCGGTGAAGAGATGCGGCGCCGCTGCCGGTAATTTCAGGAGCAGCGCTGTGGCGATGGTCCCCATGCGATGGACACGCCCCACCTTGGAGAGCACTTGCGGCACGCGGTCGAGCCCGTTCAAGGTTGCGATGATCATCGCCACGATCGCAGTCGCCACCCCCATCAGCACAATCGGCATGATCGAGAGCCCGAAGATCACGATCATCACCGGGTAGAAGATGAAGATCGGAACCGCGTAATAGGTGGCGAAGAACGGATCGAGCGCCTGCCGCACGCGCGGCAGCGCGTGAATGACGACGCCGAGCGCAAAGCCCGCCACCACGGAAATCAAGGCCGCTACGACGACGATGCCGAATGTGCGGACGATCTGATCATTGGCCTGCGCCGAAATCAGAAGACGAACCAGCGCGTCCGCCATCTCCGAGGGCGCAATCACGACGCGATGATCGATCAGGCCAAGCCGGCAGCAGAATTCGAGCATCCCGATCGCGATCGCAACGACCGCAATCCTGATCCAGCCGACCCGGCTCATTCGGCCGCCATCCCGGAATAGCCGAGCGATTTCATCGATTCGCTGCGGAGGTTGTCCCACAGCCGGCCCGTGATCTCGCCGAACGCTGCTTCGCTGACGATCTTGCTGTCGCGCTCGCGCGGCCAGCCGGTCACGACAATGTCAAGGAACCGCCCCGGCCGAGCCGACATGGCACCGATGCGGTCCGACAGCATCGCTGCTTCGTCGAGCGCATGCGTGATCAGGAGAATGGTCGCGCCGGTGCGCCGCCACAGGCGCAGCACCTCGTCGCCCATGAGCAGCCTTGTCTGCGCATCGAGGGCGCCGAACGGCTCGTCGAGTAGAATCAGGCGCGGCTGAAGCACGAGCGTGCGGGAGATGCAGACACGCTGTCGCATGCCGCCCGAAAGCTGCGCGGGATAAGCGCGGGCGAAGTCCGTCAATCCCATGAACGCCAGCGCATCATCGACGCGGCGACGAATCTCCGCGTCGGCCACGCCGTTGCGACGCAAGCCGAACGCGGCGTTATCCCACACGGTCAGCCACGGAAAGCTGGCGTCCTCCTGAAAGACGACGCCGACGCCGTCCGGCACCTTGCCTGTAACCGGACGGCCCTCGAACGTCACCGTGCCGGCCGTTGGCTGCTGGAGGCCAGCCAGCACCTCCAGTAGCGTGGACTTGCCGCAGCCAGACGGACCGACGACGGCGAAAAACTCGCCCCGTTTGAGGTCAAGATCGACCTGTCCGAGCGCATGAACCGCTCGCGTGCCGGCGGTCGCCGGATAGATCCGCGTTACACCCGAGAGGGAGGCGTGAATGTGATCCTGGACCGTGGCCGTCATTTTTGCAGATCGGGCGGCAAGAATGAGCCATCGACGATCTTCTTGAGGTCGACGCCGTTTTGCAGCATTCCGACGCCTTTCATCGCACGCACGGTCTGCTCGAGCAGTGGCATCTCGATCCGGCCCTCGGTCCAGAACTTCGCCTCCACGAGCTCCTTCACCATGATGCCGACGTGCTTCGGCGGCAGCGGCGCATAGAGCTTGCTGAGTATCTGGATAGCCTCGTCGGTATGCTCGTAAATGAACTTGGTGCCTTCGCGACGCGCCGCCTGGATGGCGCGCAGCTTCTCCGGCCACTCCTTTATCGCCTGCCCCGTGGCCATGCCAAGCTGTGACGGAATGAGCGGCAGGTCTTTCGGACTGACGAGCACGCGATACTTGCTCTCGCCGCCGCGGGTCCGAAACAGGATGATAGGGATGGACGTGACGTCCACCACGCCGTTCTCCAACGCGGTGAGCGCGCCGCTGAGACTGCCAAGCGCCGTCATCTGCACGTCGCCCTGCTTGAGGCCCGCCTGCTCCATCACCAGCACTCCCATCATCTCGCCAAGCGATTTCGGATTGCTGATGCCGAACTTCTTGCCTTTGAGATCGGCCGCGGTCTTGAGCGGTGAATCGGGCATGACGATTATCACCAGGTCGGCCAGCGAGCGCGAGGTGATGCTGACGATCTTGACGTCCTGACCCTGCTCGGCCGCGGCGATGACCGGGGCAGCCGTGACGTCGCCGTAGCCGAGATCGCTTGCCATGGCATTGCGCACTGAGCTGCCGCCGCCTGCGCCGGAGATAATGCCGGTGATGTCGACACCGTGATTCTGGAAAAAGCCCTTCTCCAATGCGATGCCGTATGGCGCGCCGGAGGGGTCGTTCTTGTATTGGGTGACGAGGAGATCGGCGGCGTTGACCGGCGGGACTGACGCAAGACCGATCGCCACGATCAGGACGATGCTCCTAGGATTCATAATCATGTCCCCTCCTGAGATGACTTCCGGCGCCCCCGGCCGCGGCTGCCTGCCGCGATCACCCTAGCGTAGCTGGTGCAGCGCCTGGCGTATATTGGAACATTGACGCAGGAGCGTCAGCGCATCGTACTTTGTAGACACGCGTCTACCGAATCAAGCTAATGACTTTTAATCTGACGTCGAATACGGCAGCTTTCCGTTCACATGAGGTATGGCAGACTCACCACCTTTGGGCCGCTCGGCGCGAATCTATACGGCGAGGCCAACGATGCCCTGCTCTCACTCCGGCTGAATGCCGGCGTCCTTGACCATCTTGCCCCACTTGCCGAGCTGGATCTTGACAAAGTCCTCAAACTCCGTGGGCGTGCTTGAAAACGCCTCGAAGCCAACGTTGCCGAGTTTCGACTTGACGTCCGGATCGTCGATGATTTTGCGCAGCTCCCTATTGAGCTGCGTCACGATCGTCGGCGGCGTATGGGCCGGCGCGACGATCCCGGCCCACGAATCCATGTCGAAACCGGTTACGCCGGCCTCGTCCAGTGTCGGCAGTTCCGGAAACAGCGGGCTGCGCTGCAGGCGCGTCACCGCGAGTGCGCGCAAGGCCCCGGATCTGACATGCGGAAGGCCAGTCGTGAGATCGGTGAACATCATCGACACGCGGCCTGCGAGCACATCCTGGATGGCCGGCGGTGAGCTCTTGTAAGGGACATGCAGCATGTCGATTTCGGCCCAATGCATGAGCGTCTCGCCGGCGACGATGCCAGAGGTATTGGCGCTGGCGAACGACAGCCTGCCGGGATTGGCCTTGCCATATTCGATCAGCTCCTTGACCGTCTTGACAGGCAAGCTCGGATTGACCACCAGCATCAGTGTAAAGCTCCCCACACGCGTCACCGGCGTGAAGTCCTTCACCGGATCGTAGCTCACGTTCTTCATCAGGAATGGAACGGCCGAAAGCGGGGAGTTGGTCGCCATCAGCAGCGTATGGCCGTCTGGCGCCGAGCGCGCGACGTAAAGCGCGGCGAGCGCGCCGTTCGCGCCCGGGCGGTTCTCGACGATGACGGTCTCCTTGAGTGCGACACTGAGCGGCTGAGCGATCACGCGGCAAATCGTGTCGCTGGCGCTGCCGGGGCCGAATACGGCAACGAGGGTGATTGGCTTGCTGGGATAGTTATCGGCTAGGAGCGCCGAGCTGAACAATGCCGCCCCTGCGGCCACGAGAACGAGACACAGCTTTTTCATGCGTGGTTCCTCTCTGGTTATCGCGAGTTTTTATTCGCTGAGGCGTCGGTCTCGCGCAGGCGCGCCTTATCAATCTGTGCGGTCGAGCATAGCAGATCTCGGCAACCGTTGCGTTTCGGTTGAATGAGAGCCGTTTGTCGCAGCGCCCCGTTGCCCGCTGAAAGGACGAGCATCTTAGCCAACTTCACTGCGTCGGCACGATGCCGAGGTCCTTGGCCGCGCCGCCGATCCGCGTGCGCTGCTGCGTGATATCGGCAGCGAAGTCGGCAGGCCCGCCGAAATTGGGGATCTGCCCGGTGAGGTTCAACCGTTCCTCGACCGCCGGATCAATGGCCTCGCGAACATCCGCGGCGATGCTCTCGCGAATTCGCTCGGACATGGTCGGCGGACCGAAAAAGCCGACAAGGCCGTCGAGAGCAAGGTCGGGATAGCCGGCCTCGGTGACCGTGGGCACATCGGGCACGACAGCGGCCCGCCTGGTATTCGTCACCGCCAACAGCTTGACCTTGCCGGCCTGCAACTGTGGTCGCACGATCGCGAACGCCGTCACGTTGACCTGGATGCGTCCGATCGCCAGATCGTTGGCTGCTTCGACCAAATTGCGATAAGGAACTTTTGACATCAATAGGCCGGCGTTCTTGAGAAATGCGGCGAACAGAAATTCGTTGCTGCCGGTCGTGCCCGCCCAGTTGAGATTGCCGGGCTGTGCGCGCGCCATCGCCACCAGTTCCGTGACCGATTTCACCTCCAGGGAGGCGGGCACAGCCATGACAACGATCGTGTTCGAAATCCTAGCTATTGGCACGATGTCGGCGGGTTTGTAGGGCAGGTTCTTGTAGATAAACGGATGCGCAGTGAATGACCCGCTTGGTGCAGCCAGGAGCACGTGGTCATCGTTGGCGCCCACGAACGCGCTGATCGCGACGAGACCGTCTCCGCCGGGGCGATTTTCGACGACGACCGGCTGGCCCCAGCGCCGGCTCAATCGATCTCCGATCAGCCGCGCGCCGATATCGACACCGCTACCGGGTCCGAGCGTCACGATGACCTTGACCGCCCGTTGCGGCCAGGTCTGCGCGGTCGATGGCTTTGCCGCGAGGACAAGCACGGCGAGAAAGGCGACGCCAAATGCAAGACGCTGCATGCTCAGCAATGGTACCTCCGATGTCACGATCCAAGGGCGCAGGCGAGCACCCCCCGGAAAGCCGCGCTTGCCGAGAGGCATCGCGCATTACTTCCAACTCATGCACGATAGCACGGTTAGGCTCAAAACGTTGAGGGCGCCGATGCCGAAAGCTGGTGGCGGTGGCGCAGGGATCGTCGTTGCGTGGGCCTAAAGCACATCGGCCAGACTGCGGCCGTGGAGATCGATACTGAGTCCTTGCAGCAGGTCTCAGCCTGGCATCTATGTCCGTAAGATTTGAAGGGCACCGCCCGATCGCTCAGACGGCTTGAGCAACACCAGCTTTCGACCCGCGCACGACGCAGCGAAAACCAATGTGGCAGGTCGAGGTATCAACCGCCTCACCTTGCCGCGCCGCTGGCCGATAGCGCAGGCAGTAATTGGGTGCGCAGAGATGTGAACCGCCTTTCACCACCCGGCGAGCGATACGACCGCCGGGCTCGCTCGGCACGCAACAGGATTTTTTGAAGTTTTCGGCGCGAGGCGGCGCCGTGAAGGGACTCGCGGTCCACTCCCATACATTGCCGATCATGTCGTAGAGCCCGTAGCCATTTGCGGGGAAGGCATCGACTGGAGAGGTGCCTTCGTAGCCGTCCAGCTTGAGGTTCTCCCAGGGAAACCGGCCCTGCCAAGTGTTGGCCATGGCCCGCCCCTCCGGAGCAAACGCTTCCCCCCACGCGTAGGTCGCGCCGTCGAGACCGCCGCGGGCGGCGAATTCCCATTCGGACTCGTTCGGCAGCTCCTTTCCGGCCCAGGCCGCGTATGCGGACGCATCCTCGTAGGTGACGTGAACGACCGGGTGGCCATCCCGACCATCGATGGCGCTGTCGGGACCCTCGGGATGCCGCCAATCTGCCCCGGGTACGTATTCCCACCAAACGCGATTGTCGCGCAGATCCACGGGGCCGCGTGGTTTTCGAAACACCGAGGAGCCAGGCACCAGGAGAGACGGGTCGGCGTCCGGGTACATGGCGGGATCGGGCGGACGCTCGCAAGTCGTCACGTAGCCTGTGGCGCCAACGAATTTCCGAAACTCGGCGTTGGTCACGGGATATGGGTCTATCCACAATCCTTGCACAGTTTCCTGGTGCGCCGGGCGCTCTTCGCGATAGAACTCGTTTGAACCCATGAGAAAGCTGCCGCCGGGGATCCAAATCATGGATCCCCGGTTCGATTTATCAGACGCAACGCTCGCCTTCATGTCGCAACTACGCAGAGGACGTCGATTTCTGCGAATCTTTCGATACACGCGTCATCGACATTTCGCGCACGCGCCTTGTGTATGGACACGAGCCTAGACTCGCGCGTAGGGCTTCGGCACGAAATCGAGCGGCGATCCGCTCGGGATGAGGTCTTCTCTTTTTTTACTTTCCTCAAATTCCCAAACAACTCGGCGCGCATGCTGCATCACCCACCAACGCACGTACCGCTGGTTGACGGGCTCTCGTTCTTTCGGGTCCTCCATAAGATGCGTAATGCGGGCAAAGCCCAGCGGCAGTTCCGGGTCGTGAAAGTGCTGCTGCCGCTTGAAGTTGATCTTGAAGTCTTTCCATTTGACGGCGTGCAGTTCTTCGTTGAGCCAGACTATGCAAGCGTCTCGGTTTGAGTTTTGCTGCTTGCCAAGAAAGAACGGCCCTTGGTCGACGCCGTCGATGATCCGATCGCGCGGCGGCTCGCATCCAGCGAACCCCAGCAGAGTGGTGAACATATCTGTTACGTGAACCATCTCATTGCTCTCGGTTCCGGGCTTGATTCGGCCGGGCCAGCGGATCAGGAACGGCGTGCGAATGCCACCTTCCGCCGAACTAAAATACGAGCCGTCAAAAAAACCAGCCGTCCCCCGGCCAGCCAAGTGATCCTCGGCGCCGTTATCGCCGCAGTAAACAACGATGGTATTGTCGGCAATCCCAAGCTCGTCGAGCTTATCGAGCAACACGCCGAAGTCATGGTCGAGCATCAGTAGGCAATCGCCCCAATCGCCGTTGGCGCTTTTGCCCGCAAATTCGTCGCGCGCGAGCATGGGGAAGTGCAGTAATGAGTGATTGAAATAGAGGAAAAACGGCTTACCTGCGGATACGCTGCGCTCCATGAAATCCAGACCGCGCTTTTGGTATTCGAGGTCGCAGGTCTTTTTCATTTCCATCGAGAGCTGCTGAGAAAGGATCGGCTTTACGCCTTCGCCCTTGCGGCCCTCGTGCATATAGGAGTAGCCGTCGCGCTCGGGCACGTAGTGGGGGTCTTCGAGCCACATGCATTCATCGTAGGTGCGCAGCGGCCCGTACCATTCGTCAAAGCCGTGATCGGTCGGCCAGCGTCCATCTTCCGCCCCGATATGCCACTTGCCGAGGCACGACGTGGCGTATCCAGCCGCGGATAGAATTTCGGCGATGGTTTTCTCCCATCGCACGATGCCACCCGCGTTGCCGCCCAATGCAATCGTGTGGTTGCCGGAGCGGATCGGGTAGCGTCCTGTCATCAAGGCCGAACGGGTCGGCGTGCATTGCGGCTCGACGACATAATGCGTCAGCTTGACACCCTCCGTGGCGAACTTGTCCGTGCGCTTGGTGTCAGCGCCTCTCAGGATCCCGCCGCCGTAGCAACCTAACTCGCCCATGCCCAGGTTATCGACATGGAAGAAGAGGATGTTTGGTTTTTCAGAAGGCATTGATTACTCCTCATTGACAGCGGTTTTGATGCGGATCGGCGTCGTGGCGGAGGTGATTACCGCTGCTCACTTACAGCCCGCACCTTGCTTGGTATCCTTTGAGCGGCATTTCGGCCCAGAACCTCGCATATAGTGTTGTTCGGGACGGTAATCGTCAAACATCGTTTTCAGGAATGAACCCTTGAACCATCGCAACAAGGCGCGACGTAGAGGCGGCAAGGCCTCTTTGATTTGGTCACACACACGGCTGACGGCGTAGGTCATGGCAGTCCTCCGGCTGTCCCGATTGATTAGGCCGGACTTTGGACCACGAAAAGCAATTCATTGCGCCGGCGCGCCGTCCGAGCGGGGCCGAGGTTGCGAGGCAAGAAATGTGGCAAGCGCGGAAATATCCCGGTCGGACAGTTTTGCGGCGACCGCCGGCATGGTTTGGCTCAAGTCGTTCTGCCGTTCACCCCACCGCCAATCGCCCAGCTGCTTGGCCAGATAGGCTGCGTGTTGAGCCTTCAGCAGTGGCGCGTCCGGCCGTTTGCTCTCCGCGTTATCGTGACAGGAACTGCAGCTCGCGATGCCGGAAGCCGCGTC
>Ga0306926_10008331_pt1 | contig 11331 bp, 10 predicted proteins | sample flu12Cox44000178_FD_203759 | JGI IMG/M metagenome (GOLD analysis project Ga0306926, IMG submission 203759) | Lab enrichment of tropical soil microbial communities from Luquillo Experimental Forest, Puerto Rico - flux8day.12C.oxic.44.000.178 (v2)... | ecosystem: Environmental > Terrestrial >...
GCCACGGACCACGACCCCCTCGACCCGGTGCGGGCGGCCCAGCGCCTTCGCCGCGTCGGCGACGTCGCCGGCCGCCAGCAGCTCCCTGATGGACGTCGACGAGATCGTCACGTCGTCGGCCACCAGCAGCGGCATCCCTTCCGCGGTGAACTCGTACTTCTCACCGAGCTTGGCCAGCAGCGGCACGTCGCCGGCCGCCTTGTGGCCGAACCTGAAGTCCTCGCCCACCACGACCACCGCCGCGTGAAAGCGCTCGACCAGCACGGTCCGGACGAACTCGTCGGGGTCGAGCCGGGAGAAGTCCAGGGTGAACGGGATCACGCAGACGGCGTCGGCGCCCAGGCTGGCGAGCAGCTCCGCGCGGCGGCGTGCCGAGCTGAGGAATGGCGGATGGCTGCCGGGCCTGATGACCTCGTCCGGGTGCGGGTCGAAGGTGATCACCACCACCGGCAGGTTCAGCTCCTTGCCGATCCGCGCCGCCCGCGCGACGATGCGCTGGTGGCCTCGGTGCACGCCGTCGAACACGCCGATGGTGACGACGGACTCGCCCCACCCTGCGGGTACCTCGTCCAGGCCGTACCAGCGGTACACGTGCTCTCCCTTCGCTCACCCGCGTACTGGTCGCGCACTCCAAGCCTAGGGGTCAACGGGCCGAGGGCGGGCCATGGGCCCTAACGCGGGCAGCCCGACAACGACGCGGCCTTAGCGATGCGTCACAGGGCCGACCTGCTGACCGCTCCGGCCCCGGCGACACGCGCCGCGACGACGACCGGAATGATTGTCAGCAGGATGACGATAGTCACCACGGCGTTCACCTCCGGCAGCTGCTGCCCTAGCCGTATCGCGCCGAAGATCCACAGCGGCAGGGTGTTCTGCGCGCCCGCCGTGAAGACCGTGACGATGACCTCGTCGAAGGACAGGGCGAAGGCAAGCAGCGCGCCGGATACCAGCGCGGTCGCCGTCAGCGGGAGCATGACATGACGCGCCGTCTGCCAGCCGCGCGCGCCGAGGTCCATAGAGGCTTCGGCCAGCGACCCTGGCGTGCGGCGGAGCCTGGCGATCAGGTTGTTGTAGACCACCACGATGCAGAACGTGGTGTGCCCGACCACGATGGTCAGCGTGCCGAACTGGACGCCGGTGAACGAGAAGAAAGAGTTCAGCGCGATCCCCGTGATGATGCCCGGCAAGGCGAGCGGGAGCACGAGCAGGAGCGAGATCGCCTCGCGGCCGAAAAACCGGAACTGGTGCAGCGCGGACGCGACTGCTGAGCCAAGCAACAGCGCCAGCACGGTCGCGAACAGCCCCACCCGCACCGACAGCCAGAACGCGGCACGCACCTGGGGGTCGTTCCAGGCCAGCGCGAACCAGTGCAGCGTGAAGCCCGAGATGGGCCAGCTCTCGATGTTGGACGGGTTGAAGGCGTAGAGGACGATGAGCACGATCGGGAGGAACAGGAACGCCAGCACCAGCGCGACCCAGACCCGCAGTGCGGCGCGAAGGCCCTTGGATTCCATGGCCTACATCGCCTCGAAAGCGCCAAGCGCTCTGGCGCCCAGCAGGTAGACGGCCATGATGGCGATGGGGACCAGGGCCATCGCGGCCGCGAACGGCACGTTGTTCGCGATCCCGATGTTCGAGTAGATGACGTTGCCGATGAAGTTCGCGCTCGTCCCGCCGACCAGCAGCGGCGTGATGTAGTCGCCAAGGGTGAGCGAGAACGTGAAGATCGACCCGGCGACGATCCCTGGCAGGGCAAGCGGGAACAGCACCAGGCGGAAGGTCCGCCAGGTTCGCCCGCCAAGGTCCTGCGACGCTTCTATCTGTGACGTGGGGACGCGCTCGAGCGCCGCGTACACCGGGATGATCATGTACGGGAGCCACAGGTAGCAGAACACTGTGAACACGGCCCAGTTCGTGTAGATCAGGTGCACCTGGCTAAGGCCGAGCTTGCCCAGGAGCCAGTCAAGGAACCCGGCGTGGGTGAAGATCAGCAGCCAGGAGTAGACCTTCGCCAGGTAGCTCGCCCACAGCGGCAGCAGGATCGCCACGAATAGGGCGGTCCTCGTCCGGGGCGCCGCGATCCGGGCCATGAAGTAGGCGAACGGGAAGGCGACGATGGCGTCCACCACGGTGACCGCCGCCGCCATCCCGACCGTCCGCCCGATGATCTCCAGGTAGGCCGGGGTGGTGAAGATCGTCTTGAGGTTGGTCAGCGACCAGACCCGCTCGATGTTGGTGGTGAACGGGTTGATCTGCCAGAAGGCCGTGACGAGGAGGACGAGGAGCGAAGCGAGGTAGATCAGGACGAACCAGGCCAGCGGCGGGGTGAGCAGCATGGTGGCTCGTGCCCACGGCCGTCGCCACAGCGCCGCCGAGACGCGGCTGGCCCAGTCCCTCCTCTCCGCCGCAGGAGCAGTAACCTGCGTCACTTGACCTGCGTATTCCAGGCGCTGACCCACCCGGAGTAAGGCACGCAGTCCGGCTGCCCGTTGTCGCAGGTCGCGATCGGCGTCTTCCACAGGCTGATCGAGCCCAGGTAGCTCGCCGGGGCGTTGGCGTGGTATTCGGCGCACGATCCTGGCTGCATCTGGTCCATGTAGGGGCAGGCGAGCTTGTTGTCCGGCGTCTCGCCGTACGTGATGGCCTGCAGGGCCTGCACCTTCGGCGTGCTGATGTACTGCATCCACATGTAAGCGCAGTTAGGGTGCGGCGCCTTGGCCGCGAGCATCCAGGTGTCCGCCCAGCCGGTCGCGCCCTCGCTCGGCACCACGGAGCCGATCGTGAAGTGAGCCGCCTTCAGCGTGCTGACCTGGTAGGGCCAGCCGGCGCCCACGATGGCGTTGCCGTTCTTGAAGTCGAAGATCTCCTGGGAGGCGAGGTCCCAGTACTTCTCGATCAGCGGACGCTGCGACGCCAGCAGGCTCACCGCCGCCTGGAACTGGGTCTGGGTCAGCTCGTACGGGTCGGTGATGTTCAGCGACGGCTTAGCGGTCTTGAGGTAGAGCGCCGCGTCGGCGATCTGGATCGGGTTGTCAGGGACGGTCACCTGGCCCTTGTACTTCGAGTCGTAGATGACATTCCACGACGCCGGGGCCTTGGCGAAATCCTTGGTGTTGTACATGAGCACGTTCGGGCCCCACTGAAGGGAGACGCCATAGTGCACGCCGTTGATGGTGTTGAACGGCGGGGACTGGAAGGCCGGGTAGAAGTCCTTCCAGCTCGGGATCAGGTTGATGTTCACCGGGTGCGCGTCGCCGCCATACAGGATGCGCAGGTCAGCGTCGCCCGACGAGGAGACCATGTCGTACTGGCCGCCGCCGCCGTTCTTCATCAGCGAGACCATCTCATCCGAGCTGCCCGCGTACTTCGCGTTCACCTGGCACCCAGTCTGCTGCTCGAAGGGCTTCACCCACTTGGGGTCCAGGTAGCCCTCCCAGGCGATGAGGTTGAGCTGGCCTTCGCCCTTCCCGATCTTCTGCAGCACCGGAAGGTTCGCCGTCGGCACCGTCAGCCCCGTCGTGCCCGCCCCCGTCCCCGTCCCGGTGCCGGTGCTCTGCGAGCTGCTGCTTCCGCTGCTGCAGGCGGCCGTAATAAGGGACAGCGCGGCGACTCCGAACGCGATCGCGGCGCGCGAGCCGATCCGCGGCCTTGTCATTTTCATCGGTTATCCTCCCCCTGGCCCGGATCCTGGCCGGCGCCATCCTGCGGAATGATGAATGCCTGCTCGGCGTGCCACGAGACGCGGACCCGCGCCCCCGGGACGATGCCATGGCCCGCGCCACCGTCGCCGTCGCCAGGGAGGACGGGTGCTTCCGTGTTCTGGCGGCTGACGACCAGCTCGCCGCCGTTGTCAAGCTCCACGACGTAGCGGGTAAGGATCCCCGCGTAAATGACGTCTTTGACCCGAGCGCGTTCCACGTGCACACCGGCCGGGTCCGGCTGCCCGTCCTCGAGCAGAATGAGCTTCTCTGGCCGCACAGTGACCTGGCGGCCATCGCGCTCGACCAGGTTGGAGACCCCGATGAACCCGGCGACGAACGCCGTGCGCGGCCGCTCGTACACCTCGACGGGCGAACCAATCTGCTCGATCCTGCCGTGATTCAGCACAGCGATGCGGTCGCTCATCGTCAGCGCTTCTTCCTGATCATGCGTGACGTAGATGAACGTGATGCCCACCTCGCGCTGGATCCGGAGCAGCTCGAGCTGCATCGCCAACCGGAGTTTGAGGTCGAGCGCGCCGAGCGGCTCATCGAGCAGCAGCACCTGGGGCTCGTTGATGATCGCTCTGGCCAGCGCGACGCGCTGCCGCTGCCCGCCGGAGAGCTGCGCCGGCTTGCGGGCGCCGAGCCCGGCCAAGCGGACCATATCGAGCGCCTTGCCCACCCGTTCGCGCCGTTCGGCCTTAGGGACGTGGCGCACCCGCAGCCCGTACTCGACGTTCTGCGCGACCGTCATGTGCGGGAACAGGGCATAGTCCTGGAAAACCGTGTTGACGTCCCTGGCGTACGGCGGGACCCGCGTGACATCCCGCCCGCCGAGCTCGATCCGCCCCCCATCGGGCCGCTCGAACCCGGCGATCAGCCGCAGCAATGTCGTCTTTCCTGACCCCGAGGGCCCGAGCAGCGTGAAGAACTCACCCGATCGCACCGTGAGTTCGGTCTCGGCGAGCGCCTCTACGTCGCCGAACCGCTTCCGCAACCCCGTGACATGAATCGCCGCCGCGGCGGCTGCCTGGTCACGTTCAGCTGCGGGCTGCGCAGAACTCGGACCCATGATCATTGCGTTGGTTGTACATGATTCCTGGCACGCTACGCAATGGGCCGGTCCCCGGCAGGGATCACGGTTGGATCTCGATGTCAACAGGGGCCAATCCGCAGTAATCCGTCGTTAAAGCTCACAAACGGGCAATGAATCCGCAACCAGAAAAGCTAGCCGCGCTTGACCCGCGAGCCGGGCGGGGGTCAGGGTGTGAGCATGCGAAGCGGGGGTGCCGCAGCGCGCAGCGAGGACACCGGCGAGCTCTACGAACGGTCGGATGCCCTCGGCGCACTCCGGGCCGCCCTGGATGCGGCGCGCGACGGCCACGGGCAGCTTATTCTCGTCTGCGGCGAGGCGGGCGCCGGAAAGACGGCGCTGTTGCGGCGGTTCGCCCGTGATACCGATGGCACCGCGCGGTGGCTTTGGGGGAATTGCGACCCGCTGTTCACGCCCTCCCCACTGGGCCCGTTCCTCGATATCGCCGACCAGCTAGCCGGAGAGTTTGGCGAGCTGGTCAAGACGGGCGCGAAGCCGCCCCAGCTAGTGCACGCCTTCATGCGCGAGCTGGGCGCGGGGGGCACCGATGTGGTGGCCATCGACGACCTGCACTGGGCTGATGAGGCCAGCCTCGACCTGCTTGAACTTGCCGGGCGGCGGATCGGGCGGGTGCCCGCCCTCATCGTGGGCAGTTTCCGGGAGGACGAAATGGACCCCGAGCATCCGCTGCGGACGGTGCTGGGAAGGCTGGCGACAGCTCCCGTGACGAGGCTCAGCCTGACCCCGCTGTCGCGTCACGCGGTGGCCCTGATGGCCGCCCGGCATGGGGTTGACGGGGAGCAGTTGTTCGAAAAGACCGGGGGCAATCCGTTCTTCGTGACCGAAGCGCTGTCCTGCGGCGCCGACCGGGTGCCGCCGACGGTCCGGGACGCGGTGCTGGCGCGGGTGTCGCGTGCTGGCCCCGGCGGCCGCCGGCTGCTCGAGACGATCGCGATCATGCCTTCGGCCGTTAGCCTGACGGTTCTCGGAGGACTCGCCGGCGCGGACCTGGATCACCTTGATCGCTGCCTGAGCTGCGGCGTCCTGGTAGCGGCAGAGGCCGGCACGATCCGGTTCAGGCATGAGCTGGCGCGGCTAGTGATCGAGGAAGCGATCACACCAGCCAGGCGAGTGGCCCTGCATCGCGCCGCGCTGCGCGCTTTGCGAACGTCCGCCAGGAACACCGATCCGGCGCGGCTGGCGCATCACGCCGAACAGGCCAACGATGACGACGCGGTGCTGGCGCTGGCTCCCGCCGCCGGCGAACGCGCGGCGGCGGTCGGCGCGCACCGGGAAGCCGCCGGACAGTACGCGCGGGCACTGCGGTTCGCCGACGCGCTGCCCGCCACGAGCCGGGCACGGCTGCACGAACTCCACTCGTACGAGTGCTACGTAAGCGACCAGCCAGAACGGGCCATAGACGCGCGCAGACAGGCACTGGCGATCTACCGGATCCTTGGTGACCGGAGAAGTGAAGGTGAGTCGCTGTGCTGGCTAGCCCGGCTGCTGTTCTTCGCCAGCCACGACGCCGAGGCCGACGCGGCGGCCCGGGCTGCCATCGGGATCCTTGAGTCGCTGCCGCCCGGCCGGGAACTCGCCATGGCCTATAGTGCGCTCTCCCACCTGCGCATGCTGAGCGACGACACGGCACAGGCCGTCGCCTGGGGCGAGCGGAGCATCGACCTCGCCGAACGGCTCGGCGAGACGGAGGTCCTCGCGCACGCGCTGAACAACGTCGGCGCGGCCGAGTTCAGCACCGGCCTCGACCAAGGCAGGGAGAAGCTGGAGCGCAGCCTGGCCACGGCTACCAGTGCGGGGCTAACCGAGCACGTGGTGCGCGCTTTCGCCAACTTGGCCTCGGTAGCCGTCAGCCATCGGCGATATGACATCGCCGACCGGCACCTGGCCGACGGGCTCGCCTTCGCGGCCGACCAGGGTCTCGACGCCTGGCGCTGGTACCTGCTGGCACTTCGCGCCAGGGCCGCGCTTGACCGCGGCCAGTGGACCGCTGCGAGATCAGACGCCGATACCGTGCTCGGCGCGGCCCGGCGGGATTCTTTCGCCCGGCTGACCGCGCTCGTCGTGCTCGCGCTCGTCCGCGCCCGGCGCGGCGAACCTGATTACCAGGCGCTGCTGGAAGAGGCGCGCCGGATCGGGCGGCTGAACGGCCACGTCCAGCAGCTAGGCCCGGTAACAGCTGCCCGGGCCGAGGCCGCATGGCTGGCCGGCCGCCGCCAGACGGTGGCCGGGGAAGCCAGGCAGTGCCTGGAACTCGCCCGCAGTCGCGGCGACCGATGGATCAGTGCCGAGCTGAGCTGCTGGCAACGGCGCGCGGGCGTGGCCGATGACCCCAGCGTCCCATTGCTCGCGCCCGGGCCGTTCGCGTTGCAGGCCGCGGGAGACTGGGCGGCTGCCGCCCAGGCGTGGCTGGTTATCGGGTGTCCATATGAATCGGCGCTCGCGCTTGCTGACAGCGGAGACAAGCAAGCGCTCTTGCGAGCGCACCAGAACCTGACCGCCCTGGGGGCCCTGGCCACGGCGGCGGCGATCGCACCGCGGCTGCGCGCGCTGGGAGTGCGTGGGCTGCCGCGAGGGCCGCGAGCGGCTACCGCGCGCAACCCGGCTGGCCTTACCACGCGCGAGCTCGAGGTTCTCGCGCTGCTCTGCGCTGACCTGCCCGATGCGGACATCGCCGCGAGCCTCGTGCTGTCGACCAGGACAGTAGAGCATCACGTGTCGGCGATCCTGCGCAAGCTCGGGGTCGGCTCGCGCCGCGAGGCCCGCGCCGTGGCCCACGACCATGGGCTGGTCAGCGGAGCCGTCACGGATACCTAGGTGATGGCCTGACCAACATGGGTACCCACCCCCGATCCGTTCAGCCCCTTCGGCGACGATGCTCGGTACCGGCGATTAACGGCTAATGGTCTACGAAGGAGGGACGGCACATGACTAGCTACGCACATCCAGAGGCGCTCGTCGAGACGGCCTGGCTCGCTGAACGGCTGGGCGACCCGGGCCTGCGGGTTATCGAAGTCGACGAGGACACCACCGCCTACCACAAAGGGCACATCCCCGGCGCCATCGGCTGGAACTGGTCCACCGACCTGCACACGCCAGTCGGCCGTGACTACCTGTCCAAGGACGCCCTCGCTGAATTGCTGTCACGATCGGCGGTCAGCGATGACGCCACCGTGATCCTTTATGGCGGCAACAACAACTGGTTCGCCGCCTATGCGTACTGGATCCTCAAGCTGCGCGGTTTCGACGCGGTCAGGCTGCTCAACGGGGGCCGCAAGAAGTGGGAACTGGAGAGTCGCGAGCTGGTCACCGAGATACCGGTCTACCCAGGTCAGGAATACCGGATCGAGGCGCCAGAGCGCCCCGGCATCCGGGCGATGCGCGATGACGTCCTCGGCGCCATCGGCGGCAACCGGGCCGGGCTCGTGGACGTACGCTCGCCAGAGGAGTTCCGCGGGGAGAAGCTCGCACCTGACCACCTGCCGGGAGAGCAGGCTCAGGTACCTGGGCACATTCCGGGTGCGGTTAACGTGCCGTGGGCGCGGGCCGCGAACGACGACGGAACGTTCAAGTCCGCTGACGAACTCCATGACCTGTACACGCGGCTCGGGATCACGCCTGACCGGCAGGTCATCGCGTACTGCCGGATCGGCGAGCGGTCATCGCACACCTGGTTCGCGCTCACCGAGCTGCTCGGGTACCCGGACGTCAAGAACTACGACGGTTCCTGGACCGAGTATGGCTCGCTGGTGAGCGTCCCGGTCGAGATGGGCTGACTCGGGGGATGGCCTGTCTCAACGGCGGCCCGCTGGACGTACACGCCCAGCGGGCCGCGCGCGCGTACGGTGCCGCGGCCGACCACTACACCCGGCCCGCGCTGAGCTTCTGGGACCACTTCGGCGCGGAGACGATCTCCCGGCTGCGCCTGGTCCCCGGCCAGGACGTGCTCGACCTCTGCTGCGGCGCCGGCGCGTCCGCGATACCGGCCGCCCGTGCCGTTGGCCCTTCGGGACGCGTGCTCGGCATCGACGTGGCGGCGCCGATGCTGGAGCTGGCCCGGTCCAGGGCAGCCCAGGAGAGCCTGGCACACATCGAGTTCCGCCAGGGGGACGCGACCGATACCGGATTGCCGGATGCCAGCTTCGACGCGGTGGTCTGCGTGTTCGGCGTGTTCTTCGCCCCCGACATGACGGCGTTCATCACACGGATGTGGCGACTGCTCCGGCCGGGCGGTGTGCTGGCCGTCACCACCTGGGGACCAGGCCTGTTCGAGCCCGCCAACAGCCTTTTCTGGGAGGCCGTCGGCGCGGTAGAGCCCTCGCTGGTCAGGGCCTTCAACCCGTGGGATCAGATCACCACGCCAGCGGCCCTCCGGGAACTGTTCGTGCGCGCCGGCGTCACGGACCCTGATGTGGTGGCTGCCTCCGGCCGCCATCAGCTCAAGCACCCGGAGCTGTTCTGGGACGTCGTACTCGGCTCTGGCTACCGGGCAACAATCGAGGCGCTTGGCCAGGAGCAATGCGATGCTGTGCGAGGGCAACTGCTGAGCACGCTGCGATCGGGCCAGGTCACGTCGCTGCGTACCGACGTGGTCTTCGGAACCGCTAGGCGAAGACGGCGAGAGAGCGCAGGCGGCCCGCCTCTTCACTGACTAGAGCAACTAGCGTGCCGTCCGGGGCGAAAGCAGCCATCGGGGTTGCCGGGCCTTCTTCCGGGGCGGGTGATGTCGGCACCGCGATTCTGGCGCCCTGGGACAGACGGCGGGCGTCGTCCGCCGTGAGGTCGACTCGCGGGAAGGCGGCGGCGGCAGCTTCGGCTATCGGTGTAACACGCGTACGTTCGGACAAATCTTCCAAAGTATGCGCCTGATCGAGCCGGTATGGGCCTACCGCGGTACGCCGCAAGGAGGTCAGGTGACCGCCAGTGCCGAGAGCGGCGCCGAGGTCGCGGGCCAGGGCGCGGATGTAGGTGCCGCTGGAACAGCGGATCGTCGCGTCGATGTCTAGAAAGTCCCCAAGCGGGCGAAGGGCGGTGACCGTGAACTCGTAGACGGTTACCGGGCGGGCGGCTAGTTCCGGCGCGGCGCCGGCCCGGGTGAGCTTATAAGCCCGCTGGCCGCCTACCTTGATCGCGCTGACACCAGGCGGGACCTGGCGGATCTCGCCGGTCAGCCTGGCGATCTCCGTCCGCAGCGCGTCCGCGGAAACGCCGCTGGCGGGAGCGCCGCCGGACGGCTCTCCCTCGGCGTCGTCGGTCGTGGTCGACTGGCCCAGCCGGATCGTCGCGACGTACTCCTTCTCGGTCAGCGACAGGTAGCCGAGCAGCCTGGTCGCCTTCTCCACGCCCACGACCAGGACGCCGGTCGCCATCGGGTCAAGCGTCCCGGCGTGCCCGACGCGACGGGTGCCTGCCAGCCGGCGGATCCGGGCGACCACGTCGTGTGAGGTCATACCGCCCGGCTTGTCGACGATGACCAGACCGCTCGAGGCTGTCATTCCTCGTCGTCTTCGTCGTCCCAGTCTTCGTCATCGGCCGGCTTGCGGTACGGGTCCGGGTCGCCGGCCCATTCCGCGCCCTCGCGGGTCCGGGCGAGTTCGGCGTCGGCCTGCCGGGCCGCCGCGACCAGGTCGTCGATCCGCCGCGCGCTGTCCGGCAGCGCGTCGGCGACGAACTCGATCGACGGCGTGTGCCGCAGCCCTAGCAGCCGGCCGACCTCCGAGCGGATGACGCCGGTCGCGCTGCGGAGGGCGACGGCGGTTTCCGCCTGCTCTTCCGGAGTACCGTAAACCGTGTAGAAGACCGTCGCTTCCCGCAGGTCGTTGGTCAGCCGCGCCTCGGTCACGGTGACGAAGCCCAGCCTCGGGTCCTTGATCCGCCGCTCGAGCATCTCGGCCACGATCTGACTGATCCGCTCGGCGAGACGGCGCGTGTTGGCGGCACCCATGGTCGGTCACTCCTCTTCGTTGAACAGCCGCTGCCTGGCCGACAGCAGCTCGATCTCTGGCCGCGCAGCCACGAGGCGCTCGCACTCGTCGAGCACCTCTGTGGCGTTTCGCGCGGTGGCGGACACGACAGCTACCCCGATTTCGGCACGCCGGTGCAGGTCAAGATGACCTGTTTCGGCTACCGCGACGCCGGGATACCGGCGCCGCAGCTCCGCGACGAGCGGCCGGACGACGGCCCGCTTCTGTTTCAGCGAGCGGACGTCGCCCAGCAGCACGTCCATCGTCAGCGCGGCTACGTACGCGGCTTCTCCCGCATCTCGAAGGTCTCGATGACATCTTCGATCTTGATGTCGTTGTAGCCGACGCCGATACCGCACTCGTAGCCCTCGCGGACTTCGGTCACATCGTCCTTGAACCGGCGCAGCGACTCGACGGTGAGGTTGTCGGAGATCACCACGCCGTCCCGGATCAGCCGCGCCTTGCTGTTGCGGTTGATCGTGCCGGAGCGGACGATGCAGCCGGCGATGTTGCCGACCCGCGGCACCCGGAAGACCTCGCGGACTTCGGCGGTACC
>Ga0306926_10008333_pt1 | contig 11331 bp, 15 predicted proteins | sample flu12Cox44000178_FD_203759 | JGI IMG/M metagenome (GOLD analysis project Ga0306926, IMG submission 203759) | Lab enrichment of tropical soil microbial communities from Luquillo Experimental Forest, Puerto Rico - flux8day.12C.oxic.44.000.178 (v2)... | ecosystem: Environmental > Terrestrial >...
CGCCGCCATTCGATTTGCGAGTTCGGGTTTGTGGATACGCGACGAGTTCTTTCGCGACGAAACAAGAGCATCGCTGGCCGCAAGCTCTTTGCCGATACCTTCTCGCGCCTCAATCGCTTTCGCCAGAATGAAGACTTCCTGCAGTTTTTGTTTGGCAAAGGCCATCCCGTGACGAATTTCCGGATCGAGCGAGGTTTCGAGATCGAGGTCAACCGGTGAATGTAGAAGTGAACACGATGGCGCGACTTCTATTCGTTCTCACCCGCTGGCTTTGACCGCAGTTTCAATTTTGGCAACCGCGGCAGTCAGATCGGTACGCCATGCATTCCGGCCATTCACGAGGCCAAGAGACAATCTCGGAAGCGGAGATTTTTTCGCCAGCACCGTCTCCAATTGCTTGGGCGGCGCGCGAACAAGATCAAGGTGCAGGCCAGCAGTTCCCAGGCTCAGCGCCAAGTCCAGATTGTCTCCGATGGCGCCGAAGTAAGTGGTCAACATCAGTTTGGGCAACGATGGTTCGCCGCGTAGGGCCGCGAAAGCGTCGGTGTAGAATTTGCGGGCCCCGGCATCGAGATCAAGACCAAGACACGGCTCGTCAAGTTGCACCCAGCTTGCGCCTGCAGCATTGAGAAGCGTCAGCAACTCAACGTAGAGCGGAATAATCGTTCCAGCACATGCCCGCGAGAGACAGAGGCAGCGGTTGGCTTAGCGAGCAGAACAAATGAAACCGGCCCAAAGATCACCGGCCGAGTTTCTATTCCGAGACCCCGGGCCTCGAGAATTCATTGACGGCTTTAGTAGAACGCAGAGCGAAACTCATCCCCGGCTCGAATTCCGGAACTACGTAGTGATAATTGGTATCGAACCATTTCGTCATTTCGAGCGCCGGCGATTGCTGTGCGCCTCGCTCCATGGCAAAGTATGTGGCCAGGCTTATAGGCCCACCGGCGCTTCCAAATCGCTTTGGAATAGCTCCGAGGGTGACTGCCATATCCAGAACATGGTCGTAGAGCGAAAAATCGTTTGAGGGTGGAACGGCAATTCCAGCGTCGATCTGAAGTTTCCAGTGCTCCTTCCGAAGCTGTTGAGCAGTTGTCAGAAATTCGGGTTCGGCCGCCGGGTTGGCCCAGCATTTTTCCACCGCAAACTTCAGTTCGCGCCGTTTTCCCATGCGCGGGAAACCAAGATTCCTGGAGTTGTTTGTGATCATTGGGAGATACCCTCCTTGCCCGTATGGTTCTGGGCGGAAATAGGCGGGACAACAACCGGTCTGCCGGCTTCATCCAGCGCTACAAGCACAAACTGCCTCGTGCGCATAGCTTTCTTTCTCCCGAGAGGAGATTCTCGGCGAAGAGCTCAACCTGCAGCGTCATAGAACTCCGTCCCGTCGCAATAATGCCGGCCGTGAGTTCGATTAAATTCCCATGATGGACAGCATTTTTGAAATCAACGCGCTCCGAACATGCTGTCACCAGGGTGCGACGCGCGCAGCGAGATGCTGCCACAAACGCGGCTTTGTCCAGCAGAGCGCTCTGATGACAAGGCCCAGCGCAGCGGTGGTCTTGCCCTTGCCGTCGCCGGTGTACACCGGTAGCTAGCCGTGCTCCATCGCGTGTTCTCGACCTCGCGCCTAGACGGGATATCCGCCTCTCGTAGTATTTCTTATCAAATGTATTCTCCACATGGCAAAGAAGGTGCATTCAACCGGTTGACTCTAACGAGGCATGACTGCAAGAAAAACCTATAATAACCAATGGTGATAGAGCCATGCAGATGCCAAAACGCTTCTGGATCGTAATGGTTCTTTTGGGTGCGTGCGCCCGGCTGGTTCCGCACCCATGGAATTTCACTCCGATGATGACTATTGGGCTGTTCGCTGGCAGCCATGCGCGAAAAGTGAGCACCGGTGTTCTGGCAACGATTTTCGCGCTTGCCTTGAGCGACGCCGTACTCGGCTTCTACTCCGGATTTTGGTACGTGTATGCGGCCGCGCTGATCCCGGTGTTTCTCGGCCGTTTGATTCGTGACCGAACTGGCGCCGGAGTGATTGCTGCCGCCGCTTTCGCCTCTAGTCTTTCGTTTTTCTTTATCACGAATTTCATGGTTTGGGCGACCGGCAGTATGTATCCGCACACGACCAGTGGGCTGTGGGCCTGTTTCCTGGCGGGCTTGCCCTTCTACCGGAATCAGATTTTGGGCGACGCCTTTTACACTGCTGCGATATTCGGCGGATACGCTCTCATTCAACGGTTAAGCGAACCTACAGGAGAAGCCGCATAGCGTGCGCATTGTTTCTCTATTGGCGAGTGCTACCGAAATCGTGTGCGCCTTGGGCGCGGGCGAGATGCTCGTTGGGCGATCGCACGAATGCGACAACCCGGAATGGGTACGGCGACTTCCCGCCTGCAGCGAGCCCGCGTTTGATGTGTCAGTTTCAAGCGGAGAAATCGACCGTGAGGTTCGGCGCAGAATCCGTGCCGGCGAACCGCTGTATCATGTTCGCGGAGAGCTGATTCGCGAATTACGCGCCGATCTACTGATCACACAATCGCATTGTGAAGTCTGCGCCGTCACACCCGGAGATGTGGAGCGAAGCTGCGGACATGGCGCCCGACAACTGTCCCTGTCCGCTATCTCTTTGGAAGAGATTTTCGAAGGCATGTTGCGGATTGCCCAGCACCTTGGTTTAGACGAGCGGGGTAAGGGCCTTGTTGGCCGGGAGCGGCAGCGCTTGGATATGATCCAGGCTAAAGCCGCGCGGTTCGGGCGCCCCACAGTGGTCATGTTGGAGTGGACAGACCCTTTATTCGCCATGGGAAACTGGGGACCCGAGCTGGTGGAGATCGCGAATGGCGAACTCTTGCTTGGCCATAAAGGCGAATACTCGGCTGCTATTCCTGCCGACCAGCTTCGCCACGCCGACCCCGAGTACTTGATCGTAGCTCCTTGCGGGTTTGGTTTGGACCGCAGTCTGCGGGAACAAAGTGTACTGGGGCAATATCCGCGGTGGCAGGAACTGCGAGCTGTGCAAAACGGCAACGTCGCATTTGCGGACGGTAATCTCTTCTTCAATCGTTCTGGAATGACGGTCTCTCAGACGGCGGAGATTATCGCTGAAATCCTTCACGGCGTTTCGTTCGGCGATCAAACCGAAGGAATTCATTGGCGCTGGAGCGAGGCGAATGTTGCGCAAGGTTCAATTCGGATGGGCGCGAGCCGAAGTTGACGAGAGTCGCTTTATCTTGGAGCAGTGGAAAAGACAGTGCCTGGGTGCTCCATCTTCTCCGGCAACAGGCCGACATTCACATAAGTGCCCTGATTACCACTTTCAATACAAAAGCAGACCGCGTGGCGATGCATGCCGTGCGTCGTTCATTAGTTGAAGAGCAGGCCAAACGCGTTGGAATTCCGCTGTGGGCCGTGGAATTGCCGTGGCCCTGTTCTAACTTGCAATACGAAGATCGAATGCGCGCCGTGTGCCAGCGGGCAACGGCAGAGGGCGTTACCGCCGTAGCATTTGGGGATCTCTTTCTACAAGATGTTCGGGATTACCGGATTCGTCAGTTGCAGGGGAGCGGCCTTGAACCGCTGTTCCCGGTGTGGCAAATCCCCACGGAGCAACTGAGCCGCGACATGATCGCTGCCGGTGTGAAAGCAAAGGTTACCTGCGTAGACCCATCGAAGATTGCAAGATCGTTTGCCGGTCGTGAGTACGACCTGAGCTTGCTGAAAGATCTTCCCACGGGAGCCGATCCGTGCGGCGAAAACGGCGAATTTCACACGTTCGTATACGATACGCCTGTGTTCTCTCAGCCCATCGACGTGCAAGCGGGAGAGGTCGTGGAGCGTGATGGATTTGTGTTTGCTGACGTGCTCACGGTTTCCGCGCGCGGACGATGAGTTCCACGGCGGAGATCTGCGAAATCGCCCATCCCTCGGGCAGTGCATCAACATATTCGCGTGCAGCCTCTTTGTCGCGGGAAATGGCAATCAAAACGTCGCTGTCGATCAGGTAAGGCATGCAATGGCTAGGGCGTTTCAGCCTCGAATATCACGCCAAAGATCACTGATACATTTGACGCTATCGCCGATGTCTGGCGCTCACTGATGTTTAGCAGTGAGTGAGGCAACATCGGACACGGTAAGGGCGGTCGCTCGCTGTGCGAGCCTCTCCGCGAAATCCATAGGGGCCGCCAGAGCCGGCGGGAAAATCGTGCGCAAGCAGATCACGGAATGTACCAATGCGGGGCATTCGCGACCCTCCGCCGGCTCTTTAGTGTGTTACGATGAGTGTGTTATCAGGAAACAGCGCGGAGTTTTATAGGCGGTTACGCCCGAAATGGGGCCGTTTTTGGGCAAGCCATACGAAGAGTGCGCTGTAAGCGAAGCGTGCAGGACGCGGGTTTTCGCCAACTCCTGAATTTTGCGCATGGGGACGTAGTTCAGTTGGTTAGAACGCTGCCCTGTCACGGCAGAGGTCGCGAGTTCGAGTCTCGTCGTCCCCGCCAACATTCTAAAGGACTTAGAGGATTTTGATGGTTTCGCGCCATGGTCCAATATGGTCCACTTAGGCGTCACGCTGACGCCCTCTTTCCCCTCGCCATCATGATCAATTTTGCCTGCGGTGACGCTTCTCCGATGAGAGCGCCTGCAGGTGTCTGTCGTCACTTATCAGGTTCGCGTGCCGCAACAGCTCCTGCACCACTTTCGGATTCTCGCCGCTCGCATTGAGCAGTGTTCCAAAGGTGTGCCGGAACGTGTGGTAGCCGACCCTGGAAGCTAAGCTTGTGACGGCTTCTGAGCCGTCACGGTCATTCCGAGCGCAGTGCTTCTATGACATCGACGCGCGCGGCGCGTGCCGCCGGCAGCATCGACGCGACGATCGCGACCGTCACCAGCACAAATGCGGAGCCGCAGGCGGACAAGGCGCCCGGCGTCTTCACATCGGAGAAGTAACTGCCGGCCAACCGAGTCAGTGCATACCCAAACGCGGCGCCGGCGATGACGCCGGCCGCAGCCATGACGGCGCCCTCTCTGAGCACACCGCGCAGGAGACGCTGCGGCTGCGATCCCAGCGCCAGCCGGATACCGAACTCCCGCGTCCGCGCGCTAACCGAAAACGCCAGGACGCCCGCGACACCGACCACTGCAATCGCTAAGGCAACAGCGGCGAACAAGCCGAACACCACGGAGTTCAAACGGTCCGGTGTGAGCACTTCCGCCCGGACGTCCTGGAGAGTGGCGGCGTGCTCGACCGGCTGTTCGGCGGACATGTCGTGAATGATGCGCGTGACCGGCGCGACCAACCCATATGGATTCGCGCCCGTGTGGATGAAGAGGCGGCCACCAAAGAGGGGCCCCGCTTCCAGGGGGTCATAGACAGCGAGAGTGGGCTCAGGAACAAGGTGTCCATAGTCAATATCGGCGGAAACGCCGACGATACGATGCGGCCCCGTAAAACGCGACTTTTCGCGATCGGTCCCGGTTGCGAACTGCAATACAGGATCCGTCCAATAGACATGCCGGTTAATTGGGTCTTGATTGGGAAACATGCGCTGCGCGAGAGTCTGACTGACGATGACAACGGGCTCGTCGGCCTGGCTGTCAAGGTCGTTGAAGTCGCGTCCGGCGATGATGGGAACACCGAGCGTAGCAAAGAATCCGGGTGAGATGACGCGCCACGCGGCTCGCGGATCCTCTACACCGGGCGTGTGAACGTGACCGTCCGCGGAGAATTGAAACTCGGGATCTAGGCCGCGATCGCGCCAGGGAGCAGTATTGCCGAATGCAACCTTGCTCACGCCCGGAAGCGCTTCAATGCGGTGCATCGATTGCTTGTAGAAGTTGAGGACCTGCTGGGGTGTTTTTCCATAGGACATGGCCGGAACGTCGATTGCCAGCACGTGATCTGTGTCCAGACCCGTCCGCGCCTTCTGCAGTGCGATCAACGTGGCGATCAGCGTGCTTGCCCCGGCCAGCAGCACAAAGGACGCGGCGATTTGCGTGACCGCGAAGATCCGCTGGCGCCGGCTCGTGCTGCCGGTAATGCGCACTCCGCCGCCCGACAGACTGAGACCCTGGGACGTGTCGCCCGAGGGAAGGCGAGGGACAAACACACCCACTGACAAAGATCCGCATCCAACGATTACCTGTGAGGTAATTGCTGCGATTTTTGATCTATGCGATTGTAAGGCAGTAGCCAAACAGGATTTCCTGTAAGGCCGCGGATCACAAAGGAGAATCACATGCCGGACTATCCAGTTCATACCATCGTGCTCGAAGTCTGTCTTTCTCAAGAGGAGCAACCATGAAGATCATTAGCTACGACCGGGTGAAGCCGGGAGTAACCTACGAAAAGGTCGAGCCTTACCTTCCCGAGGAGGTAGCCGACGTGTGGAGGTTGTGGAAGGCGGGCATCGTGAGGGAAACCTATGCGCGCGCGGATGAGCTCGGTGTTGTGATCGTGTTCGAGTTGGACAGCGTTGAGGCGGCGAAGCGCTATACCAATGACTTCCCACTGACCAAGGCAGGATTCCTCGAGTGGTTCTACATCCCCGTCCAGGCTCCTCTGCCGATCGAGGTTCTTTTCAGTCCGAAAGTGGACACGAACGAGCCCTAAGACCGGACTGGGGCCGTCACGCATGGAGTCCACTAGCATGGAGCACGCATTCGGACTCACTTGGCGCAAAGAAAGGCCATGCGCCTATAGCCTACTCGGAGCGAAGCAATCAGATGAGATCGAGTTAGATCGCCGTTAGCCTCGAAAAAGGCGTTGGCGAGGAAGGCCGGGCCGAGAGCTTCTTAAAAGAGGGCAACCGCCGCGTAAGCGTCCGGCGACAAGCGTCTAGACAAGGCATTGAATGCAAGTCATGCTCCGATGTGGACACATAAAAATCGTGTCCACTTGGAGCGGAGATGGAGTCACGAGCCAGTCTTCGCCGGAACAGAAAATGGTCACCAGCGATATCAATCAAGAATGGAAAAGAGACTGAATTCCTGGAGCAAATAAGGATCAATGCCATGGAGGATAAGAGAATTATGCAAGTTGAAGAACATCTATTGCCGATGGCCTTCGCACGAGCCGTTGATGTTGACTTTACCTTCGCCTATATGGGAAGCCTGATGACTTTCTTAGCGAAAGGATCTGAAACAGGCGGACGCTTCGCCCTTATGGAGTACCACACTAAACCTGGCAATGAGCCTCCACCTCACGTTCATGAGCGGGAGCATGAGTTGTACTTTGTGCTGGAAGGCACAATGCGCTTCTACTGCGAAGACAAGACTCTAGACATTGGAGTCGGCGATGTCGTGTTTCTTCCTCAGGGAAAGGCACATGCGTTCATCTGCACCTCTAATGTCGTACGCACGTTGATCTTTGTGCAGGCCACGGGCCAGGATGCTGTAGGCCTGGACAGATATTTCCTCGCGATGGGCGAACCGGCCGGAAGCATGGTTCTACCAGAATCCGCCGTAACGTATGCGGTCGCTGACCCAGAGCACGCGATTCGAGTCGGTGCCTCTAACGGCATCCGAATTCTTTCGCCATCGGAGGCCCAGCATGCGCTTCCGCAATACCCTGGCTTTGGCGCGCCTGTTGGCTGAAACTCTGTCCACGAATCAGGTCGGGGCAATCCTCAATCCAGGAAAATTGTCACCTGCGGGAACAAATGAGAATGTGAAATTGTGGCGATGGAAGTTTCAAACGATTACCCGCCCAGGTTGTTCGCGATGCGTTGATGAACTCTGCGCATCAAACCCGTACGGCCAAGATGGGACGCGATTCCATGTCGGTCGTCGACGGGTGGTCTCAAGGTCTATGGAACCGATAACCTCCGTGTTGCGGACGGATCCATCATGCCGCACGTGACAACTGGAAACACTATGGCGCCATGCGTAATCATCGGTGAACGTGCAGGCGAGACTATGATCCTGAGAGGAGACAACAAGCTATTCGAACCGGGTCCGTGGTTCGAAGCGTATGGACCCACGGATTCACAACGGTAGAAAGAATCCGATCTAGCTCAAGCAGCATCGATGAGCCCTTTCTATTTTGCCCGCCTGTTTAAGAACTCTATGGGTGTCAGTCCACACAAATACCTCACGATGCGCCGGATCGAGCGAGCGAAAAACATGCTGCACCGATCCGATATGAGTGTGCTTGAGATCGGTATCCGCCTGGGTTATCAGGATGCAAAACATTTCAGGGTCATGTTTCGTCGGGAGGTTGGTGTTTCCCCGAGCGAGTTCCGTGCCTCACAATCCTGACGGCATCGAGGTGCTTAGGTTTCGCCCACAATACTCAAATGATGAAGGCATGAATACCGCTGTCTCTTGCAGATTGGCTTGTAATCGCGAACGCACTAACCGACATGGATCAGTACCGGATGTCGGCCAATGTTCAGCGATCTGTGCCACTCCGGATCTTGACTGTTGATTTCAGGGCTTAGTTTCAGAGCAGCGAGTTTCCAGACTCCCGGCTGTGGGATTGATATTCGCCGACGATGCGCTCATTTGATACCGCTCCCCAATACCCGACAGTTCCCTCGAATAGAGCCGCTGGTTTGCCTTTCACCTCTCGCCGAGGCGAAATCTGCGAGAACGTTTTCGCAAAGTCATCACAGCGGGCACGCGCATCAAACAATTACCTGCGAGGTAATTGCTGCGATTTCCAATCTATTCGATAGTAGGGCAAGTAGCCGAACGGGATTTCCTGTAAGGCTGCAGATCATACAAGGAGAATCACATGCCGAACTATCCAGTTCATACGATCGCCTCGGCCCCTGAGGGCTCGAAGTCGGCGATCGAACAGCTCAAGAAGGCTTTCGGTGTTTTGCCGAACCTTCCCGCAGTCATTGCAAATTCACCGAAACTCATCAACTCCCTCGTTGGCCTGTTTGGGCAGGTGCATAGCCCGGGCCTTAGCGAGGCGGAAAACCAGATTGTTCTGCTGACAGACGCAGTCACGAACTCCAGCGCCTATGCGGTGGCGTTCCACACCGCCCTGGCTCTCCAGCAAGGAATCAGTTCTGCGGAGACAACCGCAATTCGTGAGCGGCGCTTACCCACGGACAAACGATTTGCGGCGCTTTCCGCACTGGCTAAGGGGCTCATTGAAAAACGCGGGCACTTGAGCGAGCAAGAGCTTGATTCCTTCATCGCTGCCGGCTTCACGAAGGAGCAGGTCCTGGAAGTTATCGCAATCGTGGCGGCATCGACGATCACAAACTACACTGGAACCATCGCCAATCCGCCGCTGGAAGACTCCTTCCGGCAGTACGCTTGGCAGAGTTAAGCGCGGAGAACGAAAACCAACGTGTCCGCTGCTCATGCTGCTTCGTCCGATCCCGTTGCCGAAAGGAGGAGATCGTGATGGGAACGCAAACTAGTTTAGCAGTTCCTCAACTCGGTGAATTGCTGCGCTATTGGAGACAGGAGCGCGGCAAGAGCCAGCTCGACCTATCGATGGATACTGGCATCTCGCAACGTCACCTAAGCTTCGTGGAGAGCGGACGAAGCTCTCCCAGCCGGGATTTTCTTTCCATCGTCTCCGACGCTTTGAACATTCCTCTGCGCGAGCGCAATGTTCTCCTGCTGGCGTCGGGATTCGCGCCTCAATATAGCGAACAAAGCATGGATGCGGAGGAGATGGGAGTTGTAACGCGAGCCATCGACCGGATGCTGGAGCAACATGAACCGCATCCGGCGCTTGTGCTGGACCGGTATTGGAATGTTGTGCGCACGAACAAAGCATCGCCGCGATTCTTCGGATCATTTGTGGATCTGGAGAGGAGGCCTAAGCCGCGAAATCTTCTCGACCTGATGTTCGATCCATCCGGAATGCGGCCATTTATTGAGGAGTGGGAGACGGTTGCTGCCGGCCTGCTGCAAAGAGTACGGCGGGAAGCGGTGGGGCAGGTGCTGGATGCGAAACTTCAGGAGCTGCTGAAGCGACTGCGGGAGTATCCCGGCGTTGCAGCATTAAAGCCGCCGTCTGCTCCTCAAAGTCCTGTTCTGCCCATCGCGTTTCGACAAGGGAACCAACGCTTCTCTTACTTTTCTTTGATCACAACTGTCGGTACACCGCAGTGCATCACGGCACAGGAGCTGCGTGTGGAGTGCATGTTTCCGACTGACGGTGAGGAGAGATCAGCACGATGAGCGTTCCTTTGTTTGTGAGCAAGAGATCGAAGCCTGAGATGACAACGCGACCGCTTTCTGTGGGCTGCCTCATCTTCGAGCGGATGGATCAGATTGACTTTACGGGACCGTTTGAGGTTCTTTCGCGTATGCCGGATACAACGATCCAGATCATCGGGAAAGAGCTTGCGCCTGTGCGCGACATACAGGGACTTAAGCTTTCTCCCGACGTGAGCATCGCCGAGGCGGGCATGTTTGATGTTCTGCTTGTGCCTGGCGGATATGGGCAGCAGATGCTGATGCACGATGACGAAGTACTTGATTTCATCCACAAGCAGGTCGAGATGCAGAGACTGCTGTTTTCTGTTTGTACGGGAGCCCTGCTATGTGGTGCGGCTGGTGTTCTGATCGATAGAAGGGTAACGACACACTGGAGTGCCCGGCACCTGATGCCTTATTACGGTGCGGAACTCGTGGATGCAAGAGTTGTGGTGGACGGCAATATCGTCAGCGCTGCCGGCGTCACGGCAGGTTTGGATGCGGCTCTGGTGCTGGTGTCTCTTTTGAGGGGAGATGCCTCCGCACAGGAGATCCAACTCGCCATTGAGTACGCGCCAGACCCTGTTTTTCACAGCGGTAGTCCGGAGACGGCGCCGGCTGAGGCGCTCAAGAGATTTCAGAAAAAGTATGAGCCGATCGGGACGGCAAGACAAGCAGAGGCGATGCTCCATGCGACGAGGAATAAATGATCGCATATGAGGTAACGGCAGTTTCGCGCATCAATACGGGTAACCTGCACATATTTGTGCCGGTGGAGGAGAAAATGTCAGATACCAAGACCCTGATCGAACGAGCGTACGCCGCCTTTAATGAACGGAATGTGGACGGCGCCCTGGCATTGATGAGTGACGATGTGAGCTGGCCCAAGGCATCGGAGGGCGGCAAAGTCGTCGGCAAAGAGGAAGTACGGGCTTACTGGACTCGCCAGTGGGCTGCGTTCGATCCCCACGTAGAGCCGCTAGAGACCATCGATCTGGGAGGAGACAAGCTAGAGGTTCTAGTACACCAGCTTGTGAAGAACCTTCAAGGCGACGTTCTCTCCGATAGCGAGGTTCGGCATGTTTTTTCCGTCAAGGATGGGCTGATCAAGAGCATGGATCTCAGAGGAGAAGAGGCAGGCTCATCTTCTGGCCC
>Ga0306926_10008334_pt1 | contig 11331 bp, 9 predicted proteins | sample flu12Cox44000178_FD_203759 | JGI IMG/M metagenome (GOLD analysis project Ga0306926, IMG submission 203759) | Lab enrichment of tropical soil microbial communities from Luquillo Experimental Forest, Puerto Rico - flux8day.12C.oxic.44.000.178 (v2)... | ecosystem: Environmental > Terrestrial > Soil...
TGGCGGGTCGGCGCGGCCCGACGGGTTCCGTTCCGTCCACGACCTCGCCTATCTCTACCTCGACCTGCTCGACCGGCAGCACCTCGGCGATGTCGCGCTCGTCGGCTCGTCCTTTGGCGGCTGGATCGCGCTCGAAATGTGCGTGCGCTCGGTCGAGCGGATCGGCCGGCTCGTGCTGATCGACACGCTCGGCGTCAAGTTCGGCGGTCGCGAAGAGCGGGACATCGCCGACATCTATGCGTTGCCTGCCGACGAGGTACCGCGGCGGACATTTTTTGCTCCGGAGCGCGCGGCACCCGATTACAGCACGCTCGATGATGCCAAAGCCGCGTCGATTGCCAGCGACCGGGCCGCCACCACACTCTACGGTTGGCGTCCGTATATGCACGACCCCGGGCTGCGCCGATGGCTGCACCGGGTGCGCGTGCCGACCCTGGTGCTATGGGGCCAAAGCGACGGCATCGTGTCGCCCGACTACGGCAAACGGCTCTGCCGATCGCTTCCCCAAGCCCGCTTCGAGCCGATCGCCGAGGCCGGGCATTACCCGCAGATCGAGCGGCCCGATGCGGTCGCCGACGCGATCGAACGCTTTGCGCGCGCGGAGGCACAATCATGAAAGTTTGGCATTTCAGCGAGATGGCCTATCACCCGGCGTGGCCGGAGCTGCGCGACTCGTACCGCGTCGTGGTGCCCAACCGGCTCTTCGACCCGAAAATCGGCGCCGATCTCTACCACCGCTACCTCGACGAATGGGCGCTGTGCGACGAGCTCGGCATCAACATTATGACCAACGAGCACCACGCTACCGCGACCTGTGCCGACTCGGTGTGCACGATCCCGATGGCGATCCTTGCCCGCGAGACCAAAAAGGTTCGGTTGTTGGCGCTCGGCATGCCGATCGGCAACCGCAACGACCCGATCCGCGTCGCCGAGGAATATTCGATGCTCGACGTGATTTCGCGCGGCCGCATCGAGATGGGCTTTGTCAAAGGGGTGCCGTTCGAGATCTCGCCGGCCAACACCAACCCGGCCGATCTGATGGAGCGCTTCTGGGAGGCGCACGACCTGATCCTCAAGGCGATGACCACCCATGACGGGCCGTTCAGCTGGGAGGGGACGCATTTCCACTACCGCTCGGTCAATGTCTGGCCGCGGCCGTGGCAGGAGCCGCACCCGCCGGTCTGGATGCCGGTCGGCAGCCCAGGCAGTGCCGCGGAGGCGGCGGAGCGCGGCATGACGATCGGCGTGCTCAACACCGGCTGGGTGCGCACGCCGCCGATCTTCGAGGCCTATCGCAAGCGGGCGGCCGAGGCCGGCCGTCCGATGACGCCACAGCGGCTCGCCTATATGGCGCTGATCGGGGTCGGCGATAGCCGCGAGGAAGGCCACCGCCGCGCCGACCAGATCCTCGATTACAGCCGCACCTCGGGCATCGTCGCACCCCAGTTCATGAACCCGCCGGGCTACGCCTCGGTGGCACAGAGCGCGCAAGCCTTGCGGACGAGTGGCGCCGGGTTCCGTGCCGGCCGGATCCAATCCCGCGACGGCCGCACCATCGATCCGCGGCGGATGACGGTCGCCGACGCCATCGATGCCGGCCTCTCGTTCGCCGGGACGCCCGACGACGTGTTCGACCAGTTGCGTGCCTTTTACGACCATGTCGGCGGCTTTGGCCACCTCCTGATGATGGGCCAAGGCGGTTTGTTGAGCCACGAGGAGACGGTGGCCAACCTGACGCTGTTCAGCAAAGCGGTATTACCCCGGTTGCAGGAGCTCGGGGTCTGAAGCAGCGCAGCATCGTCGCCCGATCCGAGCCAAGAAATTGCCCAAATCGGAGACAAATTTCGGTGCATCGACCGACCTCTCGGAGGAGATGCATCGATGCGGAACCGGTTTGGCTCGATACTCGGATGCTGCGTAGCGGCGATGCCACTAATCGGCTGCGTCGGCGGCTTTAGCGCCATGCCTCCCCAGGCGGGTCCGCCTCCGGCTGCTGTCGTCGCCACGATACCCGGACCTGGCATCTATACCGCTCGTACCGCGACGCCGGCTGCCATTCTGGTGTTCATGCCCGGCATGGTCGAGCTCGGCAACGTCGCGACCGGCGATCCGGCGCTCTGGGCAGCTCAGGGTCTCGATGTCGTGATGCCCCGCTCGCCATGGACCGAGCGCCCTATTGCCGACCAGCAAGCTACCGTCGAGCGGCTCCTTGCTTCCGCGCAGGCGCTGGCCGATGCGCCGGTGTGGCTGGTCGGGCCAAGCGCGGCAATCAAGGCCGTCATGCCGCAGCTCGGACCAGTCCAAGTCTCCGGCGTCGTCGTCACCTCAGTGACTTCCAACGCCGGCAGCTGCAGCAGAACGATGTATTACTCGAGCCCCGGTAACGGGCTCGAGTCCAAGGTGCTGGTCAAAATATCGGGTGACACCTGCGGCGGGAGCCCGTCCTTTGGTGCGCGGGCGCCAGCCGGTGTGGTCCCGGTGCCGCAAGTCAAACCCGGTGCGCCGCGCCTCATCGAGGCCTCGATCCCGGCCGACCCTACCGCGCAACGGTCCGTCGTGCAGCGCCTCGCCGAGGAGATCAAGGCGCCGCGGACGAGCTGAGCGGGCTCCGGCTTAGTAGGGGGGCGGTGGCCCCGGCGGGTACCCGTAGCCCGGTGCGGGTTGCCCATAGCCCGAGGGCGGGTAGCCGTAACCCGGTGCGGGTGGCGCGGAGCCCGAGGGTGGGTACCCGTAACCCGGTGCGGGTTGCCCATAGCCCGAGGGTGGGTAGCTGTAGCCCGGCGCCGCTTGGCTGTACCCGCCGGGCGGTCCGTAATAAGCGGGGGGTGGCGGGGGTGGTGGGGGCGTCGTAGCGGCGCCGCCGAGGGCGCCTGTCGCGCCGCCGATAGCGGCACCGAGTGCCGCTCCATGTCCGCCGGCGACCGCACCGCCGATCGCGGCACCCGCGCCGGCGCCGAGCAGCCCGCCGCCGACCGCGCGCTGCCCAGGGTCATAGGGGTTTGTGCAGCTCGCCAGGGCAAAGATCAATCCCGCGGCGATCCCGCCGGAGGTAATCGATCGCTTCGTCACGTAATTCATACTCCCCAAGCTTCTAAACCGAAACCTACTGGCCGGTTTGCTGACAAATCGTCAATTCCCCGGCGGTGCGGAAAGCCTATCCGATCTCCCGCTCCAACGCACGGTTCATAAAGAGGGTCTTCCGCCGAGCTCCCAACGTCCTTTGATTACCCCAGTAGTCGGGACAATCAGAGCAGATAAAGCCTCACGGCTCTCGGGTGTACACGAAAACACGAATCATAACTGTAGGCGCCTCGGCCTCGGGACCCGGCCGCTCGGGCGAAGCATGACCCTTTCCTCCGCTCGCGGATGAGCCCGGGTGGCGAATGATCCAAACGCCTGGAAAGTCGCCCGCCGAGCTCTTATCGAGAGCGACCGGTGCCGCACCGGCGATCAGTGACAGGTCGTGCGGTCGTATGCAATCCTATCGTTCCACTTTCCATTGCAGTCCGCCGTTGAAGCTACCCATCATGAAAGATGATAACTAATATACCGATCGCGAAGAGCATTAGAGATAAGGCTGGCGGCTCTAGAACTTAAACCACTCCCGCATTCTGTAGAGTTCCGTGTGCAAAATTGGCTAGCAGGGCGTGAGCAGCTGTCGTAGGACGGATTTTGTCCCAGAACAGGTAATTGTCCGGGAAGACTTATAGCTGTGCTTCCGGTGACAGCAACATGTTGTAAGTGAGGGGCGGGTGGGCGGCGGCGATGCCGAGAAGGGATCGGAACGCGGCGTGCCGGGTACGGCGACGGTTGAAGCGGAAGACGAACTCGTCGAGATAGGACTGAAGGTGTTTGCGGCGCAGGCCGTGGCAGACGCCCAAGGCCCAGACCTTGAGGTTGGAGAAGATGCGATGGACCCAGGGCAGGATGACAGGGGCGGCCATCGCACCGACGACATGGGGATCATGGATGAGGCCTGCGGCGCCGGGATAACCGGACATCCATCGGTCTTGGCGGTGGCACCAGGAGCCAGGTTGGCGGCGAGACAGGCGTGCAGGCTGCTGGCCGAGTAATCGGGCACGTGGCTCAACCGGATGCGGCCGGCCCAGCACCGCTGTCCACGACCTCGACGGCGCCGACGACAAGGACCTTTCCTTGGTGGCTGCGACCGCCACCGTCCATCAGCGGATCGTTTTTGCTGCGGCAGTTGATCTCGGTCTCATCAACCTCGACGAGGCCGGCCAGCGGGCTGCGGTCCGGGGCGAGCATGCTGCAGCGCAGCTTGGCGCAGAGCACCACGCTATCTTATAGGAGCCGAAGCGAGCTGAGGCTGTGGTTGCAGTGCCGAGATCCCGTTGGAGTGGGTGGCCATCAGATAGGCGGCCCAGAACCAAGCGGTCAGCGGCAGCTTGGAGTGATGCATAATGGTTGCGGCAGTGACCGAGGTCTGGCGGCCACAGCCGGCGCACTCAAATGTTCAGGCCTTGGTCTCCAGTCGCCAGGCTTTGCCACCACCGCAGCCCGGACAAACAAACCCGTCGGGCCAACGCGTCGCGATCAGATACTGCGTGCACGCTGCCTCGTCGCCGAAGCGCTGTTGGAACTCGATAAACGAACGGGGAAAGTCTGTCATATGGTGATCGCCCAGAACGGTACGTGTTCCTGATATGTTCTAAGTGATCCACCCTCACCGCTACAACATTTTGGGCTACCGGATGCAGAGGGATAAGGCTTTGTCCGGGTTGACATTCCTGTTGCCTTGCCCCGGATCTGTCGTATTAGTGAAAAACTCAGGTGGCGTCCGAGGACAAAATTGAATAAGCCGTAAGTGTCTAGATCGACGATCTTGATATCCGGAAAAAGCTTCCAACCCTTCGATCGCATTTGCCTCATCCTCTCGAAAGTCGCTCAACGCTGTTCTCAGGGCTGTTCTCGTTTCAGGTGCAAAATTTTCGCACATGGGATCTAAAGTCCCTAATCTGCTACCTTTATTATACATTGTTGTGCCGCTTGCTTGTGTTGATTGCAGATTTCGGGAGACTAGCCGTCGAGCGTATTGGCTAAATCGGCCTGAGTCGGCTTAATCATTGGGATCCCACTGATAAGGCTCCCATAGGAATTAGCCGAAACTCGAGCCATGCCTGGCCTCAAGGATCACTAGCTCTAGCTATTCTGACGACCTCCGAGATCAACACTTCTATGGCGCCGATCCTCTCGAAGGCGCTGATTACAGCGAATGCGGATGCCGCCACTGTCTTGAGGTACTGCCACCACGGGACACCTTTGAGAATGTCTAGCAATGTTCGTTCTGACTGCCGCGCAATAGCCTGCGCGGCCTCTTCTAGGGCCATAGTCAACCGCTGCACGGTAATCCGGTCACGGATAAACAACTCGCCCGCAGCTAATGGCACGGTGAAAGCCCCTCAAACTCTTGGCGTTCCGATCAGCCTCACTGCTTCCGTTCTAATTCCCCGCACTATACGTTCGCCTAATCCACCGGCAAGAAGCAGCTCAACGATAAAAAAAGCGCTATTAGGATTTGCAGACGCTTATCCACTACTCGCGGACCAATGGTTGCCGCGTTTACAGCGTCTATCAGTTGACTAAGCGAAGCGGCCGGTAGCACACCGTTAGGATTGGCCAATCCTGCAAGCGGTATTACTGCGAGGCGCGATTCCAGTTCGGGATCTACCCTTAAGCGGACTGGTCTCGGCTCATCTCTCTGGTGGAGTAATCGAGATTGAAGTACATCGGTTGAACCACGGTTGCAAACAGGGTGACTGCAGTTGCTTCTTCCTCAGGCGTCAGCGGGCTATCCTCATGCGTGCTGTTGAGGTCCGGAAAGCGGCATAAGCGAGGAGGAGGTCGGTGATCCGGCGGGAGTAAGATCTAAGTACGGTAAGACATCGTGCGTCAGGCGACCAATGATGAATACACCAAGTCCAATGTATGGGAAAAGCAGCCCGCTATTGCCCTGACGGTATATAGGCAAAAGCCAGCCATCTGGTCCGATACGAGAACAAATCGGCGGACATTTGGGGCACCGTCGGACACGCGGGAACAATAGCTGATCGCAGGAGCCCTCCACTTACCGTCACGGGGTTGCTAACAAGTGGAGTGGAAAGAGGTTTGAGCGCAGACTACAGGGATTTGTGCCTGGACTGGCTGCGTGGATACCGTCTCAGTGAGCCCAATCCCAGTTAACGATAGACTAGCCGCTTTCAGAGCGTTTTCGACGGCTCAAGCTCAAACCGTTGCGAGGATTCGTTTTACATTCCCCATGGTTAGATCGATGGGCAAGACATCAGATTCGACTGTAGCGGTGCTGGCAAAATCGCATAATGTAAACCTTCGTTTGTCGCAGCTCGCGTGTCTGGGGGCTCTTGTTAACGTAAGGTCTTTTAGGCTTCAGAGACATCGTGACGGGTGCCGTAGGTTGCCTACTTTGGCTGCGACCCTATTACCCACGGATCAAGCCATCTCTAAGACCGTTGGGGCAGCGTCCGGGGTCGGGAGCAACAGGTGTGCGCAAAGCAGGCCGGTACCAAGGAGGGCCATGAAGGCGGGCTCGGCGGAGATCTTCGCGTGCTCAAGCTGTTCGATTGCCGGCCTTGAGTAGGCTTGGGGAAGGAACAACAGCAGGAGCAATGCAGAGGCAGCGAGCCGATACGCAACGAGGGGAAAGGCTGCTCTAGCGAATAAGCCTTCCCGGATGCGAAACCGAGGGTGGTCATGGGACATCTCCAGCGACTGATCTACGAGTGCAGTATCGGCGCCACTGTGTGCCCCGCTATGGATCATATGGGATAGCTGATGGCCTGGATCTTCGGCACTGGTGCATAGGCCATCTGGACCAGATCGTAAGATCGGCCGGACCGATCGAAGGGTCAGTCCTGGCAAGCCGCGCGGCCGTGCCGCGCCTATGTTGGAGCGGCAGATTTCAAAGGCAGCTATGCTCAGGCGGCGTGCGATCCGCGCACCCGGGTGGCGGCTTGGGCGCGGCGCCTGACCTGCAACTTCTACAGAATATTGTGCATGTGGTTTTGAAAGTGGCGGTGCTGATCGCCAGCCGGCGTGCAATTTCCTTGTTGGGGCGGCCCTGCTCGACCAGCGCCAGGGCTCCGCTCTCGCGTGACCACAGGACCGGCAGTGGCCCTTGCGAATTTTCGCTGCGATCGGCCAAGCCGGGCGAACATCGTTGCCGCAACATGCGGGACGCAATGCAGGCGGCCCTGCATCACGTCCACTAAGGTGCGGTAAAACTCTTCGGCGCCGCTGTCTCGAGCGACGTAGCTGCAGAAGCCTGCGGCGGTGCAGGCAAAGACATGGTCGTCGGTCTCGTCGAGCGCAAAGGCGACGAGTCTGGTCAGACCGCTGGCGCCCCTGACCATCCCTACGAACGCCTCGAGAGAGGTCTGGCCCACATCGACGAGCACGACATCGGGTTGCACGTCGGCGATTTTTGCAATGCCGGGCGGGCGCAGATCGGTGACGTCGACCACTGTGATATCGGTGCGGCTGCGCAAGGTCCGCGGCCAGCCCATCCCGGATCAGATGAAGCGGGCTTGCGATGATCAGCCGAATATTCTTTCCAATTCGCGGATGCGATCCCCTGAATGTGCCTTCACGACGTCTTCCGCCATCTGCGTCCTCCGCTCGGCAGACTCGCACCAATGGCAGATTTTTTTCCATTGGCCTGCAATTCAGATAGGTGGCGGATTATCGGGGTTCCCGCAGCAATCTGCAGAGCGGTAAGTGCGCGGATCACTACATTCTTCATGCGGCGTAAGCCGATGACGATTAACGCCACAAATTCCTTTTTGTTCGCTGCTCAGGCGGTCTGCGAAAGGCTGGCGGCCTAGGCCTGTGGGTTGCGCCCGGATCCTCCGGCTACTCGTTGAAGATCGTCGCCGCGTCACCGGTGCCGCCCGGCTGCCCGGTTCGACCCAACGAGTAGAGATCGTAATCGTGCCCGGCGCGCTGGCTCGGGTTGTGATAAATAAATGGTCGACCCCACGGATCTTCCGGGACGTTTTCCCCCTTCAGATAAGGGCCGTTCCAGTGCGTGACCCCGGAGGGACGCGCGATCAATGCCGCCAGACCTTGTTCGGTCGTTGGATAGGCTCCGACATCGAGCTTGTAGATGTCGAGCACACTGGCTATGCGCTCGATCGACTGGTGCGTGATTTTTTCTTTGGAGGATTCGAGCTGCCGGAGCGCGGCGGGCGCGACAAGTCCGATCAGCAGCCCGAGGATAGCGAGCACGACGAGGAGCTCGAGCAAGGTAAAGCCGCGCTGCTGCTGATGGCGCAGGTCCTCGGTAGGCTCGACCGAAATACACCGGCGCTGTCGGGCACGCAGATCCGCCCGCACCGCGGACGGCCAAACAATCAGACCGGGTCGGAGAATCATCGGGTCACGCAACTCGTTGAATGACGATCGATCATCCACTCATTAGAACCGAAATTAGACATATTCATGATGCGGTGACGCCACCACGACTAGCCCTCCCCTCACAGACCCGCAAGACCGGGGATCTGGGCGCGTGCTACGTCGAAACGGGGGGTAGAGTCCCGCTCCGTCAGTGGTGGAACAGGTTCAGTGCCGAACCCTTGCGGAACCACTCCAGCTGAGAGGCGCTGAAAGTGTGATCGAGACGCAGCGTCTCGCTCGTTCCGTCCGCGTGTTTGACACGGCATTCGACGGGCTTGCCGGGTGCCATGCCGGCCAATCCGAGAAGGCTCAGCCGATCGTCGGCACGGATGCGGTCGTAATCCGCCGGGTCCTGGAAGGTCAGCGCCAACAAGCCCTGCTTTTTCAGATTGGATTCGTGGATCCGCGCAAAGCTGCGGGCGATCACCGCCGCACCTCCAAGCAGGCGCGGGGACAGTGCCGCATGCTCGCGGCTGCTGCCTTCGCCGTAATTGCTGTCGCCGACGGCCACCCATTTGACTCCCTGGGCCTTGTAATGGCGGGCGATCTTGGCGATTGGCTGGTTCTTCTCGCCGCTCAGCACGTCGATACCCCTGCCCGCCTCGTCGTCGAAGGTATTGATCGCGCCCATGAACATGTTGTCGCTGAACTTGTCGAGATGGCCGCGAAAGCGCAGCCAATACCCCGCTGGCGAGATGTGGTCGGTGGTGGTCTTGCCCTTGGTCTTGATCAGCACCGGCATGTCAAGGAGATCCTTGCCGTCCCAGGCCGGCCAAGGATGCATGACCTGAAGCCGCTCGCTGTTCGGGTCGACCTTGATCTCGATGCCGCTGCCGTCTGCGGGCGGGGCGATGTAGGTGGCGTGGCCATGGTCGAAGTCGCGTGGCGGCACCTCGGGCGCCGGTTTTGGCGGGTCGAAGCGGAACGGCTTGCCGTCGCTGCCGGTCAGGGTGTCGGTCAGCGGATTGAACGACAGCCGCCCGCCGAACGCCATCGCGGTGACGATCTCCGCGCTGCCGATGAAGTTCATCGTCGTCGCTTTGCCGTCGTTGCGGGCCGGAAAGTTGCGGTTGTACGAGGTGACGATCGTGTTAGGTTTGTCCGATGCCTCGGCCGAGCGGCGCCACTGCCCGATGCACGGGCCACAGGCATTGGCCAGCACCGTCCCGTCGACGGCCTGCAGCGATTGCATCTGCCCGTCGCGCTCGATCGTCGCGCGCACCAGCTCCGAACCCGGCGTCACCAGGAACGGCACGGCCGCCCTCAGGCCATGAGCCTTGGCTTGCTCGGCCACCTCGGCCGCACGGCTCATATCCTCATATGAAGAGTTCGTGCAGCTGCCGATCAGCGCCGTCGAGATGTCGTCGACAAAGCCGTTCTTGCGGTCATTGACCTCGGCGGCGAGCTTCGAGACCGGCCGCGCCCGGTCGGGCGAATGCGGCCCGACGATATAGGGCTCGAGCTTCGACAGATCGAGCTCCACGACGCGATCGTAGAATTTCGCCGGGTCGGCCTCGACCTCCGGGTCGGGCCGCAGCAATTCGAGGTTGGCCTCCATCGGCGGCACCAGGTTGCCGCGCCCGGTGGCACGCAGATACTTCGCCATGCGCTCGTCGGCTGGAAAGATCGAGGTCGTGGCACCCAATTCGGCGCCCATATTGGTGATCGTCGCCTTGCCCGTTGCACTGATCGTCCGCGCACCAGGGCCGATATACTCGACGATGGCGTTGGTGCCGCCGGACACGGTCAATGCCCCGGCGACGAACAGGATCACGTCCTTGGGTGCAGTCCAACCGCTCATCTGGCCGGTCAGAAAAACCGCGATGTGGCGCGGGTAGAGCACCTCCCACGGCAGCCCGGCGATCGTCTCGACCGCGTCCGCGCCGCCGACGCCGACGGCGCAAGCGCCGAGCCCCCCGGCATTGGGCGTGTGCGAATCGGTGCCGATGATCAGCTCTCCAGGGAAGCCGTACTGCTCGAGCACGACCTGATGAATGATGCCGGCGCCCGGTCCCCAAAAGCCGGCGCCGTATTTGGCCGCGGCCGAGCGCAGGAAGTCGTAGACCTCTTGGTTCTCGGCGAGCGACTCGCGAAGATCCTGCGCGCCCTCGTGTCGCGCCTGGATCAGGTGGTCGCAATGCACCGTCGTCGGCACCGCCACCTTGTCGCGCCGCGTTTGCATGAATTGCAGCAAGCCGGTTTGTCCCAAGACGTCTTGAAAGACGACGCGGTCGGGGCGGGTCAAGAGATAGCTCTTGCCCGGCTCGAGCTCCTGGTTCTCGGGGTCATCGAGGTGACCGAGCAGGATCTTGTCGGCCAAAGTCAGAGGCCGCTGCAGTCGGCGGCGAACCACCGCAAGATTGCGCGCCATGGTTGCGTAGACCGCAGTCGCCATTTCCGGGGTCGATTCGATAGCAACCATTGTCCAGCCCTTTTTGCGGTTCTTGGATGTCGGCGCGGTGAGGAAAGCCTTGCGGCTCGACGATCATGCCCGATGCGGTCAGACCCGTCCAGGAGATCGTCCGTTTTGCGTCGACCGCAAGCCTTGAAGCGGAGCGGTCAGAGCGCGGCTTCAAACTGGTGCTCAGGAGCGGGGTCTGCCTCGATCACCGCAGGGAAACGGATCGAAAATATCGCTCCGCCACCTGGTCGGTCCGCTATGCTGATAGCGGCCCAATGCATTTCAGCGATACGCTTGACGATCGCCAGGCCAAGCCCGGCACTACCCGTCCGGCGACGGTCGCGGCGCCAAAACCGCCGGAAGATTTGCTCGCGTTCGCAGGTCGGAACGCCGGGTCCGCGGTCCATGACACTGAGCTCGCCCGCGGCGGCGACCGAGATCTCGACAGTGGTGCCGGGTGCGGTATGGGCAAGCGCGTTTTCGACGAGGTTGCGGAC
>Ga0306926_10008337_pt1 | contig 11327 bp, 9 predicted proteins | sample flu12Cox44000178_FD_203759 | JGI IMG/M metagenome (GOLD analysis project Ga0306926, IMG submission 203759) | Lab enrichment of tropical soil microbial communities from Luquillo Experimental Forest, Puerto Rico - flux8day.12C.oxic.44.000.178 (v2)... | ecosystem: Environmental > Terrestrial > Soil...
GTAAGACGCAAGGGCAAGAACCTGTGGACCGACCGCCGCGGAGGCGCCAAGATAGGCTTCTATCAAGCGCCCGACGGCGAGAATGAAGCCCTCTTCGCAGCGGATTACATCACGAAATATCTCCGTGAGTCGGAGACCGAGAATGGCAATACACCGCGTGCGGCCGTACTGTATCGCACCAACTCGCAGTCGCGGTTGTTCGAAGAAGCCATGCGACGCTACCAGATGAAATACCACGTTGTGGGAGGCTTCAGCTTCTACGAGCGCGCCGAGATCAAGGACATGATCTCGTATCTCAAGGCTATCCAGAATCCTGATGACTCGATTGCCATGCAGCGCATTATCAACACTCCCCCGCGCGGCATCGGGAAAAATACGATGGACGTCGTGGAGCGCGTTGCGCTTGAGACCGGGCTGTCGCTTTGGGGAGCGATCGACGAAACGATCCGCGGCAGCTTGCTGCCGTCACGCGCTCTGGCCGCGCTGCGAAGCTTCCAAGAGCTGGTTGAGGACGCACAGGCGGTTCACCTCGGGACCTTTCGCGAGAGAGTAGAAGGGACCGCCGCACCAGGTGAGATGGCTTCCGCAGAAAGTGAGGGTTCAGCAGAGGAAGTGCAACACGCCATGGATTTTTCTCCCGAGACTCTTGCTCAAGAGAGTGACGAGGGTGATGGCACCGGTTTTACTCCTGAGGCTTACCGCGAAGAAGCGCCCAGCCCAGCCCAGGATGGGACAGAAGCCGAAGAGAGAGTCGAGGGCTTTCGTGCACCCGGTGACCCAGCTTCGACCGCCGAGCTGTTGAAGTTCCTGCTCGATCGCACCGGCTACATTCGCCAGCTGGAGCAGGAAGACACACCCGAATCGCTGGCGCGTATCGAGAATCTGCACGAATTGGTCAACGCCGCCATGGATTCGCGGGACCGTGGCGAAACGCTCAACGAGTTCCTCGATCACGCGGCGCTGGTCAGCGATGCTGACGACTACGACGAGAACGCCCGCATCACCCTGATGACGCTACACGCAGCCAAAGGCCTGGAGTTTCCGCTGGTCTTCCTGGTCGGGATGGAAGAGGGGCTGTTTCCACATTCGCGCACGCTGCTTGCACCCGACGACATAGAAGAAGAGCGCCGGCTGTGCTACGTAGGCATGACCCGCGCCATGGACACGCTCATCCTGACGCGGGCCCGCTACCGCCGGCGTTACGGTACCGATCTGCCCGAGGCCAGCGTCGCATCGCGATTCTTGGAAGAGGTTCCGGAGGCCCTGCTGCAGGACATCGGCTCGCCGCGACGCCCGGCTTACAGCGAGCGCACTGACTATGGAACCTCGATCCATTACGCCTACGAGGACGAAGACCAGCGGTCAGAATACGGCCGCCATGATCGGCCACAGCGACAGCCATCGAGGGTGCCGGCGTATAACTCTATCGATAACATCGCCGAGTTTTTCGCATCACGCGGCAAGAAGTTTGCGCGGCCCAAGATTGACATGCCTCAACCCACGGGGCGGACGGGATTTCGTCCGGGGCAGCGCGTGCGCCATCCCAAATACGGCGAAGGAACGGTATATAGGCGCGAGGGCGATGGGGACGATGCGAAGATTACGGTACAATTTCCTAGGTTCGGCCTGAAGAAGCTGGTCGAAAAATACGCTCAGCTGGAGAAGGCGTAAGCCGGAGGAGCGAAAATTCATCTCGCAAGGAACGCAGAGTTCAATGGCAAATACCAAGGCAATTACCGACAAAGCAGAACGCAAGAAGCTGAAGCGGGCAGCCCGCAGGAAAGCCGCTCCTAAGGCGCCCCGCAGCCATGCGCGCGGCTCCAAGAAGCGCAAGGTCAAAAAGATGGCTCGCGGCCAGACCAAACGCTAGCCAGCGCCGATTCCGCACAAGGCCCCAGCCCGCAAGGAGGCTGGGGCCTTTTCCTTCGTTCCAGGTTATAGCTTCGGCGGCGGGTCGTTCTTTCCCGAATTCCGGGGCGGCACTCCAGTGGGGAGTGGGGCGGCTGCGTTCTGGTTCTTGTTATCGAGATTCATTAACAGCGAGCCTGGGGGCTGCTGCAAGGCGAATTGGTCATCCGTGATCGGCTGGTTGACTGTCAGCTTTTCGATGACCAGGGAAATGCGGTACTCCTCTTGCGGCCGCCAGATCTGGATCACAGCCGGAAAGTTCATGTCGTTATAGAGCTTGAAGTTGCTGTAGGTGGCATCGGTGGCAACGCTCCCCTTCTTGTCGTAAATGACCTGTCGATGCGGCACCAGACCGACACGATCGAACATGATCTTGCGGTCAAGCCGCCAGCTGTCGCCGGAGCGGCGGATGACATCGATAATGTAGTCCGGCTGCTCAGCCTGCCTCTTGGTCTTGGGATCGATTACCCGCTCGACGCCGCTCTCCAGCACGGCAATCTCATTCTGGGGATCGATCTGATGCAGCAGCAAAGCATCGTAGATGTGTTGCGGCCGCAGGTTTTCCAGTGGATTCGCCGATGGAACAGTTACTTCGTTGTGGCCAACATAGAACTTGTTCGTCGGCGGAATCGACAGCTTGAACTCGTTGCCGTCGCTGACCATGTCAAAGGCCTTGCTGCGCACCACCGGTAACAGACCGATCATGCGAAGCATATGCGGCCGGCGCACCAGCACGTAGCCTTTGATCTCCTCATATTCGGTGACCTTACCCTTCTTGGCTCCGCCGGTGGAGGTACCAATATCGACCGTCGCATTGAGCGTCTGGATCTTGGCTGCTTCAGTGTTGATCTGTGCCACCAGCTGCTCCTGGTTGGCTGTATCCAGCTTGGCCGTGCTCTCGCGTATTTCGACCACACGGGTCCGAAACACGCATCCGGTTGAGGGAACAAGCAGGATGAGGGCTGCGAGGGCTAGAAGGCTTGTTGCACGGCTCATGCAGATAAGGACAATTTGACCTTTGGTCCGAACCTTTTAGTATATCGCGGCTTTCCCCGCTTCGAGCCGATCCTCCAAAGGCGCTTGGGCGAAGCAGGACTGCGCCTACTGGGAGGTAGACACGGCCCGGCGATAGGCAGCGACATTCCGGGCATGTTCTTCCAGGCTGCGAGAGAAGCGATGATGGCCATTATTGTCGCTTACGAAATAAAGAAAGTCACTTTGCGCCGGATGCGTGGCGGCTTCCAGCGACGGCAGTCCCGGGTTCGCGATCGGTCCCGGCGGCAGGCCGGAATACTTATAAGTGTTGTACGGTGAGTCGTATTGCAGGTCCGACTGATAGATCGCCCCGCGATACCTCCCGTTGATCAGAGCTGCGTAGACCACGCTTGGGTCTGCAGCCAGAACCATATTTTTCTCCAGTCGATTGTAGTAGACACTGGCCACCAGCGCCCGCTCGTGCGGATCGGCGGTCTCTTTTTCGACAATCGAGGCCATGGTTACGATCTCATGAAGGTCCGGCTTACCGAGCAATCCAATCCTTTGCGCCTCTGCACGAAAGTGGTGAACCATCCCCGCCACGATCTCGTGCGCGGAATCGATACGCGTGAACTGATAGGTGTCAGGGAACAGATAGCCCTCGAGCGACCTGGCATTGGGATCGATGTCATGGATCAGAAACAGGTCGCCTTGGGCGGCCGTGATGAAATCAGCAGCCGTTCCCAGGCCTGCTTGCTCCACAACAGCCGCGACATCGAAGATGTTGTAGCCTTCCGGTATCACGACCGTCCGAGCGTAAACATCGCCCGTCATCAGGCGGTGGCGCACCTGCAACGCGGTGGCAGCCTGATCGAACTTGTATTCACCCGCCTTCAGGGTTGGCATGCCTTCGGCGTAATGCAGCATAAGAAACGCCGTCGCACTGCGGATAATGCCTTCCTGCTGTAACTCCTTAGCGATATGTTTGGTGCTCCAGCCGGGGCGCATCAGGACAAACTTCGTGCCCGAAGGCGTGACCGGCAGCAACGCTGCCCAGACGAACCACAGGGCAAAGGCCAGCACAGCCGCAACTACGAGTCTGAAGAGTATTCGCATCAAGACCAATTAGATGAAATCCCGGCGCTCGATGGTGCTCAGCACTTTTGCGAGCTGCGGAACTCCAAATAAGACTGCAGGATCAGAACAGCCGCAAGTTGATCGACCACTTCGGCTCGGCGTTGCATCCCCATTTCCGATTCGCGCAGGACACGATTGGCCTCTACCGTCGTCAGCCGCTCGTCAAACAGATGGACCGGCAACTTGAATTTCGTCCGCAACAGCTCTGCGAACTCCTTCACCCTTTCCGCCTGAACCCCTTCCTGTCCGCTCATGCGCAAGGGAAGGCCGATTACCAACTCGGCTACCCCATGTTGTTTGATCACACGCCGCAGGTGGTCAAGATCGTTGCGCCGGTTGGTACGGCGCAGGGTCGGCAGGCCTTGCGCCGTCACCCCCAGCTCGTCACTGATCGCCAGCCCGATGTTTCGTGAGCCGAAATCAAGGGCAAGCGTGCGGCTGGGACGGGGCCCAGTTGCCGAAGAAGTAGTTTCCATATCTTGAACAGCAAAAGTATCATGTTGGGAATCCTAGGTTTAGCATAGAGTACTGCATGGCACCCGAGGGTCTCACTCGCGACCTCAATTCCCTTCCGGCACAACCGGAGCAGCATCGCGATCCCGAAATCGGGCAGAACGCCGCCGGAGGGCCGGCGCCGATTCCCGAAGTCGTGATCAATCGCTCTTCCGGGGCTGAACTGGACCGGCGACGCCTCCAGCGTCTTCAGGCAACTGGCTTGATGATCCTGGCAGTGGCTGCCGTCCTGACGCTGGTGTACTACGCCAAGGTCGTGCTGGTAATTCTGCTGATTTCGATTCTATTGGCCTTCGTCCTCGCGCCCCTGGTCGACTTCCTGCTCACCCGGCACGTGCCCCGCGCACTGGGGGCGCTTGTCGCCGTTGCCTTGCTTACCGGAGTGCTCGGCTTCTTGACCTACGTTTCGTACAACCGCGCCTTCGACTTCATTCACGATCTGCCTAATTACAAGAGCGAAATCCAATCGCTGATCGGCCGGTTCACCCGGCAGGCAGAAACCATCACGAAGTCAACCGAAACCGTTCTCGAAGAGAATAAAGAAGAAAAGAATGTCATCACGGTCAGACAGGCTAGCAGTTGGACGGACATGCTCGGGCCCTATGCCAGTGCTGTCACCGAAACGGTGCTCACAATCACGTTCGTTCCCTTCCTGGTGTATTTCATGCTGAGCTGGCAGGACCATGTACGCAGTGCATCGGTCATGTTGTTCAAGATGGAGAATCGGAACACGGCCTATGTCATGCTCGGCCTGATCGCTGCTATGATCCGCTCTTTCATCGTAGGCAATTTGATTATCGGGCTGTTTCTTAGTGCCGGCAGCGTAGTCGTGTTCGGGCTTCTGCACTTGCCCTACTTCTACTTCTTCGGTGTCATGAGCGGATTTCTCAGTCTCGTTCCCTACCTGGGTGTCATTCTTGCACTGGTGCCTCCCCTCATTGGAGGCTTGGGACACACAACGACAGCGGAAATGGCGCTTATCATTCTCACCGTTTTCGGGTTGCATCTCGCTGCCATGAATGTCCTGTACCCGAAAATCCTGGGGAGACGCCTGCAGCTGAACCCACTGGCGGTGACGATCTCGTTACTTTTCTGGGGATGGCTCTGGGGAGCAATTGGCCTGGTCCTTGCCGTGCCCATCATGGGCGCCGCAAAGATCGTCTTCGATCACATCGAACCGCTTCGGCCTTATGGCACCTGGCTAGGCGAGTAAGTGATAGAGCAACTTCGTCTTCTGAGCTGGGTTGAGGCTGGAAGACCGTTGCGCCCAGGAACATGGCCGTTGTGGAGGGGCCTTCGGCCGCATCGAGTCCCGGAAACTGTAGGGTCCAAGGCCAGCGCGGGACGGCGCCACCGCATTTCGTCATTGGGAGACAAGGGATGCGTACGATCGCTGTGCTGCTGACGTGGGGTTTTCTCTTTGGGATTGGCTGTTTACTTCTTAGTTTCAGCGCTTGTGGTGGGTCATCACAGGGAACTACGGTGAACAATCCGCCTCCTGCCAAGATTGAACACGTGATTGTGATCTTCCAGGAGAATCGCACACCTGACAATCTCTTTCACGGTTTGCCGAATGCCGATATCGCCAATTCCGGAGTGAATTCGCATGGGCAGACTATCCCGCTAGCCCCCATTCCTCTGGCCGGCGGGTACGACCTGGTTCACGCACATCTTGCATTCGAATGGATGTATGACGGCGGGAAGATGGATGGTGCCGACAAGATCGGTGTAAGTTGTCAGACCAATTGCCCTCCCAACCCGCAGTTCATGTATGTCAATCCTTCCGATGTGTCGCCCTATTTTCAACTCGCGCAACGGTATACCTTTGCCGACCGCATGTTCCAGACAAACCAGGGTCCCAGCTTTCCGGCCCATCAATTCATTCTTGCCGGAACCTCGGCCCCCAGTGTCGGGAGCACATTGTTCGCCGCAGAAAACCCTACTTACCCCAAGGACAACACGAATCCGAACGGGGGCTGTATCGCGGCTCCGCAAACCGTTGTTTTGCTGATCGACTCCTCGGGTAAGGAGTCTTCAAGCTCCTATCCCTGCTACGAGCATCCCACGCTCTCAGACCTGCTCAGTTCCAACAACATCAGCTGGCGGTACTACACCCCCTCCGCCGGCTCCATCTTCACGGCTCCCAACGCGATCCAGCACATTTGTGTGCCTGACTCGACGCACAGTCAGTGCACGGGCGCGATCTGGACCAACAACGTGATTTTGAAGCAGACGCAAGTCTTAACGGACATTGCTAACGGGCAGTTGCCCGCGGTCAGCTGGGTCATTCCCAGCGGGTTGTCGTCCGATCATCCCAGAGGCAATGACGGTTCGGGACCCTCCTGGGTTGCATCCATCGTTAACGCCGTCGGCAACAGTTCTTACTGGTCAAATACCGCGATCTTTATTACATGGGACGACTGGGGAGGCTGGTACGACCATGTCGCGCCACCCATCATCAACTCTTATGAATATGGTTTCCGCGTACCCCTGATCGTGGTTTCACCCTACGCGAAGCCAACCTATGTTTCGCACGTGACCCACGACTTCGGCAGCATCCTGAAATTCATCGAGAATAACTTCGGGCTGCCTTCCCTCGGCTACGCGGATGCGATCGCCGACGACCTGAGTGACTGCTTTGATTTCACTCAGACCCCACTGGTCTTCCAGCCGGTCTCCGCCAAATATGACGCCAATTATTTCCTCCATGACAGGAGACCACCGACAGACCCGGACGATGACTGACAACGCTGTTGAACAGACAGATTTTGCCGCATGCGCCCTCTTGCCCTCATGCACGGTTGCTGTTGATGGTTAACTCGGTTGGCGTTCTCCCAAGCCAGCAAGGACAAGTCATATTTCCTTTTCGGTGCCGATGCCCGTTAAAATCACAGATTGGCACTCTTTACCCCTGTCCTTACTTAGGAGCGCTCTGTGGCACACACGGTGAAATGCGTGAAGATGGGACGCGAAATGGAAGGGCTCGACGAGCCGCCCTTCGACGGACCTCTCGGACAAAAAATCTATGACAATGTTTCCAAACTGGCGTGGGAGCAGTGGCAGGAACACATGAAAATGCTGCTCAACGAATACCGCCTGCAACCATGGAAGAAAGACCACCAGGAATTCATCGTGCAACAGATGGAAGCGTATTTCTTCGGCGAGGGCTCCGAGAAGCCCAAGGAATACGTGCCGCCAACCCAGTAGGCCTCCCCTCTTCCCCTGGCAATATAGGTAAAACATCAGGGGAAAATCGGCTCTCTTATACGGTATCTGCGCCGTTCAGGCAGTCGTCCCTTGGCTGGGCACGAGTTTCTTGAGCTTACCTGTCTTCGTGATAGAGCTCCAGGTAATGGCACCGCGGGCAGAAGGCCACACGCAGAGGCAGCGCGTGCTCCGGATTAACACAGTCACTGCTCTCGTTCTTCAGACCTACCTCGGCATATCCGGGAAGTGCAAAGCAGGTATCCAGCATGGTCCTGTCGGCACGACACTTGGGACACTCTCTGGGAACGTTGATGTTGAATTCCAGCGACATGACGCCCTCGATGAGAAGCCGGGATCTAACACTCGCGGGGCGACTCGCGCCTGCTTCTCGCAGGCTATTGTAGCGACCTCCTGGTCCGGCGACCTATCTGCCTTCGCCGGTCGAGAAGGCGCTTGGGTGGGCCATCTCCGACTTGCGGCAGAAGCCTTTCTGAAAGCTGAGGCCAGGCATGGCGAGCAGATTACATCCAAAACCAGTCTCGTGACATCCTCCAGCAGAAACCTGCTGCTGCAAGGCATCGAATTCCTATTCATATCTCAAGGCTTGCATGGGCTCGACCTTGGTCGCCCGGCAAGCCGGGATCCACACCGCCAGCCCGGCAACCCCCACCAGCAATAAGCCGACTGCCATGAAGCTCGGCGGATCCGTCGGCCGGACACCAAAGAGCAGAGTGCTGAGTACGCGCGACCCTGCCATCGCAGTCAGGAGTCCCAGAACTCCTCCCAGTGCGATCATCCGCAGACCCTGTACCCCGATTAGTCGCAGGATGTCGCGTGGTGTGGCGCCCAACGCCATGCGCACTCCGATCTCTTGCGTCCGTTGCGCTACCAGGAAGGCAATCACGCTGTAGATGCCGATCGCGGCCAGCAGCACACCGATTGCGGCGAACAACCCCAGCAGCGCCGCCTCAAAGCGCGGACGGTCGGCCAGTTTGCTCACCCGCTGGCTCATGGTCTCGGTGACTACGGGAATTCTGGGATCCATGGCAGCGACCTCGCCGCGTATCCATAGCTCCATCGCCTGGGCTGCGATGGCGGTCTGAATGGTGATGATCGAATAGTGGTTCCAGTCTTCAGCACGATTGCGGCGAAGGCGATAGTATTCGGGTTCGTTTTCGCCCGTAAGCCCGCCGTTCTTTACCTCGGCGGCAACACCAACGATCGTGTACCAGGGTCCTTCCAGGCCGGGCTGCAAATGACGTCCCACCGGATCTTCGCCGGGGAACATGCGCTGAGCGAGCGACTGGCTCACGATAATGAAGTGATCGCTCGAGGCACGGTCCTCTTCGCGAAAGGCGCGGCCCTGCGTAATGGGGATGCCAAGCGCCCGAAAATAGTCCGGCGTTACCCATCGCCAGACGACAAGTCCGCCGGTACCCTCAGCAGGAAGCGGTTTACCTTCCACTCGAATGCCGGCATAAATGTGATCATGACGCCGTCCGCCGGGCGGCAACGAGTCGCTGAACGCCAGTGCGTTGACGCCAGGCAGCTTGCGCAAACGGCTTTCCAACTGCAGGAAAAAGGCCATTTGCTGTTCAGGCCTGCCGTATTGCGGCTCACCTAAACCGAGACTGGCCGTGACCAGATTGTTGGTATGCATCCCGAGTGGCTGGTTTCGCAGATTCCACAGGCTGCGCAGCAACAAGGCGGCGCCAGCCAGCAAGACAAGGCTGATCGCGATTTGTGCCATCACGAGCAGCTGCCGCAGGTTGCTATGGGTGCTGCCTATCCCCGATCGGCCTGCCAGCGCCTCCGCATTCGGCCGCGGCAGCGCAGGAGCAATACCAAACAGAGTTCCACACACAAACGACGCCAGAATGGCGAAGCCAATCACGCGGAGATTGATCTGCGCGTTCGCCAGAAAAGGGACACCTGCGGGTGCAACCGCGATAAAGATTCGCAGCAAGACAGCCGCGATCGCGCAACCGGTAACTGTCCCGATAGAAGCCAGCACCAGGCTCTCGGTCATGGTTTGGCAAATGAGCCGGGAACGCCTCGCTCCCAGCGCACTGCGTACCGCCATCTCGCGGTGGCGGCCCGCGGCCCTGGCCAGCAACAAGCTGGCGACGTTGGCACAGGCAATCAGCAGCACCGACATCACCGCTGCCAGCAGGATCCACGCTGCCAGCTTCGCGTCGTGGACCTGGCGGTCGCGCAACGAGCGCAGCCGCAGATGAACCTCTTTCCGGAACTGCCGTGGCACCGTCTTTAACATCTCTTGAAACAGCGGCTCCATCGCAGCTGTCGCCTGCTCAACGGTGATTCCCGGCTTCATCCGGGCAAACGCCCAGCGCAGCCGCCCGGGATTGGTTGTGCGCTCTGCAGTCTCGTCGATGGCCTCGGGGACCAGGACATCCGCGTGGTCCAGGGTTGGCAGTTCAAAATCCCGGTTCAGAACTCCTATGACACGCACGGGCGTCCCCTCGATCGAGACTGTCTTGCCAACGACTGAGGGATCACCGCCAAAGCGACTCCGCCACAGTTCATAGGAGACCAAAGCCACCTGCGGCGCCTTCGGGCGGTCCTCTTCAGGAGTAAAGTTCCGCCCCAGCAGCAGACCTGTGCCAAGTGTCGGCAAAAAATTTGCCTCAACGTTGGCGCAGCTCAGACGAAGCGCGTTCCGTTCGGTAAGGTCGCAACTGTACGTCCCCGTCCACGACGTGAGCGCCTCGAATGGTGTTTGGTGATCGCGCCATTCGTAGTAGCTGTAGCCCAGCATGAACTCCTGTGGCTCAACCGGAGCAGCGATGCCAATGGAGACCAGGCGTCCGGCGTCGCGATAGGGCAGGCTGCGAAAGAGAATGCGGTCGACGACACTGAAAACCGCGGTGGTCGCGCCAATGCCAATGGCGAACGTCAATACCGCAGCAATGGCAAATGCCGGTGCACGCCGGAAGGCACGCAGCGCATAGCGGACGTCACGCGCAAGTGTCTCGAAGATCGCTGCCATCCGCTGTTCGCGGCATTCCTCTCGTATCTTCTGCATGCCGCCGAAAGTAATCGCCGCGTGGCGGTGCGCTTCTGCCGGCGTCATTCCGGCAGCGACGTTAAGTTCTGCCTGGCGTGCCATGTGGTACTGCAGCTCCTCGTCGAGTTCATCCCCACTCGTCCCCCGGAAGCGGGCTCTCAGTCGCTCAGCTAAGTCGTGAATCCACCCCATTACTGTCTCCTATCCACGGGCCAGAACCAGTGCGATCGCACTGGAGATGCGCTCCCAGTTCTCCAGCTCCGATTCCAGCTGCTTGCGGCCATCGCGGGTCAGCGAGTAATACCGGGCGCGCCGGTTGTTTTCCGACGGACCCCACTCGGAACGGATCCAGCCCTTCCCCTCCAGCCGGTGCAGAGCGGGATAGAGCGACCCCTGCCCAACTCGCAATACCTCTTTCGAAACCTGTTGGATACGCTGCGCGATGCCCCACCCATGCATCGGCTCGAGCGCCAGGGTCTTCAGGATCAGAACATCCAGCGTGCCTTGTAGCAGGTCTGTAGGTTGCTGTGCCATCCGCTGTTGTTTGTTCCTTTCCCCT
>Ga0306926_10008339_pt1 | contig 11326 bp, 8 predicted proteins | sample flu12Cox44000178_FD_203759 | JGI IMG/M metagenome (GOLD analysis project Ga0306926, IMG submission 203759) | Lab enrichment of tropical soil microbial communities from Luquillo Experimental Forest, Puerto Rico - flux8day.12C.oxic.44.000.178 (v2)... | ecosystem: Environmental > Terrestrial > Soil...
TGTGGGCGGCGCGGCGGCTGGGCCGGCCCGTCAAATGGGTCGCCGAGCGCGGCGAGGAGTTCGTCAGCTCCGCACAAGGCCGCGACAATCATACCCGGGCGCGCTTGGCGCTCGACCGCGACGGCCGGTTTCTCGCTCTCGATGTCGACACGGTCGCCAATCTCGGTGCTTATCTCTCGACCAACGGGCCGGGCAGCTCGACCAATTCTCCCGCCAGCGCCTTGGGCGGGGTTTACGACATCCCGGCCGTGTTCATGGCTGTGCGCGGCGTCTTGACCAACACGGTGCCGATCGATGCCTATCGCGGCGCCGGCAAGCCCGAAGCCAACTACCTGATCGAGCGCCTCGTCGATCGTGCCGCGCGCCGGCTGGCGCTCGATCCGGTCGCATTGCGTCGCCGCAACCTGATTAGCCATTTCCCGTATCGTAGCGGTCTCGGGGTTACGATCGATTGCGGACGCTTTGCCGCCAATCTCGACGAGATGGCGCGCCGGCTGCTGGCGGACGGTTTTGCCGCTCGGCGACAGGAAGCGGTCGAGCGCGGTAGGCTGCGCGGGCTCGGCATCGCCTGCTTTCTCGAGACCTCGCGCGGCACGCCCGGCGAACGCGCCGAGATCCGCTTTGAGCCGACCGGCCGCGTGGCACTTGTGCTCGGCACCCAGTCGAACGGTCAGGGCCACGAGACCAGCTTTGCGCAGATTGCCGCCGATCTGTTGGAGCTGCCGCTTGCGGCGTTCCGTTTTGTTCAGGCCGACACAAGAGCAGTCAAAAGCGGTAACGGGCATGGCGGCGCCCGCTCGATGCATATGGGCGGCAGTGCACTGCACCTAGCGGCGCAGATGGTGCTGTCCAAGGCCCGCACGATTGCCGCCCACTTATTGCAGGCCGATGCGAGCGAGGTCGGCTTTAGCGCCGGGCGCTTTGCGGTCGCCGGCAGCGAGCGCGGCATCGACCTGCTGGCGCTGGCAGAGGCGGCCCGCGATCCCGCCAATCTGCCCGACGGCATGACTCCCGGACTCGATGCCGACGCCTACAACGACTCCGACGTTTTCACGTTCCCGAATGGCTGTCACATGGCGGAAGTCGAGATAGACCCCGAAACAGGCGCGGTGACGCTCGAACGCTATCAAGCGATCGACGATTATGGGCGGCTGATCAACCCGATGCTGACGAGGGGCCAGGTCCAGGGTGGCGTCGCCCAAGGCATTGGGCAGGCGCTGCTCGAACACACGGTTTACGAGGGGCAATCGGGCCAGCTGTTGAGCGGCTCGTTTACCGACTATGCCCTGCCGCGTGCCGATGATCTGCCGCCACTCGACATTACCCTTGCCGAGTTGCCGACCGCAGTAAACCAGCTCGGGGTCAAGGGCGCAGGCCAAGCCGGCTGCATGGCCGCACCGCAGACCGTCATCAATGCGATCCTCGATGCGCTGGCGCCGCTCGGCATCGCGCACATCGATATGCCGGCCACCCCTGAGCGGGTCTGGCGGGCGATCCGCCGCGCGCGCAGCGGCTGATCAATCGCAGTTAACCCGAATCGCTGCGCCTGGGCGAGGGTTCCCAGCCGAAGACGCTGCGGCCGCCATAAGCGTGCGAATCCTGCCGCTCATGATCCAGCACCTGCGCAAAGGCAGGGCCGGTGACGCAACCTTCGAGCCTGCGCGCCTGGTCGTCGAGACGCTTCAGTGCGGCGAGCTCTTCCTCACGGCCGAGCCGGGCCTTTGCAACCGCAGTTTTCAGCACCCGGATCGTCTGGTCGTAGACGGTGACCGGCACTGGAAAGGGATGCCGGTCCTTGCCGCCGTGCGCGATGGAAAACCGCGCCGGGTCGGCAAACCGGTAGGGCGCGCCATGGACGATCTCGGCGACCATCGCTAAGCGACCGCACGGTCCGGGCGCCGACACCTGGGGTCAGCAGCAGTTCGGCAAAATCCTTCGAGCCGGCATCCGCTGCCGCGGCCAGAGTCGCGTGCAGCCGCCCGATATTGACATCGCTGGCCCGCACATCGTGATGCGCCGGCATGACCAGATGCGGCAATGGCGGCTGAGCTTCCGGTGGCGGCGCCGGCTCATCCTTTGCCGCCGACAACCGCCGCATCTCGTGCACGATCCGGTCGGGCCCTAGCGAATCCAGCAGGTGGAGCTGGCCGCGGCGCGAGGGTTCGGCGCGCCGATCGGCCAGATTGACGATCTCGCCATGGGGCTCGCCGGCAATCGCCGCATGCGGCGCATCGACAAAGCTCGCGAGACCTTCGGAGAGCCAATGATAGCGCCGCGCCTGCCTAAGGTCGCCGTTCATTCCCTGCTGCACGACGGTCCAATGGCCATCATCGGTCACGATAAATCCGTGCAAATAGAGGTCGAACCCGTCCTGCACCGCCGCACTGTCGACCTTGGCGACGAGCCGGCTCGCCGTGGCGAGTGCCGTTCCATCAAAGCCGACCCGCGCGCCAATGCCCTGGAGCTCATACGGTGTCCGCCGCGAGTGGGCTCCGCGGCCGCCGCACACGTGGATTCCAAGCTCGCCAGAGAGCGGCGCGAGACCGCGTTTCAGTGCGCCGACAACGCTCGTCGTGATGCCGGAGGAATGCCAGTCCATGCCCATGACGGCGCCGAACGACTGGAACCAGAACGGATGCGCCAGGCGGCGTTGTAGCTCGTCACGCCCGTAATGAGTGCACAATCGCCTCGCTGATCACAGCACCCAGTCGCGTCATGCGGTTGGCCAGCCATCTCGGGACGTGGCCGCCATGCAGCGGCAGATCGGCGCTGCCGGCTTTGCGAGTCATCAGCGGGCTCCCGGGGATCGGGACAACTGCAGCTTTGTCCTCCACTATATCGGAACACAACGTCTGGCAGGGGATCGATGTCGTTCTTGACTTCTCGGCAGCGGGTGGCGATGCAGGGGATCGGCAAACCAGTCCGGCGGCGCGAGGACGCGCGCTTTCTGACCGGTACCGGCAACTACGCCGACGACGTGAGCCTGCCTGGCCAAGCCTATGCCTATGTGGTTCGCTCGCCGCACGCGCATGCCAGGATTCTCGGCATCGATGTCGGGCCGGCGGCCGGTGTGCCGGGTGTCTTGGCTGTGCTGGCCGCCCGCGACGCGGCGGAGGATGGTCTGCAGCCGATCCCCCAACGGCCGGTGCCAGCGAACCCGCATGAGGTGCCGCTCAAGAGCCGCGACGGCTCGCCGTTCTTGATCGCGCCGCACCCGGTTCTGGCGCTCGGTAAAACCCGCTATGTCGGCGAGCCGGTCGCTGTGGTGATCGCCGAGACATTGTGGCAGGCGATGGACGCTGCTGGACGCCTCGTGGTCGCGTACGACCCGCTGCCCGCCGTGGTGCGGTCGGCGGAGGCGTTGGCGCCGGGAGCACCGCTCGTCTGGTACGAGTACAGCGCCAATCTGTGTGTCGACTCCGAAACCGGAGACAAGGCGGCGACGGAGCTTGCCTTCGCCGAGGCGGCGCATGTCGTGCGACTGGAGACCGTGATCAACCGAGTGACCGGCGTTCCGATGGAGTTGCGGGCGGCGGTCGGGGCCTATGACAAGGCCGCGGCGCGGTACACGGTTTACACATCAGCCGGCGGCGGCGTGGTTCGGCAGCGCGACGACATTGCCGCTGTTCTCGGCTTGCCGACCGCCGCGGTCCGTGTGGTCTCCGGCGATGTCGGCGGCAATTTCGGCATCCGCAACAACACCTATCCAGAATTGGCGCTGGTCGCCTGGGCGGCGAGACGGGTCGGACGCCCGGTCAAATGGACCTGCGAGCGCCGCGACGCCTTCGCCACCGATTTCCACGGCCGTGACCTGATCTCCGAGGCCGAGCTCGCGCTCGACGAGCACGGCAGGTTCCTCGCCATTCGCGCGGTCAACACCAGCAATCTGGGCGCCAGCGCGATTTCCTTTGTGCCGCTCGCCAAGGGGATCGCCGTCTCTTCTAGCGTCTACGATATCCCTTGCTCCTACATGCGCGGCCGTGCGGCGGTCACCAATACCTCGCCGACCTCGGCCTATCGCAGCGCGGGGCGCCCGGAGGTCGTGTTCGTCCTCGAGCGCCTGATCGACATTGCCTGCCGCCGCCACGGCTTTGACCGCATCGAGATCCGCCGGCGCAACCTCGTGCCACCGGACGCGATGCCGCACCGAAATCCCCTGGGTCTCGTCTATGACAGCGGCGACTATCCGGCCTCGTTCAGGCGGGCGGCGGAATTGGGCGATTGGGCCGGGTTTGCGGCGCGCCGGGTCGAAGCGCGCCGCCGCGGCCGCTGTCGCGGCATCGGCATCGCTGCTTCGATCGAGCTCAATACCGGGGCACCACGTGAGCGAGCCGAGATCACGATCGATCCTGCGGGCATCATCGAGCTCGTGCTGGGGACGATGGCAGCGGGCCAGGGCCACGAGACGAGCTTCGCCCAGGTGATCAGCGAATGGCTCGGGGTCGCGCCCGACCAAGTCCGGCTAATGACCGGTGATAGCGACCGTGTGCTGGCCGGCGGCGGCTCGGCCTCGGCGCGGTCGATGCGCCTCGGCTCGTGGGTCATCGCCAAAGCCGCCGACGCGATCGTCGACAAGGGCCGCCGGATCGCGGGCGCCATGCTCGAGGCGGCCGAGCAGGACATCGAATTTGCACAACAGCGTTTCCTCATCAAAGGGACCGACCGCGGCGTCGGCTTGTTCGAGGTTGCGGCCGCGGGACTCAGCGACGGCATTCCGAGCGATCTGCGCGGACCGCTGACGGGGGTCTCGGACGAAACGATGAGCATTCCTTCCTACGCCTATACCTGTGCGGTCTGCGAGGTCGAGGTCGATCCCGAGACCGGCCTCGTCGAGGTCGTCCGCTACGCGTCGATCGACGATTGCGGCCGGGCGGTGAACCCGATGCTGATCTACGGCCAGAGCCATGGGGGCATCGCCCAGGGGATCGGCCAGGCACTGTGGGAGGCGTGCGTCTACGACCCGCGGTCCGGCCAGCTGCTCTCCGGCTCATTCCTGGATTACGCGATGCCGCGCGCCGACCTGCTGCCGGCTTTTGATACAGAGATCAGCGAGGTTCCGTCGACAACGAACCCTTTGGGGATGCGCGGCGGCAGCGAAGGCGGGATCACACCGGGGCTCGCTGTGGTGGCCAATGCAATCGTGGACGCGCTTGCGGAGTTCGGCGTCGAGCACATCGAGCTGCCAGCGACACCCGAGCGCGTCTGGAACACAATCCGCGCCGCGCGCTGAAATGGCGCTGAACGGCGCGCCAGCCCGGCATTGCGCAGATGGAGTCCCGACTGAGCGCTGAGTCACCGTGAGAAATGGGTTTCGCTGGTCTTGAGGCCTAGATATCTGAAAATTTTTATAAAATTTCCACGACCCAGGCTCTCACCGCATGACCGCCTCGATATAAGGCCACCCGGTCTCGCCGGGTTGATACCGGGGGGCCTCGGCCTCCTATCGAGAGCGCCCGACCGCGTCTCTGAGGGCAGCGGGAGGGTGGCCACCCCCAGGCGACGGCATGCCAAATCGGGGATTTCTACGGGTTCCGCGTGCTTGCCGGCGGGCGGTCAATCGCACCATCGATCATTGAGCCGGCTGGCATCGAGCTCGGCGTGCCGTATGGTGTGCTCGAAGCAGCGATGGCCGAGATACTGCTGCAGTGTGCGGATATCCACACCTTGGTTGGCCAATTTGAAGTCGCAGCCGTGGCGGCCGTCCCTCGCTTAGCAGCCTGAACGGAGCGAGCCCTTCAAAATCAGCCCCAACCCACCCATGTAGCCCCGTGCATCACGAGTGCGCCCCAATGGCGGGGCGCCACCAACCGTCCCTCCGGCACGGTGGTTGCCATCCTGGCGATGCGGCCCTTTGTGGCAAAGGAGGATCCTATGCCCGATTATCGTCACCATGCGCCCTCGGTAGATCTATTCACCGACGACGAGCATCTCGTTCTCTGTGACTGGTTTGGTGTCGATTATGCACGCTACGAACGCTGGATCGATGACATCCTGGACGGGTGGAACATTCCCAACGAGATCCCCGAACACCGTCGCATCGACGCCGCTGTCGCGCAGATTTTGCTGGAGCGGGTGCAGGATGACCTCCCAAATTGGACTGCCGGTGTGGGCGACCGTTTTGTTGTCGCTCGACCTATTCTTGACCGTCGCGCCGTTCGGAAGGTCGAGCTGTGGCCGCGCCACCTGATGACGATCAACTGGGCGGATAGAGGCCCCGGGTTCTCTTGGCCGGTCGCTTATAAAGCCACGTACGTCCCAGGCTTCAGCCGGACCGTTGTAACCGCGTCGGCCGATTGCCCGGAGATGTTCGGGGGCGTTTTGCGACGTCGCGATTGACTCTTTCGGGCCGGACGTGTCGTTCCTTCACGGTAGCCCCGACGTCATCGTGTCCGACTGGTCTTCACAGCGCGACCACGCCCAACCGCGCTGGGCATATTTGTTCGACACCGGGCTCATCAGCAAAGCGGATGCGTATGCTTGGGCTAACGAAGTGTGGGTCGATCAAAGCGACGAAGAAGACGAGGACAACGACCCAGAGGCTGACCTCACTGCGCCAAGCTAATCTTTCGTGTGCAATCGCAGTAGTCGCGCTCCATCCGTCGGCTGGAAATAGGACGTCTCCGGAGCCCTGTTGCCCGACCTGGTTAACGATGGTCGATTTGCCTGACGCTGCCGGCCAACGCAGTACTGCCGGCGCCGGCATCGCCATGATCCGCACCAACGTGTGTCTTGCTGCGGCACCGCATCGGCGCTGAACGCCCGCCGTTCGATCCCGGCGTTGACCACCGAGTTGATGACCTCGAGCGGTTGTGCTAGCCGGCTTAGCCTATCGGCCGCTGTCGCACTCAACCCGACAAAACTACCCGGCGAGGAGCGCCCGGCCGAGCTAGTCGCTCGCCGGCGCGGGCGATCAGTCCCAGATCGCGTCAAAGCGCGATGGCGCGAGCCGGGTATAGCCGACTGTGTTTTGGATGTTTCGATGCCCCAGATAATCCTGGATCTCGCGGACCTCGCGGCCCTTGTCGGCGAGCGCAAAGCCGGTCGCATGGCGCAGCATATGCGGATGCACCAGCGGCAGCCCGCACTGGGCCCCGGCCCGCGACAGCAAGCGCTGAAGCCAGGCAATGCTGACCGGGGTACCGCGCTCGGTCATAAACACAAAGCGGGTTCCGGTCTCCTGGCTGCGCGCCAGCTTGCGCAGCTCGCGCAACTCGTCGCCGGCGATCGGGTGCGTGCTATCGAGCGAGCCTTTGCGGCGGTGCACGGTGAGCCGCTGGGTCGTGAAGTCGATCTGGCTCCAGCGCAATCCGCAGAGCTCCGAGGCGCGCAGCCCGTGGCGAAAGCACATCAGTATCGCCAGGCCGTCGCGCTGACCGTAGCGGCCATGGCTGCGCGCGGTCTTGACCAGACGGTCGACTTCGCCCGGTGTCAGATACTCGCGCTCACGGCCCGAGAGGGCATTCGTGGTTCGGCCGGGGGCGCGGCGGCCGATCTTCTCGCCGTCGTCGGTGGCAAGCCGCGGAACTGTTCGCAAAACGGTGGTCGGCATCTGGCAAGGTCCTTCGCGAAACCCAAGGGATCGTGCGCTATGCCGATCCCTTACTGTTGGTAAAATGGTCAGATTACGAACAGTTGCAGCAAGCGCCGGTCGGAGGGGATATGATTGGTCTCAGCCATTCGACGAGGTCCTTTCTCGTTTGGTGGTCAGAGGCGGCGCCGTGTGTCAGATCACGGTGCCGTCTCGCCTGTAAAAGTGGTCCTTTAGCAATAAAAAAGCAAGTAAATCGAGATGCTGCGCGCAGCCGAAAAGGCACAGCGGATCAGGGCGCTGCCAGAGGCCGAACTCAACAAGCTGCTGGCTGAAGCCTGTGGCTCGGTTGCCTGAGCGAACCCAAGATGTCGGATGCCATAGGCGTTGCGCAAACAGACGCTAAATCTGCTTGACTTTGGCCTCTATCGCGGCCACCCAGCAGCGGCCGGTCCCTGATTTTGGCTGCGTACTTGATCACCGCATCGAACGAGATCAACTGAGCCATCACCACCCTCGCTCGCGCGGGAAGCCGTCCCGCGGTGCCCCGGGTATCTCTTCCGGCGTGTATGCGTACGGATCGTAATCGCTTCTGTGGTAACGGCCCGGCCGTCTGTTCCTTCCCGGGCCAATCGGCGCTGGCGCCGGCATCATCCTCAGGCCGCGGCCGATCAGCGAGCAAACATCGACACCGTCGTCAAATTTGCCAGCTGGGAAGCGGGTTAGTTGCCCGAGCAGCTCGGCTTTCCACGGCGCTTCCACTGGCACCATCATTTTGTTCATCGACGCCAGCGCCTGAAATGACCTCGCCCGCGCGGTCTTCTCGGTTACCGACGGCAGCCACTCGATCCGGCAATAAGCACGCCGCTCGTTCATCCGGTGCGTCAGGTATGGCCTTACGGCCTTCTCGATCACGCCTTTCTCACCAAACCAGCACAATGGCTGATGCTTCAGGATCAGATCGCACTGGCGTTCGATCCAGATGTCGGTCACGGTCTGGCCCCGGTACCAGTCGATGATGTAGACGGTCCCGAGCGGGTCGAGCGCGAAAACACCATGCTCGGTGTAATCGCCGCCGCCATCAGTTACAGCATAGTCGCTCGCCCCGTAGCAGGTGATATTCTCGGGCAGGTGAACAAACGGGGCAAACCATTCGAGCTTGAAATATTCGCCTTCCTCGACCACCGGGCGCTGCTGGTAGAGCGCGTTCCAGGCACGGGGAAAACAGTGATACGCGGGCGTTTTCCCGGTTGCCTCTCGACCTTGATAAGTCCTGCCTCTTCTAAAGTCCGTAGGCCTTTTGAGACGGCGAACCTGTCTAAAGACAATGCCTGACGCCTATGAGAATTTAGTGTAACTGTCACACGTCTGGCTAACGCCACTTCCCAATTTATCAAATGATAAAGCCGATATAGACTTCCATGGCCACCTTTAAGTCTTAATACCTCCTCCATTTTGTTGAGAGGGATCGCCGAACTAATGGTAAGCTCCTTATTTGTCTTCTTGGTAGGTACCAATCCTAAATCGAAGATCGGTATCTCATTGATATGCGTGTCAGGAATACCCTTAGCTTCGATGATCGGATGGCCTAGCTCCCTCCATCTCTTCCTCTGAAACGAGGAGATCCCTCCAGTCCACACCTACCTTGATTCAGGCGCTGCTCGAAGCAGAGACATACTGCCCGCAAACACCCTATCGAAGGGCGGATTTACTACCCGTTCCATCCCGTTGCGGCGAGAACGAACGTGCTCATCGTCAGGCAATACGCCTACCGGGGTCTCGAGCTGGTCGATAGCCAGTTGAGGGGACCGCCATAGCGGCGAGGGGAGCCCCGTCCTGAGAATCGAGGTGTCGTCTCGCCTCTTGCCCCGCGCAGCGGGCTGGAGCGGAGCGACTTTGTGCATTGGCACTCATCGCTGGTTCGCTGTAAGGCAATGATTCGTCGGGAATCAGGGGCTAAGCGGACCCGTCATGATCTGCAAACAGGCCTTAACGTGTTCGGTGGCATCGCGCCCAACTCCGACGGTCCGGTCGGTCTACAACGCAGGCCAACCCAGAGGCTGTAGAAGGGGCAAAGGTCAGTTCTTCATAGGCCCACAGTGGCGGGGCAGGCATTGTCGTTGCATTATCTCATACGCTGACCCAGGGTTGTACGGACAAGGGACCCGAGATCCATGCTTCCGATCCACGAGAATGTCTTGCAACTAATCTGGATCGCCGAATATTGGTCTCGGGAAATCAATGGGGTGCGCACCTCCGCCGAAATCCATGACCAACTGCTCGCTGCCTATTGGCGAGGTGAGCTTCGGGTACTTGGTGGGGACAGGGACGAGGGCGGGCTTCTTAATCCAGTTACGTTCCTCAAGATCGTTGCCCGCGAACGCAACCACCTGGGCTTCGTGCTGGTCGATAGTCCAGAGATGATCCCCCCAGAAATAACCAAGCACGACGACCGCAGTGTAACGGTTGACATGCTGACGTACATCGTCCTGCCGCCTGACCATACTTGCTGGACTCCTGATATAATTTCCTCCGCATGCCGTGAACTTTCAAAGCTGTCGATTGAAGATTACCATGATCTCATCCAACCTGGCGTTCTCGCCCTTCGAACCACCAAAAAGATTTTCGCCGCCTATTGTGAATACATGGATTACGATCCTCCGCACTTCTGGTTTGGTGACCCGACGAGAAAGCGCAACAAGGCTAAGAACTTCGGCGGCCGGCCATCGGTGATGCGCGCAATCGAGGCCGAGATGCGACGGCGAGCAGACGCCAAAGTCCTTGCGCCCAGACTTCGCCAAGAGGCTGAAGCGCTCCGCAGTTGGGCAGAGGATAACGTTGATCCGGACTTTCAAATACCCCAGGTCGCGGCCATAGAAAACGCCCTGCGCGAGCGTTACAAGGAGTTGGTGTCGGCAAGCAGCGCCGAGCATAAAACATAAAACCTCGCTCGCGATTTTAATGGACGTCGCCACTCCCACCAGGTAGCCGCATGGCGATTTCATTCACTCCCTCTGCAAAAGGGGCCGAGCCCGGTACCCAATCTGAGCGACCTGGCGGCACGCGGCGATCGACCGCCCTGATAGCCAAGCTGGTACCATTGGTCCGGCTTCTAGCGCGCGATGCCGCCGGCAAAACGCTGCCACAGGGAGTAACCAGTGCACCGCCACCTGAACCGAAGGTCGCGCCGTGATGGCGGATGCCACGGTCGCCTGCACCGCGACTCCTCCTTATGCAATTGCTCACGGTATCCGAGGTCGCCCAGCGGCTACGCCTTAGCGAGCGGCAGATCCGTCGCATGATCGCCGACGGCCGCATCCCCGTCGTGCGGTTGGGCCGCGCAGTCCGCATTCGTGAAGAGACGCTGCGTGCACTGATCGAGCGAAAGTGACGATGGTACAAGATGCCAAAAACTTTTAAATATGTAACCTTTCAATACCGTGGCATCTCTTCATTATTACGCACGTTTATAGATTTGCGGACTTTCGATATTGACGTTCTCACGAAAAATACCTAGGTTCATCTCCTGCACCTTATGGCCGATACACCCCCGTCACGAAATCCGTTTGCCGACCCGAGCACCCCGATGCTCGCCGACTTGATAGCCCGCGTGCGCGCCGCCGAGACCCTCCCGCTGTCGATGCGCCAAAACTGGGTTTGGGCGTTGAAAACGGTAGCTCGCGCTGCCGGGAAGGATCCCGCTGAAGTCCCCGCCCATCCTGAATTCCTGCGCAAGGTGTCGAAACGCGCTGCGCCGGCGGCGATCGGGCTCGGCCGCAAAGCCTGGAACAACGCCCG
>Ga0306926_10008342_pt1 | contig 11322 bp, 9 predicted proteins | sample flu12Cox44000178_FD_203759 | JGI IMG/M metagenome (GOLD analysis project Ga0306926, IMG submission 203759) | Lab enrichment of tropical soil microbial communities from Luquillo Experimental Forest, Puerto Rico - flux8day.12C.oxic.44.000.178 (v2)... | ecosystem: Environmental > Terrestrial > Soil...
CGCGGCGTTTTCGCCTCCGGAGAGGATTTCTTCGCCTTTCTGCGCGACAGCTTCGACCTTCTTTACGAAGAGGGCGCGGAACGGCCGCGGATGATGTCGGTCGGCTTGCACATGCGTCTGACCGGCCACCCGGGCCGGGCCAAGGCGCTGATCCGCTTTATCCAGCACATCCTCGCCCACAGCCACGTCTGGGTTTGCCGCCGCGAGGACATCGCCCGACATTGGGTTGCGCGGTTTCCGCCGCCGGGCTGAACGACGGATCGGCTCTACAGCAGGGATTCAACCCACTCGTAGAGCTTGCTCTTGGGCAGCGCGCCGATCTTGGTCGCGGCGACCTGCCCGTCTTTGAACAGGATCATCGTCGGGATCCCGCGCACCCCGTATTTCATCGGGGTCTGCGGATTCTCGTCGATGTTGACCTTGGCTACGGTCAGTTTGCCGGCCATGTCGGTCGCGAGCTCTTCGAGAAAGGGACCGATCATGCGGCAAGGGCCACACCATTCTGCCCAGAAATCGACGAGAACGGGCTCGCTCGCGCGGAGGACCGCGGCATCGAAAGTGCTGTCGGTGACGGCGTTCGGCTTCATCGGGTCATCCTAGCGTTAATTCGTCGCAGAGATTAAGGGAGCCCAAAAAGCAACGTCAAGGCGGGCACCCTGCGAGGCGCTCGGGGCTGATCGGCATCAGACGCGGGCCTTCGGTCCATAACAGCGCACAGCGGATCTGACGCCCGGGGTAGATCTGGCCGAGTGCGGCGCGGTACAGGGAGAGCTGACGCAGATAAATCGGCGCAACCTCCGCCTCGGTGGGCGGCGGTGGGCGCAATGTCTTGAAATCGACGACCAGCACGCGGTCGTCCTCGACCACCAGGCGATCGATCTGCCCCGACAACGCATGGCCTTCGATCAGCCCGACCAACGGCACTTCGGCCTGTGAACCAGGCCCGAAGATCGCGGCGAAATCGGGGTGACCCAGCACCGCAAGGGTCTCGCGTCGGATCTCGTCCTGCTCCTCGGTGGAGAGCCCGTGTGCCGGCAGCGCAAGAAACCGGCGCGCCATATCCTCGCGCTCTCCAGCAGGTAGCTCGGGCAGGCTCTGCAGCAGCCGGTGGACAAGCAGCCCGCGCTTGAAGCGGTCACGTCCGCCCATCCCAAGCGGCGAGGAAGCGGAAGGTTCGGCCTCGCTGGGGCGTGACGGGAAAAGCGGCTTCGGCGGGTCGGGCTCGGCGGGGGGCAGTTCTCTGACCCAATGCGGCAGAGGCAGCCCCGGGCGGGCGATCTTGGCCGGGGTTTCCAAGAGGGGCGCCGCGGTCTGTGCGCCGGCGAGCCGCAATCCTTCGCCCGACCACCCGTTAGGCCCGATCAGCGCCGTCGCATCGAAGGCGAACGGGGTGGCGATCCCGTTGAGACCGGCACGGCAGAGCGCATGCCAGCAAATTTCCTTTGGTGCGATTCGCGTTTGCCAGCCGCTGATATAAAGCCGGTCCTGCGCCCGGCTGAGGCCGACATAGAGCAGCCGCCGATATTCCTGGAGCTCGCGCCGGCGTACGGCTTCTCGTTCGGTGGTATAGACCGGGACGGTGAACTCGGCGCGCGGGCGCCACAACGGCAGCTCTTGGCACTCGGTCCACAACAGTGGTTCCGGGGGTCTCGGCAGTTGCATCGTATCGGGGAGAAAGACGATCGGGGCTTCGAGCCCCTTGGCGCCGTGCACGGTCAGTATGCGGACCTCGTCGCGTGGGCGCGCGCCGAAATCGCGCTTGACCTCGGTGTCGCCGGCCGCGAGCCAGCGCAGAAAGCCCTGCAGCGACGGCACGTGCTCGCGCTCATAGGCGAGGGCCAGCGCAAGGAACTCCTCGATCGGGTCGTCTGCCTCGGGTCCAAGGCGCTCGAGCCAGGCGCGCCGCCCGCCTCCGGCGCCGAGGATCTCGGCGTAGAGCTCGTAAGGCGGGACGAAATCGGCGCGGGCGAGGAGGGCGGAAAGTAATTCCGCCGCCTGCCGCAATGCCGCATTTGTCTCCGCGCGGCTGCGCAACCGGTCCCACAAATGCTCCTTGCCGCGCCCATGGGCGAGATCGAACAACGTCTCTTCGTCGACCGCGAAGAGTGGGCCCTTCAGCACGCAAGCCAGCGTCAAATCGTCATAGGGAAACAGCAAGAACCGACCGAGTGCCACCAGATCCTGCACCGCGAGCTGCTCGGTCAGGATCAGCCGATCGGCCCCGGCGACCGGCACGTGGCGCTGCTTGAGCGCGCGCAGCAACTCGCTGACAAAGGCGTTGCGCCGCCGTACCAGCACCATGACGTCCCCCGGCCGGATCGAGCGACCGCGGGCCGCCAAGGTCTCGCCGTGGTCGAGCCAGCCCCTGATCGTCGCGGCGATCGTGTCGGCGAGACGGGCATAAGGCTCGGCGACGCGGCTGCGGGTTACCGGCAATGCTTCGGGGTCGGCATCCTCGTCGGGTTGCGGCGCCACCGGCGGCCACAGCTCGACCAGCCCCGCCTGTCCCGCACGGGCGGCGACATGTCGGATCGCGTCGCCGTCGAGCGCCACCCCGTCATGCGCGGCTTCGTGCCGGAAGATCGCGTCGATCGCCCGCAATACCGGCTCGGTCGAGCGGAACGAGATCTCCAGCGGCACAAGCCGCCACTCCTGCTGGGCGGCGGCGATTCGCGCCGCAAAATGCCGGCGCATCCGCAGAAAGGCCTGTGGATCCGCCCGCTGAAAGCTGTAGATCGACTGCTTTGCATCGCCGACGGCAAAGATCGTGCGCGTCCGCTCGCGCGCGCTATCGCCGGCAAAGAATTCCTCGGCGAGTGCCGCCACGATCTCCCACTGCTCGGTGTTGGTGTCCTGCGCCTCGTCGAGCAGGATGTGGTCGAGCCCGCCGTCGAGCTTGTACAACACCCAGGGCGCCACACCGGGGCGGCGCAGCAGGTCGAGCGCCTTCACCACGAGATCCTCGTAATCGAGCGCCCCTTGTGCTCGCTTGCGCTCGTCATAGGCCTGGATCAGCGCGTCGCCGAGCCGGATCAGCGCGCAAGTCGCCTCGACTAGCACCGCCGAGGCCCGAGCCTCGCGGAATTTTCTTACCCGCTCCGCCTCGGCCATTAGGGCGGTGCAGGCGTCGCAGGCGGCTGCGCTTGCCGCCCTCCGGGTAATCAGCCGTTGGAGAATCTCACCCTTATCGTTCAAATAGGCTTCGGCATAGACCTCTAGCATCCGCTGACGCTGCTGCGGGTCCGCGCACCAGGCGGCGAGGGTCGCACCGCGCTTGCGATCCGTGACCGACCCGGCGAGGAGTGCTGCCGCCGCAGCGCGCAACGCGATTTCATCGCCCGCATCCTCGGCACAAAAGGCGGCAGCGAGGCGTTCCGAGGTGGCCTCCGCCGGCAGGGCCAGTGCCGCACAGAGCCGGTCGCGCAGCGCCGCGTGGCCGCCCTCGACCGCGCGGCGGAGCTTGCCGCGCTGGCCTGCGAGTGCCGCCATCAGCATGCCGAAGCGTTCCTCGCCGACGTGACCGGCGACCACCGCTAGCGCCTCGGCGAGCTCTCCCCGGTCACCAGCTACGCGGGCGGCGACGATGACGCTCTCGGCCGCCTCGAGGAGAGCCTCGGCGGCGCCGCGCTCGTCGAGCACGACAAACTCGGGCGAGACATCGGCCTCCAATGGAAAGCGGCGCAGCAATGCCTGGCAGAAAGCGTGGATTGTGGCGATCTTGACGCCGCCCGGGGTGTCGAGGACGCGGGCGAACAGCTGCCGCGCCTGCAGCATCATTGCGTCGTCCGGATCTCGCCCGGTCAGCTCGTGAAGCTCCTCGACGAACGCGTCATGCGGCAACGTCATCCACTGGGCGAGCCGCTCGTTGAGCCGGTTGGCCATCTCCGCGGCGGCCGCGCGCGTGAAGGTCAGGCATAAGACGCGCGCCGGATCGCTGCCCTCGAGCATCAGCCCGAGCAGCCGGTCGGTCAGCACCTTGGTCTTGCCGGTGCCGGCCGAAGCCGAGACCCAGGCGGAGACCCCAGGTGCGATCGCCCGGCGCTGGGCCGCGTGCGCTTCCGTCGCTCCGATCATTCCTCGTCCTCTCGCGCAGCGACCCGCTCAAGGTGGCGGTAGTCGGAGAAGCGCGGCGCCCATCGCGGCACCGGCTCGGCGAGGTAGGGTGTCTCAGTGTCGTCGAATCGATCGATCAGCGCCCTAACCCGGTCGAGCACCGATTGGATCAGCTTGTTGGGATCATCGTCGCCGACCGGCCGGCGCTCGCCGACCGGAACCCCGCCGGTCAGCCGCCAATATTCGAGCGCCGCGGGGGTGCCATTAGCCGAGGCGAACCTGCCGTCCCGCAGGATCGCCCCTTCTAGCGGCAGCTGCGGCGCGAACCCGGCGCTAATCTCCTTTTTCGAGGGCAGCGAGCCGGTTTTGTAGTCAACCAGCAAAAACCCTCCGGCCGCGAGGCGGTCAATACGGTCCGCCTTGGCGGTCAAGGTGAACGGCCCGCCGGGTGCGGGCAAGGTCAGGCTACCCTCGCTCTCGCTGAGGCTCTCGACGACGAGAGACCGGTGCACCCGCTCCTCGGCGACGAGCCAGCGAACAATCCGCTCGAAGCGCGGCCACCAGAAGGCCCAAGCGCCGGGCCGTGACAGGATCGGTCCGAAATGCGCGCGGCCGATCTCCAGCAATTCCGCCTCGACCTCGGCCGGCAATTCGCGCGGATAGCGGTGGACGAATTCGTCGAGCGCCCCGTGGATCGCGATGCCCAGATCGGCGCGGCCGGGATCGGCGTCGAGCTCGTCCAGCGAGTTGAGCTCGAGGATGTGGCGGGCGTAGATCGCATAGGGGTCGCGCAGCCAGATTTCGATTTGGGTCACCGAAAGCCGGCGCGGGCGGGCGGCGAGCGGCGGCCGGGGTGCAGCCGGCGGCAATGGCCGGTAACGTTCCGGCTCGTCGAGCTGCTCGGCGGCGGCCTTGACCGTCTCGTCCGGCCCGAGCGCGTGACCCAGTCCGGTAGCGCGCAATACCGTATCGAGGCGCAACAGCCAGCGCGACGGCACGGTCGGCACACCCTCCTGCCGCGCGGCGCGGGTCAGCGCCACCTCCGGCGCTCCGAAGGCCTGGACAAAATCATGGGCGGCGATGCCGACCGAGCGTTCGGGGACGGCGATGCGGAACTCGCGCCGCATCGGCCGTGACATCCACGGGTCGTGCTCGGCCGAACCCGGCCAGCTGCCTTCGTTGAGCCCGCCGAGGACCAGCAGGTCGGCCTGCTGCAGGCGCGCCTCGACGAGGCCCCAGATCGCCAGCCGAGGGTGGCGGCCAAAGGCCGGACGAACGACCATGCCGGCGGCGAGCGCTTCGAACAGTGCCGGATAATCGCGGCCGGGGAGCGGCGGGAAGTCGCGCGCGGCGTCGATCAGCTCGTGACAGAAGCGCGCGGCACTCTCGCCGGCGTCCCCGGCCCAGAGACGCTTGCTGCCGGCCTCGGTGGCACTCGCCGCGAGCCGCTCGGCAGCCTCGATATGAGGTATCACGAGGCGGGCAAGCGGCACCGCACCCGCCTCGAGCAGATCGGGTAGCCGGCCGAGGCAGGCATTTAGCCCGTCAACAAAGCGGCGCAACCCGGCGTCTTGATCGCGTAGTGCCGCTCTGAGCCCGGCAAAGCCCGGGGCCGGGCGCGGTCCGAGGATAGCCTCCTCGAGCCGGCGCGCCAGACGCCGAAAGACGGCCGGATCGAGCCCGCCGGCGGCGAGCGGGTGCTTTAGCGCGGCGAGCAATGGCACCGGGGCGAGCCGGCTCTCGGCGAGATCAAGCACTAGACGCAAAAAAGCGCCAGGTGGCGTGCGGTTCAATGGCAGGCCGGCCGAATCGTCGATCTCGATCCCCCAGCGGCGCAGCTCGACGGCTACCCGGCGGGCGAGCTCGCGGTCAGGAGTGACGAGTGCCGCGGTCGCCCCCGGCGTCTCGAGCTTGCGGCGCAGCAACAATGCGATCGTCACCGCCTCCTGCTGCGCGCTCGCGCAATCGAAGCGGCTGACCCCTTCGAAGGTGTCGGCCGCCTGCGGCGGCAAGCGGAGCCACGCGTCGCTGGTCGCCGCCGGCCGCAACGCTTCGCCGACCAGCCACGCCCGCCGCGCCCGCTTGTCACCCCCGCTCTTTTCGTCACCGCCGCCACTTCCGTCACCCCCGCGAAAGCGGGGGCCCAGGGGCGCGGTCTGAGGCGTAAGCCGCTTCGCCGCAGAGGCGAAAAGCGGCAAATCGGCGAGCTCCTTGGGGACATGGCGGGGGCGAGGGGTGAGAGTAGGAGGCCAGTCTCTTACGTCTGCTCGCGCAATCCCGAGCGCCTGTAGCAACAGCGCCAGCAGATATTGCGGATGCGCCTCGTCACCTGCGATCGCCCGCCACTCTTCATCATCCGCGCGGCGGTCGAGCCCGGGCAGGATCACGGCACCGTGGTCGAGCGCGGCGACGACCGAAAGCAGCTCGGTCATCGCCGGAATGCCGCCGGTGAGCCCGGCGGCGATGACCGGGTTGCGGGGAGGCGAGCGGCGCCAGGCCGCAGCCTGATGCTCGACCAGTCGGTTGCGCCGCACGGCTGGGTCGAGCGCGCCCTCGGCGGCGAGGATGTGCGGCCACTGGCTCGGCAGGATCTCGAGAAATCGGTGGACGATCTGCCAATGCGCGGCGAGATCCCGCGGAACGAGGTCGGCGAGCCGCGCGAAATTGGCGCCTTCCGTTGCCACGGTGTCGACAAATCGGGCGAGGCTCGCGGCGAGTGCAGCAGCCTGGCCCGGCAGCAATGGAGCTTGATCACGCACCTGACCCCACCGCATGACCAATTGCGTCAGCAGCAGGCGGCGCCTCAGCTCGGGGATGGCGGGCGGCACCGCCAAGGTTCCGCTGTCCGCTGTCCCATCTGACAAAGTCAGCTCGTCCGAATCGAGATCTCCGATCGGCTGCATGCGCGGCAGCAGCAGCGGCGTTCCGGCCTCACGTCCTCCAGGTGCCGCCCGCAGAAACGCCTCGCGCAAGGCGCGCACCGCGCGCCGGGTCGGCAGCAGAATGGTGACGCGCGTCAGCCGGAGCGGATCCCCGCCGGTCATCGCGAGCAGTTCGTCTGCCAGCGTCGCCAGAAACGGCCGCTCGGGCGCGATCGTGTAGACCTTGGGCTGCATGCGATTGCGAGAGATAGGTGATGGTAACTCTCACCTATCTCAATTTCGCCACTTCCCCGCTCGATAAGGCAAGTTAGGGCTCGCGCCCGCGGGTTCCGGATCCCGCGGGCGCGGTTTGACCTGATCGCCGATCCGCGCCTGCGACCGCGTCATCGGCCGCCCTCGCGGGCGCGACAGGGAAGCCAGCGCGGGTCGAGCACTTCATCCGCACCGAACGGACACCGCTCGGGAAAGTCGCTTTCAGGCAACCCGGTCTCGAGGGCGGCGCGGGAGCGTGCGCCAACATAGCATTGTTCCAAAATCGATCCGGGAAACGATTTCAGGCTGGGGCTGTCGTCGATTACCGTGGCGATCCGAATCCGCTGCTCGCCAATTGTCGCGAGCCAGCCCAACGAGCGCCTTCTTGGGTGGGCCGAGCACTTCAGCAAATGGACTAGCAGGACGATCAGACGGTTGCGAATCTCCCGACGGTCACTCCGGGCCATGCCCTCGAGCTCCTCGGCGATGTTGCAGAGATCGAGTTCGCCAGCCTCACCGCGGCGGGCACGCTGTGCTTGGTCCTCGAGCCAGGCGACGAAGTCCTCTTCGTAGGACGGTGCGTTTGCCGGCCGTGTCATCCGCATCCTCCTTCAGCGCTGCAGGCTCGACCGCCCGGTCCCAGCGAGCCGCCCGATGACCCGGACATCATAGCCGCATCCTCTCGCTTTCTCGCGGCTATACCGCCGGATGGGCGCAGCTACTGGGGCTTGACCGCGCAGCTGACCCAATTTCATGACCAATTGCGTCAGCAGCAGGCGGCGCCTCAGCTCGGGGATGGCGGGCGGCAACGCCAAGGTTCCGCCGTCCGCTGTCCCATCCGCCAAAGTCAGTTCGTCCGAATCGAGATCGCCGATCGGCCGCATGCGCGGCAGCAGCAGGGCCGTTCCGGGCTCACGGCCTTGGGCGCGCCGCGCAGAAATGCCTCGCGTAAGGCACGCACCACGCGCCGGGTCGGCAGCAGAATGGTGACGCGCGGCAGCCGCATCGGATCCCCGCCGGTCATCGCGAGCAGTCCGTCCGCCAGCGTCCCCAGAAACGGCTGCTCCGGCGCGATCGTGTAGACCTTGGGCTGCACTATTTCCGTCACCCGAGCGACTGCCTTACCGGCCCGATTTCGCCCGCGGTCGCGCCTGTATCATGTCGCGATCTGTCCTCTCGGGATTTACTCGAGATAGGGGCTTATCTGCCCCGAATGGGTGATCAGGAGGCTTTCGCGAGCGCGGGTGCAGCCGACATAGAAGAGCTGGCGCTCCCGCTCCTCCACGAGACGCCGGGCGTCGTCGCCATCGGCGCGGGCGAACGCGTACCGTAAGGGCATGTGCTCAGCATCGCAGCCGACGAGGGCGACCGCCCGGAACTCGAGCCCCTTGGCCACGTGCATCGTGCCGATCGCAACCGCATCGGTCGCGAGATCGCTGTCGGGCGCAAGCCACCGGCCGGTGAGATCGGCTTGTGCAAAGGCTGGTTCCGCGCGCTCGCAGACAAGCTGTCGGGTCCGCCCGAAGACTGCGATTTGCCCTGGCTCGATGTCGCGCGCACGCAAGTCGCGCAGCCAGCGGGCGAGCGCGGTTATCTCGTCATCAAGGGACTTGCCCGCGACGATTTCGGGCTCGGGACCGCGGAGGATTGATATCGTCTGGCGGGTTTCCTCCTCGCCGTCAACTTCGGCGAGCTTCGCGGGCAACAGCGCGTCCGAAAAACGGCGGATCGCGGCGCTGGTCCGGTAATTGACCCGCAAGCGCTGCGCACGACCGCGTACATCGACGCCAGCCGAAATCCAAGAAAAGGGCCAGCGATAGATCCATTGGCCGATATCGCCCGCGAAGAACAGTGCGCGTGGACCAGGTGCGGCGAGGGAGGCGATGAGGCGCAGCTCGCGCGGGCCGAGGTCTTGGGCTTCGTCGACAATGACGTGACGAAAAGGCCGTACGCCTTCGTCACCGATCCCTTGCCGTAACCGATCGCATACATCGCCCCAGGTCGCGAACCCGCTGCGGTCGAGATCCTCCCGAACGCGAGTAAACACATCCCACAGCTGGCGCCGCTGCCGCGGCGAAAGCGGAGAGCCCCGTCCGACGCGTACGGCATCGCGATGGGCTTCCCATTCTCTGATACCCCAGTAATCCACAACGGCTTCCCATTCGGCCAGCAGAAAGCCGTCTGTGAACCTCGGATCGAGGTCGACGCGAGCCTCGTGTAGGCGCCGCTCGATCTCTTCGGTGTCGGCGATCGTGAGAGAACAGCCGCGTCGCGCCAGTTGCGAAATCTCATGCAGGTGCAGCACCTCCACCCGCCGCCGTGCTTCGGAAGCGGCACCGAGCAGCTTGTCCATGCCGTCTGACAGACGCGAAGCGAGCGTCTTCGAAAACGTGGTCAGTAGCAGCCGACCGCCGGCCGACAGCCGAGCCAGATTCGGCACGATGCATCGCCACGACGCTCTTGCCGGTCCCGGCTGAGCCCGAGACCCGTGCCGGCCAGTTAAAATTGCGCTCCACCGCGCCGCGTTGAGCGGGATGCAAGAAGACGAGCCACTCGTCCCACGGCCGTTCTAACGCCTCGGCCAGCGCTGCCTCGTCAGCAGCGATCCAGACGCGGCGCTGGGCGTCCGGATGCAAGAACGGGTCGCTTACGAGATCTCGTGCGGTAGGCCGAGCTGCAGGACGATCGCCGGTCGCGAGCGCGAACAGCGCTTCCTGCGCTTCCTCCGGGAGCCGGTCGAGGACAGCGAGCAGATCGTCGTCGCTGAAGATCCTGCGCACAGTCTCGAGGTAGACGGGTGGTACGCCGAGGCTCAGGAGGTAGTCATCACTCTCGACGGCGAAGAGCGGCGCCGCCGTGTCGGGCTGAGGCGCGCGCAAGGGGACCTGCTCCTCAGCGCGAACAACCTCCTCGAACTCGACGATCTGCGCAGATCCAGTAACGGGATGCGTTGTGACCGTCCGACGCTCTGCCCAGCGATAGGCCGCGTCATGATAATCGACATACATCAGGACGTGCCGATCGCCGTCGCAAAAGACGATGACGCGCAGATCCATGTTCGGGCTGATTGAATGAAGCCGGCAGTCGCGCATTTCGAGCGGGTGAAGCCGATGTCCCGGCGCGTCCGGGTTCATCCAGAACTGCATCACGGTCTGATGCACCAGGTTCTGCTCCTGGCGGGTCAGTCGCGCCAAACTCTTCTGAAAGCTTGGCGTCAGCGCGAGGTCCGCCACGGCGTCACACCCTGTAGACCTTGAGCACCTCGTCGCCGTAATGGTTGATGACCTTGACGGCGATACGGCCGGTCTCCGGTTTCTCGAATGGCCGGCTGACGGGCGAATAGAGGGTCGCCCAGACTTCTTCGTCTATCTCGGCTTTCAAGGTCGTCTTAAGCCGCTTGTAAGGGTCGTTGCCGCCGAGGAAATAGGCGTGACAAAGAAGCTCTCGCCGTCGTAATCGGTGTCGATAAACCAGGCGGCGATGTCGTCGAGACTGGAGGAGCGAACCTCGCCGGTCGTCGGGTCGAAGATGTCGAGGCCGAGGATTTCGACCCTCACCCGCCCATCCTCATCGTGATGGATCGTAATGTCCGGCTCGCCGAAGATCACAAAGAGGTTGACGTTGTTGGTCTGGCTCCGCAGGCTATCGGCAAGGTGCAGATCATTGTTCATCCGCGCCTTGAGCACTGTCAGGCGCGGGAAGCGGGTCAGTGCCTCCTCGTTGACTTTGGGCTCGAACGCAAAGCCGCAGACGATCAGGGTATCAAAGACCGAGTCCAGCGCCTCGCGGGCAGCCTCGCGTACGAGGCCATAGGAGACGGTGCCGTATTCGGGGCCGATCGCGACTGCGACGCGGCGGGTCCTGCCGGCCTCCTCGTAGCGCTCTTCCAAACTGATTAGCCAGCCCCCCGGCCAAAGTTTGAGCTCAGTGAATTGCAGCCTCTCACCCTTCTTCGTGTTCTGCACCCCGGCCTTCAGCAGATTGTCGAGGACGACGCGTACGAAGCCGCTTTGACCGCTACGGCTTTTCCCTTCGGCCGCAAGGGGCCGGCTCGTGCGAAGCGCCAAAAGGTTCGAACCCCATCCCTCCGCCACTGGGTCTGTCTCAGGGGCGTATTCCGTAGCTTGTCGGGTGT
>Ga0306926_10008345_pt1 | contig 11320 bp, 10 predicted proteins | sample flu12Cox44000178_FD_203759 | JGI IMG/M metagenome (GOLD analysis project Ga0306926, IMG submission 203759) | Lab enrichment of tropical soil microbial communities from Luquillo Experimental Forest, Puerto Rico - flux8day.12C.oxic.44.000.178 (v2)... | ecosystem: Environmental > Terrestrial >...
TGACCACAGCGCAGCCCGATACCCAGGCGCTGTACATCTCGGAGATGCTGCCGTCATAGCCCAGCGACGAAGTGAGCGAGGTCGCATCCATGCCCGGAATGAGATCGAAGTAATCGGCGTAGCTCAGTGCCAAGTTCACGTAGCCTGCATGCGGGCACTCGACGCCTTTGGGCATCCCGGTGGTTCCGCTGGTGTAAAAGATGACGGCAAGGCGCTGCGTCGGGTCGTCCAGCCAGGTCGGCGGCTCCGTTCGGGGCATCCTCCCTGGCAACCCCATGACGTCGATCGTCGGCAGGTCGCGGAACTTGTCTCGCCCTCGCGTCAGGACGACCACGGGCTGTGCATCGTTGAGCATGTGGGTGACTAGGGCGTCGGGCAACGTGATGTCGAGAAACATCACGGTACCGCCAGCCTTTAGGATGCCGAGATGAGAGGCCACGATTTGCCAGTTGTCTTGCGGCATCGCAACGGCAACCACCTGGTCGGGACCGCTGAGAAAGGGAAAAAGGGCAGCGGCCACATTTTCCGCTCGCGCGTCGAGCTCAGCGAAGGTCAAGGACTCTCCGGTGTGAGGAATCTGTAAGGCCGTGAGATGCGGAAACTTCTCGGCGGAGCGACTGAAGACCTCCGTGAGCCACCGCACTCCTTTCTGGTGCGGTACGCTCGCGATGTGGTCGCCGTCAAAGACGTCCGTTAAGCTGTACTTGCAGGTGTCTGCCTGGTCGCGGCCCAGCTCCGCCGCCCGAATGTACCGCCTCCAAGCCACAACCGCGAGCAAAAAGAAAAGTGCGAAGACGGTTGCTACAACAATCAATGTCAAGACTTGTCCTCACGCGCTCGCAAATCGAGATGCCCAAGTTCTCAAACACGATTGCATCTTGACTTCAAAAGTGAAAGTTCTTCGCTCGCGATCATACAGAACGCTCCGCGCCTAATCGAAATATCGTCGGCGTTCCGATTCGGCGAATGCCCAACGCAGTGCAATGGGGCCCACCGCCCAACTTTTTGGAGTGCCGCAAGGATTACATCAAGCCCTGTTTTTCTAAAGAGCCGTAAGAGACTCGCCTGATTGCGATCAACCATGACCAGATTCGGATTGATGCTAAATGCATTGATGCCTGGACAGCCGCGCGACTCTCAACGTATCACGTGGAAATCCGCTGACAGGGCAAGGGCAAGCCTCGGGACACGAGGGGAACGACATGCCCGCGGGCGGCAGCATCACGAGAATGGGCGCAGTGAGTCGGCCGAATCCATAAAGCATGGTGGCGCGGCTTTGAGCCGATGCACGGGGAGATGCGAATGGCCGCGGGTCGCGCTGGACCTCCGCCAAATCGGTATCGCGCAGACATCACGGACCGCAGAAATTCATGCTCATGCGAAATTCTGGGTGTCGCGTTGCTGCAATAACCGGCCTCGATCGGACTGTCCCTGTGAACGCTTCCTGGGATAGGAAAGCAGGACGCGTTGGTCCTCCCTTGGACTGCGTTGCGAACGGCGTGGCTTGCCAAGTAGAACTGCGACGCGCATCGCATACGCGATTTCGGAGCGATTGCGCTTCCGGAGCGGAACCGCCGTGCGCTTTACGCACTCTCATGACCAGCGGGGATAAAGGCCAACGTCGCCAAATGCGTGGAAACACACAAGCGCAAATGGACCACTCGCCCGTTGCAGACCGTTGCTATCCGGTTCGCGAAGTCGATTTCTACATCGTGATGATCGAGAAACATCCGATCGAGAGGATATACTGCCTTGTAGACTGCTTCTTTGGCGACGAACAGCATCCGTCCTCCAAACCCGTCGGCAGCCAAGTGCGCGCGCTCTCTTGGTGTCGCGATCAAATCCACCAGTTCAGGGGGCAGAAGCTCGGCAGGTTCGACATCTATTCCCAGTGCGCTGAAATCCTGCGCGCGACAGATCGCCGCGACGGCGTAGTCGGAATCGTGAGCCAGCGAACCTCTGATACCCTCGGGCCAAGTCGGCGCTCTAGCGCTGCCGCGCTTGATGGGGCACTCAGGATAGCCAAGATGTTTCAACAAGTTTCGTGCAACCAAACGCGCCGCTCCACTGGCTCGCCGCGCTGCTACGACGCTCCCTTCGAAAGCGGGAGCCTCCTCCGGCAGGAGAGCGGTCTCATCTCCCGGCACAATGAGGCGTTGTCCGACCAATACGCCGGAAATGGCTAGCTCGTCGATCGCTGTCGAAAATGGCGAGAATCCGACAACGGTCATGCGTTCTGACATGAACGCCCCCTCCGAGGGACCAGTCGCGAGAAGCAACACTGGAATTTCTTCATGAGCACCTCTCTCTTGATGAGCTGGTTCGGCTATTCGGAAAGTAGGCCACCCTTGTCTTAAGTCGCCGAGCTCGCGGTTATATAGGTGCGAAAGGTCAGCGGATCGCCGATATTGCGGAGCGGCTCCAGGCTGCCGCCGGTGCCACGCACAACCACGGTGCCATAGCCGAAGATGCGGCCGAGAAGCGATTGGTCGACATCGACGCTTTCGACCTTGTCGCGGTTCATCTCGATCGTGTGCCGAGAAAGGAGACCGGATTTGTAGATGACGCGGTGGTCGGTGACCGCCAATTCGGTCGTTGCCCGCCGGATAAACGCGCGCAGCCCGGCCGAGAGCGTCAGCAGCGCGAATATGACCGCCGCTATTCCGAAGGCCAGGCTGATATTTTGACTGTCGCTGGTGGCGATCGCCGCACCGGCAAGAATAATGCATGCAATCAAAAGCAGTATCGTATGTATATAGATTAACCAATGCAGTTTGGTTGCATAGACGATCGTTTCACCCGGCTGCAGTACCCGTCTCACATAGCGCATCGTCGGCGCCCTATCGCGGCTGCGCCGTCATGCTGAGTCGCCACCGCCGAGCGCGGCTTTGTAAGCGCGCACTGCTGCGGCAAAACCCATCACCAGCGCGTCGGCGGTCAGCTCGTGCCCGATCGAAGCTTCGGCAAATTCCGGCAATGCTGCCGTCAACGCGGGCAGATTGTCGAGATTGAGATCGTGGCCAATATTGACGACCAAGCCTAGTTCGGCGGCGCGCGCAACGGTCGCGGCGCAGGCGCGCAGCAATGCCGCGTAATCGCCCTTACGGAACGCGGTGGCATAGGAGCCGGTGTAGATCTCGATCCCATCGGCGCCGGTGTTGTGCACCGGCGCAACCGCCGCGGGGTCGGGATCGATGAACAGGATCACACGGCAGCCGAGCGGCTTCAGCTCGTCAAGCGCGACGTCGACGAGACGGTGCTGCGCCGGGTCAAGCCTCCAGCCCTCCTCCGAGGTGAAAGCATCGGGGGCATCCGGCACCAATGTGCATTGCTCCGGCCGGATCTCGGTTACGAGGTCGAGAAAGCGGCGATCAGGATAGCCCTCGATGTTTAGCTCAAAACTCGGGCGCCATGGCCGCATCAGCTCGGCGAGGCCGAAAACGTCGGTGCGGCGTATGTGCCGCTCGTCGGGCCGCGGATGAGCCGTCAGCCCGTCCGCGCCGGAATCGTGCGCGATCCGGCCGAAGCGGAGCACGTCCGGAACGCCGGTGCGCCGCGAATTGCGCAACAGCGCGATCTTGTTGAGGTTGACACTGAGACGAGGCATGAGCGCAAGATTATACCCTGGCGCCACCCGGGTCAGCCTTCTATCGCCGAGTGGGGCTCAGGAGAGTCGCGAGGTAAATTGAGTGCCATGTTCGCTCAACCGCGCGAGCAAAACCTGCCACCATTCACCGTGCCAGCGCAGGAAGATCGCGTCAGGAAAGCCGTGACGGGCGACATGCTGGTCCGGCACGCTGTCCCAGCCGCGATGGACGACCGTGACCCGCGTCTCTGCGCCGATGGTCTCGAAGCTGACCTCGACCTCGGTCTCCTGACCCCAACGGAAGGTCGCCTGACGCCAACCGAAGACAAGCCGTTGGCCCGGCTCCCACACCCGGATGCGGCCGATCTCGAAGACGGTGCCATTCGCCAGTGTCTCGGTGAAGCGTCCGCCTTCATGGGGCTCGAAGGCAAGCGCGCCGGGAGAGCGCGGTGTAAACCGGAACAGTGGGTTCGGCGTCCACCACAGCGCGATGTCGCGTGTGAAAATCTCGAAGGCACGCGCCGGCGAAGCCTTGACCCGCACGGACACAAGAACTTGCGATGTCACGATACGCGCTCGACATGACCCTTGAAAGCTGCGAGCTGGGTGCTCCACAGCGCTTCGGTTTCTTCAAGCCAGCGTTTCAGTTCCGCCATCGGTTTCGGATCGAGCGCATAAATGCGCACCCGCGCATCGAATTTCGGATGGCTCTCCACCACAAGGCCGCATTCGCGCAGTTGCCGCATATGCCGGCTCATGGCGGGCAGTGCCAGACCCGTCCGCTGCGCCAGCTCCACGTGGCGGCGATGCGGATCGGCGAGCGCGGCAAGCGTGCGGTCGATGCCGGCGACTCTTTGGCTCACACCCAGCCTTCGATCTTGAGGCCGCTCGTCTGCTCGGCCTCCTCACGCGAGACCTGACGCACCGTTTGTCCAAACGACCAGACGTGACCCTCGAGATCCGCCGCGCGATAGGTACGATCGCCGTAAAACTGATCGGCGGGTTCCGCGAGGATGACGGCACCGGCCGCCCGCGCCCGTTCGCAATGGGCGTCGACGTCGTCCTCGAGATGCACATGAACGGTTTGCGTCGTGACGCCGCCCGCCGATTTGGGACTCTTATGCTTGTCGGTCCACTCGCCGCCAATCATGACGACACCGTCGCCCAGCCGCATCTCGGCATGGAACTCGTCGGCGCGATAGATGCCGCTTCGGCCCATGATGAGCATCGCCGTCTCGAAGCCGAACGCGCGTTCCAGCCACTTCAGCGCGGCGACAGGATCCCGATAGCTGAGGGCGGGAATGAAGGTCTGCCGATGGGTCATGACCACTCTCCGATAGTTTACGACATCAGAAATATTTAACAAAAATTAGAACAACCTTGTCAATCGCTTTCTCATCGGTTTCCCTGCCACCGCGTCGCCATGACGGCGTTTGCAAGAAGCCCGGCGATCGATACGAGGCGACGGCCTCTCAGGCCCGGGCGATTACGGCGTCCTCACTGGAGATCCAAAAATTGACCGAGTAATCTCGATAGTGCCCGTGAGGGCCGCTTCGCCTACTTGCTCCGGAGGTCGATGGGGTCTCGGAGCCGCTGCCGGCCGCGGAGCCTCGGCTGGGCCAGCGGACGGCTCTAACCTTCGTTGCCGGCGGTCGGCCGCTCACAATCCGATTGCAGCCGTTCTGGCTACCCGCTTAGATCGCCCCTGACGGATGGACCCTGGTTCCTCGCCCTAAGAAGCCGCCGTGAACCGAAAACCGGTTGGGAGGCCGCCAGACATTGGTCGCACTACACCTCGATCTTCGAGAACAGGTAGGCGCACATCGCGAGCAGGATCGCGGCGAGGCAGACGAGGACGGCAAAGTCGGTCGCCACACCGAACGCGAAACCGCCGCTGAGCGCGCCGCGCATGCCGTCGACGCCGTAGCTGAGCGGGTTGAGCCGCACGGCGAGCCACACCGCCCCGGGCAGGTCCGGCACCGGGAAGAGCGCGCTCGAAAAGAAGAAGAGCGGCAGCACGATGAAGTTCATGATCAGGGGAAAGCCCTGCATATCCTGCAATACCGAGCCGACGGCGGTGCCGATCGCCGTGCACATGATGGCGATCAGCGCCATGAACAGCAGCGCCACCGGCAGCAACAGCGGCTGCGCCGGCCGGAAGCCAGCGGCGAGGCAAATGAGAAAGACAATGCTTCCCTGGATCAATGCGACCGTGGCGCTGCCGAGCGTGCGCCCGAGCACGATCTCAAACCGCGACACCGGAGCCACCAGCATTTCCTTCAGAAGACCAAAATGGCGGTCCCAGATAATCCCGATCCCGCTGAAGACGGCTGCGAACAGGATGCTCATCGTGACGATGCCCGGCGCCAGGAACTGCACATAGTCGCCGCGGCCGGCGCGGGCGAAGGTCGGCCCGAGCCCAAAACCGAGCGCCAGCAGGAACAGCGTCGGCTGACCGAGTGCGCCGATGATACGGGCGCGCGAGCGGGAATACAGCTTCAGTTGCCGCAGCCAAAGGATGAGGACGGCGTTCACCGGCGACCGAGCCACACTTGACGCATCCTACGCATGCGGTCGATCGGCGCTGCGTCGGCCTCGCGGATGCTGTGCCCGGTCAGCGCAATGAATGCGTCCTCCAGGGTGCGGCCGCCGGTCTCTTGTCGCAGTGCCGCGGGGGTGCCCTCGGCGACGATCCGGCCGTGGTCGATGACTGCGATTTGGTCGGCGACACGTTCGGCCTCCTCCATGTAGTGCGTCGTGAAAAACACCGTCACCTGCTCGTCGCGGCACAGCCCGCGGATGAATTCCCAGATCTGGTTGCGGGTCTGGGGGTCGAGCCCGGCAGTCGGCTCGTCGAGAAACAGGATGCGCGGCCGGTGCTGCAGAGCGCGGGCGATTTCGAGCCGGCGCCGCATGCCGCCCGAGAAGCGCTTGACGTAATCGTCGCGCCGCTCCCACAGCCCAACGAAGCGCAGCAGCGCTTCGATGCGCTGGCGGCGCTCTGCCCGCGGGACACGGTAGAGGACGCCGTGCAATTCCATGTTCTCGGCCGCCGTCAGCTCGCCGTCGAGGCTCGGATCCTGGAACACGATGCCGAAGGCGCGGCGCACCAGCAGCGGGTCCTTCACCGGGTCGTGGCCGGCAATCGAGAGCCGCCCCGCGCTCGGCGTCAACACGGTGGTCAGCATCTTGATCGTCGTCGTCTTGCCAGCGCCGTTGGGGCCGAGAAAGCCAAAGATGACGCCCTCCGGCACCGCGAACGAGATGTGGTCGACCGCGGTGAAGTCGCCGAAGCGCTTCACCAGATCGCGGGCCTCGATGATCGCGGCCATCATTTTTTACCGGACAAATCCCTCCGCCGGGCCTGCCCCGGCCGTCCACGCGTTCCAAGCAACCGGTTTGGGTCGATCCCGGGTTGCTTGGCGAGCGCAGGAGAAGGTGAGCCCGCTCAAACCGCAAAAATCGGATCGACGCTTCACGCGATTACCCGCCAGGAGGCTTGCCTCCCGGGCGGGTTGGCGCGGCTTCAGCAGCGTGCCGCGCCGTGCGCAGCGCAGTACTTCCGAGCAGTGCAGGACAGGGTAAGCGACCCTTCACCGCGCTGCCCGCAGGGGGAGGGATGCTTCCCTGGACCCTCCCTGATGGGCGTAGTCTCGTTGCCTGTTCGGCCGATTAAATTCCCTGATCGGCCAACTAGGGAATTTATCGTTCGGTTGGTGTGTTCTCAAAGACTTAGCGGGCACACTCCGGTCCGCGTGCCGGCTGCGACCGGGTTTCTGCCAGTTACTTCCCGTCGACCAGGGCAAGCGGGCATCAGCGCCCAATGGCGTAGCCCTGCATGCCACGTGGGTTGGCGGCGGCTTTGAATACGGTGCCTTCAGGGGTGGGCTCCCGGGCGCAACCGGAGAGGCGACCTTCCGACCAAGCGTCGCCGACCCGCAGGCGGTGGCCCCGCTGGGATAGAGCTGCGCGCGTCGCTTCCGGGAAGCGCGCTTCGAGAGCCACAAGGCCCGTCTGCGCGGCGCGCGGATAGAACGAGCTCGGCGTATGCTCGTTGTGAAAGGCCGGGCAGTCGATCGCTTCCTGCAGGTTCATGCCGTGATGGACGTGATGCAAGAACATCAAAACCGACCATTGGTCCTGCTGGTCGCCGCCCGGCGTGCCAAAGGCGAGGTAGGGCTCGCCGTCCTTGAACGCCATCGACGGGGACAGGGTACTGCGCGGACGCTTGCCAGGGGCGAGGCTCGCCGGAAGGCCTTCATCGAGCCAGAACATCTGCATGCGCGAGCCGAGACAAACGCCGAGCTCCGGGATAACAGGCGAGCTCTGCAGCCAGCCACCGCTCGGCGTCGCCGAGACCATGTTGCCCCAACGGTCGACGACATCGACATGGCAGGTGTCGCCGGCAACGACCCCAAGCGGGCTCGTCGCTGGCTCGCCTAAAGTCGGCTCACCGATCCCGGCGCCGCTGATCACCGCCTCATGGCCCCCGACCAGCACGCGCGGGATGCGCCCCTCTGGCCGGCCGGGACGCAGCTCGAGCGAGGCCCACTCGCCGACAAATTTGCGCCGCAAGTCGTTGTACCCGGGACTGAGCAGAGCGCGCATCGGCACGTCGACAAAGTCCGGATCGCCATACCAGGCTTCGCGGTCGGCGAAGGCGAGCTTGGCGCACTCGACAACGACATGGACAAAATCGGGACCGAGCGGATCGAGATCGTCGAGATCGAACCCCTGCAGCAACGCCAATTGCTGCAGGAACACCGGCCCCTGGCTCCACGGTCCGCCCTTGGCCACGGTGTAGCCGTAATAGTCGAGGCTGACAGGTGCCTCGACCGGCGCCTCCCAGCGCGCCAAATCGTCGCCGGTCAACAGCCCATGATGGCGCCGCCCCGACGAATCAAGCACTTTCTCATGCCGGCAGAAATGGTCGATAGCCTCGGCGACAAAGCCGCGATACCAGGCGGTGCGGGCGCGCTCGATCTGGTGCTCCCGCGTCCCGCCGCCGGCTTCTGCGAGGACGCGTCGGTAGGTGGCGGCGAGTGCCGGATTGCGGAATAACCGGCCCGACTCCGGCGGGCTGCCGTGGGGAAGATAGACCGCGGCCGAGCTCGGCCATTCCCGGCGGAACATGTCGGCCACGACGCCGATCGTCTCGCTGATCCGGCGCGCCATTGGGTAGCCGTTCTCGGCATAGCCAATCGCCGGCGCCAGGACCTCGGCGAGCGGCATCGTCCCGTAATCGCGCAGCAGCCGCATCCAGGCACCGAACGCGGCCGGCACCGCAGCGGCAAGCAGCCCGGTGCCGGGGATCAGATCGAGCCCGAGCTCGTGGAATTTGGCGATCGTCGCGGCCTGAGGCGCCACCCCCTGGCCGCAGATCATATCGCAGCGGCGGTTTGCCTCGCTCCAGACCAGCATCGGCGCCTCGCCGAGCGGGCCGTTGGTAGCCGGTTCGACCACCTGCGATGTGAAGCCGGCGGCGGCGGCGGCGTCGAACGCGTTGCCCCCTTTTTCGAGCACACTCATGCCGACGGCCGAAGCGAGCCAATGCGTCGAGGCGACGACGCCGAAGGTGCCGCGGATTTCGGGTCGGGTGGTAAAGCCGGCCATCGTTTCCTCTCCCCAATGCCAGGTTCGCGAACACCGAGGTTAGACGAGGTTGCGCGGCGAAGGAACGGCCGACCGGTCGACACCCGAGCGGGCCGCCCTATTTATGTCGCAGTACGGCCGCTTTCGCGTGCCCGCTGACCGATTGCGCGAATGGTGACGAGCATGCCTCTGGACCTCCCGCCCGACACGACGACGACCGGCGAAGAGTTTTTTCGCACCGAAGGCGCCTATACGAGTCTCGGCGCGGCGATACCGGGCGGCGGGATCGACCGCTGGATCCTCAGCGAAGGACCGCATTTCGATAGCCATGTCGAGTTCTTTGACGAGCTGTGTTGGCGCCTGCTCGGCGACGGTGTGCCGCTGTGGCGCGGCACCCTCTATGCCGGGACCTTGCATCCGCTGATCCGGGGTATCGGCGCGCGCTGGTTGCGTGATCTGAATGTCATCGAGGATTTTCGCATCTTGCACGGATCGGGAGAGACTGACGAATACCTGCGGAGCCCGATCCGCGCGGCGATCGAACGCGGCACGCCGTTTCGCCGCCGGCTCGACGCAGAGATCCCGGAATATCCGCTGCTCGAGAAGTTCAGAAAGGCGGGTGCGACCGATTATTTTGCCCTGGCGCTGAACCGCACCTTTCGGCAGTTTCCGGTGGTGACGTGGGCGACCGATCGGCCACGCGGGTTCAGCGACGCCAATATCGCGGCGCTCGAAGACATCAACCTTGCGCTTGCGGCGATCGTGGAGACCCGAGTGGTGCGTCGCATAAGCGCCAATCTGCTCGACACCTATTTCGGGCCGGAGGCTGGCCGGCGCATCCTCGCCGGGCAGATTCGCCGGGCCGAGGGCGAGCGGCTGCGCGCCGTGGTCATGATGACAGATATGCGCGGTTTCACCGCTCTCTCCGACAGGCTGCCGGGCGATGAAGTGATCACCTTGCTTGACGATTATTTCGACGCGTTTGCGACACCGATCCAGGAGCGCAAGGGCGAAATCCTGAAGTTCATGGGCGACGGCATGCTGGCGATCTTCCCGGCCGCGGACGACGACGATTTCTCAACGTCGAGCGTGCGCGCGCTCGAAGCGGCGACCCAGGGGCTCGAGCGCCTCGACGCGGTCAACCAGGCGCGGCGTGTCATCGACCGCAACGAATTGAGAACCGGCATCGGCCTGCATCTCGGCGAGGTCATCTACGGCAATGTCGGTTCGGCCGAGCGCCTCGACTTCACGGTGATCGGCCCGGCGGTCAACCTCGCCTCGCGGCTCGAAGACCTGACCAAGCGGCTGTCGCGACCGATGCTGTTCTCAAGCGCCTTCGCCCGGGTCTGCCCGCGCCCGCTGGTCTCGCTCGGCTTCCACCCGGTGCGCGGTCTCCTCGAACCCGAGGAAGTCTTCGGCCTGCCGGAGTAACTCGCCCAAAACCGCCACAACGCCTTGCGCCTCGGCGTTTGCGTGTGCTTATCCTCGCCGATCGAATCAAAGGGGGGACAGAAATGCCCGAGCGCAAACGTATCAGGCCTACGGTTTCTATCGCACCGCCTAGCCCCCCCTTGCTCGCGCCGCCGTACCCGGTCGCACCTTTAGTGCCGCCGGGACATGTGGTCGACCTGATGACCGACGCCGGATCGGCAGTATTCGGCGCGCGGTGGAGGGCGATGGAGGCGAAGATCGTCGAGTGTCCGGCGCTGAGCGACGCTATGCCCGAATTCAAGACGACCTACGATGTAGAGCCGTATGCCGGCGTGAGCGGGTTTGACGATTCCGACTGGCCGGTGGTCGCTGCTACAGAGCTCGGCGCCCGGCGGGGCGGCGGCATGGTGTCGTTCTTCTGGTATCGCACGATCTTGACGATACCGACGCACGCCGCGGGTTTCGACACCGCCGGCGCGATGGCGGTGTTGCGGGTCAATATCGACGACTACGCGGAAGTCTGGATCAATGGCGAATTGCCGCGAGCGGCCGGCCGGACCAGCCCGGGAACCATCCAAGGCTTTAACATGCCTCATCGCCTCGTGCTCGCCAATCCGGTCGCTCCGGGCGAAAACTTCGAGGTCGCGGTCTTCGCGATCAACGGGCCAATTTCGGCCGCACCGGCAAATTTCTTGTGGTTTCGCGAAGCGA
>Ga0306926_10008347_pt1 | contig 11319 bp, 7 predicted proteins | sample flu12Cox44000178_FD_203759 | JGI IMG/M metagenome (GOLD analysis project Ga0306926, IMG submission 203759) | Lab enrichment of tropical soil microbial communities from Luquillo Experimental Forest, Puerto Rico - flux8day.12C.oxic.44.000.178 (v2)... | ecosystem: Environmental > Terrestrial > Soil...
CCGGTGGCCGCTCCAAGCGCGGCGACGAACAGTTCGGTGTGAAGAAGGTTCCACAATTTTTCCGCGCCGCGGCGCGCGAACGTGTGCTCGGGAACGACGCTGCCCTGCAACCGGGCCACATCGGCCGGCGAATACATGCGCTGGATACCTTGCCAGCGACTTGGCGGCTGGAAACCCGCTGCCCGCCGTTGATCAGTCGAGGTATCCATAACCGGGGAGAGTCAAAAATTCGGTGAACTCGTCGGCAGTCGTGATGTTGTCGAACAGCTCGCGAGCGCTGTCAAACTTGTCGCCCGGGAAGCGTTTCACCTTTGATAATTCTTGGTTTAACACGGCGCGAAACATTTCCTTGGTCACTTTTCGTCCATCGTTCAGGACGCCGCGCTGATGGCGAATCCATTGCCACACTTGCGCGCGCGAAATCTCCGCCGTGGCCGCGTCCTCCATCAAATTGAACAGCGGCACGGCGCCGTGGCCGCGCAGCCATGCCTCGAGGTATTGTACGCCCACGCTGACGTTCGTCCGAAGCCCCGTTTCCGTGATTGGTTCGTTAGGGCCAAAAACGAGCAAGTCCTTTGGGGTAACATCGACATCATCGCGTTTCCGATCGATCTGGTTCGGCTGAGGCATCACCGCATCGAATGCCTCCGTCGCCAGTTGCACCATGCCGGGATGCGCGACCCATGTGCCGTCGTGCCCGTCGCCAGCTTCACGTTCTTTATCGGCGCGCACCCTCGCGAACGCTTCGTCGTTCGCGGCGGGATGGTTCTTCACCGGGATCTGCGCCGCCATTCCGCCCATCGCGAACGTGTTCCGCCGGTGACACGTCTTGATACAGAGCAACGAATACGAATGCATGAAATGAGTCGTCATCGTGATCAACGCGCGGTCGGCCAAGATGAAGTCTGGTTTGTTCCGGAACCGCTTGATGCAGGAAAAAATGTAATCCCAGCGACCACAGTTAAGGCCGGCTGAGTGCTCGCGCAATTCGTAGAGGATCTCGTCCATTTCGAATGCAGCCGGAATCGTCTCGATAAGGACCGTGGCGCGAATCGTGCCGCGCGGAATGTTGCACTCGTCCTGCGCTAGATTAAACGCTTCGTTCCAGATGCGCGCCTCGAGATGGCTCTCGATCTTCGGCAAATAGAAATAGGGACCCGTGCCGCGCGCGATTAGTTCGTGCGCGTTGTGAAAAAAGAACAGGCCGAAATCGAATAGCCCGCCCGCAACCGGTTCACCGTCCACGAGCAAATGCTTTTCCGGCAAATGCCATCCGCGTGGCCGCACCAGCAACACGGCGAGTTTTTCTCCGAGTCGATACTCTTTGCCCTCGGGGTTGGTAAAAGTGATCGTACGCCGGACCGCGTCGCGCAAATTCAATTGGCCTTCGACCATGTTTCGCCACGTGGGCGAGTTCGCGTCTTCGAAATCGGCCATGTACATCTTCGCGCCGGAATTGAGCGCGTTGATGATCATCTTGCGATCGGTGGGCCCGGTGATCTCGACGCGGCGATCGCGCAGGTCGGGCGGAATCGGCGCGCAAGTCCAGTTGCTTTCGCGGATGTGTTTCGTCTCTGCCAGGAAATCGAGCGAACCGCCGGCGTCGAGCGCGCGTTGCCGGTTCTGTCGCCGCGCCAGACATTTCGCCCGCTGATCCCGGACCGCTCGATGCAGCTTGGCTACAAAGGCGAGTGAATCGGGCGTGAGAACCTCGCGAAACTCCGGCGCGACGTGGCCGAGCAGTTCGACGCCTCCTGGCAATGAAACAGCCGATTTGACCTGCATGCGCATGGTTGCTGTTGTTAGACGTATGGTTAAATCCCGGCACAATCAAGCATTCCGTGCACTGAGTGGCACGTCTGCTATAAGAGCGTGCATGCATACACGCCTTCTAATCTCGTTCCTACTCATCGGCGCAACATCGAAACTCGCGGCGCAGCAAACGCCGCAATCGATCGCTGAAGCTGAGCTTCCCTCTTTGCTTGGGATCTACAAAGACATTCACAGTCACCCGGAATTATCCGGATATGAGGAGCGCACCGCAGCGTTGGTGGCGAAAGAATTGCGCGCGGCGGGCTGCCAGGTCACAGAGCATCTCGGAAAATATGAGAACTCAAAGCACAAAGCTTGCGGAGTGGTTGGAGTTATGAGGAATGGTGATGGACCAACGGTGCTCGTGCGCACCGACATGGATGCATTGCCGGTCGAAGAAGAGACTGGTTTGCCATACGCCAGCAAGGTCATTGCCAAAAACGACGAGGGTAAAGACGTTCACGTAATGCACGCCTGCGGGCATGATGCACATATTGCGGCGTTCATCGGCATTGCGCTCTCTCTCGGAAAATTAAAAGATCAATGGCACGGCACGATCGTGTTCGTTGCGCAACCAGCAGAGGAGATTGGTACTGGCGCACGCGCGTTGCTCAAAGACGGACTCTATGACCGATTCGGAAAACCGAATTTCGCGCTTGGTTTTCATGACAAAGCCGATCTTCAAACTGGCCACATTGGTGTAACCGAAGGATATACGTCGGCGAATGTCGATTCAGTCGATGTCACTGTTCGAGGCATCGGCGGACACGGCAGCTATCCTCACAAGACGAAAGATCCTATCGTCCTCGCAGCGGAAATCATTAACGCGTGGCAGACCATCGCAAGCCGCGACAATAATCCGCTCGATCCGGTCGTGATCACGGTGGGATCAATTCACGGCGGTACCAAACACAACATTATTCCCGACGAAGTGAAGATGCAGATCACGGTGCGCACATATAAATCTGAGGTGCGCGAGCGCGTGCTTGCAGATATTGAGCGGATCGCAAAAGGCTGCGCGGCAGCCGCTGGAATACCGGCGGACTTGGCTCCTATTGTCAGCGTGCCGAAGGATCTGGTTGCGCTTGCGACTTACAACAATCCCGAACTTACGAAGCGTCTTGTCGCTGTTTGGAAAAAGTCGTTAGGCGACGAAAACGTCGAGATCGTCGATCCAACGATGGGCGGCGACGATTTTTCTGAATACAGCTTGTCGGATCATTCCATTCCAGCGGTTTATTTTCACTTCGGAGCGGTCGAGCCAGCGAAAATCACGGAGTACAAACAGGCCGGAAAAGAACTGCCAACCCTGCATTCGAGTAAATTCGCCCCGGTTCCCGAACCAACGATCCGAACGGCCATTATCGGAATGACCGCCGCAGTGTTGGATCTCATGAAGTAATGATTCGAGATCCGGGATCCCTCGGCTCCGCTTCGCTTGGGACGACATCGCTTTAACAAGCGATGTCACTTCACTTTGATATTTTTCCGGAGGTACGTCGGCACATCGAGGTCTTCGCCTTCGATGATTGTGGGTTCGCTTTTTTCGAAGCGACCCCGCGTCACGGGTTCGAATTGTAGGACTTCCTGCTTAGCGGGCGTCGCTGATTTTTCAGCGGTCCCTCTCTCTTCCTTCCACAGGACCGATTTCTCCTGCGGTGTGCTCATCGCGGGCTCGGGTTCGCCGTTACGAGCAGGCGGTTCGGTAGGGATCGAGGTTGCGACTGGTGCCGATTCGGCCGCGACAGGTTCTTGGAACGGAATCGTTTCCTCGAGAGATTGAACTTCCACAGGAGGTTCTTCAGTTTGAACTTGCGGTTCCGGTGCTGCGGCTTGGTATCGCTCTCGAACTGGCACCGCTGCGAATGCACTGCTCGGCGCGGGAGGCGTTTGCAGCAAGCCTGCCTCCTCTTCTACCGAGAGCGAGCTGATGATCGTGACGCTCAATCGGTCTCCGAGCCGTGCATCCACGACTGTACCAAACAGAATTTGCGTCTGGTCGCTGACATGACGTCCAAGTTCCTGCATGAGGATCTCGACCTCGGAGAGCGTCATGCCGGGGCCGCCGGCTATCTGGACGAGCACGCTTGTTGCGTCTGCCAACATACGTCCACGATCCATCAACGGACTTTTCAGCGCCTGCGTGAGGGCATCATGCGCGCGATTGTCCGAATCGGATTCGCCAAAGGCAAACAAGCAACGGCTATTCCGTGTGCGCAAAGCGGTGAGCAAGTCATCGAAGCCAATCCGAATGAGTCCCGGCCGCTGGATGAGGTTCACAATCGATCGCACGCTTTGGCTGATGGTCATATCCGCCATTGCGAAGGCCTGATGAATTCCCGCCTGGGGCGAAGTCAGATCGCCCATTCGATCGTTCTCGAAACAGACCACCGCGTGGGCAAACTCGCTGAGCCGCGCAAGCGCTTCGCGGGCCTGCGTGTTACGCCGTTTGCCCTCGAATCCAAATGGAAGAGTGACAAAAGCGATGACCAGCGCGCCGGCTTCACGGGCGGCTTGTGCAACGTACGGCGCAGCGCCTGACCCCGTGCCCCCACCGAGCCCTGCACAAACGAAGATCACACGCGAATCAGACAGGGATTCGCGTATTTCGTCGGCCGATTCCAAGGCTGCTTGATAGCCGACATCGGGATCGCCGCCCGCACCCAACCCACGGGACACACTGCGGCCCAGTTGGACTTTGCGTGTCGCGACTGAACTCGTCAGTGAGTGCACATCGGTGTTGATGGCGACCACATCGGCTCTCTCCAATCCGTCAAGCACGATGCGGTCGAGCGCGTTCAAACCGGCTCCGCCCACACTGACGATTTTGATTGGAATAAACTCGGCAAGACGTTCTGGGAGACTGTAGTTTGTGTTAAGCTGAATCATTTTTTTAATCACCCACCTCCAATTCCCTGACTGCAATATTGGTTCTCATCGTTTTCCGCTGAAAAGCTTTCCAAAAATCCGGCTAAACCCTCGAGGTGGCCGGTCGGTATGCATCACTTGGGCGAACTTGACCAGACCTATCGCTGTGGAGAACTGGGGATTTTCCACTGCGGACGTCACACCCCATGCGGCCTGTGCGTGTGTCAGATTGGCCGGTATTTCGAAAATGTCTGCGGCGAGATGATCGATTCCGCCCAGAAGACTGCAGCCGCCGGTAATGAAAATGCCGGCTCCGAGATAGCCGAGGTACGGTTCTTCTTCGAGTCTGCGTTTGAGCAACTCAAACGCTTCGCGCAGACGCAGGTGAATGATGGTGTTCAGCGTTTCGCGCTCGATCTCTTTCCCCGCAAAACCGGAATCGTCCTTGAGCAAAATCATTTCGCCAGGCAAACTATTTCCCAAAACGCAGCTGCCCTCTTCGGTTTTTAATTTTTCCGAGCGCGCCATCGGGATGCGCAGACCCATGGAAATGTCATTGGTGATGTGGTCGCCTCCGACGGCCAGACAACCGCTTTGTCGCACCGCGCCTTCAGCGTACAACACGTAATCAGTCGTGCCCCCGCCCATATCGATCACCAGCGCACCGAGGTCCTTTTCATGCTGGGTCAGCACGACCTGCGCCGAAGCAAGGCCGCTAAAAACCACGTCCTCTACATCCAGCGGCAGTTCTTTCACACATCGAATGGTATTTTGAATCCGCGTGCGCACGCCGTGGACGATGTGAAAATCGGCTTCCAGTTTTTCTCCGAACATGCCGACCGGGTTCAACACGCCCTGTTGTCCGTCGACCTGATAATGTTGAATGACAGAATGGAGGAACGCGTTTTGCGCAGGGATGCTCACCTCGCGCGCATTAATTTTTACGTCATCTACGTCCTGCTCATCAATTTCATCGCGGTCCTCCGGCAGCATGACACATCCGCGATTGTTAAAGCTCTGCAAATGTGATCCGGCGACAGCGACGTAAACACTCTTGATCATCACGTCGCTTTTCTGTTCGGCATCGACAACTGCTTCGTGCACACATTTCATTGCCGTTTCAAAATCAACAATCTCGCCCTTGCGCACGCCGCGCGATGGCGCCTGGCCTACGCCGAGGATTTTAAGCGTGCCATCGGGTCGGCTCTCTCCGACGACCACGCAAATCTTGGAGGTCCCAATCTCGAGACCGACCATCAAGTTATTGTTCGCCATTTTTTACTCGGGTTTCTTTTGTTGGTTACGAATTGCCTTTGGAGCGGCCGTAGCAGCGCGGGACTTCGGCGCTGAGGATCCAGTCTGTTGTTTGCCAGCATCCTGCTGACTACGGTTTTCCGAAGCGTGCACCGGGATTGCTTTCATGATCCGCGGCTCGACGGCGGGCTCCAGTGTGTCGTTGATTACAGCTGCCGCCGGACTGGTAAACGTCACGGGAATGTTGCGTTGCGCGACCAGATTTAAGGTTTCCAGCTCCTGTTTCGTGTTATCACAGTAATCAAGGAACACCTGCAGCCGCCGCAGTTGCTCTTCGAGATCGTTTAAACCAAACATGACGCGACTGTGATTTTTGTCGGTGACCAGAAGACGATAACTTTTCGAGATATCGATTTCGCGAATCTGAAACCGCGTTTGCAAAAAACTGCTCTCGGTGAGACGCAGCAACTCGAGCGCCGTCTTTGCCTCGGGCGATTCGACAGTTTTTCCCGCCTCGAGCGATTCGCCCACACATCCCACGATCAGCGGCAGTCCAAGATATTCAGGCAACAGTTTTTTTTGTTTCATTAAGACGCCACGCGCGCCCACCAAAAACGCCGCATCCGATGCAAATGGATCATTAATTTCCGTTTCGCTGGTGATCCAGGCGACCGGCTTTCGTTCCACGATGCGAATATTGACTTCGCTGGGTAATTTTCGCACGACCTCAACTTCATCGGCCTGGGGAAGCTGCTGTATGCGATCGCGCACAGTCGCCAGGTTGACGCTGAAGATGTTTGCGCCTTCATGCAGATCGGCTGCCTTTAGCACCTGCTCACGCTGGAGAGTGCCGTCGGTCTGCAATTCAATTGTTTTGACCTGATAATCCGGATTCTGAAAGAAAAGGCGTTTTGCAGCTTCGCGCGCACCTGCGTAACCAGCCGCGAACAAAATCATGAACAAAACCATCTTCCACATCACACCCATCGCGCTGCGAATGCGGTGCTGAATGGCTCTGCGGGAACGGACTTTCACATCGAGCAGATGTTGCTGTCGACGTTGCCGCACATTGGATTGTCGCCGATTGCGCGTTCGGGAAGTTCTTTGGCGAAAACTCATCGTTTTCCCTCCGTTCCGGCCCGGGGCTGCCCGCCATCGCCTTGACGAAAGCGGGAAAGCGAAATGATCCGCGCGCAAAGATCTACGTAGCTGATGCCCGCAACCGCAGCCGCCTCCGGGAGCAGGCTCGCTTCCGTCATTCCAGGAATCGTATTGGCTTCCAGCACAAGCGGTTCGCCGGTGTCCGACAAGATCACATCGACGCGCGCGTAAACCGTCAGACCGAGGGCGCGAAAGGCCTGGAGCGCCAGCTCCTGAATTTTTTTCGTTAATGTCGCGTCGATATTTGCCGGACAAACGTGCTGCGCGCTCGCGCCAGCCGTCGGATTCAGGAACGGGTACTTGGTATTGAAGTCGTAAAAACCGCCCTTTGGAATTATTTCAATGATCGGCAGGGCTTGATCACCGAGGATACCTATCGTCAATTCACGGCCAGATACAAATTTTTCAATCAGCAATTTGCGATCGTACTTTCCGGCTTCTTTAATCGCTCCATCAAGCTCGCTTTCGTTTTTGACGATGACGACACCCACGGTAGAGCCCTGGCGAGCCGGTTTCACCACCAGCGGGACGGACATTTTCGGACGCCGGCCCGCGTCGATCACTTCCGATTCGGGCGTCGCAACCTTGTGTTCGAGAAATTTTTGTTTCGACAAAATTTTGTCGAATGCATTGCGACTTTCCTCGACGCCGTCACCGGTATAGGGAACACCGCGGTCTTCCAGAATTTTTTGGAGCTGTCCGTCCTCGCCGAAAGTTCCGTGGATCGTAATGAACGCGAGATCGACATCGCTCGGCAATCGGAAGTTTTCGTTTCGCACATCGACTTCCACCACTTCGGCGCCTAACGACTGAAGCGCTTTCGCCACACCTCGCCCGGTCGCAAGCGAAACCTCTCGTTCCGATCCTGGCCCGCCCATGAGCACAGCAATTTTCTTTGGTAACTCCTCGCGCGTTGTCATTCCGGTTCTCCCACGATTTCCACTTCGGTCTCCAACTCGATTCCGCGCTTTTTTCTCGCGACGCTCTTGATGTCATCAATTAACTCGAGTACCTCTGCTGCCGTCGCGTCGCCGTCGTTGACGATAAAGTTGCCGTGTACGCGCGACACGCGCGCGTTTCCGACGCGGGAGTTTTTCAGGCCTAGTTCGTCCACCAATTTGCCCGCTGGAATGGTCGCGGGATTTTTGAAAATGCAGCCTGCGCTTTTGGCGACCGGCTGGGTAGTGCGTCGTTTCTCCTGCGATTCGCGCAAACGTATATCGATTTCTGCGCGCTCCGCTGGGTGGCCCTTGAATGTTGCAGAAATTGCAAAGTTCTTTTCGAGCAATGGGAAGCGTCGATAAAAAACTTCCAACTCATCGCGATTCTTCACGTGCGAATTTCCTTCGACATCAAGAAAACGAATGCGTGTCACGTTCTCGAACGTTTGCGTGCCCATCGCGCCGGCGTTCATGCGCAATCCTCCGCCGACTGTTCCGGGAATTCCCTCCATCCATTCGAGTCCGCCGAGATTTGCCGTACGCGCGGCGTAAGCCACCTGCCTCAACTTTACTCCCGCGCCCGCTGTGATTTCGAATCCGTCGACCTCGATTTTCTCGAAATCGCCGCCGTGGGGATGAACGACCACCCCGCGGATGCCGCCGTCGCGAACAAGAAGGTTCGATCCGCGTCCGATTGCGAACAGCGGCAGATGTTCGTCGCGACAAAAGCGAATCAGTTCCGCGAAGGTCTGTTCGGTGCGCGGCTCGACCCAGAACTGCGCAGGACCACCAACGCGCAGCGTCGTATGGTTCGACAGCGGCTCGTAAAGACGGACCTCACCCTCTTCGCCCACAATCGCTTTTAGTTTCTCAGCGACCACGAGATCCGCGGCAAGGATCTCCAGTTGTTCGTGGATATTGCCGGCGCCAAGGCTCAAGACAAGATCGCCGGCCTCCAGCATGTTTCCCACGTCACGATGCAGCGATTGCAGACGCGCCTGATAAGTGACTCCATGATGCCCGTGTCGCACGATTTCATCGACAATCGTCCGACCTGTGATTCCAGGAATCGGCGGCTCGCTGGCTGGATAAACGTCTGTGATCACAACCCGGTCGGCATCGTCGAAGGCGCTGCCAAATTCGCGGCACAGCGCTTTCGTTCGTGAGAAACGGTGCGGCTGAAACATCGTGACGAGACGGCGCCGTCCGATCGATTTCGCTGTGCGAAGTGTGGCACGAATTTCCGTCGGATGATGCGCATAATCGTCGACGAGCAGAAACCTGTCGCTCGCGTATTTGATCTCGAACCGGCGGCGCGCGTGCTCGAATTTCCGAAGCGATGCCATGATCTTGTCGAACGGAATAGAAAGCTCGGAAGCCAGCGCGATTACTCCAAGCGCGTTATGCACGTTGTGTTCTCCGGGGACATTAAGCGTCGCTTCCCCGAGTTTCTTGCCGCGGCGACAGACTAAGAAGGATGAACCAAAATTCCGCAGCTTAACGTCGGCTCCACGATAGTCCGCCTGCTCGGAAAATCCGTAGGAGACTGCGCGTTTACGCTTTCCGCACAATCGCGCGGTGTTTGGATCATCAACGTTGTAAAGAACACTTCCGCTGGTTTGATCGAGCATTTGCGCAAACACTTTTTCGATAGCCGTGAGATCGGGATAAAAATCCAGGTGTTCTTCTTCGATGTTGAGAATGAGCGCATGCTCGGGATGAAAGCAGCGCAACGTGCCGTCGCTTTCGTCGCCTTCCGCAACGAAATATTCGCCGCGCGGATTCCAATACGCGTTCGTTCCGAGAATTGGGATTTCAGCGCCCACATAGTGCGACGGATGCAGGCCGCCTTCACGAAGCACATGTGCCATCATCGCGGAAGTGGTTGTTTTGCCATGCATTCCGGCGATCACAATGCCACGCTTTGTCTGCATGATTGCAGCGACTGCTTCCGCGCGACGGAACAACGGTTTTCCGCAGCTGCGAGCGATTAGGAGAATTGGATTATCGTCCTTAATTGCGGAGGAAAAAACAACGAGGTCTGCAGCGTCCGCGTGCTCCGCGAGATGCTGTTCATGAAAGCGGAGGCCGAGCCGTTGCAGTCGCTCGGTCTCTGTCGTTGTAACCTTATCCGAACCGCTCACTGCGTGTCCCAGCTCGATGAGAAGCCCGGCAAGACCGCTCATACCGCTTCCCGCAACACCGACGAGATGAATTCGATGCCGTTCGGTGGTCAGAAATCGCGACAGGCCTGGCAACGGATCACGACGCCGGAATTCTTTGCTTGGAGAATCAGCGCGCGCGGTAATTGCTTCAGATATGAGCTTCATGACTCGCGTATTTTTCTATCGTGTTCGCTACGCGACCAGCTGCATCTTTCGGCGCGAGACGCGCACAATTCGCTGCCATTTGCTGTAGCCGTTGCGGGTCTTCCATCAGCTCGCGGATGTTGCGCGCGAGCAATTCACCAGAGAGATCCGACTGCTTCAGGAGAATTGCGGCACCAGCGTTAGCGTAGATCTCTGCATTGCGCGTTTGGTGATCATCCGCGGCGTATGGAAATGGAATCAAGATGCCGGGCAACGAAAAGGCGGCGAACTCGGCCAGGCTGGCCGCTCCTGCTCGCGCAACAACAAGATCTGCGGCGCTGTACACTTCCTCCATCTGATGATGAAACGCACCGATGTAAGCAGGGACATTTTCCCGGCGATAGTTGTCTGAAACCAGACGTTCATCCCGCGTACCCGAGAGGTGGATCACCTGGAGCGGCACCCCTTGCAAAAACGGCAGCGCTTTGATCAGCGCCTGATTAATTCCGCTAGCGCCCTGACTGCCGCCCATCACCAGCAATGTGGGCAGGTCCTCTTGCAATCCGAGTTTCCGCTGCGAATCCGCGCGGTCCAGAGGCACCAGTTCGGTACGAACGGGTGTGCCGGTGATTTCGGTGCGCGTTTTCGGAAAAAACGGCGCGCATTCCTTGAAACCCAGCATCACGGCATTGACGAGGCGCGCGGTCCAACGGTTCGCCTTCCCAGGGATGGCGTTCGATTCATGAATAAATGTGGCTACGCCGCGGATTCGCCCCGCCAACACTGGAGCAGTGGAAGTGAACCCGCCCATGCCCAGAACGGCGTGCGGGTTGAACTTGCGATAGATAGACCGGCAAAGTGATAAGCTTTCAACAAAACGGCGCGTGAACCCAAAAAACGCCGGCGAAAATGGCGAAGGCAAACCAACCGTGGGTAATTTTTCGACTTTGAAATTCGTCCGGCCGGAAAGCGCC
>Ga0306926_10008351_pt1 | contig 11317 bp, 8 predicted proteins | sample flu12Cox44000178_FD_203759 | JGI IMG/M metagenome (GOLD analysis project Ga0306926, IMG submission 203759) | Lab enrichment of tropical soil microbial communities from Luquillo Experimental Forest, Puerto Rico - flux8day.12C.oxic.44.000.178 (v2)... | ecosystem: Environmental > Terrestrial > Soil...
AGTACATCTTCAGGGCATTCACGCGCATATCCGCGGGCGGCCGAGGTGGTGTGGGTAAGTGAGTTCATGACGGATCCTTTCCCTGATTGATCAGGTCAGTCGCTTCCGAAGTGGTCGGCGAACCGGCCCACGAAGCGGAGGGGCAGAGAGCCGGGCAACCGATCCATGTGGACATTATACCTTATGGTGTATTGTTGTGAAAGGAGTTTCCGAGGGCCGGCGTAGCTCGCCGATCTTGCGGTCGACTGAGCAGCCGCGCTGGGCGATCAGCCTCACCCGGCGCCGCTGGTCGTCAAGCACCGTCGCGGAAGCGGAGCGTGCCTGCCCGACTGCGCCGTTCGACGAGCCCAAGGCGGGCTAGGCTCTGTCCCTCAATTGTCCCCGAACTGTCCCTGTCGAGCGTCTACTCCCGTCGGTTCCCGTCGCCCGACTCCTCGCGCAACTCGTTGTCTTTCCGCGTTTGGTCGTCAGGTTCCGACGGGGTTTCAGCTGGTATTTCCCTCGAATCCCATTGGGAACGCCAAACCTCGCGGTGTCACGCAACGAGTTGCGGGTGCCAGCACCCTGCGATGTTACAGTTCGGTACAGAATTCGCCCCGACGGCTGGTCCCCTCGCCCGCGGCGCTCTGAGCGGTTACGCTACAAGGGAACTGGGGCCGTCAGGTGGAAGGAATCGGCCGCCGCGACCGCCGCCGGTTCAAGGGCCGGCAGCGCTTCGGCCCTGAGGACGGTCCGGGGCGGTTGAATGCCATGCCAGATCCACGGACAGGTTCGTGGCTGACCGAGGTACTCGACCTGGCGGCGCGCGCACCGAGCGGCCACAACGCCCAGCCGTGGCTTGTTCGCGTTGGCGAACCGGGGCGATTGGTGATCGTCGGCGCGAGAAATCGCAGGCTGCCGGCCGTCGATCCTGCCAACCGCGAGCTGCTTCTGTCCATCGGCGCTTTTCTCGAGAACCTGATTGTCGCGGCCCGGCACTATGGCCATGAGCTCGAATATCGGGCCATCGCTGGCGACGCGATGGACACCGATCTGGTCGAGCTGCGCGACACGTCCGCGGACGCAGTGCCGTTTCCCCTTGATAGGATTCGAAAACGCAGGGTGGTGCGCGAACCCCACTCCCGGCGGGAGCTGAGCGCCGGCGACGTCGCGGCGTTGTCTCAAGCTGCCGGTGACAGCGTGGTCTTCATCTCCGCAACCTCGGCCGCAGGGAAGTATCTTCGCGATGGCACGGTCGAGGCCATGCGTGTTCAGACCTGCCGCGATGCCGCTCAGGAGGAGTTGTCGCGATGGATTCGCGTGTGGGACCCGCACGAGCACCGGCGCAATGATGGCCTGACTCCGAAGGCGCTGGGCATCAGCGGGCTCGCGGGCTGGTATGTCGGGCGATTCATGAGGCGAGAATCGGTCATGAAGAAGGGGTTTCGGAATGCCACGGTCGATATGGCTCGAAGGCAGGTTCGGAGCCTCGGCGGCTGGCTAGTCGTCAGCAGTCCCGACTCCAGGCCAGCGACGTTGGTGGAGACCGGGCGCAAAGTGGAGCGGATGCTGCTCGGCGTCCGAGATCGTATGATCGCCGTTCATCCCATGTCACAGATGCTCGAAGAAACGCCGTTCCGCGAGGATGCCGCTCGAGCCCTCGGGATATCCGGCGCCATGCAGTTCATCCTGCGCGCGGGCTACCTGAACCGCTATCCCGACCCTGTAAGTCCACGCCGGCCCGCGTCATCCTTCATCGTGGGCCCGCAGGGATAGCCGCGGGCGAAGTCCCTCCCCAGCCCCTGCCGCAGCCTGGTCGGGCGACATCCTCCTTGTGTACGAAACGGGAAGTCTCGGGAACGCCACCGCGTTCCCCATCTTCGTCCTCTGGCTGTACGGCGCCCTGGTGCTCGGTGGCCGGCGATCCGGCTACATCATCATGTTCCTCGGATCGCTCCTTGGTTGCGTTGTTCCGTTGGTCCACATGAGGGGAAAGGATCTCGGCGGCGCGGTCGCGAATCACGCGGATTTCTTCTTCGTCTCGACGGTCATCACGATCGGCGTGACCGCGCTCCTCTCCGTCATTCTGTCGGTGCAGGACTATGGAGCCTGCGGCGTCGACCGCAGTAGGCCAACGGCCCGAGCCACCTCAACCTGCCGGCTTCGCGGAACCCCCGCCCGCGCTCCGCGCCATCACGAAGTCGATGTGATCCGTGGCCGGATAGACCACGCCCTTGTGGGCGTAGTGCGAGGCGAGCTGGCCACGATGGTGATACCCGTGAGTCACGAGGTGATGGATCACGTCGATCACGCGGGCATCCCCCTCCTCGCCGGTCGCCCGCCTGAAGTGGAACACCTGATCGAGGCGCGTCGCGATCAGACTCGCACAGGTCGCGCGATTCTCGTCGAGCGCCCGCAGCAGCTCGTCCTTCTCCAGCACTGGGAATGCGTCCGTGGTCTTCCGCTCGCCGAGGATCCGCTCGAACCAGATGCGCTCGGCTGCCATGATGTGTCCCAGCAATTCGCGCGGCCGTCTCTCGGCGTCGGGTTGCGCATGGACGAACTCCACCCATCGCCGATTCGCCCAGAGGGATTGGTCGAGGAGAAGGTCCAGTTCAGCGATCAGGGATGCCTGCGGCGTCGTGGGAACGCGATCGAGTGTCGGGCTCATGTGATCTCTCGCGGGATACGGGTGCGCTGCCTGGGCGGTGGATCCTGATTCAATGGCCTGGGCGACTAGCTCATTTTCTTTCTCACGCCGTCAATGACGCTGAAGACTCCGTACAGCATGGCCCCCCAGAAGAGCAGACCCACCCCGACCGGCCTCAGCAGGGCGACGGAGAAGAGCGTCGCCACGACCCCCAGGGCGATGAGGCCGACCCCCCGAATGATTTCTGTTGTCCCCTCGCCACGCCGATCACCGCGCCCGGCCAGCCATGCTTCTTCCACCAACTCCGCCGCGTCCCGTTCAGAGAGGCCCGAAGTGGCGATCTGTGCGATCACGCGATCGCGCGACTGCTCCATCATAAGCAACTCGTAGGCACGCTTGTAGCGTTCGGGATCACGCACAGACCACCTGAGAAGTTCGTTCATGAGAGCTCTCCGGTCCGAATGCTGGCCCCGCGGGCTCGTGGCAGAAGCATCACCATGATCGAGCCGCTCAAGCCGCATGTGCCTGCCTGAGAGCATCCAACCTCCGCAGCCAGCCCGCAAGCCGGTTCGAATTCACGCCCGTTGGGGACGCCAGTACCAGCGAAGCAATCCAGACCCGCGGCGCTCCTAGACGATCCGGCTCGAGACCTTGCCGCCGTGCGTCGCTCCACGGATGCTCGGAAACCCCGGTATGCTCCACGGAGGGGACCGCCCGGCGACGGTGTCGTAACCCTTTCGCTCTTCGTGCCGAGCGACGCACCCGTACTGCGCGACGCGGACGATGACCCAGAGCATCGACGGCGGTTCGAGTTTCCTGACCTCGCGCGCAGTCGCGTTAGCGTGCAAGTTTGCGTTCGTGATGCTGCAAGGTGTGCATCAGTCGAGCAGGACGACCCGGCGGTGGAGCTCGAATCCCCGCCCCGCCACCCGAATCAAGTACGACCCGCTCGGCGCGCGGCGGCCGTCGTTGTCGCGCCCGTCCCAGGTCACGCGCTCGCTCCCAGCTGGCAGATAGACGGCGGACTCGGCGCGCACGCAGCGACCGTGCACATCGAAGACCTCCACTCGCACCAGCCCGGCGGTCGGAAGGCTGAAGCCAAGCTCGACCCGATCACGAAACGGGTTTGGCAACACCCGGGCCGCATCCGCCGCCGGGCCGGGCTCCAACGCGGCCCCCCCATCGTCGTTCAGATCCGTCCCCTCCGCCGGCGCGCCCGCACTCGCCGCCCCTTGCGGCCCCGACCAGCGCCGCCCCCGGCCCAGCGACAGGCGTTCGAGGTCGACGAACTCGATCGTCTCCGAGAGGAAGTTCGTGACCACGAGCTCGCGGCGGTCGTCGAGGACGTGCAGCTCGCGCGGGAACTCGCCGGCGGGAATGTGGCCGATCACGGCCCTCGCCCCGGCGGCGACGCGGTCGGCGTCGATCACGCTCAGGGTTTCGGCGCCGGTCGAGAAAAAGCGGTTCGAGTTCGCCACCACCACGACCTCGCGCCCGCGGGCGCGTCCCACCGCGACCCCCACCGGCGCGGTCCCCACCGGCACCGAGGCGAAGGGCGCCTGCGTCGAGTCGGCCACCAGCCGGTCGGTCGCGAACGCGAGCAGCGCGTTGCTCCCGCGCGCGGTGACGAACGCCACGTCGCCTTCCCGCGACAGCGCGAGCCGCACCGGATTGCAGGCCGCCGGCGCCCGCGCCACCACGGCGTTCGATGGATCCCACTTCGCGCGTTCCACGTCGATCACGATCACCGCGCCCGCCGGATTGGTCGGCGCCGGTGGCGGGGGGGTGACACCTTCGGGGAAGCACACCGCGCTCCAGCCCCAGTCCTTCCCCGCGAGCTGGCTCGTGGTGTAGAGGAAGCGCTCGTCCGGCGAGAAGGTGAGCGCGATGGGCGCGCGTCCGACCGGGATCTTCCCCACAATCGCGTCCGGCCGGAAGCCCCCGCGCCTCGCCCGCACGAGATCGATCACCGTGATGGACTGGGCGTACTCATCGCTGACGAAGAGCCAGCCGTCGTCGCGCGTGCAGTTGACGTACACGCTCCCCGCTCCCGTCCCGTCGCTGATCTTTCCGAGGACCGCGTCGCCCTCGCCCGACTGCATGCGCGCCGTATCGAGGAACAGGACGCTATCGCCGTTGGCCTCGACGAGGAGTGCGCCGTCGTGCGTGAGCACCATGCCCGTCGGCTGCAGGTCGGTGGGAACCAGCCGCACCAGCGACACCCGGTCTCGCTCGCGTCGCAGGACTGCGATGCCATCAGGCGAGTAGTCCAGGTTCTCGCTCAAGAGTGAAACGTAGATCCAGCAGCCGTCCGCGGACGGCAGCGCCTGGAACGGATACCCGTGCAGCGGCACGAAGGCGATCGCGTCCTCAAAAGGCTCGGCGCAGCGGCGGGCCGCGAAGTCCCGTCGCTCCGCGGAGGCGGGATGCGCGGGCGCGAGCGTCACGCAGGCCGCGGCCGCGAGAGCGCAGCACAGTGTACGCCGAACATCGCGGGTCGGAACGCGCATAGCGCGCGCGATCATCGCACAAAGCGCCACGCGTGACGAGGGGCGACCGTGGCTGGGATGCGAGGGCGCATGTGTCGATAAGAGCCTCATGCGCGAGTTCTTCCGAGCCACGTGGCTGCCAACGGCACTCTTCACGGCCGCGACCCTCCCTCTCTATCTGGGGAACAGGCATTGCAGCCCGACGCTGTCCCTTGGCCCCGCCATCACGGCGGTGATCCTGGTACCCGCGGCCTGGTACTGGTACGTTACTCGGTCTGGCTCGTCACGCATCGGGTACGCAGCGCTCGCAGGCGCGTCAGCCGCCTACGTGATCGCAACTCTGTCCTACGTCGTCCTCGGCGTCCGCTTCTCGCTTACGCACTCGTGGAGCCAGCTCGAGCTCGGCGCGTTGGCCGTCGGTCTGACGGACCTCCTTACGATCGCCGGAGGCCTCTTGATCGGCGCCCCGATCGGTGCGTCGCTTGGCATACTGGTCGCACTGGCTCAGCGTACGCATTACTTCGGTGCATCGAGCCATGTTGAGGATCGTGCGAAGGCTTGGCGCAGCGCGCTGACGGCAATCATGATCGCGATCCTGCTGTCTCCGTTGCTCGCTTATTTGGCGTTGGCGTCGAGTCAGGAAGCGCTCGCTTCGCTCTCCAGAAAGTACTCGATCGGTTACTCCGTTGCGCTCGCGGCTACATGGCTGGCCTCGATCCCGCTGGCCGCATTACTGGGCGCGCGACGCGTGGCTTCGACTCTGTTCACTCGACGCACCTGGGTGCCGACGATCGCGCTGCTTGCGCCGGCGATCGCCGTCGGTTCCATGTACGGTGGACGATGGGCTGTCTGCTCCGGCGTCACGACTGCGGTGCTCGCCCCACTGATCTGGTCCGAAGTGATGAGTCGCGGCGGACACACCGTCATCCTGGGAGGAGCGGCCGCCGGCGCGGCCACTGCGTTCCTGGCACAGCTCGTCCCCGCCGGCATCGCCATGTGGTGGCTGCGCGTCCTTGACACCACAGCACCCGCCGGCGGCGGCGGGCACAGCGGTCCCACGGGCCCTGCCGTGTTGTCCCTCTTGTTGACAGCACCCCTGGCGGCGCTGCTGGGAGCGGCCATCGGAGCGGTGGTCTCCAGGCACCTGCCCGCGTTCGCGGCGCCCGCCCTGGTGGCAACGTCCCCTCCGGCCGGCGCGAGGCCGTAGAGCGCCGAGGTGGCGGCCGAGCCTGATACCAGCGGGATGGATATATGGCACCTGCTTCGGCCGCGTGATTACCGGCGTCATCAAACTAGTCAAGTATTTTGAAGATCAGTTCGAAGGAACGAGGCGGGGCTTCCGGCGGCGGCTGCGCCCCGACCGAAGTGATGTTGACCTGCGGAATGCTCATTCGGTTTCCGGCCTTGCAATGGACGGTGGCCGGGGAGGAGACTCTCTTCTCGCCCCGATGGCCGCGGAGCGGAGACGAATGGAAACTCACACGCATCGGCGACGGCTCGCGATCGCCGGAGTAGCCATTGCAGCGTCCCTCGGCGCCGCGCTGCTCGCTCGGAGCGCCGGTGCGGGCCCCTGGGTGATCGAGACCGCCGACGGCACGAGTGGCGCCGGTGCGTATCCCTCGCTCCGAATCGATGCCGCGGGTCAGCCTCACGTGAGCTACGGTGCTCCGGTCTTGCTCCGCCATGCCGTTCGCATCGGAGGGACCTGGAGCTATGAGGGCACCGTTCCTCTCGTGGCGGTGCCTGTGGGAGTCTACGCTGCGGAGTACTCCTCGCCGGCGGGAGTCCAGCTCGTCAACATTCCGGAAACGGCGCTGGCGCTCGATCCCTCGGGCAATCCGGCCATCGCGTCCGCGAATTCCGGCGACAGCAAGTACATCAACTTCAACCACGAGATCGGCGGCATCTGGCAGCCCGTCGAGGGCATCGACCCCGGCTACGCCGGCGAGATGCCGGCGATCGCGTTCGATCCGCTCGGGCGCGCGTGCGTCGCCTACCACGCCATCGGCTATCAGGGGGTCGGCGACGCGGGCCTGTTTCTCTCGACGCGTACCGGGACCGGATGGGCGGTGGACACCGTCGATGCGACGCCGCAGGCCGGATACTGGCCCTCGCTTGCCTTCGACCCCAATGGTGATCCGTGCGTGCTCTACGACTCCGGATCCACGCTGGAGTTCGCCCGGCGGTCGAGCGGAATCTGGACCATCGAGCCGGTGGACGCGGCGGGTCAATGCGCGCCGGGCGCTCTCGCGTTCGATCCCGCCGGGGACCCGCACGCCGTCTACCAGCGCGGCGGCATCGTGCACGCAGTGCGGCATGCCGGGATCTGGAGCGCGGAAACGGTCGACGCGAACGGCACGTTGGCCTCGCTGGCGCTGGACCGCGGCGGCCGCGCACACACCGCCTACCTGCGTTCCACCGACGGTGCGCTGCGTTACGGCGTCGAGGACAGCGGCCTCTGGAGCGTCGAGACCGTGGGACCGCGCGCCTTCAATAATTCGATCGCGCTCGCGGCTGATGGCACGCCGTTCATCGCCTACAGCGACGGTCCGGCGGCGGGAGGCGCCATGCGCGTCGCGATCGGCACCCCGACCGTGGGGGTGGCGCCCGGGACCGGCGCGGCAGACGCCACCTTCGGCCCGATCAGCCCCCAGCCGGCACGAGTGGGCGAGCCGCTCGCGATCGCGATGAGTCTGCCGAGATCCCAGGTGGTCACGCTCACCGCCTTCGACGTGACGGGCCGTCTGCTCGACCGCCGCCCGGCAGCGCCGGCATCCTCGGGCTCGAGCGTGGTGCCCTGGCAGCCGCGACTCCCGGGGCCCGGCCTCTACTTGATCCGCATGCGCGGCAGCTCCGGCGCGTCCGGCGTCGCGCGCCTCGTAACGGTGCGCTAGCCGCGAGAGACCGGGCGAAGGCCTCACGCTTCCGTTCATGGCGCCTGGTCGATCGTTTGCGCGCTAGCGAGGAGGTCGTCCTCGCGGTAGCCCGCACTCCCCGTCGCGGGCCCCTTCGCACCCCGCCATCAGCGGGAACAACGGGCAACCACCAGCCTGCCCCTCGGACGGTGAGTCACCTTCTCACTTTCGCGGCACGCTGCGATAGGCCATTGTCCCCCCATGGCACCGTTGCTGACGGATACCCTATGCACGAAGTGCGGGCTGTGCTGTGACGGCACCCTGTTCGCCGACGTCGAGCTGGTCGGTGAGGCGGAAGCCGCCCGGCTCGAGATCATGGGGATGGAAATCGAGAACGAGGACAGGGTCGTGGGCCTGCTGTCGCAGCCCTGCGCGGCTTTGCGTGGAACGCGGTGCGGCATCTACGCCCATCGCCCGAAGTGCTGTCGCACGTTCGAGTGCCACCTGCTCCAGAGCGCACAAAGCGGCGCCGTATCGGTCGAGCGAGCCCTGGAACTGGTCGCGCTCGCGAGGGAGCAGATCCGGCAAGTGAGAACCCTGCTGGGCCGCCTGGGAAATCGCGACGAGGACCTGCCCATCAAGGAGCGCTGCCAGGAGACCCTCGCCGCGGACGGCGGCGCGACCTCCGAAACGATCAAAGGCCGCTCCGACCTCGACGCCGCGATGGCGGCCCTCGAAAAGACGATCTGGAACACGTTCCTCGGCAGCGGGCAGCCTCACGAGTGACTGGATTAGTCGGATCTGCGCGCACGCCCGCGCCTATTCCAGCCGCAGCAGCTTGTGTGTCTGGGTGTGCCCGGCCGCTTCGAGCCGGCAGAGGTACACCCCCGCCCGGGCAGGCGCCCCATCGTCGCGGCGCCCGTCCCACACCACCGACTGCCCTTCACCGATCACGAAGCGATCGAGGAGCGTGGCCACGTGCCGGCCCGCGATGTCGAGCACCTCGACCCGTGCCCGCTCCCCCGCCGCCGGCGCATCGAAGCGGATCAATGTCGTCGTCGTGAACGGATTCGGCGCGTTCGTGAGCCGCGTCTCCGCCGCCGGGGCCGGCTCGACCGCCAGCGCGGCGTCATTCGGGATCCGCAAGTAGTACACGTCCTGCCCGCCGCTGAACGTGGCGGCGTAAGCCACGTCAACGCCCGTCTTGTCCGAGACCATCGTGTAGTAGTCGCCGATCTTCTGCTGGTTCGGCCAGCCCATGGTGCTCGACCACGTCGGCGTCACCTGCACGTTCGGCGACCACTGGAAGCCCCCGTTCACAGAGTACGAGTAGAACAGTGCGCTGATCGTGCTGTCGGCCGAGCCTCGGGTGTCGTTCCAGATCGCGTCGATTCGGCCGGAAGGCGAGACCGACATGGTGCCGAACCACTGGAACGCCCGGTTGCCGATCGGGTCGTCATTCACGCGCACCGGCGCGCTCCAGGTCTGCCCGTTATCGGTGCTACGGATGAAATGGATGTCCAGGGGGTCCGTTGGCGTCGCCACCGAGGCGAGCACGTAGACCCACCCGGCGCGCGATGTGCTCGAGCGGTCCACCGCGATCCAGAGCTGGCCGAGCAGGCCCACGGGGTTGGGGCCGCCGGTTGCGATCGTGCCGCCCAGATCGACATCGTGGTACGCGAAGGTGGGCGCCGTCAGGACGTGATTCTGCGCATCGGTCGAACGCTCCACGCAGATGTTGCACACGACGCTGTCGCCCCACCCCACCAGGTAGAGCGTGTGGTCGAGCGCCACGTCGAGCGTTCCCCAGACCGGCGAGCTGGGGATCGAGTCGGGCGCGCCGAACGAGGCGCCATCGTCGATCGACTTGTTGAAAGTGTTCGGCGCGTAATTGTTCGCGGCCGTGCTCCACGTCTGGTAGAAGTTGTTGAGCCCCCGATCGATCTTCATCCACTGCTTGTCGCCGCCGAAGGCGACCACGGCCGGGCCCCACGTGGTGCCGTCGGAGGTCTCGAAGACATCGCTGTTGAACGTCTGGCGGAGGCTGTTGTAGGCGAAGTGCCCCGACCCGTCGCTGTCCAGCACGGGATCGCTGCGGAACACGCCCGGGTTGATCTTGCCGGTGGTCCACGTGAGCCCACCGTTCGAGGTGAAGCCGAACCCCGCCTGCCTGAAGTTCGAGGCGATCGTGTCGAACTGCCGCCAGCCGATCAGCATGCGGTTGTGATCGTTGGGATCCACGGCGATCGACGGCTCGTTCGCCGCGTCGCCGAGAATGTCCTGCTGGCTTGCGTTCACGTTCACCTGGATGCTGGTGTAGCCGTTGAACGTGACCGACCTCGCCACTCGAGCGACGCGCACGGCCGTGGCGGGGATGCCCGGGGGGTCCTCGTAGCGCTCCATGGGCTCGCTACGCCGGGGCGGAGCGACGGCGGCCGCGCCGGCGCCCGGAGCGAAGGCGACGGCGAGAAGAAGCGCCAGCGCAACGCTGCGCGATGTTGCGGAAGACCAGCGAAGAGAGCGAAGATTCATTGTGACGATCCTCCCGGGCATTGAGGCCAACTATTCTCGCACGCTTGAGGGGCGGCCTGGGAGGGGAATCGGTGGCCGCGGAGCGCCTGGGCGGGCCTCCCTGTTCCCCTGAGCCGTCGCTCCTGCCCGGGCCGGCTATCGTGTGGACTTGGTCGGCAGCTGAGCCAGGCCCGGCCATGCCAAGTCAGAAGTCAGCGAAGTAATCGAAGGGCCGGTTATCGGTCTTTGGACTCGTCCGCAGCACGGCCCAATGATGGTCGTCCTGCGCTGAGCTGATCTCCTCGATCGTCCAGCCGAGGTTGGCCCTGAAGAACCCGGCGGCTCGCGCGACACCAGGCAGTTGCCAGTCATCGAGGAACACGATCCCGCCCAGGCGCGGTTCGAACGTGCGGTGATCGTGCCGTCACCGACCAGCCGCGTGAGCACGGCGCGCACTCGGCCCGCGGCAATCGGGTCACCGATGCGCACGCCATCAGCCGGGCACGGGACACGGCGGCTGGGATCGCCCTTGTGATCAGCGGCATGCATGCGGTCGTGTTCTCCCCAGCGGCTGATGGGCGTGTCTCGTCGTCGAGCCCGTCGTGTCCATCGTCTTGTCAGCCTGCCATCGAACGGCCGCCAAAGCAGATGATGTAGCCGTCGGGGTCCTCTACATAGAAGTCCTTCGTGCCCCAGGCGGTGGGCGCGAGCGGCTTCAGAATCGCCACGCCATTGGCAACGCACCGCCCGAAGAAGGCTTCGATGCCATCCACGCCGGCTGCGGCGTCGAGGTGCTCATGGTCGCGCCGGTATCGACGTTCGGCTTCATTCTT
>Ga0306926_10008355_pt1 | contig 11314 bp, 9 predicted proteins | sample flu12Cox44000178_FD_203759 | JGI IMG/M metagenome (GOLD analysis project Ga0306926, IMG submission 203759) | Lab enrichment of tropical soil microbial communities from Luquillo Experimental Forest, Puerto Rico - flux8day.12C.oxic.44.000.178 (v2)... | ecosystem: Environmental > Terrestrial > Soil...
GGTGCACGATCAGCACCGGGTGCTGCGACCAGACGTCCTCGGGCACCACCTTGGTGAGCATCGGCGCAAGGATCACATCCGGACGGAACCGGCTGATCGCGGTGCGCAGCGCGTCGTCGTCGCCGTGAGCGACCTCGACGCTGACGATGTGCCCGGCCTCGCGCAGTTCGGTGTGCACCCGCTGGGTGAGGCTGTTGAAGGCGCTGGCAAGCAACATGACGCGCATCGGTCTTCCCTCCTGCACGACCTTGCCGCGAACCTAATACCCGGCGATCCGTCGGGATGGGAGCCGCACGACCGTGCCGAATGTCCTCCGGCGTTTCTTGGCCATGACGCGAGGGTACCCATTACTCACGTAGCAGGGGCCGCCCAGAGCCCCATCAGGCGCGACAACTCAGCCTCCCGGCCAACAAACGCCACCGACCCCACCATGCGCCCAGCCCATCAGCCCACACCCACACGGTCAACCCCACCCCGCTCCACCCCGCCCTCAAACTGGCGAGAGGCGCCACACAGAACAATCGTTCGGCAGCGCATTCGATGCCAGCCAGCCGATAGGAACTGCCGTCCATATCGGCTTGGCGCGCGGCTGTGAGCAGCCGGGCTAATCACGCTGTGTGAGATCAGTCCATCGATGGCAGAGGTAAGCGTCGGTGCTCAACCGCTGCTGGTGCCCGAGTATCCCGTAGCCGTTGGTCACAAAGCTATCGCGACGCGTGGTGATCACGGCCTCAGGCTGCCCTGCGGAGGTACTTGACCTGACGACGGCACCACCGCCCTCGGAGAAGGCGGTGGTGCCGGTGCTCTAGATATCTGCTACTTGGTGGTGAAGATGAGGGTTGTGGGCTTCTGGCCCGGTGCCGCGGGCTGGGCCAGGACCTTCACGGCATAGGTGCTGCCCTGCTTGAGCATGCCGATCCGGCAGGATGTCCCGGTCACCGTGGCCGGGCTCGTGCCCCTCGGGACGGAGCTACCACGACGGGTCACCGTGACCTGGTAACTCTGGGCGCCGTTGCTGGCTTTCCAGGTGGCCGTCACGCTGGTGTACCCGGGGGTGGCCTTCAGGCCCGTCACCGGCGCGGCGTACGAGACGAGGTATTTCCCGTTCACTGAGGTCACGTAGCCCGGCCCGGTGGTGACGCCGTCGCCGAGGCCGATCCACGCCCACACGAGCGGGTCCCTGCCCGCGTTCGCGTAGTCGGCGCGGACTTGTTCCATGGTCATCGTCCCGGTCAGCGCCCCGTTCAGGGTGTCCTCGTTCTGACCGCCGGCGAAGGTGCCGAAGTTGGCCTGGTCGTTGGTGTTGTTGACCGGGCCCATGGACGCGGCGGTGTCACCGTTGTAGTCGTTCATGATGTACGGATCTACCGATCCGTTCTGCGGCCAGCCGAGGTACGTACCGTCGGCGTTGGTGTCGAAGTAGAGGTTGTACCCCTCCAGATTGCTTCCAACGATGGCCGGGGGGATGTAGTTCTTGTCGTTGAACAGACTGGACAGGTGGCCGAGCGGGACGATCACGCCCGAGTCACCGCTGCCGCTGGCGTTCAGGTTCGCACCGTTCGCGCCGAGGGACTGGGAGGCGTCTGGATAGGTCAGCGGCTTGTTGGAGATGATGAAGTGATTCGAGTTCGCCGGGGTATAGCTGGCGAACTGGTAGCTGCTGCTCTTGGCGTAGACGGTTGCCGCCGAGGCAGGGACTGCGGCGGCCCAGACGACACCCATCAGGGATGCCGCCACGGCGCCGAGCGGGATCAGGTTCTTGGCGATATGCACGGGTTACTCCTTGGAAGCCGTTTCGCTGGTTGTCGTCGTCGGCGGGTGCTGACGGTGAGGGGGAGCCCCGGTTCAGTCGCCGTTCGTCCCTATATTAGAACTCTATGACATCTCTATGGGAGATGTAAAGTGACTGTAATCGAGATCACATCAACCGCGCTTCTGGGTACAGTCGGTGCCATACCACGTCCCTATACAGATCCTGTAGAGATCATCACCGCGCCGGTCCCGGCGCAGTCCCCGTTCATCCCCACCGACGCCAAGATCGTCGTCGGCGCGGTCGCCCCTGCCTCCCCCGACCCGATCCCGATCGTGCTGCTCCCCGACTCCGAGTACCGGATGCGCGAATGGCGGCACCCCGACACCCACGAGGTCCACTGGCGACTCGAACGCAGACGCGCCGCGCAACACAGCGACACCGTCGGGTGACAGGTGCCTGGCCGCCGCCACAGCTCCGGTTGCCGCGTGAACCGCCCCCGGTTTCCGGAGACGTCCGGGTCTTGGACCGCCGCGCGTGAGCCTCAGTGCCGCAGAGACCGCGCCTCGGCTAGACGGCGTGTACGGGGGCGTACCGGGGCTGCCACATGGCTGCGCTCACGGCGTTGGTTGTGATGCCTGGCAGGCCGGCGACGCCGTCCTGGGCGGCGGCCTGGGCTACCGCGAGCGCGACCTGCGCCGAGGTGGTGCGGAGGTCGTCGATAGGCGGTAGGAGAGGCGCGCCTGGCGAGGTGGTGTTAGTGAGCCCAGCGACGGCCTGAGCTGCAGTGGTGATCATGTGGTCGGTGATGCGCCGGGCCTGGGACAAAAGCGCACCCAAACCGAGGCCGGGGAAAATCAGGGCATTGTTGGCCTGGCCAATCTGGTAGGTGACGCCCTGGTAGGTAACGGGATCGAATGGGCTCCCGGTGGCGATGAGGGCGCGGCCGCCGGTCCAGCCCACCAGGTCGGCTGGGGTCGCCTCGGACAGGCTCGTCGGGTTGGACATGGGCAGGATCACGGGCTGGTCCACGTGTGCGGCCATCTCCCGCACAACGTGCTCGGTGAAAGCGCCGTGCACGGTTGAGGTGCCGACGAGGATGGTCGGGTGCACGCGGCTCACGACTTCAGCGAGACCGATGCCGCTGGTGGTCCCGTGTCCCGGCCAGTCCCCGACCTCGATGGCGGGGTGGGCATAGGGGACTTGAAAGTCGCGCAGACCGGTCATGTCGTCGGCGAGCAGGCCTTGGCGGTCTAGGCACCAGAACCGTGCTCGCGCAGCGGCGGTGTCTAGCCCTTGGCTGGTCATGGCGGTATAGAGCTGGTCGGCGATCCCGATACCTGCGGTGCCGGAACCGAAGATGACAATGCGGTGCTGGGTCAGCGGGGTCTGGCTGGCCCGGGCGCCAGCCAGGACAGCGGCGAGATTGACCGCGCCGGTGCCCTGCATGTCATCGTTGAAGGTGAGCATGCGATCGCGGTAGCGGTCCAAGATGCGCCGGGCATTGCCGGGTCCGAAATCCTCCCAGTGCAGCAGCGCGCCGGGAAAGACCTTAAGCGCGGCGGTCACATAGACGTCAATAAAGATGTCATACGGTTCCTGGGCAGGCCGCATGTGCCGAACGCCCAGATACAGCGGGTCCTCCAGCAGCTCCGCCCGGTCAGTGCCGACGTCCAGCACCACTGGCAAGGTCCGGGACGGGTCGATGCCAGCCGCTGCGGTATAGACGGCAAGCTTCCCGACCGCGATATCGATCCCCCCGACGCCCCAGTCACCGATGCCCAGGATGGCCTGGGCGTCAGTGGCGACGATGAGGTCCACCTCGTCGCCAGACAACCCAGCAGCGCGCAGGGAGGTCTCGATCTGGCCGGGCGCATCGATGCTGAGATAGACCCCGCGTGGGCGGCGGTACTGATGGCTGTAACGCTGGATGGCCTCGCCGATCGTAGGGGTATAGACAATTGGCAGTAGCTCGCTGAGGTGGTCGCTGAGCACCCGGTAATACAGCACCTCGTTACGGTCGTGCAGCGCGGCCAGGTAGATGTTCTTGTCGAGGGCGCTGGGCTGCTGAGAGCACTGCCGGTAGGCACGCTCGGCCTGCTGATCCAGGGTCAGGACCCGAGATGGCAGCAAGCCGGTCAATCCCAACGCGACGCGTTCAGCCTCGGTAAATGCGGTGCCCTTGTTCAGCCGGGGATCACTGAGCACGCTGTAACCCCGGCAGCCGGTCTCCCATACCCGTTCGACAGGGTTCCACCGGGTCACCCGTCGGGTATCCGAGTTCATGGCCCGATCTCCTTCGTCAATCTGGGGGTAAGGCCGACGGGGTTCCCTCAACCAAGACGCTCTGATCTTGTCTCGGTCCCGGTTCTCCTGTGCCCATAAGAGCGCCAGAGGACAGGCGCTGTCCATAGCTGTAGCCCGGCAGGACCGTCAGCCCGGGAGCAAAGCCCGGATCGGGCCCCAGGCGGCGACACCTGCAGGTCCCGAGCCAAACCGTCTCGCATAGATCGGTGCGTGCTGGCATGCTGTTGGGCCAGCTGCGACGGACGGACCGGATCTGCGAAGTGTGCCTATGGGTGTGATGGGCCCTGCTGACAGCGCTTGTCCGGCCCAGCGATTGCGTGCAGCACGCAGGTACGGGCGATCAGGACCTTGGCCAGGTTGACTAGCTCGATCCCGCCCGCCGACGGCCTGAGCCACCGGCCATGAGGCCCGGTGAGGCGACGGCGGACGTCTTTCCGCTTCCAGCGGTGCAGTCTCGTCCACCAGCGGATCACCCTGTGCCACGTGAAGTTCTCCAGGGATTTCATGGTGTGCTTGCAGGCCGCGTGCTTGAAGTAGTTAGCCCAGCCGCGCATGATCTGGTTGAGCCTGATCAGTGCGTCCCTGGGCGGCTGTTGCGATGTCCTGCTCGTCAGGGTACGAATCCTGGCCTTAAGGAATGCCTTGACCAGCGCCAGCACGCGCTTGTCCTTGACCCGGGCCCGCACCCGCCCCAGAAGGGCCGAACGTGAGAGGTTGTCAAAGGCCGCCTCGATGTCCGCGTCCAGCACCCAGCGGTAGCCGTGGGTGCCGAACCGCTGTATCTCGGCGATCGCATCATGCGCCCGCCGCATCGGCCGGAAGCCGTAGGAGATTCGAAAGGAGCATTGCCGTCGGCGCCGTCGCGGAGCATACTGCCAGCGCCGCTAGCCATTCCACACTATCAGGTTAACCGTGACGGTACCATTATTTAGGTTCTGATTTATGTCGGTAACCTTCATATATGCAGTATTGCCTTCACCTGTCAGCAGGCAGTATGCCTTGCCAACATGCGCCGGCGCAGCGCCGATGACATGTGTCTCTGCCCACAGGTGACACGCGCTGTAGGTGGGCGTACCGCCATTCCATGGCGCGATCGTGTAGTTCCCAGTGTCGCTTCCGAATCCGTTATAGAGATCGAAAGTGAGGTTGTTGGACCCATGGGTTGGTGGATTCGAGCCAAGGTCGACCCCGCCGTTAGCAGATGAAAACGCAATGCTCTTAGAGTAGACCTGACTTGCCTGCGAGGCGCCAGGCGCTGGTTGTGGCACACTATGGCCACTGGTGCTCCATATCGTCGTCCTGGCATATACGGTGCCGTTGTCTAGAGTTGGATCGATGCTCGTTACCTGAAGATAGGCAGTACGCCCGCCGGCCGTTAGCACACAGTACGATGATCCGGATTGCGCAGGTAGAGCAGTAAGCGAATGTGTATCTACAAAGCGAGTGCACTGATCACGGCTCGGCGGGGAAGCCCCGTTCCACTGGGCCATCTGGTAATTGCCGGAGTTGCTTCCGAATCCGTTATATGTATCGAAAGTGAGGTCGTTAGACCCGTGGGCTGGTGGATTGTAATCCAGGTCGATGCCGCCCCCGCCCGATGCGATCGCTATCGGACCGCTCCAGATCGGGTGACCGCTGGGCACTGAGTGCGGTGTCGCAGATGTGGATGAACTGTCTGTGGGCTGATTATGAGATTTTGACCCGGCGGCGTGGATAACAGCGCCGCCAGCGCCGCCGACGCCTATGAGAGTGAGGACGGCTACGACGGCCTGAACCCACCCCGGCAGATCCCGCCACCACTGCATTCTAGAACGGCTTTCTTTGCCGTCTTTCTCTGTCATGACGAAGCCTATTCCTGAGTCTGGATCCTAACCAGCCCGGGTCCGCAATATCGCATGCCGCCGTTACCGCAGCGTCATGCATCTGGGGCTTGTAGACCTCGACAGCACATCCCAGGTGGCGAGATATGACATCAACGTAAACCCGGACAGGGACCCGCTGGTTACGTCCAATGATCGCTTGCTAGCTAATGATGCCGTGGGCCGCATTCCAGCGTTGAGCCGACAGGTAACCGTCGACCATTCCCCAGATCCATGCGCCGATCAAGATCGGGATGCCGATGAGGAAAAATGCCAAGATCCATCCCAGCATGTAGACGCCAAGGATGATAGCTCCCCTGGCTACGTCTCCATTGACCATTGTCCCGAGGCCCGGGATGAAGAATGACAGAATCACACTGACCACCGGGTTCTTCGGAACAACGATCTGTGGGACCGCCTGCGACTGTGGGACCGCCTGCGACTGTGGGACCGCCTGCGACTGTGGAACCGCGCCGGCTTGCGGCAACGGTTGCGCCTCCGCCTCGGGCCAGGCTTGAGCCTGCGCACGGTCATCCGCACCCGGAACATCCGGTTCAACACTCATGGTCTTTCCCCCCTACGCCTCGTACCTTCAGATACTGAACTAGGCGCCTTAGAGTGCGTATTACTCGGGTCTGAGGCAATTGTCAAGAGTTACGCGCGGTATCTATGACCTCCGGACCCATGAGCCTGCCGATCAGCGGGTCAATCTGAGTCTTGGTACGCGGATGTGGGAGCGCGTCCCAATAGATGATTGGTTCCCGCGGGGGGTCAGAAACGAACCGGCGTTCAGTACGCTGGCCAGGTAACTTGGAACACTATTTGGACCAATTTGACTTAACCATTGGTCACGTCCTGCGGCGTGGTGTGTGAAGACGGCATCGCCGCGTGATTCTCTGGTCGGACTTTAGACGGTTATGCCGGTAGCGTCACCTCCTCGGGCGGGTTGGCTTCGGCGGTGGCGACCGGCTTTGGCTAGGACGTCCAAGCCGATGTAGCGGCGCATCTCGGTCCATTCGTCGTGCTGCTCGGCGAGGACTGCGCCGAGGACGCTGCACTGACCGGCGCCGCCGACGAGGCCACAAAGGAGCCCAGGTCAGGATGCGGATGCGTCGATCACCAGATCTGAGGCGCAGGTTCTGCGTTACCTCCCACAGCCGGTGCCGTCCTCGGTCATCGCCGACAAGTTCGGCATCTCCCGGTCCGCGGCCAAGGAGCGAGCCGAGGGCCTTTACCAACGGCTCGGCGTGCACAGCCGGGACGAATCGGTCAGCCGCGCCCGCACACTCTGGCTGCTCCGCCGGTAAACGACCCCACCAGACCCTGCGACCCAAGGCTCTACGGGAGAGCAGGCGAGTCTGCGCGATCTCGAGCAAAGTTGCCAGGTGACGCATAGATATTCAGCTCGGCGACGTCTTCCATTCGGCAAATCCCGTCGACAGCGGCGCGCGGAGCGACCCCGATCGGCGTGGCTGAGCCGATCAACATCGAGGCCATCCTGGCCGCGCCGATCAGGCGGCTCCGCGTGCGTTATTCACAGTCTTTGATCTCCGGTCGCGATCGACCGGCCTCCATACGAAAGAACCATCTTGTTGTGCAATGGCCCTTCTAAAGGCCCGCGCCGCGCGCGTGCCACGGCGCCCCACCAGGACAGGTGCCAAGACAGCAGTCCAGACAAGCCGACCAGTCAAGGACCAAAGATCACTGAACCACCTCGGATCTGCACGACCCCGGGCAACTGCGAACCGGTCGGACCATCCCCCGCCCACCCTCTGACCGCGAGCCGGACGCTGACCGGAGTACCGCAGCGGCGGGACGCGGGCAGGCCAGGGTCCTCAAAACCAGGCCCGCCCACGCCGCCCTAGACGCGAGGCTGCCGGCATGACAGCCGCCCCTCGGACAGGCCCGCCACGACCGTAGCGATCTTCACCGCCACCTAAAAACAAGGCTGGTTCCTCGCCATGGCGAAAGTACCGTCCAGGTCAGCAGCCAATGCGATGCACTGACAAATGAGTTCCCGCGACTTTAAGCGCCCCAGCGGCACGGCAAATGCCTTGCTGAAATGAACTGCGCATAACGATGACTATGCGCTCGTATGCCTGTGTTCATCGGCCCGGCTGTCTGGATGCCGATCGGCCTGTTCTGTTGCCGTTGGGGCGGGCAGTTCGGCAGCTGCGATTTTCGCGCGGAGGTTCCCCGGAGCACGGGAGGCAAGGCTGCGATCTTGGGGGCCGGGGAAGCTCACCTCGATGAACAGGCCGCCTTCTAGCTGGGGGCGGGCGGTGATGGTTGCGTCGTGGGCGTCGGCGATGGCTTGGACGATGGACAGGCCCAGGCCGTGCCCTTCGCCGCGGCTGGCGCGTTCTGCGGTGAGTTGTTGGAATGGCTGGAAGAGCCGGTTGATCGTGGTTGCCGGGATGGGAGGTCCGGTGTTGGCCACGGCCAGGACGGCACGGGAGTTCTGGGTCCTGGTGACGACCTCCATCTGCCCGGCGGGGAGATTGTGGCGCAGCGCGTTGTCGATGAGGTTGGCGATCAGTTGTTCGGCCAGCCGAGGGCTGCCTGCAGTCAGTGCTGGGCCGAGCGTGGTGTGCAACCGCAGGCTCCGGCGCTGCACGTCGGGTTGGCGGTCGGCCAGGACTTTGCGGGTCAGCCCGGCTAGGTCGAATGGCTCGCGGGAGTCTAGGCCTGCCTGGCCGCGGGCCAGGGTGATCAGGGCGTCGATGAGGTGCTGCTGCTGCGTGCCGGAGGTTAGGACCCGCTCATGGGCGGCACGGAGCGATTCGATGCTGGCGTCAGGGTCGGCGAGGGCGACCTGGCTGATGACCCGCTGGCGGGCTAGCGGGGTACGCAGTTCGTGCGCGGTGTTGGCGATGAACTGCCGCTGGGCGGTAAAAGCTGCTTCCAGCCGTGCCAGCAGTCCGTTGAAGGTGTCGGCGAGTTCGGTGAGTTCGTCACGGGGCCCGCCGAGGACCAGACGCTCATTCAGGCTGGCGGCGGAGATACGACGGGCGGTGGTGGTGATGGTGCGCAGCGGCCGCAGCGCCCGGCCGGCGATGAACCAGCCGAGCGCGGCTGAGAGCACCGCCACCAAGGCAAGCGCCAGCGCCGAGCGCGACAGCAGTTCGCCCAGGACTGCGGCGTGCTCGTGCACCGCGATGGCTCGTGCCTGCTGCGCACCGATGGTGTGACACCCGGTGCCCGGTGCCTGGCAGGCGGCGTTGGCAGCGGTGTTGCCGGCAAAGGCCTGCACAACTAGCCCGTAGGTGACCGCCAGCAGTATGGTGCCCGACAGCAGGAACAGGCCGCCATACCAGGCGGTCAGGCGCAGTCGCAGCGTGCGCCGCCGGGCGCGCGCTGTGAGAGTGGCGGTTCTGCGGGGGGTCATCGCTGGTCCCTGATCTGGTACCCGGACCTGGGCACCGTGTCGATGAGCGGCGGGTCGCCGAGCTTGGCTCGCAGCCGGCCGATAGTGATTTTCACGGCGGCGGTGAACGGGTCGGCGTTTTCATCCCACACCCGTTCCAGCAGTTCCTCGGCCGGCACTGCCCGGCCGCCGGCGGCGAGCAGCACCTCCAGTACTCCGAACTCCTTCGGCGCCAGATCGAGCGGCCGCCCGGCCCGCCAGGCGCACCGGCGGCCGGTGTCGAGCACCAGGTCGCCGCGGCGCAGCACTGGCGGGATGGCGGGCTGGGCGCGGCGGAACAGGGCACCGATCCGGGCCACCAGCACTGGGAAGTCAAACGGCTTGGGCAGGTAGTCATCGGCGCCCAGGCCTAGCCCCGCGACCAGGTCCTCGGTCGCGACTGCGGCTGTGAGCATCAGCACCCTGCTGCGGCACCCGGCTGCCACCAGCTTGGCGCAGACCTCATCGCCGTGCATGCCCGGCAGGTCCCGGTCCAGCACGATCACGTCGTAACCATTGACCAGGGCCCGCTCCAGCCCGGTCGGGCCATCCAGCGCGACGTCCACGGCCATCCGGGCATGCCGCAAGCCGGCGGCCACCGTTTCGGCCATCTCAACGTCATCTTCGATCACCAGGACCCGCACGGCCGCCTCCCTCCGCCCCGTGTCCCTTCCAGGATGCCCCGGCCAGAGGTATCGGCACGGTATCGAACCTAGCCAGTAGGACGGCAGGCGCGGGCCCGCCGTTCCTAACACCCCGACCCGATGTCCGACGCCGATACCTCCCCGATACCACCGGCGGCCTACACCTCATGTCATGAGGCCCTTTCCGGCGAGAAGGAAGAAGCGAGACGCGCTCTGCGGGAGCCCTAGCGCCCCGGCTGCCGAGCACCGGCGGCGGCAGGTGGCTTCCACCGTCATCGGCCGCAGGCCGGGCCGCCATCGGCCACCACGTCAGGCAGGCCGGCCGTGCGGCCAGCAACCGAAGATCCACGTCTCACCAGTGAGGACGACGACATGAACGACATCATTAGGTGTGGCCGCAACCGGCGCCGGGCAGAGGCGGGCATCCTGGCTGCCGCCCTGGCCGGGATCGCGGTGCTAGCTGCATGCGGGAGTGGCTCGCCCGCCGACGCCGGTCTGGGCAGCGGCCAGACGCCCTACCGGCAGGCACTTGCCTACGCACGGTGCATGCGCAGCCACGGCGATCCGGGATTCCCCGATCCGAACAGCCAGGGATTGTTCCCTCACCCCGCCGGGATCCAATATCAGTCAGCCAGCATGGCCTGCGGGCACCTGCTCCCCAGCCAGTCACTGACCGCCGCGCAAAAACAGGGGCATGTCAGCCAGGCCTTGAGGTTTTCCGTTTGCATACGCTCCCACGGGGTGCCGGGCTTTCCCGATCCCACGGTTGCCCAGGGCGGCACCGCCGTGGGCTTCAAGCTGGGCAACACTGACCAGAACTCCCCGCAATTCCAAGCTGCGGCGCGTGCCTGCCGCAAGTTCGAGCCCGGGATGGCCGGGATGATGACCGGCGGTGGCACGCCGTGACCGGCACGACCGCTTCTAGCCAGATCACCGGACCGGGCATGCCCTCCCAGGCCAACAGTGAGCATCACCGCGGCCCACGGCGCTGGGTGGCTGCAGGCGCAGTGCTCGTGATGATCGTGGTCACCGCCGGGGTGGCCGTGGCGGCCGGTGTGTTCCGCACGTCCGGCCGGGGAGGTTCGGAATCGTCTGCGGGCAGCGGCTACCGGACGTCGACGGCGACGGTCACCCGGCGGTCGCTGACCAGCCAGTCCGTGGTGGATGCGACGCTGGGTAAGGCCGGGACCTGGAGCGTGGTGGTGCCGCAGAGTTCGTCGTCCTCGTCGCCGACGGGGGGTGCCGGGCCGGGGACGATCACCTGGCTGCCCGGGGTGGGCCGGACGGTGTACCAGGGCCAGCGGATCTACGCGGTGTCCGGGACCTCGGTCGTTCTGCTGTACGGGAC
>Ga0306926_10008362_pt1 | contig 11309 bp, 11 predicted proteins | sample flu12Cox44000178_FD_203759 | JGI IMG/M metagenome (GOLD analysis project Ga0306926, IMG submission 203759) | Lab enrichment of tropical soil microbial communities from Luquillo Experimental Forest, Puerto Rico - flux8day.12C.oxic.44.000.178 (v2)... | ecosystem: Environmental > Terrestrial >...
TCTACGGTGTCGAGGCCATCTTTGCCATTGAGAAGACAACATGCTCATAATCTGGCCGATGTTGGCGCCGCCGTAGCCGCCCATCATGCCCGAAATATCACCGCCGCCATACCCTCCAGGGATGCCACCGCCGTAGCCGCCTGGGATCGTCCCGCCGAATCCGCCGCCACCCCCGAGCCCACCGAAGCCGCCGCCACCGCCACCCGTCATTCCCCCGAACCCGCCGCCGCCCTCCATCATCTGGCTCATCATCGGGCCCATGGTCTGCATCAACATCGCGAAGCGCCGCTTGCCCATCTTGGCCTTCATCATTTCCAGCATCGGCGCCATCTGGGTCATCATGTCCTCGCCACCGCCTCCACCGCCGAAGCCGCCGAGTTGAGCCCTCGCTGGTGCCGAGGACAGCGTGGACAGCAGGAGCACCGCTGCGACCAGGCAAACAACCTTGTCCGCATCCTTCATGATTGTTCTCCTCGCGTGCGCTGCCCCGCCCAAGCGGGTCCAACTCGACGCACGCGGCGACGCTAGAGGCTATCGCGGCCGCGCTTCTGTGAGAAAAATCACACTTGTGGAATCGACGCGTCGCGGGCCGCCTGCGCAAGGGCCCTCTGCATCGCCGCCGCGCCCAGATCCATCTGCGTGTTGACATAGGGCGCGATCTCATGCGGCAGCACATCGGTAACCCAAATCAACCGGCAGCGAGCTTCGCCATCCGCGACGATCTGCACCGAGGCGCTGTGCTGCTTTACACGCTCGCTGACGGCGGCATAGACCAGTCGCCGCCGCGCATCGTCGCAGTCAACCAGAAGCTCGCGCGCCACCGTGCCGTTGGCGAAGGTCACTATGCGAGCCTCGCCATCGAGCCTGGTGTCGAGCACGAAGCCCGGCACGAGGCGGCTATGCAGGGCGCCGAAGTCACGCACCGCGTCCCATACCTGATCGGCAGGCGCATCGATTGGAATGTCCTTGTGAATGGAAGCCATGATTTCCTCCTTGCCTGGTCTTGCTCTTCCCGCGCAGCGGGAGGTGTAGGGATCACGTACAAACCGCCTCGACATTGTTGCCATCGGGGTCGATCAGAAACGCGGCATAATAAGTCGGGCTGTAGTCGGCGCGCGGACCGGCGGCGCCGTTGTCGCGGCCGCCGGCCTTCAGGCCGTCGGCATGAAACTTCCTGATCGCGGCCTGATCCGGTGCGCGGAACGCGATATGGGCGCCGTTGTTGTTCAGGCCCTGGTGCAGATGAAGCCACAAAGCGGGCTCGCCCTTGGGACCGAAGCCTGCGCCATTTGCGTCCTTCGAGCACAGAACAAAGCCGAGCGGGGCGAGTGCCGCCGTATAAAAGCGCACGGCGGCGTCGAGGTTGCCTACTCTTAGTCCGATGTGGTCGTACATAATGATCTCCATGAACCGCGTATGGAGATCACATCATCAGTTCAGGTGCGCCCGTTCTTGGAGAATCTTGCGCATCCCCTTCGACGCCTGCCGGAACTTGAGCGGCGACACCCCGGCGGCACGGTGGAAGGTGCGGACGAAATTGGAGAGGTCGCCGAAGCCTACGTCATAGGCGACGTCGGTCACCGGCTTGTCGTCTTCGGCGAGCTGCCGTGCGGCACGGCGCAGCCGCGAGCGCACCAGATATTGATGCGGGGTCACCCCGAGCACGCTTGCGAACAATCTCAGGAAATGAAACGGGCTGACCCCGGCCTCGCGAGCAACGTCCTCCAGCTCGATATCGAGGTTCGCATGAGCCTCGATCCAGAGCGCCGCCTCGACCGCCCGTCGCCGATCCCGCGCCGTGACGTCCACGGACCTGCGCGCGTCGCCCGCGACAACCTCGGCCAGGCGGTGCGCGATGAGTTGTCCAATTTCGTCGAGTCCGATATCGCTTGCGCCGTCAACTGCGGCCTGCGCGAGTTCACCCAGCACGATCAACTCCGCAAGCGGCGGTGCGGCGCCGACCTGCAAGGCCTCTGCGCGCGCGCCGATCGCATCCGCCAGTTCCGGCTCGAAGAAAAACGACAGGCATTCGTCGCCGCAGACATGGTCGTGGGTGCAGGTGAATTCGGCGCCGGGGAAGCCGACCAACAGCGAGCCCGCCACCAACTCGTGCGAATTGCCGCGGCTCTGGTAGCCGAAGCTTCCCTTGCGCACAAAGGAGATCGAATGGCAGCGATGCTGTTCCGCGAAGGGCTTGTCACCGACAACCGCCGAACAGCGGAAATCGGACACTGTCATCGACGGGCGCTGGAACAGGACCGTGGAGCTCATGCCCACAAATCTAGTGCATGATCCGGAAAAGTGGAGGCCGGTTATCCGAAAAGATCATGCGCAAATATCAGTGATTGGGGCGCGGCGGGGCAACCGGAAGAAGAACGTCAAACAGGCTCTTGCTGGCGATCGGATGGGTACCTTCGATCGACAGCAGATAGCGCTTGGAGATGGTACCGCCATAGGGAGAGATCTTGTCGGTGTAGTGGCCGGCTTCGAGCACGCGGTGGCAGGGGACGATGATCATGAAAGGATTTTTCGCGATCGCCATCGCCACCGAACGTTCGGTGCCCTCCCGACGCATCTCGGTGGCGACTTCCCTGTAGGTGCGGGTTTCGCCGCGAGGAATGCTCCGGGTGAACTCGTAGACGCGCTGGTTGAAGGCGGAGATGCCGCTCATGTCGAGGGCGACGCCCGAGAAGTCGCCGTCCCGTCCGCGCAGCTGCGTAGTGATTCCATTGATGGCGATTTCGACGAACGAAGGCGGGCGCACTTCGCGCGCCTCGGGATAAAGGCGAAACAGGCGACCGCGGGTTGCGATTTCCCGCTCCTCGGGCAGATGCACGGCCGCGATGCCGGCGTCGCTCCAGACAATACCGCAACGACCTATACTGGTATCGAAGATTGCGTACGCGCGCCCCACCATAACGCCACCCCATCCCCACGGGGATCATAGCACTGCCGGAACAAGGCGTACGGGGAATGTTTAATTTCGGTTAAGACCTGTGGCGGCTCCGCAACAGGAAGAGCGATTATGCACCATGGATGCGGCGTGAGCGCTCCTCACAGGCCGCCGCCTCAGTGGCAGTCAGCCTCTCGAGCCGGACGGCGACATGCTTGTGGTAGGGGGTTGCCGCGATCGGGTCGCGGTTGCCGCTTTCGGTCAGCACATTGACCCGTGGTCCATTGCTCAACCGCTCGCTGTCGGGCGCGGGATAGGTTTGGCCGTAGCCGTGCGGCAGTGCCAGCTGGCCGCGGCGCAGGCTGTCGTCGGCCTTGCATCGGGCCACAAGCCGCCCCGAGCGTGAACTGACGGCGATCCACTCGCCGTCGCTGGCGCCCAGGCGTTCGAGGTCATCGCCGTTGATCAAGAGCGCGCCATCGGGGTCGTCGCGGCGCCAGGCCGGATCGCGGAAAATCTGGTTGGCGTTGAACATGCGCCTTTGCCCGGCGGCGAGCACGAAAGGATAATCGCTTTCCGCCGTAACTGCCGCCGGATCGAGCTTAGCGAGCCATTCCAGCATCGGTGCAATGGCAAGCCGGATCTTGCGGTCGGGATGGCTGATCAGCGACCACACCTCCTCATAAGTGTGTTCGGTTATCGCCACGCCGCTGCGGCCGACGACGATAGCGTCAAACAGGGCTTCACCGAGCCGGTCCTCGCTCATCTCGCTGCCGACGGCAAGCGCGCGACGCACTGCCTGCGGCGCCCGCTTTGCGCAGGCGGCCGAAGCGGCCCAGAGCGGCGCCGCGGCCGCGGTGTTGTCGGGCAGCGTGGCGCCGAGCGTGTTGTAGAGCACGAGCGCGCCGAGCGGTGCGGCGGCGGGATTGGCGGCCATGAAGGTACGAAACTCGGCGGCGAATGCGGCGCGGGAGTGGAACGCGGCCTCGCGGAGCCGCGCGAGCGCGTTGTCGCCGGGCAACAACCCGAGCGTGCGCGCAAGCCGCGTATAGATTTCCGGTTCGGGCAGCGTGCCTTCCAGCGGCGGCAAGACTCCAGCGCGGACGTGGAAGAAGTTCTTCGGAAATTCGAAACTGAACAGCGTGAATTCCGTCTTTTCGTATTGCGAGGAGGCGGGCAGCACGTAGTGCGCAAGGCGCGCCGTCTCGGTCATGGCGACATCGACCACCACGCAAAGCTCGAGCGCGCGCAGCGCCTTCTCGACCTCTTCGGTGTTCGCGGCCGTATTGGCCGGGTTCGAGCTGTCGATCCATACCGCGCGCAGGCGGTCGGGGTGATCGGAGAGCACGGCCTGCGGGAAGACATTGGGCGGCAACAGGCCCGCGATGACCTCGGAATCGGTGGCCGCATAGCGCTGGGTCGGCGAGTTGCCCCACAAGGGCTGCAGCCAGCTGTGCAGCTGGTTGGTGCCCTTGCGGCCAAAGCTGCCGGTCAGCATGATCAGGAGCTTTTCGAGATAGGAATTGAGCGTCGAATTGACGCCCTGCTGAATGCCGAGCTCGACCCGCACCGTCATGGCCTTGGCGGCCGCGATCATATCGACACAGCGTTCGATATCGGCGAGCGGAATGTCGGCGGCGCGCGCCCATTCGGCGACGGGAATGCGCGCGAGCGCCTCGCGCACGTCCGCATATCCGCTCGTATGGTGCTCGAGAAAATCGTGGTCGACGAGGTCGCGGCGCACCAGGGTCGTAAGGATCGCGCAGAGCAGGAAGGCATCGGCGCCGGGACGCACCGCAAGATGCAGGTCGGCCATCTCGGCGGTCTCGGTGCGGCGGGGATCGATCACGATCAGCTTGCGATTCGGATCTTTCCTGATCTGGTTGAGCTGGTCGCGCGCGTTGGGAAAGCCGTGTGCGATCCAGGGATTGGCGCCGATCACGAACAGCAGGTCGCAGTGATGCACGTCCTCGGCTGTGTGGCAGGTCTGGCTGCCGAACATGTGACCGTTGACCCAGAAGTCGCCGGTCTTCTCCTGCGACAGCGCATTGAAGACATGGCGCGAGCCGAGCGCGCGTAGCATCGCGTTGGCATAAGCGCCGCCGGCATGGTTGCCCTGGCCGCCGCCGCCATAGAGCGCGATGCTTTTGCCGCCATGGCGGTCGACGACCTCGCGCAGGCGCGCGGCGATTTCCGCAATCGCGGTGTCCCAGTCGATGGCGTCGAAACCGCCGTCGGCGCGGCGGCGCAGCGGCGTGGTCAGCCGGTCCTTATGGTGGGCGTAGTATGGAATCCGCGCGGCCTTGTTGCAGAGATAGCCTTGCGATTTTGGGTTGGCACGGTCCCCGCGCACCTTGGCGATGCGGCCCTCCTCGATCAGGACCTCGATGCCGCAATTGATGTAGCAGAGATTGCAGGCGGTCTTTCGCCATTCACCGGCCGGCATCGCAGGACTCCTGTTCGGATCGCGTTGGCAGGGATATTACATGATGATCATCATAGAAACAACTGCCGCGTTGCGGGCTGTAACCGCAAAGTGACCGATATATCTTCGGGAACCGATTCCGGTCGTTACGGCGATCGCCAAGTGTAAAGCGCATCAGGCTCCTTTTCCTCGTTGCGAGCGCCGTCGGTCTCGTCGACCAATAGAAAGCCGCGCGTTTCATAAAAACGTCTCGCGGCCACATTGCGCTGAAACGTCCACAAGCTCAATTCCTGGAACTGCTCTTGTGCGATTTGGAGCAACGCGGTCCCGATCCCCCGACGTTGCGACGATGGCAAGATGTAGAGGTGATCGACCCAACTTTCTCTAAAAGAGATGAAGCCAACAAGTTGGGCACCTTCGAAGCTGCCCCACACTTGGCACGTCTTGAAAACGTGCTCTCTGAAAAACCATCGATCCTCCTCGGGAGTATGCAGGACCGCGATCCATGGCAACGCGCGGTCACGGGAGCGGCGTTGAACAACAGCTGCTCCATCCATGTCGTCAAGGGTCAGCCGTTGCAACACGCATTCCTTCCCGGGGCGATCAGTGTCGCCGGTTGCACTAACCTAACTCGGCCTCAAGGTCCCTTGCAGCTCATCCTGGAGAGCGGTCATCTCGCGCCCTATGTGGCAATCGTGCAACAAATGCGCGAAATGTTTATGGCATGCAACCTTTGGGCTTGTGTGACAGCCTCGTATAGGGAACGCTCGCTCTGGATGTTTTAGTTGTCCGGCCAAATTAGAAATTGTTACATCGTTTTTATGATTGCGAGGCCGCTATGTTTCCGGCGCGTGGCATTTTGTTTGCAGCAGCCAGTGCGTTGCTGGTCGGGTGTGGGACCTACGTTCCCGATATTCAGGAGTTTTGGGGCACGCCGACCGACGCAACCTTTATGGTGAACAAGGTCTCTGCCCAGGTTGTTTGCGAGCTGCGCCGGGCCGTGCAGCAGGTCGTTCGTGCTCAGCCTGTCGAATTTGTCCAAAGGCCTGGAGAGCCACCGCCGCCACCGCGCCGTGACTTGGGATGGTTTGTCAACACCTGGGCGGTGCAGGTTACGCTCAATTACGTCATCATTGAAAACAGCGCGCTGACACCCGGTGTCGCGCTGAACTCCGTCTTTCGGAGCGCAACGACGACTTTTCCGGGCGGGCCATCCATAACAACACCGCAATCCTTTTCACTGGGGTTGGGAGGTACGGCCTCCTCGACAGCCACGCGCAACGACAAGCTGAACATGTTCTTCACCGTGAATGAGTTGCTGTATGGGACGCCTTCGATCGCAAAGTCTTGCATCCCCAATCAACCCGCGAATGCCGATCTTTTCATACAGAGCGATCTGAAGCTCTACGACTGGCTCTCCGCCGCCCTGCTGCCTTACGGCATCGGCGTCATAAACTACGCCAACAACTCGACGGCGCAAAACGCCATTACACACGATGTCAAGTTCGAGATCGTGTCGAATGGAAACATCAACCCGCAATGGAAGCTTGTTCGAATTAGCGCCAATACGAGTCCAACGCTGCTGGCGGCGGGGCGCGACCGGACGCAGGAACTGATCATTACATTCGGACCAATGCAGAAGGGCATGCTCTCGACAGCCGCCGCCAATTCTCATCAAGCAACGGAAATTGGATCAGCCGTAAGTCAATCGATCCAGGGACTGGCACCTCATTGAACCCTCCAAACCGACGGCGCGAATGCGGTCGCGATAGGAATCAGCCATGGCAAACCAACCTCAAAAAATTCCGAAAACCGCCAAGCACGCAAAAGGCAAATACCAGAAAGCAAAGGCAAAACCCCCGCTCAACGAAAAGAAGAAGTGGGTCATGCTGAAGCAAAAGGGCAAATGGCAGTTCGCGAGAGCCTCAACGGCTACCGCGAGTGGGCCTCATATCGTTTGCTATTACGATCCCAACACAGGCTTTTACGACGATTGCCACATTGTATGAGGCAACAATCGGATGCTGACTCGTAACGACGTGGGGTCGGACCTTCGATGAGTGCCGCACGGGTTCCCATTCGACGAGCCAAACCCGTCACCGTTGCCTGCATCGACAAGTCGAAAATCGGGTTAGGCGTGTCGCTGCGCAAGCTTACGGCCACGCTGCAAGCTTGTTGCGATCAAGAGTTTCTGCCCATCTGGGGCGTTCCACTCAGGCTATACAACACGAACAGTCCAGGCGCTTCGGACTGGCAGCTCTTGTATGTCGATAGTGCATCGAGCGCGAAAAAGCTCGGGTATCATGGCTTGACTCGTAACGGACGGCCGGTGGCATTCGTCTTTGTCGCCGACTCCAAAGCCAACAATGAGCCAATAAGCGTTACCGCTAGTCACGAGTTGTTCGAGATGGCCGTCGATCCGATTGCGAATCTTTGGGCGGAAAACGAAACCGGCACATTGCACGCTTATGAAATCGTCGATCCGGTAGAGGACGCATCTTTTGTCTTCAATGGCCTGCAGATTTCGAATTTCGTCCACCCGGCTTGGTTCGAGCCCTTCTCACACCAGGCGGGAACCAGGTACGATCATCTCGGGCTCATCAAGCGCCCCTTCGCTTTGTCCAGGGGCGGCTATGCGATCATAAAAGAGAAAGGAAAGGTCGAGGAAAAATTCGGCTCCAAGGCCAAAAGGGATGCCTTTGCAAAGGAAGCGCGGCGCGGTCATCGAAGCGAGTACCGCTGGCCCAATGGTCAGCGAATCTAGCGCAGTGCCGCTGATGATTGTTCCGGGGCAACAATGGACGCGGGAAAGCCGGGACAAGCCCGGAAGTCGGACCTAATCGCTCAAGTTTAACAGGTCGGATCAGACAAGACTTAACTGATCGGAAGGCATCAACAGAAGGCCGATCTGCCCTCGAAACGTGAACCTAACCGTTCGAATTTACCAAGGACAAAGATGAAATCGACGCGCGGCGAACACGCGAGGCTAGGATGCCCCTAAAGCCATCTGTCATTGTCGACGTCCCGGCTGATGCCCCTTCGATGAAAAAGGCAATCGGTCCTAGGCTGGCCATGGAATACACTGCAAATCCCAAGGTGGCCAAATACGCATTCGTCCTCAAATTCCCTGACGGCGTCGTCACTGGGCGTTCGGTTTCCCATGCGCTGAGCAAACTACCAAGTCCGCGCGGTCCGATCATTCTTGCAGGCGAGAGCTTTACGGTCGAAGCAATGGGGGTTGCCAAGGCAGACGGCTGTGACGTAATTGCCATTCACGAGTTCTTCTGGACCGATGCTAGCTACGCAACTATTCGCATTTTTCGCATTTAACGTGATGGGAAACGACAATGGTTGCTCGGATCATTCTCAATCCAACCGCCATGGTTCCTGGGGCAACAATAGACGCGGGAAAGCCGTTCGGCTAAAGATGATAAACGAGCCGGCGCCTGGCAGGTGCCTGACAGATCAAAAGATCGCTCCGCGGGCGTAGTTCAATGGCAGAACGGCAGCTTCCCAAGCTGCATACGAGGGTTCGATTCCCTTCGCCCGCTCCAACACTTAGCCGAAGCTGACCGGACGGTTTTGCAGGCGGTTTTGCAGGGTTCGTTCACTCTCTGGCCTCTAACTTTCTGATGCGCGCCTTGATCGCGGCGTTGCGTCCGACATATCGGCGGATGATCTTCTCGACCGACTCCTCCTCCCACGCCAAGGTCTCTGCGATCTCGCGCATGGTGAACCCGGCGATGTAGAACTTCGTCGCCGCAGTGCCGCGCAGGTCGTTAAAATGTAGATCACGCTCCGACATGCCGGCGTCGATCTTGGCTTTGTTGAATGAGCTGCCGAACCCGTCGGCCGTCCAAGGGCGCCGCTTGCTGCTGGTCAGGATCGTGGTCGCCCGCTTCGGAATCCGCGCCAGCACCGCACGTAAGGCATCGTACAGGGGAATGATGGCCTCGCGCTTGTGTCGACTCTTGCCCGTTGTCAGCACGATAGCGTCATCGCCGACGTGCGACCAGGACAAGCGAAGCAGGTCGCCGAGCCGCAAGCCAGTGTGGCCGGCGAGATCGAGGGCGTGCGCGATCTCGGCCGAGCAGGTTCCCTTGATGTGGGTGATGTCGGAGTCGATCCAGATGATTTCCGACCGATCGTTGTTGTAGAGGTGCTTGATGCCCTCGCAGGGGTTGCCCGCGATCTTGCCGAGCGGATCGACGCCATGGGCGACGACGCGCGACAGCACCTGAAGCCCATAGTCGGCGGTGCGTGGGGTGTCGGCCCACTCGTTGCGCCAGCGCCGGATCACAGGACGGATTTTCCCTGGCCGATCGAATTGCGCGATGCTGAGATCACCAAAATAGTCGGCAATCCTGTCCAGCCACTTGCCCCATTGCTCTCGCGTCGATTCGGCGAGCCCCTTGTACTCCGCGCTCGCCTTGTAGTCCGTCACGACGAAACGAAAGCGGCTCTTGTCGGGCGCACGCCGACTCTCGACGGCCTCGTTGTAGGAGGCCATGAACTCAGGCGTGCCGGGCTCGCCGCGAAGGCGAGGGCCGCCACGCCACGCATACCAGTATGTGCGCCCCTTGGCGCGTACCTTGGCTATTCCCTTGAGATTAACCTGCACCATGGCGAGCCTCAAATTCCGCCAGCTCTCGATCCAGTTCTGCGGCGGTGCCAGAATGGTGCTCCTGCTTGCCCGCGATGACAACGATCTTCCCAACCTCGATCTCAACCCGCGCCCACTTCTGCCCGGCCGCCATCACGGCCTTCAAGGCCTTGGTGACGTCGGACTGGCGGAAGGTTTGCGGGCCGCGAGACATCAGGCCGCCGCTCCCGCCTGCTCGCGCTGCGCCCGCTCGCGAACCGCCCTGACAAATTCCGCCGTCAGCGACGTACAGTTGTCCGAAGCCCATTTCTCCAACTGCCCGCGCATGTCGGCTGGAGCTTTGACGGTCACTGCTTTCGTGTCTGGTGTCTTATTCACGGCCGTCCCTTCTCTGATGAAATCCCCCGCGCCGTGGTTCTAAACGCGTAAAGTAAATATCGACTAAACGGGGAAATTTCCACGTAATATTAATCCTTTTGTGATCGGGCCGGCCTCGGACTCAGGTCATAACTCTGTGTCAATGCAGGGAAAAAGGGACCTGCCGGAACGAACCGGCAGGTCCTTGATGCCGGGTGCCGCTGTTGTCAGCGCCGGCAACTGTTGCCGCCTAGAACGGCGGCCTCGCTCCCGCGATCTCCCGCAATTGCCGGCGCGGCCGGCGGCCAGTGCCCAGCCTAGCATCGTGCCCTAGAGGTTCGTCTCATCGGGAGCCGCAAGGTCTAGAGGCTTTTCGTCAAGCAGTTTGGCGCGATCATGCATCATGGGCACCAAATCCCGCGACACCATTTTCGGCCCTTCCATCCGGGCCTCGGCTGAGCGCGCCGCCGATGCCCGTAAGGAAGCCGACCGGCTTGCCTGTCGGATCACCGAGGCCGCCTAGTCAGAGGTGCGGCTTGGCGACGGCTGTTGTATCCCTAGCAGATCGCTTTCTAGCCAGTCGGCTATAGCGCGATACTCGAACGCCATCTTTTCCAAGACGACGCGCGTCTCAGGAGTGGCCGATAACTGCGCCTGACGGCACTGTTCTTCAAGCTCGCGAAGGGAGCGGATTTTGCGCTGCATGGGCTCTGCACTTACAGGGCTTTCAAGGGCCGGAATTTAACTGCGATAACATCACGGACCCGTCCTTAGAAGAGTCCGCAAGCATCACTTATGCCGCTGACCGCGACAAAAAAGCGCGGGACCGAAGCTCCGCCGTTCCGGTTTGATCCACGTCACTGACAACTCACGCCTGCACGGGTAATTTTGAATTGTCGATCATCGCTCCTGGTTTACGGGCAGGGGCAATAGCAAATGACCGGCGCGGGCCGTCAGAGAGTTTCGTTTCTTCCCCTTTCTGACGGCCTTGCCTTCCGGATTGAGGCCTTGCGCTAGATCAAGCCGCAATC
>Ga0306926_10008363_pt1 | contig 11309 bp, 8 predicted proteins | sample flu12Cox44000178_FD_203759 | JGI IMG/M metagenome (GOLD analysis project Ga0306926, IMG submission 203759) | Lab enrichment of tropical soil microbial communities from Luquillo Experimental Forest, Puerto Rico - flux8day.12C.oxic.44.000.178 (v2)... | ecosystem: Environmental > Terrestrial > Soil...
ACGCTGCAGCAGGAGGCGGCGCGCAAGCTCGGCTTCAATGCGCGCCGTACCATGCGTCTCGCGCAGCAGCTGTACGAAGGGCTCGACATCGGCGAGGGCAGCGTCGGACTGATCACCTACATGCGCACCGACTCGGTGTCGCTCGCGGCGGAGGCCGTGCGCGAGATCCGCGAGGTCGCGGCAAGGCTCTACGGCGCGCACGAGGTCGCCGAAGAGCCGCGCATCTACAAGACCAAATCGAAGAATGCCCAGGAGGCTCACGAGGCGATCCGCCCGACATCGGCGGCGATCACACCGGCGGATGTCGAGGGCAAGATCGACGACGATCTCTATCGGCTGTACACGCTGATCTGGAAGCGTGCCGTCGCCTCGCAGATGAGCCACGCGGTGTTCGACACGGTCGCGGTCGACCTGCTGGCCGGCGCGGATGGACCGCAGCGCCACCTGCTGCGCGCCAACGGCTCGACGCTGGTGAAGCCCGGCTACATCGCCGTGTATCAGGAAGGGAGCGATGACGCCAAGGTCGACGATGCCGATCACGTGCTGCCGCCGCTGAAGGAAGGCGACAGCGTGAGCCTCACGCAGCTCGCCGCCTCGCAGCATTTCACCGAGCCGCCGCCGCGCTACAGCGAGGCCTCCCTCGTCAAGGCGCTGGAAGAGCACGGCATCGGCCGCCCCTCCACTTACGCCACGATCATCTCGACGCTCCAGGACCGCGAATACGTCGAGATGGACAACCGACGCTTCGTGCCGACTGACATCGGCAAGATCGTCAACCGCTTCCTGACGCATCATTTCCATCGCTACGTGGAGTACGGCTTCACGGCCGCGATGGAGGACGAGCTCGATGCCGTCTCCCGCGGCGAGGAGGAGTGGACCACTCCGCTCGAGAAGTTCTGGAAGCCCTTCATCCACCAGGTCGACAAGATCGAGCGCACGGTGACGCGCGAGCAGGTCGCGCAGGCGCGCGAGCTCGGCAAGGACCCAGCCACCGGCAAGCCAATCACCGTGCGCATGGGCCGCTTCGGACCGTTCGTGCAGATCGGCACGAAGGACGACGAGGAGAAGCCGCGCTTCGCGGGACTGCGTCCCGGACAGAAGATGGATGCGATCACGCTGGCCGACGCCATGGAGCTGTTCAAGCTGCCGCGCACGCTCGGCGAGACCGCCGAGGGCGAGACCATCGTCGCCAATGTCGGGCGCTTCGGTCCGTACGTGAAGTACGGCAGCAAGTACGCGTCGCTGAAGGAGGACGACCCCTATACGGTGACGCTCGAGCGAGCGCGCGAGGTCATACGTCTCAAGAAGGAGGCCGACGCGAACCGCCTCATCCAGGATTTCCCGGAAGACGGCATCCAGGTGCTCAACGGCAGGTACGGTCCTTACATTACCGACAAGAAGAAGAACGCCAAGATCCCCAAGGACCGTGATCCGAAGTCGCTCACGCTGGAGGAGTGCCGCGCGCTGCTGGCGGCGGCGCCCGAGCGCGGCGCGCGGTTCGGCCGCTTCCGACGCGGCAAGGGAGCCGCAGCTGGCGCAGCGGCCGCCGCAACAGCGGCGAGCGGTGCGGGTGGCGATGGCGCGCAGGGAGCGGCTGACGCGACGGCGTCCGTATCGCACAAAGGTACAAAAAAGAAAGCGTCGCCGCCTCGAGTCAGTGCCAAACCCGCAACGGCAGCAAATCTCCCCCCTGCCGGCGGCTCGCGCGGAAGAGCCAAGGCTTCCGCGCACGCGGCGCGCAAATCGCGCCGCCGCGCGAAGACGGCGCCAAGGAAGACTGCGGCCGGCAAGACACGCACGAAGGCGGCGGGCGTGGCGCCGGGACGGGCGCGCGGGGTGAAGTAGACGGCGTGGCCACGGTGACTGCCGGCGGTTACCACCGGTTTTTCCCGATAGTTAGGTAAATGCCTAACTAACCGTCCAAAGAGCTGAGACACCCCTGACCTGCCGACGCAGGCACCTCAGGCCGGCGCCGTGGCGGCGAGAAACTCATCGATCGCCGTGAGGCACTCCGGCTCATCGAGCATGGGTGCGTGGCCGCGGTGCGCAACCTCGAGCACCCTGAGGTCGGGCTTCTCGCGCTGCATGCGCGCGAGAGTCGCCGGACTGAGGATGTCCGACTGAGCCCCGCGGATCGCCAGGATCGGCATCTGGGCGAGTGCGCCCCACAGGGGCCAGAGATTGGGCGCTGCAGCCTTTGGATCGCGTAGTGGCTCGGCGATGCGTGGGTCAGCGTCCGCTTCCGGTTGCCCCTGGGCGTTGGTCCGGTAGCTGAGGCGCGCGATCCTCTCCCAGCGCTCATCGCTCAGGCCCGGCCAGGCCGTACCGTAGATGGTGCGCACCTGCGCAACCGCCTGCTCCCAGCTGGCCACCGGGACGGATTTGCCCGCATAGCCGAGGATGCGCTCGAGCCCCTGCGGATCAACCTCGGCGCCCACATCGTTCAGCACGATGCCCGCGACCCGCTGCGGCTGCATGGCCGCCAGCACCATGGCCATGAGTCCGCCCATCGAAGTGCCGATGACGCTGGCCCGCTCGACACCCAACCCGGCGAACAGCAGCAGCAGGTCATGGAGATACACCGGGATCTGGTAGTTGTTGAAGTTGGGATCGCGCGCCGAGAAGCCACGCCCGCGAACATCGGGCACGATCACGCGGTAGCGCACGGCGAGGTGCGGCGCCAGGTCCTCGAAATCGCGGCTGTTGCGCATCAGACCGTGCAGACACAGCACGACCGGAGCAGCGGCGCTGGGTCCCGCGTACACGCGGCTGAAGAGCCGCAAGCCCTCCTGACTGTCGAACCAGTATCCGGCCGCTGCCATGCAATTCCTCCACGCCGCTCGTGAATCTTACCGTCGGCAGCGCGGCGGCCGCATTGCGCGCCGGGGCGATTCACCGGACACTGTCGCACCGCGAGATGTTTGCAGTGCAGTAACGTGGCCACCAAAAAGACCCCAGTGCGCAACGGCAAGGAGCGCATCCTCGATGCCGCGGAGCGGCTGTTCGCGCAGCGCGGCTTCTACGGGGTCTCGCTGCGCGACATCACCCAGGCGGCCGGCGTCGATGTGGCGCTCGTCGGCTACCACTTCGGCGGCAAGCGCGAGCTGTTTGCCGCCGTGTTCGAGCGGCGCGCCGAGGTGCTCAACCGCGAGCGCCTGGAGCTGCTCGAGGAGGTGCGGCGGGCCGCCCGCCCCGGCACGCCCTCGCTCGAGGCGATCATCAACGCCTTCACCCAGCCGCTGCTCGAGCGTGCGGCGCGCGGGGGGCCTGCCTGGAAGAGCTATTTCGCGCTGGTCGCGTATGTCAACCATTCCGCGGAATTCGGCCCGACCATGATGACGCGGCACTTCGACCCGCTCGTCGAGCGCTTCATCGCGGTGATGCGCGAGGCGCTGCCCGGCTGTCCGCCGCGCGAGATCTACTGGGGCTACCAGTTCCTTACCGGGGCGCTCACGCTCACCTTCGCCGAGACCGGCCGTATCGATCAGCTCTCGGGCGGGCTGTGCCGTGCTTCGGACCTCGACAGTGTTCACGAGCGGTTGGCACCGTACGTGGCGGCGGGGATGCGCGCACTGTGCGCCCGCGCCGGGCCCACGCCACGCCCGGGCAAGCGGGTCGAGCGGCGTGCACAACCGCGGCGGTGAGCGGCTCGTAGCCGCACCCCGCGCCGATGAAGTACCGCCACAGCTTCCACGCCGGAAACTTCGCGGACGTCCACAAGCACATCGCGCTCCTCGCGTTGCTGCGCGCCCTGAGGAAGAAGGACAAGGGCTTTCTGTATCTCGACACCCACGCCGGACGGGGCAGCTATGACCTCTCGGGGGTCGCGTCAGAGGCCGAAGCTGGTGTAGGCCGTTTCCTCGAGGCGCCGCACGAGGCGCCGGAGCTGCGTGAGTACGCCGCGCTCATCGCACGGTTGCGTGCCCGAACGGCGCGGCGACACCTGTACCCGGGCTCACCGCTCATCGCCGCTGCCGAGCTGCGCCCCCAGGACCGCGCCGTGTTGATCGAGCTGCAGGGCGCCGAGGCGCACGCGCTCGAGCAGGCGCTGGCAACACTCGCCGCAGCGCAGGGTGTCGCGCTCCCCGTGCGCGTCGAGCGTGGCGATGGCTTCCAGCGGCTGAAGGCATTCCTGCCGCCGCCCGAGCGGCGCGGCCTCACCTTCATCGATCCACCGTATGAGGACACGCAGCGGGACTTCCGCGAGGTCACCGCGGCGCTCGTCGAAGCCACGCGTCGCTTCCCGACCGGGGTGATCGCGGCGTGGTACCCCATCAAGGACGAGCGCACGATCGGACCTTGGCAGAGCGATTGTTTGCGCGCGCTGCGCGCGACGCTCGCTCAGCCCCCGGCGGTACTCGCGAGCGAGCTGTGGCTGTATCCGCGTGATTCGCTTGTCGCGCTGAATGGCTCCGGGCTGTTGATCGTAAACCCGCCCTGGCTCACTCTCGAGCGCATGCAGGCGTGGCTGCCGGAGCTGCAGTCAAGCCTCGCGAACTCCGCCGCCGGAGGCAGCAGCGCGCGAATACTGTCAGAATCGGCCCGATGAGCCCCGCTGTCGACCAGTACGGCGTCTTCGGCCACCCAGTCGGCCACAGCTTCTCACCCTTCATTCACGGCGTCTTCGCCCGCGATACCGGCCAGCAGATGAGCTACCGCGCCTACGACGTCGAGCCGCAGGAGCTCGGCTCGCGAGTGCAGGAGTTCTTCGGCGGCGGCGGGCGCGGCCTGAACATCACCCTGCCTCACAAGGTCGCGGCGGTCGAGGTGGTGCAGGAGCTCACCGCGCGCGCGGCGCACGCCGCGGCAGTCAACACGCTCGTGCTGCAGGATGACAACATCATCCTCGGTGACAACACCGATGGCGCCGGCCTGGTGCGCGATCTGTGCGACAACCTCGGGCTCGTCGTCACGCAGCGCCGCCTGCTGATTCTCGGCGCCGGCGGCGCGACGCGCGGCGTACTCGCCCCGCTGCTCGGCCTCCAGCCCGCCATCGCGGTGATCGCCAACCGCACACCGGAGCGTGCCGAGGCGCTCGCCGCAGCCTTCGCCGACCTCGGCGTCACACAAGGCGTGGGCTTCGCCTACGTGGGCGACACGCCGTTCGATCTCATCATCAACGCCACGTCCGCCAGCCTTTCGGGCGACATACCGCCCATTCCGGCGGGTGCGGTCGGTCCAGAAACCGTGTGCTACGACCTCGCCTACGGGCGTTCCGCGATGGCCTTCGTACGCTGGGCTCAGCAGTCCGGCTGTGCACTCGCGGTGCAGGGCTTGGGGATGCTGGTCGAGCAGGCAGCGGAGTCCTTCCGCCTGTGGCGCGGCGTGCGGCCGGCAACCGCCGAGGTGCTCGCGGCCCTCAAGCAGCGCATCGGCAGCGTCTAGGCACCCCACGAAATTTCGCTTGCCGCGCTCAGCAAGCGCCCACCCAACAGTGCGGTGCCGTACGCCGCCGCCGCCGTGAAAGCGCGCGTCTTGCGTCAACGCAGGGTGACGAATTCCTCCGCCGAGGTCGGATGAATCGCCACCGTGTCGTCGAAGTCCTTTTTCGTCGCGCCCATGCGCAACGCCACCGCGAAGCCCTGCAACATCTCGTCGGCCCCCGGCCCGACGACGTGGAGTCCGACGATGCGCTGCTCCGGTCCGGCAGTGATGAGCTTCATCTCCGAGCGCGGCTTGGCCGTGGTGACGGCGTAATAAAGCGGCACGAAGCTCGAGCGGTACACGGTCAGATTGCCGGCGCCGTAGCGCTCGGCGGCCGCCTTCTCCGACAGCCCTACCGTGCCAAGCGGCGGCCGGCCGAAGATCACCGTCGGAATGTTCTCGTAGTCGAGGTGGCGCCCCGTCTGGCCGCCGAACAGCCGCTCCGACAGGCGCCGGCCCGCTGCGATCGCGACCGGGGTGAGCTGCGCGCGCCCGGAGACATCGCCGATGGCATAGACGCCGGGAACGTTGCTCACCTGGTACTTGTCGTTGCAGATGAACCCCTGTACATCGAGTCCTACTCCGGCGCGCTCCAGGGCCAGACGCTCCACCGCCGCGCCACGGCCGATGGCCCACAGCACCGCATCAAACGGGCCAAGCCGCCGACCATCGAGCGCCTGCAGCTCGAGCGCACCGTGCGCCGCGTGGCGCAGCGCCGCGGGTATGGCGCGCAGGATGACCTCGATACCCTCAGCCCGCAGCATCGGGAGGGCGACCTCACCGAGCAGGTCATCGAACGACTTGAGCGCCGTGTCGCCGCGCAGCACCAGCGAGGTCTGCGTGCCGAGGCCGGCAAAAATCCCAGCGAGCTCGATGGCGATGTAACTGCTGCCGACCACAGCGACGCGTTGCGGGCGCTCGGGCAATGCGAAGAAATCGTCGGAGGTGATGCCGAGCTCGGCGCCGGGTATCGCCGGAGTGCGCGGCCGGCTGCCGGTGGCGATGAAGATGTGTTCGGCGCGCAACAGCCTGCCGCCCGCGCTCACCGTATGGGCATCCACGAAACTGGCACGCGCGCGCACCAGCTCGACGCTGCGCTTCGCGAGGTTGGCGGCGTAGATGCCGTTGAGTCGCTCGATGTAGGCATCGCGCTTGGCTTTCATTGACGCCCAGTCGAACCCGCGGACCTCGACGTCAAAGCCGTAGTCGCGCGCGTCATGCAACGCACTGCCGAGCTCGGCGGCGTTCCACATGATCTTCTTCGGCACGCAGCCGACGTTCACGCAGGTGCCGCCGAGCCGCCCGGGGTCCGCCAGCACCACCTTCGCGCCGTACTCCGCGGCGCGTTGCGCGGCGGCGAGGCCGCCACTGCCGCCGCCGATCACCACCAGGTCGAATTTTTCCGTCATGACGACTACCCCAAGAAATCATGCTCGCCGCCACCCGAGAAATTCTCAGCGTCGACCAAGACGCATGATTTCTTGGGGACCCCGGCCTCCGGTGCCTGCCCATGTTATCGAAGACGCGCACGCGAGATACGGAGCGCCGACCGAGCTGAGCGCTCGCGGCGCGCGCAATTCCTCGCCATGCCGCGTAAGCGCAATTTCTTGGGGTGGTTTTTCGTGGGGTGGCCTCTACAATGGCGGCCGTTCGATGGGACGAGGCGTGTGCATGGACAACCCCTTGCTTGCTCAGGACTCTCTGCCGCAGTTCATGCAGATCCGCCCGGAACACGTCGAGCCGGCGGTGCGGGAGCTGCTGAGCGAGAACCGCGCGCGCATCGGCGCGCTCGCAACGCTCACCGCCCCGACCTTCGCCACGGTGGTCGAGCCGCTCGAGGAGCTGCACCACCGCATGGCACGCACCTGGTCACCGGTGAGCCATCTGAATGCGGTGCTGAACTCCGAGGCGCTGCGCGCCGGTTACAACGCCTGCCTGCCGCTGCTCTCGGCCTACCAGACGGATCTCGCCCAGAGCGAGCCGCTCTACCGCGCCTATCGCACTATCGCCGAGCAGGAAGGCGCCGCCCTCGGCGCGGTACAGCGTCAGCTCATCGAGCACGCGGTGCGCGACTTCCGCCTCGCCGGTGTGGGGTTGCCGCGCGAACGCAAGGAGCGCTTCAAGACGGCGATGCTGGAGCTCGCGCAACTGCAGGCGAAGTTCGAGGAGAACGTACTCGATGCCACCAACGCCTGGAGCTGGCCGGTCCATGATCTGCATGAGCTGCGCGGCCTGAACGAGATGCTCATCGAGCAGGCACGCCGCCGCGCCGCGGAACAGCAGGCGGACGGCTGGATCCTGCGTCTCGATCAGCCGACCTACGTCGCCGTCGTGACCGATGCCGAGTCAGAGCGGCTGCGGCGCGCGTTCTACGAAGCCTGGACCACGCGCGCCTCCGATCGCGGCCCGTCCAGCGGCCGCTGGGACAACACGGCGGTGATGGAAGAGATCCTCAAACGGCGCCATGAGGCGGCGCGCCTGTTGGATTTTCCGAACTATGCGCAGTACGCGCTTGCGACGCGCATGGCGCACAGCGTCGATGAGGTGCTCGACTTCCTGCACGAGCTCGCCGCCGCGGCACGTAGCGCGGCGCAGGCAGAGTTCGCCGAGCTCGAGGCATTCGCCGGCCGCGAGCTCGCAGCCTGGGATGTCGGCTACTACGCCGAGCGGCTGCAGCGCGAGCGCTTCCACGTGTCACAGGAAGAGCTGCGCCCCTATTTCCCGCTGCCTCGGGTGCTCGGAGGACTCTTCGAGGTCGCCGAGCGGCTGTTCCGGGTGCGCATCCGCGAGCGCGCCGGCGCGCCGGTGTGGCACCCTGATGTGCGCTTCTTCGAGATCACCGCCGCCTCCGGCGAGCCAGTCGGCAGCTTCTACCTCGACGCGTATGCGCGCCCCAACAAGCGCAGCGGCGCCTGGATGGACGAGTGCATCGGGCGCAAGCGGCTCGCCGTGGGCGCCGCGCTGCCGGTGGCCTACCTCGTCTGCAACTTCCTGCCACCGGGAGAAGAGCGCCCGGCACTGCTCACACACGATGACGTGGTGACGCTGTTTCACGAGTTCGGCCACGGGCTGCACCACCTGCTCACGAGCGTCGACTATCCGAGCATCGCCGGGATCAACGGCGTCGCCTGGGACGCAGTGGAGTTGCCGAGCCAGTTCCTCGAGAACTACGCCTGGCACCCGCAGGTGCTGCAGCGCATCTCCGGGCATTTCGAGAGCGGCGCGGCGCTGCCCGCCGACCAGCAGCAGCGTCTGATCGCTACCCGCAGCTTTCACGCCGGGCTTGCGATGATGCGGCAGCTCGAGTTCGCGCTGTTCGACTTCCGTATACACACCGAGTACGCACCCGAGCGCGGCGGCCGCATCCTCGAGATCCTGCGCGAGGTGCGCGATGAGGTGGCGGTCGTGCCGGTGCCGGAATGGAATCGCTTCCCCAACAGCTTCGGACACATCTTCGCCGGCGGTTATGCCGCCGGCTACTACAGCTACAAGTGGGCGGAAGTGCTGGCCGCGGACGCCTTCGCCGCCTTCGAGGAAAGTGGTGTGTTCGATCGCGCCACCGCGCAGCGCTTCCTCGACGCCATCCTCAGCCGCGGCGGCAGCCGCGACGCGCTGGAAGCGTTCATCGAATTCCGCGGTCGCCGCCCGGACGTACGGGCGCTGCTGAAGCAGCACGGCATCGAGCGTACGGCGCCCAAGCAGTACGATGCCGACGGCGCGGGCGAGCCGGCGTGATGCGCGCGCGCAGTGCCGGGCAGCGGCTGGCAGCGTTCCTGATGGCGGGGCTCGCGCTGCCCGCGCTGCTGCGTGCCGAGCCGCTCTACGTGGTCGAGCAGTTGGTGGTCAACGTCAACAGCGATCCGGACGCGAGCGGCGAGCGCGTCGCGACCCTCAAGAGCGGCGATCGCGTCGAGGAGCTCGAGCGTGCCGGGGAGGAGGTGCACGTACGCCTCGCGAGCGGCCGCGAGGGCTGGGTACGCGCCTCCTACCTCTCGGCCACGGAGCCGCTGCGGGTACGGCTGTCGCAGCGCGAGGCGGAAGTGGCCCGTCTCAATGACGAGCTGAGTGCTCTCAAGGCACAGTTGCGCACCACGCCACCGACCGGCGCTGCGGCGAATGCGGCCGGAAACGCCGTCACGGCCCCGGCGATCGCACCGCGCCCGGCGACCGAAGATCCTGCCGTCGCAGCGCCCGGGGCATTGTTCAGCGGCGCAGAGGAACGCGCACGCCCTTCCTGGCCCTGGACGCTCGCCGCCGGGCTCATCGGCTTTGGGGCCGGCTTCGGTCTTGGCGCGCTGATGCTCGACCGGCACATCCGCCGCAAGTACGGCGGACTGCGGATCTACTGAAGTGTGCACCGCGTCGCGGTGCAGCAACCGTGTATGTGTCTAAATAGCCTAATAAGTCAATGATTTGAGGCCTCAGGGGAAAGGTCGCGAGGGCTTTGAAGCCGAGCCTCCAACATAATAGATGACCAACACCCGGCGCAGCGATTTCGACGTAACCAACAGCGTGCAGGTGAGCTCGCCCAAAGCGGTGCTCGCCGCCGTGGAGGCGCTCTATCGCCCCACCTGGCCCGGGATGTCGCTCGATCCGCTGCGCCGTGCCTTTGCCCACTTCGAGCGGCTGTTTGCCGGTGAGGTGCCCGGCTATCACGGCGTCGACACCGTCTACCACGACCGCCAGCACACACTCGACATAACACTAGCCCTTGCCCGCCTCATCGTCGGTTACGAGCGGCAGCAGCAGGAGGAGCAGCGGCTCGGCGGCGCACGCGCCAGCGTCGGGCTGCTCACCGGGCTGTTCCACGATGTCGGCTACCTGCGCCGCGCCGATGACCACGAGTCGCAGAACGGGGCCGAGTTCACCCGCACGCACGTCTCGCGTGGTGCGCGTTTCCTCGAGGAGTACCTGCCGGTGCTCGGCTTCGGCGCCTGGGTGCCGGTTGCGTGCGAGATCATCCACTTCACCGGCTACGAGGTGCCGTTCGAGCAAATCGAAGCCCGCGTCGCCGATCCCCGCGACATCACGCTCGGTCACCTGCTCGGCACCGCTGACATGATCGCCCAGATGGCCGATCGCTGTTATCTCGAGAAGTGCCGCGACCGGCTGTATGCCGAGTTCGTCCTCGGCGGGGTAGCGCTGCCGGTGAGCGACCGCGGTCCGCAGGTGAAATACGCCTCGGGACTCGATCTGCTGCGGCAGACGCCGGAGTTCGTGAGCGATGTGCGTGAGAAGCGCCTCGAGGGCGATTTCCGCGGCGCCTACCGCTACCTGGAAGTCCTCTACGGCGGCCACAACCCCTACCTCGAGGCGATCGACCGCAACCTCGACTACCTGCGCCAGGTGCTACGCAGCGAGAGCTGGCAGCTGCTGCGGCGGCGACCCCCGATCTTCGCCGCGAGCGCCGACCCAATGGCCACCATGCGCGGCCTCATGCTGGGACACATAAAAAGAGTCTGGTCCGGCGACTGAGCCGAATCGCGCCCGTAGCGTCAGGTCTCATTCGGCGGTTAATATGCCCTGAATTCGGGGGTTTCCACGCGCGGCAAGCACGTGACAGCGGCCAGCTTCAGGCTGAAATACGCCATCGCCAGTTTCCTGGTGGTGCTGCTTGCCGCGGGCGCGGTGGCGATCCTCTTCATGGTGCGCCATGCGGCCGATGCCCGCTCGCTCAGTGCGCTCGCCGAGCACGCCGCGCGCGAGCGCCTCGACCCGGAGCTCGAAGCGCGGGCGCGCAGCGTTGCGGCCCACGGGGCGGACGCAATCGCCGGCGCGGTGCGCGCCGGTGACACCGATGGGATCGCGCGCCGGCTGCAGCCCTTCACCGACGACACCACCGTCGCCGCGATCACCCTGACAGGGAGCAGCGGGCGAACGCTCTA
>Ga0306926_10008367_pt1 | contig 11308 bp, 15 predicted proteins | sample flu12Cox44000178_FD_203759 | JGI IMG/M metagenome (GOLD analysis project Ga0306926, IMG submission 203759) | Lab enrichment of tropical soil microbial communities from Luquillo Experimental Forest, Puerto Rico - flux8day.12C.oxic.44.000.178 (v2)... | ecosystem: Environmental > Terrestrial >...
GGCAGCAGGCTAAGCTGCGGGGCTTGAAAGAGGAACTGCAGCGACGCATGCATACCCCCATTGGGGAACAAGGAGCCTACTTACGGGCTGTCCTAGCCGGACACTTCCGCTATTACGGGGTGCCGATGAACGGACCGGCCTTAAGCGCGTTTCAAGCAGTGGTAGGCCGCCTGTGGTGGAGGATCTTGCGACGCCGCAGTCAGAAGCACCACCTGCCGTGGCGGCGCATGCAGCGCTACATCCGACGCTGGTTCCCCCCGGTCCGTATTTGTCATCCTTATCCGCTACAGCGCCTACACGTTGTTAACCAAGGTGGGAGCCGGATGCGTTAGGAGCGCCTGTCCGGATCTGCGGAGGGGGTCGCGAGCAATCGCGATCCCTACTCCGACCGGGCACATAAGCGCCCGCACTGACAGGACTGAGAACCAGAACGCCGCCTTGGGGTGATTGTCTTGCAGCCGCGCCAGTCATCGGCGAAAGCGATAACTCAAATGGTTCCGATAGAAATTATCGATTCGACTACCAGGCCGGTGTAAGGGACACTTTTCCACAGGAGGGGATTGGCGGGTTATGGAACGCCGAGGAGGGTGCGGATGGCCGACGCAGACGAACCTTGGATAAGGGAGTGGATCAATAGCGTGGCGGACGACATGATGCGCGAGCACTCCTACATGGAAGTGAGTCTACAGGGTAGCGAGCTCGTAAGTGTGAGCCTTACGGAAATTGGCGCAACCTGTGCGTGCTTGTTGCACGAGAACGCAGAAAATCACTTGGGAAATGACTAAAAGAATTTGGTGGCCGGCTGTTTCGGTTGTCGGCCACCAAGGTTTGGCATCCTTCAGGCTGCGATCTTATGCGTCAAGTTTTTGTCCGAGGAATTCCTTGGCTTTGGCAACTTCGCTATCCCACTTGCTCAGTTGCTCAGGAGTTAGAAATTTAACAACACGCTGACGAATCTCGTCGCGGTGCTCCTTCACCTTGGCGATGATATCGGCTTTGGTTGTGTTGGGATTGTTCCTAAGGTACTCTCCGACTTTTTCCCGCGCTTCCCCAAGAGCGGTATGGAGCTTTTCTTTCTGCTCGTCGCTTAGATTGAGATCCCCAGCGAAACGCTTCAGTTCAGTCGCGACCTGTTCGCGTTGTTCAGCGGTCAAACTCATGATAAGCCTCCGTGGATCGTTGATGATTTGAGCTAGGACAACTCGGAGCACATACGAGATCCGAGTTCGTCAGGGTTGCAGAGTTTGGTTGGTACATGTGCCCGGCGGACGTCGAGCCATGCCACAATATTGGAGTTGGTCTAGACTTTCTCTGACAATATACGCCCAGAGTTCTCGGTATGGTACTGGGAAAACTCGTTCAGCAAAGTTCTAAGCGTCTGCAGCGGTGAGCCCACACCGGTCTCGCAAAGTCTGTAAGCTCTGGCCCTGCCATAACTTGCGATGAACGATTTTGGCTTCGTGCCCTGCTGGGCGACGTAATAACGAAAAGGCCTTGAATAGAACCAAGCCTTGTCGCGATGCGTTTACTTGGCGCAAGTGACTATCCCGTCACTGGTCCCGGGTGGCAGCCAAAGTCAAAGTGCCGAGAAACGCCCTACCCGTAGATGTGGCTTCCGGCAGTTGTCCCGAAGTCCGCTTCTGGTCCATTACGTTGTTGGCGAGATCCTTGTGTGGCACATGTCCCCGAAGCCGGTTTCTGGGGAGTAATCGCACGCAAAAGCCGATTTGATCTTCTGGCAGAACCACTTGTGAGCGATCGCGTCGCTGTTCAGCACAAAAAACGTATTGCGCAAATAGCGACCGAAGTTGCGGCGAGCAGTCTTCCCGCTACCGGCTTGGGAGGCTCGTCGTCTTCGAAGTGCGGATCGAACTGATCGAACCCCTCGAAGAATAAGCACTCCAGCCGGTCCGCCTCAGAGAGAATTTTGCCTCGCACTCGCTTTCTCTCCAGCCGGAGAAACTCTCTCAAGCCGTTTATGGCCTTGGCGACGTCTCTGTGTATGAGTTGATCATGTGGCGTCAAGTCGATGTAGCTTCGGGCGGCAGATGGAGTTGGAAGACCAGCGCCGGATGGTCTATCAATCAAACCTGGCGACACGAGGTCGAGTGCAACTTGCAAACTGTTGACAAAATGTTCACAGCGTTCTTACAGACAAAGGGCATTCACATTCATCTAAATGGCAGGTGACGGTGAGGCGTCTTAGTTTGAGACTCGCAGGCATCACCTTCGTTTTCGCAACACCGCGCTCGATAGTCGACAGTCGCTGCAACTGTGAACAGGCATAACAGGATGTCACATACTTCCAGACCGACGCGATATTCGTCCCTGTCATTAAGGGACGTCGTCTGTCTCTGCGCCGGACCGCGTGATGATGCGGCATGGGAGGAGTTCGTTTCCAGGGTCGGAAAGCCCATCAGCCTAACCATCATGCGCACGGCATCGCTGTGGGGGCAGCCTTCTCGGTCCCTGGTAGAGGATCTGATTCAAGCCACCTACCTGAAACTCTGGGAAGGCGGCAGCCGCCTGCTACGGGACTTTGCAATCGAGCGTCCCGAAGCGATTCTGGGATACTTAAAGCGAACGGCCGCCAACGCCACTCACGACTATTTCAAACACGGCCACAGTCAATCATCCGGCGGTGGCAACCCACATGTTTCCACCACTGATGTCGAGCCCGAGGCCGGAAAAGAGGTTGCTGGGAGCCAGGAAAGGATCGCTTTCGGAGTCTTTCTGAATGAGATCGATGAGCACCTCAATCGTTGCCTGACAGGGCCCGATCAGGAGCGCGACCGAATGATTTTCTGGCTCTACTTCCGGCAAGGAATGAGTACGAAGGAAATTGCTTCTCTGCCAACCATCGGACTGGGCGCCAAAGGAGTCGGAAGCGTAATTGAACGGCTGAAGCACGCCATTCGAGAGCAGATCGTTGGCATCCGTTCTGATTCCGATGAGGAGGGGAACAGCGAAAAGCAAATTCCGTCCGAAACTCGTATTGCTTAAATAGGGAGTGTCAGAGATTGGCCCGTCCATTCGATAAACATATCGACGACAGAGAACTTGATGCTCTTGTGCCTTCGACTTCGGAGTCCGGGCAAGGCCTGCATAGGCTTTCTCCGCGCGATGTGCGCGAGGCCGAGCGTCACGTTGGGTCATGCGCAGATTGCAGCGGAAAAGTGTCGAAATACCGGCAACTTGTGGACCGATTTTCGAATGTTGGAGTTTTGGAGGTCGCACCGCGGAGAACTGACTGTCCCAAAGATGAAGACGTCGACTGGCACGAAGTGGCCGCCGGACTCTGGCCGGAGTTGAAGGCAAAGCAGTTGATCCTGCATGCCGCGCTCTGTGACCACTGCGGCCCCATGCTTCGCGCTGCTGCCTCCGTCGATGCCGACCCGACTCCCCATGAAGAAATATTGTTGGCGAACCTGAAAGCGCCGTCGCGGCACGAGCGTATTTCGGGCCCCGTGTGGCCTCAACTACCACGGTGGCAGTTCATGAGGTGGTTGGTTCCAGTGGTAGCACTAATGGTGATTATCGGAGTGCTAGGTAGAATACGGACATCGTCATCGCCGCCACTCTCAGGGCCGAAGTTTGCCGAATTCGCCGTCAAGGCTCACAGGCAGCATGTTCAAGGAAATCTCGCGCTCGGCGTTCGCTTGGACTCGCAACAGAAGCTCAATGAATGGCTTAAGGAGAAGTCACCATTCGCCCTGGCTCTGCCAGCGTCCCCGGCGGTCCCCGGCGAGGAACGCCCCTATCGTCTGGAGGGCGCCGGGCTGGTGCCTGTCGGCGGGAAGACTGCAGCCTACATCGCTTACGAAGTGCAGACGAGCCCTACGAGCCTAATGGTGGTCCCGGATTCAGTGGCCGTCGCTTCGGGAGGAGTCGAAGTAGATTTTCGCAAGGTAAACTTCCACTACAGTATGGTAGAGGGCTACAAGGTTGTTACCTGGTCGGTGCACGGGCTAACTTACGCTCTGGTTTCCCAGGAAGGAAATGGTACGCAGCGATCCTGCATGGTTTGCCATTCCGCAATGAGAGACCGCGATCTAAGCAAAACACCGACCCCTTTACATACTTACATAAATACTGTGGAGCCCGTGAGGAATTAGCTAAATCTACGCATAGACTATGCCCGAGCGCGATGCCGGCAGCGAGAAACTGCACCTCCAACCTTCGACGAGATTCGAGAGCTCGGCATCGCACTGAATTGAAGGTCTACCGGATGTGAATTCCGCGCCTTCGTTGTTGGACCTACCGATGCCAGCGTCGCTGTTTTGAGCGGTCAAGATTACTTGGGCATCTCAGATGCCACTAAACAATATGTACTACGTCTCGGTGCACTTGGATACCGCTCGGTTGCCGTCGATCTCTATGGAGGCAAATCAGCAACGAGCCATGAGGAAGCTGTGAAGTTGATGCAGTCCGTAGACCGAAAGCCAACCGATCAGATTTTGCAGGCGGGACTTGACTATCTGAAGCATCCAGGCAGAAAGGTGGCGACCATTGGATTTAGCATGGGCGACCAGGAATCCCTCAATGCAACTTTGAACGACCCGGAAGAGGCGAGTGCGACAGTGATGATTTACGGGTCCGGCGTTGACAAGATCGACATAAAGGGCCTTGAGAAACTCAAATGTCCTGTCCTGGTGATTACCGGCGGCGAAGACACTGGCGCAACGCAAGCAGCCATCAATTTTCTGTCCAACATGAAGGAAGCAAAACGACCGTACGAGATGCACTCGTCTATCCGGGTGCGGACCACGGTTATGCGCAGCCACTCTTCAGTGGAGGAAAGAATTACAACCCCGACGCGTCCGCACAACCTGGGTCATCGTCGAGGATTCTATTGACGGTCACTTGAGGCGCTGACGTCGGGCTAGTTGGATTAAATAGTGTGCCGGATATGCGAATCCCTTTCAATTCCTTTCTGGCTGGAATTTTGTTGCTTGCGAGTCCATTAGCCGCTCAGAAAGCATCCGCGCAGCATACCAACAAGTGCCTATATAACGATGTTCATTACCACTCCAGAACTTCACAGCCGAAGGGCCAAGCCTTTCGAACATCTTGACGATGATGGACGGTCACATCTGTCGAACTACCGTAATGGGTCTCGCAGTCACGGTGGCCCACGATCCATTGATCGACAGGAACTTCGCGCCGGTCTATCTACACCCAGACGGATGGGCAGATGCTGTACTACAACGCCATTCAGGACGTGCTGGTGGCCCACAAGTTCCTCGCATTACCGGAGTCGAGACCGCGCGCGGGTTGATCCCCTGATGAGCGCCTTCAACCTAAAGGACGCCCGTGCAGGGACTACATCAAGAAGGTGGTTTATTTGTATCCTGGGGTGTGGAGCGGCTTTGGCAAAATCCATTTCAAGAAACAAGAATTCTCCGAAAAGATCACCGCTGGTCCACCGAGACTCTATTGTCCATCAATCGGCGAGATGGGGGCGGTGGCCGTCGTTCACTGCGACCACGTTACACCCTATAACCCCAGCCTTTTCAATGATCCTGGCGCCCATTTGATATCTAGCGGCAACGTGCTGAAACCTCAATATCTCCAAGCGTTTGAGGCATTTCAAAAACCCATCCAAATGTGCCCATGATCTGGGCTCATTTCATGGGGAACAGTCGTGGTGTCCACCCGTATCCGAAGCACTGGAAATATCTTGACCAGATGCTGGCCGACTCACGCCTTCAGGCACGTCGATATCGACCTGTCATGGGGACCAATCATCGCGCCTTACATCGTCGACAAGATCATCTCAAGATGACTGCGGATCTCATCCGCAAATATCCCGACCGCTTCCTCTACGGCAGCGAACAGGGCGCTACCACGGACTGGAAGCTGGTAAAGAAGCTATGAGGTTTGGGATCCACTCTGGAAGGAGCTCGTCCCTGCGTTGACGAGCCAGGTCGCAAAGGACAATTACATACGAATCTTCGACGAGTCGCGACGGAACATGCGGGCGTGGGAGAAGGCGCACCTGGAAAAGATAGAGTAACTTGGCGACATTTTGCCTTTCGACCTTCAAAATACCACGCAGCTTGAATCAAGGCCGTTGCGATATTTTATAGAGTTCCCGTCACACTACGCTGCTGTGTCGACGACCGAGCTTTACAAGGCACAGTCCTCACGCTGTGATTGATAGTCCTGCCACCAAAAACTTTCTTGCGCCCGTACAATCGTCACGGATAGCCCTCTCGCAGCACAAAAAGAAGGCTATCTTTGCACGAAAAAGCAAATTCCGCAGAGATCTCGTCTTGTTTAGTGAGGGCAATTGAGCCTTCCAGAAAAACCTTTAGCAAGAGCACGCTAACAACTCGTCACATGTAAGGCGGTTTTGATACGCATAAGGTGCAGCAAACAGCCTTCGTACCAGTTGTGTGCCTTAACAACCTCAATCGCTTGTAACGGTTGAGATAACACAAGGAAATGGAGAATAAGACTATGAGCTACAATCTTGGTAAGAAGAAGTTTGCGCGAGGTCGGCACCGATTCGTGGCCGTACTTGCACTCGGATGTGCCTTCGGCACAGTTGCAACTGCAGCGGCGCAGAACGTCACGGTCCCGCCTACTCCTACCGACATTACGGTACCGGCGGGAAACACTGCATTCTTGGTGGGCCATGCCCAGGGTTCTCAAGGGTACGTTTGCCTGCCCGACCCGAGCACCGGCGGCACTTCCTGGACCATCAATGCCGCCCGTCCTGAAGCCACCCTCTTTACGAAGATCTTCGGCCAAGACGTTCAGATCATCACCCACTTCGCCAGCATCAATGCAAACCCCAATGACCCGACCATCCCGGTGCCCAAGAGTGGCAACGCGACGTGGCAGAGTTCGTTCGATACCAGCAAGGTGTGGGCAAAAGCCGTAGGAAAACCAGTCGTCGCCGGGACCGACCCGGCGAGTTGTCCCAATGCTGGCGCGATTCCTTGCCTTTTATTGCAGTCCGTCGGAAATCAGCAGGGGCCAACGGGCGGCAAACTCCTGGCAGATGTCACCTTCGTCCAACGTTTGAACACCAACGGTGGATCGGCCCCCACTACCGCCTGCACTGTGGGTCAGACTCAGCTCCAAGGGTACTCCGCAGACTACTTCTTCTACCACAAGGACCAATAAGCACTGCACGCCTTGTCGACGAAGACCCGGTGTGTGCACGCGGACAGCGCCAAACCTGGTGCTCTTCGCGTGCACACCTGCTGGTCAAGGCTAGTTGATCAGAGAACGTTAATTAGTGGTAGACAGGCATTGCGCCTGCAATAAATGAAATTGGTGTAGACTTTGGTCTCTCGCCTTTTTTTTCACAATTACGTGTCTTCTGCGGTATGCGACACGCAACCGTCGGCCGTACACTGCATCTGTTCGCTTTCGGCGATCCGCTCACCGAGCTGCCCGCCGATGGCGTTGGAGCACTCGACCCAAGGTCGTTCGGAACCGGCATCGCGCGAGGCTAACGGGCAGCCCAAGCTAGTCTTGCTGCAAGCAGGCGACATTAATACCGGCAAGCTTCGGCGCCGGTCTAGCGGGCGGCGCACTCAGGAGGTCACATGGAATGGCATTGGTGTTTTTGGCGAGTGTTTTTGGCGAGTGTTTTTGGCGAGTTGGTTCAGTAGCTCCATAGCTGCCAACATGTCGCTTCACGAACTTCAAACGTCACTGGCCTTCAGTTGAAATCGCGGGGAGTGAAAGAATTTTCGTCACGTTGCTGCTGTCGTTCCAGACGAAACGTTCCACGACGCCACCTTCCCAAGTTAGGAATGTGTCGCGCTCCCGCGAGAGTATTTCTTTTGTCCATGCGATCGTCACGGGCATTTCTCTCCGGCAACGAAGAAACTTCCCTTCCACGAAAAAGCAAATTCCGCCGAGAGCTCGTTATGTCTAGTGAGGCCAATTACGCCTTGCAAGTAACTGTTTAGCGGACTGGGCACTATCAACTTGTCACATGTAAGACCGATTCATCCTGCGGTTGTGCGACTCCGTCCGCTGCTAGTACGGGTAGAACAGAAATGGGAGGAAAACCCGATGTCCACACGCCAACAAACCGAGTCAGCCCATAGCAATCAATACAGCGAGAGTTCAATCTGTGATCATTGTGCGGGTGTCACAAGTCATGAGCCTTGGTGCATCACGTGCAACGCGGTTGTTCGTTATGCCTTTGGGGCGGCTTCGGGCGGGGGCCACCTAATCCTAGGAGATGAACTCATCCTGCACGCCCTAGGCGTTGAGTGGGAGCAGCGAGGATTGTGAAAGACGCTTTGGAAGAGAAGCGGCTTGCGGACGTGATTCCAAGGCCTCAACTCAATGAATACCGACGCCTGGCGTGCTCCTTTACTGCACTTGTTGATCGGAGCCAGGTGCGTAATCTGAGCTTGATCGCAAAGTTTGATCGCAAAATAAGTAGGAGTTGTTATGCAGACCTTCATCTGGTTCCTGTTGATTCTGGCATTGCTTGCTACCGCCGTTGTCCTTCGCCTTGAAGCCAGCAAAGCGGCTCCCGCACATGAGCCAGCGGTGGGTCCCGTTATTGCGACCGCGCCACTACCCCTGCTGATGCGCGCACTCGACGAAATGCCATACGAGGAAATCGCGGAGACGCTGGGAATCTCGGTGGTCGCCGCGAATCCAGAAGTCCCACTTTGACGGTTTGTCGACGTTCCGTCCTTGTGGCTGGGACCTCCAAGACGATGGGTTGCCCGTTATTCGTCAAGCATGGCAGTCAGGCATTTGGAGGGACAGAGAGAATCGCTTTACTGTAGCTTCGCGTACTCCGTCTTAGCTTGTTTGAAGATAGCGATGTCGGCGTCGGCATCGTTCCAGAGGGCGAGGAAGTCTTCATACGCCGCCCTGGCTCTAGATGAATCGCCCTGCATCGCATAGGCGCGGCCCAGTTGCACTCTTGCAGCAGCGCCGATGGGATCGCTGACTACGATCCCACGGTGATCGATGATTTTCTGGAATTCCGCTGCCGCCGCGTCACCCTGGTGCAAGGCGAGATACGCCAGCCCTCGGGCGTATATAGGATACATAGATCCGAAGCTGTAGTTGAACGCGACGGCCGGTATCGCCAGATCATGTGGGGCTGCAACCTGCAGCACTGCGATTGCCTTTCGAGCATCGTGTCGATTGAGCGCGAGCTGCGCTCGCAACGCCGGCAGATAGTTGAACCGCACCGACGTGTCTTCTGGGAAGCGCTTCTCCAAATCGTTCACCAATAATTGGGACTGAGAAGAGTCGCTTGTAAGAGCCAGCGCGAATGCTGCGGCGTACTCGGCATCTCTGCCGTTGGAAAGCTGGAGAGCGGAGTTTGCGCCGCGCTTCGCTTCCAGCGAATTCCCGAACAACGCTTCCCATGTGGCTTGCCCTGCCTGGTATGTAGCCGCCACTTCCGTCTGGCCTGCGTGCTGGGCCATGTCAACAGCCATATGCGATTTGCTCCTGGCAGATTGCAAACGACCGGAATATGCCTCCACCAGCGACTCTGCATTCAGCATCTTGTCTGCGAAAGTTGGCTTACCCGTGGCGAAAGCTGCCGTATCGGTCATTCCCGCCGTGTCGCCCCTTAGAAACGCAAGCTGATAACGCAGGATCACCATTTCAGCAAAACCTTGTAAGCGTGCCTTGTATTGCTCCAGAGCTTCCGCAGCGTTCCCCAAGCGGCCCATGTACAAGTAAGCAAAGGCCATGTTCACGTAAGGAGGGCTGAGATCGGGCGACAGTGCGATGGCGATGTTTGCTTGTTCGACGGACCGCTCGTACTGGCCCAAGCCTGATGTCGCGAACCCCGACAACAAGGCATGTGGGATCGGTGGTTATCCATGTTCGCCAGGGCAAAGGTTCCCGAGATCGTGATGTGCCGCATTCAGCTGTGTTTAGGAGTGCGCCTGACCAACATGACTTAAGGTAGAATGCGGACCAAAACAGGTGGCGGCTGTGTAAATGACGAGCCCACACACCCCTCCCGCGAAACAACCCAAGTCTCTTTGGAATCTGGGAGGTCTGACCCTTTCGCAACTGTGCCGTCGCGTACTCGACGAGGTCGTCGCGAATAATGTTGTCGGCCGTGCTGCCGAGCTTGCGTTCTTTTTCCTATTCGCTCTCTTTCCACTGATTCTGATCGTGGTGACGTCGTTTGGATTGTTCGCAGCAGATCGAATTGAATTGCAAAACGATCTACTCTCCTATTTCGCAGATTTGCTTCCTCCGACCGCCTTTCAGCTCTTGAAAACAGTGGTCGACGAGCTGGCCACACATGCCAGCAGTGGAAAACTGACATTTGGGATCGTTTCGGGCCTTTTGGCTGTGTCTGCCGGCATCGATTCAATGATTTGCTCTTTGAACCTGGCCCATCACGTCCGCGAAACCCGCTCCCGGATCAAAGTTCGCGCCATCGCAATCGGATTGAGTCTCCTGATTTCCATCCTGCTTCTCGCCGGTTTGTTTATGGTGCTGACGGGAAACCGTTTTGCTAGCTGGCTAGGAGCAGCACTGGGATTGCGTCCTATGTCCGTCGTTGTGTGGAAGGCGATTCAGTGGCCAGGCGTTATTTTTTTCGTTCTCCTATCGTGTGGGCTGATTTATCGCTTGGGCCCTAATTTGACCCAACGGCGTCGCTGGCACTGGGTTTCCCCGGGTGGAGCATTTGGTGTCTTTGTTTGGCTAGGCGCCTCGTACGGATTCCGCATGTACCTGCACTTCTTCAATCATTTCAGCGCCGCATACGGCTCGCTGGGTGCGGTCATGATTCTCATGCTTTGGCTCTACTTATTTGGGCTGGCGTACCTGATCGGAGGAGAGATCAACGCCGTGATCGAGCACGCGGGAGGAGAAGCGGACTTCTCGGAGTACCAATAGAGACACATTCGTGACGAAGAACACCATCGTTTCCTGCTGAAGTTGCAATTGCAGCGACTGGAAGCCGTGGAAAAGGATCTGGAAACGCTGGAACAACGCATCCAGCAGAAGCTGGAGCCCTATGCAGCGCAGCTGGCCTTGTTGGATGAGATCCCCGGCGTCGATTGGACTCTGGCAGCGGTCATCGCCGAACTGCGCGTCGACATGACGGTGTTCGACAATGTTTCGCAGCTGGCCTCTTGGGCGGGAGTTTGCCCCGGCAACAACGAATCGGCGGGCAAGCGCAAGAGCAGTCGTATCCCCAAGGGCAACGTCTACCTGAAGACCGCCTTAGTCGAGGCTGCCAACTGTGCGGCCAAAGCCAAGGGTACTTACTTGCGAGACAAGTTCTATCGCCTCAGAGCTCGGCGTGGCTATAAACGGGCCGCGGCGGCCATAGCCC
>Ga0306926_10008368_pt1 | contig 11307 bp, 9 predicted proteins | sample flu12Cox44000178_FD_203759 | JGI IMG/M metagenome (GOLD analysis project Ga0306926, IMG submission 203759) | Lab enrichment of tropical soil microbial communities from Luquillo Experimental Forest, Puerto Rico - flux8day.12C.oxic.44.000.178 (v2)... | ecosystem: Environmental > Terrestrial > Soil...
TTTTGCGCTCCTGAACACCATTTGCGCCGCAAGGCCGCTGAATTTTTTTCCGATTTGCCGTCCGGCGTGACCAAATCCTTGGCTCTGAGCCAAGAGTTAAGGCCAGCTATGGCTCGGGACTACCGGCTTTCTGCATCACACCCTGCGTTCGACGGGCGGGGTTGGCGTACGTTTAGAGGCATTGTCATTAGATGGTTTTTGAGATGGATGAGTGCTTTCGAAACGAGCGCGAAGGCTCTGTCCTTGCGCACCAGGACGCACTAATCGACTTCCTTGGCACCCAGCCGAAGACAGCAGGCGATTACACGATCGACCCGGAAAGTGCGGAAGACAAGCCGTCTGCCGTTGGCGATGCTGCTCCGAGCCGCGAGGAAAATTTCTCGCCCGACCTCATCGATACTTACTTCCGTCAAATGGGGAGTGCGAATTTTCTCTCCCGCGAAGACGAAATTGCACTTGCCAAGCAAATCGAGGGCGCCCAAGCGGCCGTTGTAAAAGGCCTCTGCAGCATTCCTATCCTTATCGAGCGCATCGGGCGGTGGCTTGGCGAGTTGCGTGAGGGCCGCTTACGTCTGAGCGATCTCATCGACCTTACCGTGTATGATGATATCGGCGCGCCGGGAAACGAGCTCGATCGGGAGGCCCGCGCGTCAGCCATTATTGCCGCGCACCTGGACGGCATTTGTGCACTGGCTTGCAAGATCAAGTCCGTGAGCCAAAAGCGCCTCGCCGCCGTCAATCGCGGGCGCGACCTGTCCGTGCGTGCGCGGGCGGACCTGCAACGGCTCTTGTCGGAGTTTGCGAGCGGCATGGAAGACCTGCGGCTGCATCCAGATCGAATTTCTGAGCTGGCCGCAGAGCTAGAGCGTGAGCAACAGAACCTTCACGAGATCGAGCAGGAACTGCTGCGGCTGGTCAAGGACGGCGGCACCACTCCGCTCGACCTCCCTGGGTGCCCTGCCCGCTACGGACTCGAAACGCGTTGCTACAGGAAAGCCGCTGCACCGCCTTTATCAGATGGGCAGGCACTCGCTCGGCAGCATTCCCATCGACTGATCGCGTTGCACAAGGAGCTTGCCGCCATAGCCCAGCGCGTAGGTCTACCGATGGCGGACTTCCGTAACGCGATCGCCGAGGTAGGTCGAGCGCGGGGGGCATTGATGGCCGCGCGCGAGGCGATGGTGAAAGCGCATCTTCGGTTGGTGGTATCGATCGCGAAAAAGTATCGCCGCAATGCTTCACTCGGTCTTCTCGACCTGATCCAGGAAGGCAATATGGGCCTCATGCACGCGGTCGAAAAGTTCAACTACCGCCACGGCGTGAAGGTCTCGACTTATGCCGTGTGGTGGATCCGACAGTCCATCGCTCGTGCCATTGCCGAGCAAAGCCGCACCATTCGAATCCCTGTTCACATGACGGAGACCGCCGCCAAGGTCCTGCGGGAACGGCGTCGGCTCTATCAGCGGCATGGACGGGAGGCGACGCCAGTGGAAATCGCGGCGCGGGTCGGAATTCCGGTTGCGCGCGTCGAGCAGGTGCTTTCGATGGTACAGGAGCCGACGTCGCTCGATCTTCCTGTGGGCGAAGATGGCGACGCGACATTGGGTGATCTCATCGAGGCGCCGGATGCGATCGATCCGCACGCGGTTGCGGAGGCTAATGCCCTTCGCAAGGTGATTGGTGAAGCACTTGCAGAGTTAACGCCGCGCGAGCAGCGCATTTTATCCCTGCGCTTTGGAATCGGCGGCGCCGGCGAGCATACCCTCGAAGAGATCGGCAAGATGTTCGGTGTGACCCGTGAACGCATCCGCCAGATCGAGGCAAATGCACTTGCAAAGCTGCGCAACCCGGCCCGTGCGCACAAGCTGACCACGTTCGCCGGCGGAGGCATTACCAATTTGATTTGATCATTATCAAGTAGCGGGATTCACGCGGTCATATCGCCGCGCCGTCCCGATGCTTGGCCTGCCGCTTCGGGCCGGGATCCGCATGTAATGAAGCTCAGGTCGATAGGGAGGCGCCGAGTTAGGACCGTGCTCCGCTCAATTTCATTTTGAATTAGCCAAAACATCGTTCGAACCGGAGCACGTGACCGTCGGTCGTTCCGAGGTCAGGCTCCCCCGGAAGTGACCGTCCCCAAAGTACCGGCGACATTTGCCCATCTCTCTTCCTACCCCGAAGCGGAGAGGGTGGGCCAGAATCGCGTTCCCGATGACCGCAGTTCTTTCGACTACGTTATGTACGAGGCGACATTGGCACTCCTACCTCGCAGCAATTGTGCTGCTCCTTACGATATATCAAGTGGGCTTGCAAAACTTTGCGCGGATCTGATCCACTGCTTCGCGCTGAGGCAGATTCCACTCGATCGCCCCTTCCACTGCGTCTCGTGGTCTTGCCTCGTCTCTCATAATCCATGCCCAATCAGTCCCCGAGCCAAGTGATCATTTACGGCCTTGACACCGGGCGTCGCTTCAGCAGCAACGCGAATTGCCTGCCTTTCTGTTTCCGAGCTGATGATGCCCCAAAGGCTTACGACACCGTCGCAAACTGTGACATTCAACAGATGGGTATCCGCCCACGGCTGTTGCTTGAGATGTGACAGCAATTTGTCGCGAATTTTCGAATCGGAGAGAGGAATTTCCAGTCCCTTTGGCACGGTTGCGAGCGCCTGAACCAGGTTTCCCCGGCTCACGATGCCGACTAATTGGCTGCCCGTCACGATCGGAACGCGTTTGATTGAATTCCTCTCCAGCAAAATGGCAACTTCATCGAGCGGCGTCTCCGGTGATGCCACAATCACATTTTTTGTCATGATATCTGCGGCCTTGCGTCCGTGCGCTTTGATATAATCAGCAGGAAGCGAGGCATCCCCTCCCATAAGGCGAATCCACCAGCGGTATCGCCGCTCGGTGCCTGTCTCGGAACGATGCATGAGATCGCCTTCGCTGATAATACCGACAAGCTTGCCGGCATCGTCTACCACCGGAACGGCGCTGATCCGTCTGTCGACAAGCGTTTTGGCGACCTCTTGAACGGACGAATGGGGCTTAACGGTAATGACCGGAGATACCATTACATCCCGAGCTTTCATGGCCTTCCTCTTGGCGTCAAAGATTGTCTTCAAGCCAAGTTTGGCATTCTTGTTGAAATCCAAGCCATGCCGCGCCTTCCCCATAACGCATGATCAGAATTCGGTCATCAGGCTTTATATGTTGGGCGATCTCATCTCTTATTTGAACAGCCGTTTTCTCGGTCATGATCAGCCACGTCGATTCGAGGCAATCCCAATATCCGGTTCCAATCGTTTCCAGCGCTGCGAACAGCTCGTCGTAGCTTTCGTCTTTGGATGGATGCAGATCATACCCGATCATATAGATGGCCATTAACTGCTCCCAAAACGCAACGCCAGCCTCGGTAGTCACGTGCCATGACTAGATTCCGTCGTGAGTCGAGGCACTTAAAGTCGGCAGCGAGCAAAGCATCAGATGCTGGCGGCGCTTTAATCTAAATCAAAAGCCGGGCGTGGCTTTTCTGATATCGCGATCCCGTCCATTGGGTTGATAACTTGGCCCCCTATCTTGGCCTGAATATTTCTTCGGCGCCCTTGGAAGGACAAGGCTGCACATCAGCATGCTCGAATTTGCAACAACCGTCTTTGTGACATTCGTCGTTATTGTCGATCCGGTCGGAATGCTGCCGACCTTCGTGGCGCTGACGCACCGTCAGGGGAAAGAGCGGCGCCGCCGCACCGCGGCAAAATCGATTGCGATAGCCGCAATCACGTTGGTCATCCTGGCGCTGGCCGGAGGTATGATTCTACGCTTTCTCGGCATCGGCCTGCCGGCCTTCCGTATCGCCGGCGGTCTCTTGCTGCTCCTGCTGTCGGTCGACATGGTATTCGCACGCCAAAGTGGCATTCGGTCGACCACAGAGGCTGAGACCGAGGAGGCGGCAGAGAGCGTGGACGTCGCCATTTTTCCATTGGCTATCCCGCTCATCGCTGGGCCGGGCGCGATCACGTCGATCATCCTGCTCATGGGACGAGCGGAAAACGATTTCATCCTCCAGGTACTGGTGATCGCCCTGATGCTGTCGGTGCTGGGACTATGCCTTGTCGCGCTTTTGTTTGCAGTCCCTCTCATGGAGCGGCTCGGAGTGACGGGCATCAATGTGATCGGGCGCATTTTTGGCATCGTGCTCGCAGCGTTGGCTGTTCAGTACATCGTCGATGGAACAACGGACGTGCTGACGAGCCTGCTTGGAGGACACGCATAGCGCCCCGCGTAGGAAAGCCGCAGTGGGGTTCACGGCTAAGCCCTTCTCGAACCGGCTAGAGATACCGAACATGATTTTGATCGAGCGCAAAGTCGCTCAGACGGCGTCACACAAGCGCTTCGCTCTACAGGCCCGAGGCGCCGGAGCAAAAACATCTCTTCGGACGTTCCTCCGAGAGGGGGCGTCCCTGCCGCGTGCGGGTGAGAGTTCTTGATCTACCGCAAAGCAAAGATGGAATGGCACTGATTGAAGTTATGGCCATGCGTATCCCACACGAACTACGAGATGAGTTTCCACAAGGGATCTCGCTCATCGAGCGGATGATAAGAATCAATTATGAGTTCAGGCGGCTCGCGGCTCGCTACGACGAAGTCAACCGCAACATCTATCGCATCGAGTCGGGGGGGAGGAGCCGACCACCGACGAGGTTCTCGAACGGCTGAAGAAGCAGCGTCTGAAGCTCAAGGATGAGATTGCAGCGATCCTCACGAAGTTGGAGTATCGAATGTAGGATTGCGGCACGGCGGCTATCGGATTCCGACGCGGATCGGTGCCCGGAGAGTTTGAGCTATATCAAATCTCCAGGGGGCGTTTCGAGCGAAGAAGTGCACTCCCGATCATCTAATGAGGACCATTTCTGGAGCGGTCCCACATGGAACCGGACCTGCGCAAACGCCGGATCATGATCTGGTACACGGTCGCGGCCGTGATCGGCGTCCTTATCTTCCAATATTTCTGGGCGACCTATTCGCAAATCGAAACTATCCCTTACAGCGAGTTCGAGCGCCTGCTCGGCGAGGGGAAAGTTGCCGAAGTGACGGTTGGCGCGGAGTCTATTCAGGGTACCCTGAAAGAGGCCTTGCCCGGCGGAAAGCGCGCGTTCTTTGCGATCCGTGTCGATCCGCAGCTCGCCGACAAACTCGCGGCACAGAATGTCGTCGTAAGGGGAGCTCCCTCGGGCGGTCTCATTCAGACGGTTCTCTCTTGGGTGATACCCGCGATCATCTTCTACTTCATCTGGACGATGATCTTCCGGCGTGTGGCGGAAAGGCAGGGGATTGGCGGGCTGATGACAGTCGGAAAATCCCGTGCCAAGGTCTACGTGGAGACGGACACTCAGGTAACGTTCAAGGACGTCGCGGGGGCGGATGAAGCGAAGTTCGAACTCGAGGAAGTCGTTGCATTCCTACGCGATCCAAAAGCCTATGGGCGACTTGGGGCGCGCATTCCAAAGGGCATCCTCCTGGTCGGGCCACCGGGAACCGGGAAGACGCTGCTGGCACGCGCGGTTGCCGGCGAAGCGAACGTACCGTTCTTTTCGATTTCCGGCTCGGAGTTTGTTGAAATGTTCGTTGGCGTCGGCGCCGCTCGCGTGCGCGACCTCTTCGAGCAAGCGCGCAAAGCGGCTCCCTGCATCATCTTCATCGACGAACTCGATGCATTGGGTCGCAGCCGGGTTCCCGGTGCGTTCGGCGGAATCGATGAGAAGGAGCAGACCCTCAATCAGCTTCTTGCGGAGCTCGATGGGTTCGATCCCAGGGTCGGCGTCATTCTCCTCGCGGCCACCAACCGGCCGGAGATTCTCGATCCGGCCCTGTTGCGAGCCGGGCGCTTCGATCGTCAGATCCTAGTCGATCGCCCGGATCGTAAGGGGCGTCTTGAAATCCTAAAGGTGCACGTGCGCAAGGTTCACCTCGCGCGGGACCTTGATCTCGACGCCATTGCCGGGATGACGACGGGCTTCACCGGCGCGGATATTGCCAATCTCGTCAACGAGGCGGCGATCGTTGCGACGCGGCGCAACGGCGTGGCCGTTACCTTGGACGACTTCACTGCGGCGATCGAGCGGATCGTGGCCGGTCTCGAAAAGAAAAGCCGGGTGCTGAACGCCGAAGAACGGCGCCGCGTGGCCTATCACGAGATGGGGCATGCGTTGGTGGCATCGAGCCTGCCTGGCGTTGATCCCATCCTCAAGGTCTCGATCATCCCGCGTGGCGTTGGTGCGTTGGGCTACACAATACAACGGCCAACTGAGGACCGTTTTCTGCTCGCCAAGAGCGATCTCAACAACCGTATTACGGTGCTCATGGGCGGCCGCGCCGCTGAAAGCCTGATCTTCGCGGGCGATGTCTCCACTGGGGCAGCGGACGACCTTCAGCGCGCTACTGAGATTGCCCTCGAAATGGTCACGCGTCACGGGATGGATCAAAAGATCGGCCAGCGAACCTACGTTTCGGCTCCACAGTCGTTCCTCCCTGCCATTCCGACCGACCGCATTCAGGCTGCCGAGACAACTGCGCGCGAGATCGACGTATCCGTGCGCGATGTCATCGCACAGGCATTCGAGCGGGCAATGGAGATTCTGCGGTCCCGGCGTCCCGATCTCGACCACGGGGTCGAATTACTGCTCAGGCGGGAGACCCTGACTGCTGAAGACTTCCCGGCGATCCGCCGCAAAGTTGCTCAAACCGACGAACGTGCAACGGTTCTTGGCGACAAGGTGACGACCCCGGATGGCGCTCATCTCGGTCGCGCGGCAGCGGCCGCGAACAATGATAGCGCGCCGCGGCGCGTTAAGGAGACGAGGGCCTAAGATGTTGCGGTTGACTTCATCACCCGCCTTTGATCTCGGAATGACGCCGCGTGACCTACAAACGGAACCTCAGGGTTATTCCGATGCAATCGCCTCCAGCGGCATTTGGCGCGAGCGGGAAAGTGAAGAGAGGGCCCAGACCCCACGTTCGTCAGCTCTTGCTTACTCCAAGTTTGCCCTTGAGATATGTCACCGCTCTGTCAAGAGTGACGAGGTTGGGATAGTCGAGTTCCGGGATGTCAACACCCAGGCGATGATGAACCGCGACGACGAAGTTGAGGAAATCCATCGAGTCGATATCCAGGGCCTCGCGCAAATCCGCAGTGGGATCGAGTTTCTGCAGATCCATTTCGGGCGCAATGTTCCCGAGCTCTTCTTGCAGAACAGTGCGAATGTCGGCCTCGTTCACAGCTTTTCTGGCTCCTGCAGCAGCTTGCCGATCTCAGCCAGGAACAGCGCCCCGGCATGGCCGTCGCTTACCCGATGATCTGCCGCCAGCGTGATGGTGACGACGGAGCGTGGCCCAATAGCGCCATCGACAAGCCAAGGGCGCGCCACGACCTTGCCGAAGCCGACGAGTGCTACCTGGGGCGGGTAGATGATACCGTACAATGTCTCAACACCGCGTTCCCCGAGGCTCGAAACCGTAATGGTCGAATCGGACATTTCCGAGCTACGAATGCGCCCGGCGCGCATACGTTGAACAAGGTCACGCATGCGGGCCATGAGCTCGTCGAGCGGCATCTGATCCACATCATGCAGCGCCGGAGCCGCCAACCCGCCGCCGCGAATGGCGATCGCAATACCGAGATGGACGGCGGGTGCAGCCTGGAATTTGCCATCATGGTAGAAGCCGTTGAATAGAGGGAAGCGGCGCGCGGCCAATGCCACCGACTTAGCCGCGAGAGCGGCCATCAGCAGGCGCTCGTCGGGCACCCGTGATGCATTCGTGCGCGTGAGCCATTGTTCGCATGACGTAACGTCGACCTGATGCTCCAGATAATAATGCGGGATTTCCCGCTTAGATCGGGCCATCGCGGCGGCGATTGCGGCCCGCATGGCATCGAGATTTAGTCCGATCGGTCGCTTCGTTTCAGCGGATGCGGGGGCGGCGACGAGCCTGCGTTCGACATCTGCGCGAATGATCGCGCCGCTGGGGCCGCTGCCTGTGACCGTGGCAAGATCGACGCCGCGCATCTCCGCAAGCCGTCGCGCGGCCGGTGACGCCCGCGCGCGTCCAGCAGCACCCGGAACCGTGACGATAGGCGGTGTCGCGGCCGCGGGTCGGCTGGGAGGCGGCGCTGCTCGCAAGGCACGTGGCGGGGTTTTGGCTACCCGGGCTGGAGGTGCAACCGGCGCGACCGCGACGCCGGCTTTGCGTTCGAGCTCAGTTCTAATCCGTGCGAGTGGAGTTCCGACCGGCACTTTACTGTTAAGATTGACTAGGATCTGCTCGATCCGGCCCGTCTCGAAGATTTCGATTTCGATGGCACCTTTCTGGGTCTCAACGACCGCCACGACGTCGCCGCGCTTGACCTGATCGCCGGGTTTGACCAGCCACTCCACCAGCGTGCCCGCTTCCATATCGGCGCCGAGGGAGGGCATGCGGAACTCGACCATCGCGAGAGTGCCTATGCTCGTCCAAGTGCGATCTTGGCAGCGGCAACGATCTTGGGGACCTGAGGGATCGCCGCAATTTCGAGATGCCGGGGGTATGGGATTGGCACCTCCTCACTGCACACGCGGCCGATGGGTGCGTCGAGTTCCCAGAATGCTTGCTCGATGATGCGCGTGCAGATCTCGGCAGATAGGCTACCGCTGCGCCAGCCTTCGTCAACGATCACCGCGCGGCGTGTTTTCTTTACCGATGTCATAATCGTCGCGTCGTCGATCGGCCGCAAGCTACGCAAGTCGATCACTTCGGCCTCGATGTCTTCGGCGGCGAGCGCCGCCGCCGCCTCAAGCGCCTTCCAAAGGGAGCCGCCATAGGTGATGAGTGAAATGTCACGCCCGGTACGGCGGACCGCAGCTTTATCGATGCCGACCGCGCCAGCGTCTGCCGCCAGCTTCCCAGTCATGTTGTAAAGCATGACGTTCTCGAAAATCAGCACTGGATCCGGATCCTGCACAGCCGTCCACAGCATGCCGCGTGCGTCCTCGACCGTCGCCGGGGCCAGCACCTTGATGCCGGGAATATGCGCGTACCAGCCTTCGAGGCTGTGGGAGTGCTGAGCAGCAAGCTGGCGGCCAGCGCCCGTTGCCATCCGAATCACCAGCGGCACACCGAATTGATTGCCGGACATGTGGCGAACGGTGGCCGCAGTATTGAGAATCTGGTCGAGCGCAAGCAGGCTGAAATTCACCGTCATCAGCTCGACGATGGGACGCATGCCGGCCATCGCCGCACCAATGCCCGCACCGGTGAAGCCGGATTCCGACAGCGGCGTGTCGCGGATGCGTTCGGGACCGAACTCCGCCAGAAGTCCTTTGCTTACGGCATAGCAACCACCATAGCGGCCGACGTCCTCGCCCATCAGAAAGACATTCTTGTCGCGGCGCAGCGCATCGCGGATGGCCTCGCGCATCGCGTCGCGATAGGTGACTTCGATCATTGCGGCCGGCGCGGTCATGACACGTCGCGAGCTAAGCGGCCGAGTCTGCGTACGTGAAGCGGGCGAGCTGCTCGACGGGCTCCCACGTTCCACTTTCTGCGAAAGTGACAGCCTCGGCGATCTCGGCATCAATTTCGGCTTCGATGCGAGCGAGGTCATCAGGATGGATCATATGGCTGGCTTCGAGCCAACCCTTGAATCGCACGATCGGCTCCTTATGCCGCCAAGCCTCGACTTCGGCCTTGTCGCGATAGAGCTGGGCATCGAACATGGAATGCGCGCGCAAGCGATAGGTCCGGCATTCCAAGAAATAGGGCTTGCCGCTCTCGCGCACCGCCCGGACGGCGTGCCGCGCTGCGGCTTCGATCGCGACCACATCCATGCCGTCGACGGCCTCTGACGCGATCCGGTAGCACGCTGCTTTGCGCTGGATGTCGGTTTCGGATTCCGAAAGCACTAGCGCCGTTCCCATAGCGTAGAGATTGTTCTCGCACACGAACAGCACCGGCAATCCCCAGAGCGCAGCGAGATTGAGGCTCTCGTGAAACTCGCCTTCGGCCACGGCGCCTTCGCCGAAAAAGCAGGCTGTGACAATGTCGTCACCCCGCATGTGATCTGCGAGCGCAAGCCCTATCGCGAGCGGCAAGCCGCCGCCCACGATGGCGTTGCCGCCATAAAAATTGGTGGCACGGTCGAACAAATGCATTGAACCGCCACGGCCGCGGCTGCAGCCTTCCTGCTTTCCGTACATTTCCGCCAGCGCCGCGGTCATCGGCACGCCACGCACGAGCGCGTGCCCGTGCTCGCGGTAGGTGGCAACGACCCGGTCGCGCTGCTCGAGCACAGGAATGACGCCGACAGCGACTGCTTCCTCCCCATCATAAAGGTGCAGGAATCCCCTGATCTTTTCCTGAGTATAGAGTTCGGCGCATTTATCCTCGAAACGGCGGATACGGATCATCTGCTTCAGGAGATCGAGTGCATGCGCCCGCGATAGTCGCGGCTTGTCAGTAACTGCGGTCATCGCTCCTCACTTTCGAGCGTCGAGATGTCGCCCTCGGGCAGGCCGAGTTCGCGGGCCTTGAGCAGGCGGCGCATAATCTTACCGCTGCGTGTCTTCGGCAGGTTCTGGCGGAAAGCGATATCCTTCGGCGCGATTGCCGGACCGAGACGCGTTCGCGCGTGACCGAGCAGTTCTTTGCGCAACGAATCGCTCGGGTGAATCCCATTCTTGAGAGCGACGAATGCCTTGACGATCTCGCCGGCGGTCGGATCGGGGATACCGATCACGCCCGCTTCGGCAACGGCCGCATGCTCCATCAGCGCGCTCTCCACTTCGAAGGGACCGATGAGATGGCCAGAGCTCTTGATGACATCGTCTGCCCGGCCGACGAACCAATAGTAGCCGTCGTCGTCTCGCATCGCGAGATCGCCGGTGAGATACCAGCCGCCCTCGAAGCATTTGCGATAGCGCTCCTCCTCATCGAGATAGGCACGCATCATCGATGGCCAGCCGGGGCGCAGAGCAAGCTCGCCCATCACCATGGGTTCCGTGATCTCCCGGACGATCCCAGTTTCAATCCGCTCGACGATGCCGGCTGTGACACCCGGCAGCGGGCGGCCCATCGACCCGGGCTTCACGTCCATCGATCGGTAATTGGAAATCATGATCCCGCCGGTTTCGGTCTGCCACCAATTGTCGTGGAATGGCTTGCCAAAGGCCTCGACCCCCCAAACCACGGCCTCCGGGTTGAGCGGCTCGCCGACGCTCGCCATCAATCGCAGCTTCGACATATCGAACCGTTTGGCGACATCAGCCCCCGCCTT